>Ga0070670_100001012_pt1 | contig 22173 bp, 15 predicted proteins | sample KBSS63metaG_FD_64665 | JGI IMG/M metagenome (GOLD analysis project Ga0070670, IMG submission 64665) | Switchgrass rhizosphere microbial communities from Kellogg Biological Station, Michigan, USA - KBS S6-3 metaG | ecosystem: Host-associated > Plants > Roots > Rhizosphere > Soil ... | reverse complement strand
CCCTCGGCGGCACACGTCGTGCCCGCGCCGGGCACGCAGATATTGCTGCCGCTGCTCGCCGGCTTGGTCCAGCCGGGCCGGGTGGCGGTGCTCGCCCCAAGCTATGGCGAATTTACCCGCGCAGCGGAGCTCGCCGGACACCGCGTGAGCGCCGTGCACGAGCTCGATGCGTGCGCCGACGCCGATCTCGTCATCATCGCCAATCCAAACAATCCCGACGGCCGGCTTCTCGGCGGCAATACTTTGCGCGCGTTTGTCGAACAAAATCTGCGCCCGCGCAGCGCCACGCTGATGGTCGACGAAGCATTCATGGATGTCGGCCCGCCGGGCGCGAGCCTTGCCGACGAGGTCGCGCACGGCAACGTCATTGTGTTGCGCTCGTTCGGAAAGTTTTTTGGCCTCGCGGGAGTGCGGCTCGGTTTCGCGCTCGCTGCGCCGGCCGAGGCAGCGCGGCTGCGCGCAGAGCTTGGCCCCTGGGCGGTGTCCGGACCGGCGCTCGCGGTCGGGGCCAAAGCGCTCGCGGACAGGGCATGGATCGAGCGGACCCGATACCAGCTCGCGCAGGCCGCCGAGCGGCTTGATGTGACGCTTGAGAGTGCGGGTCTCGAGGTCCTCGGCGGTACCAGCCTGTTCCGGCTGGTGCGCATGTCGGCGGCCAGCGCATTGTTTCATCTGCTCGGACGCGCCGGAATTTTCGTGCGGAAGTTTCCGGACAACACCAGCTGGCTGCGCTTCGGCCTGCCGCCCAATGAGCGCGCATGGCGGCGGCTCGAAACGGCCTTGGCCTCGTTTCGCTGATCGCGGCCACGCACCGCGCGAAACCGTTGCCAGAGCCAATCCCTGCTGTGCCAAAACAGGGCACTTCGGCTGGCACTTGCTTTGCTCCCCCTTGATCGATGCTCGGTGCTCGCTCGCCGTCGCGGAATCCGCGCGGCGATGGGTGCCAACGCAACAGATCAGGCGCCACCGATTGACCCCAATCGGGACGCGCTCTCAGGGAGATTGGGGTGTTAACGAGTCGCCGCGCGGGAAAAGTTACAGCAAGCAGATTCGATGCCTGCGCGGGCACAACGCTTGTACTGACTGCCGTGGCATTAACGGCGGTCACGGCAGTGGCGATAATCTTTGCCGGTACGTCGGCCCGCGCCCAGGACCGGCGTGAGATTGGCGGCGTCAGTGATACAAGCTGCGTCGGCGGCTTCACGACCTTCAACTGTGTCACGCGATGGGGACCGGCCGGCAATCCTTACGTCCGACCGATTCCAGGACCGGTCGACGAAGCCGAAAGGGCGCGCCTTGTGGCGCGCGATCGGAAGTGGCTGGCGCGGTGTAGCCCGATCCTCGAACGCGATCGATACGGGGTGGGACGCCTTCGTTACGCCGCGGCCGGTTGTGAATTCGGCGTGGGCGAGGATTGAGCGGCGACACGGCTCGCGGCGCCGCTTCTCATCTCATCTGATCAAGCCCAACTCACCGCACCGGGTTCGTCGGATTCGCGGACTTGACGTTACCCTGCGGATGCCGCGCCGGCGCTGCGACTGTGCCGGTCGTCGCGTTCTGTGCCGGCAGATATTTGGCAATCACGATCGGATCGAGTTGTCGGAGCGCGCTTTCCGGCAGCCGATACCAGGTCTCGTTGCGACCAAACAACTCGAAACCGAGATAGCCGCGCACGGTCAGCGACTGCCCGTCTGGGCTTACGGTCATGACCGCCTTGTAGATGTTGCCGTCGCGCGGATCGAGGATGTTGCCGCCCTCATAGCGCAAGCCGGCCCGCCGCATGCCGCGGATGATCGGCAGGCCGAGGAAGGAAGCGCCCTTGCGGTCGTCGCGGCAGCTCGTGCAGGTGGGCGGGGTTGGGGGCTCACCGGGACGCTGAAAGAGCCGCGCCGCGACGCCCTCGTACACGCCGCCGCGATCGATGAACAGAAACCAGATGACTGGCTTGCCGGTCTGCTCGTCGATCTTCTGCCAGAGACCGGCGACCGAGGGCTCTTGCGCCGTTGCGGGTAGGACAGCGACGGCGAAGAGCGCCACTAGCCCCGCCACGATCAGCCTTGTCAAATGCCTTGCCAAGGGCACCTCCATTCGTTCGGTACCAACAAATCAGGGCGTCAAATCAGGCCGTTGCCACTAGCCCGGAACCATTCGTTGTACAATACGGTGATTTAACGACACGACGGCGTCGGCTTTCCGGCCGATAGGCGCGCCTCTCGCTTGGGACGGACCGGGAACGTTCGCACGCCTATGGGCTGCTGACCGCCACGGATCGTGGCAGTTGCGAATTGCGATGCCGCCGTGTTCGCGCGATCGCGCAGATTGCGATCGGGCTTTACCGGGCGGCAGCTGATGCCACGACCGCTTCGGCACCGAGCGGCAGCTCACGCAAAGCGAAGATTTCCTTCGCTTCGCGCACGCCGCGCAGGTGATAGTCCCCGAGCGATACGAGGCGGTCGTCGCCATCCTTGAGCGCTGCGGCGAATTCCGCGGATATGAGCAATGCGCGGTCCAGCGGCTCGCACAGCGCCTCGATGCGGGCCACTTCGTTCACGGCGGGACCGACCACGGTGAAGTCGAGCCGGTCGGCCGCGCCGACGTTGCCGTAAAGTACCTCGCCGACGTGCAAGGCGAGGTCGACCGCAACTTCCGGCAGACCGGCTGCGGCGCGTGTCGCATTGAACGCTGCAAGCCCCTGCATGGTTTCCGCCGCAGCGTCGAGAGCGCGTGCGCAGGTTTGCGCGCGATCGGCCTCCGCGAACGCCAATGTCGCCAGCATGCCGTCGCCGAGAAATTTCAGCACCTCGCCGCCGCGCGAGCGCAGCGATGCGGTGAGCGTCTCGAACACATTATCGAGCAGGTCGATGATCGCCGGCCCCGGCGTGGCGTCGCTCGCGGCGGTGAAGCCGCGGATGTCCGCATACCAGAGCACCGCATGAATGCTCTCGACCGAGCCGCGCTCGATTGCGCCGGAATGGACGCGACGTCCGGTCTCCACGCCGAGGTAGGTCTGCAGCAGCCCGGAGGCGATCACGTAACCAGCATGCGACTTCATCGCGAGCGACAGCGCCGGCAGCGTCGCCTGCAGCAGCGCGGTGTCGTCAGCCTCGAAGCCGCCGCGCCGATCGGTGGAGAAGGTATAGACGATCCCGCTGCCGTGCGCCGGATCGCCCCGGTCGCCGAAGACGAACAGCTGGGCGAAATAGTCCGTCGCACCGGCAGCAAAGAACTCTTCGAGCACTTCAAAATCGCGTTGCTCCGGGCCAAGCTCCAGCCGCCGGCGCATCGTCGGATTGGGTTCGCCCGTTCGCGCCCGGCTGATGAGGTCGAACATTGGGCTCTTCTGCCAACGCGCCTCGGTGTCATTGCCACGCACATACTGCTCGGGTTGGATGGCATTGAGGTCGCGCCGCCAAGTGTAGCCATAGCCGCTCCATTGCGGATGCAGCGTTTCCATCGAGGTATGCCCGCGCCACAGCGGCACGTGGTGGATCACCAAGCGCTGGCAGTAACCGTCGAACAGATCATAGGCCGTGGCCCCGCGCAGGCCCTCGCGCACCGCCCAGATATGCGTGTCGATGATCCGCCGGCCGAGCGGGCCGTCGAACGACTCGATCTGCGTTTGCGGCTCAGGCGCGACTGGAGTTACGGCTTCCATGGCGGGGCTCTCAACGCTGCGGGCAAGCCTTATCTAGACAGCGCCGCGGCAAAAGCCAGTCGGGACGCGCGACCGGTTGCGCCGTGTCGGCGAAATGATGGCATGCGGCGCACTCCGTCGCGGATTGCGGTACCGCCCGCACTGGTGCGCGCGGGCGGTGCCTTTTCACCTCGCTGCCTGCGGGCTTATTTCATCGGCGCCGGAGCGGCGTCGACAAACCCGGCGACGACGCTGATGCGGCCGTCCGGCGCCAAGGTCGCAAAGTCGGTGCCGCCGAGATAGAGCGGTGCCTCGCTGGTGCCGCCGGCCGCCCAGCTAAAGCGCACGAAGTTGTTGTGCACTTCGATGCCGCTGACCAGGTTGAGGCGATAGCCCGGGAACTGCGCTTGCGTCGTCGCCAGCATGGCGTCGATGGCGCCGTGACCTTTGCCGTTGCGATGCGCGTCGATATAGCTGCCGTCCTCGGCCCAGGTTGCGGCGACGAGTTCACGGCGACGTTTCGGATCGCGCTCGTTCCAGGCGGCGATGTAGCGGACGACGGTTTCGTTGATGTTGGTCATGGGATTGTCCTCGCTCTTGCGTACCGGCGGCTCTTCGCCGTGGGCCCAATCTCGTTCGCGCGATGAGCAAAGGCGATTACGCTCGAGGTAAAGAAAGATAGCGCCGTCGTGCCGGGATGACGCACCACCGGCGTCGGTTCAATTTGTAGAACGCGTCGCCATGCGCTGCACTGATGACGCCGTGTCATCGTCCGCAGGAAAGAACAGTTCGAGCGCGAGTTCCGAGAGCATCACGTCGACTGGCGTTCCAAATACCGTGGTCATGCTGAAGAAAGAAAGCGGCCCGCTCGTCGTCTTGATCCGGAACGGCACCACGATCTCATGCTCAAGGCCGGCCACGTGCACTGGTTTGCCGGCCGGAGTGGGATAGTTGCTGACCTCGTGCAGAAGATCGATCAGCGCCGCGTCCGCCGTGAGCTCGACCTGCCGGCGCAGCCGGAACAGAAGATGCGCGCGCCACTCGCCGAGATTGATGATCCGCGGCGCGAGCCCACGCGGATGGAGCGAGAGGCGCATGGCGTTGACCGGCCGCTTCAACAGATCGGCGGCCACGTCGTCATAAAGCTCAGGCAGCGCGGAATTGCTGGCGACGATACGCCAGTGCCGGTCGAGCGCGAAAGCGGGGTAGGGCTTCTGCCGCTCGAGCACCAGATCGACGGCGGCGCGCGCGGCGGCCAGCGCCGGATCCTCGAGCGGACGCTCGGGAAAGATCGGGGCGTAGCCTGCAGCCACCAGCAGCACATTGCGCTCGCGCACCGGAACGTCGAGCTGCTCGGAAAGGTGCAGCAGCATGTCGCGGCTCGGCTGCGCGCGGCCGGTCTCGACGAAGCTCAGATGCCGGGTCGAAATACCGGCATCGCAGGCGAGGTCGAGCTGGCTGAGGCGGCGGCGCTGGCGCCATTGGCGTATCAGCCCGCCGACCGGCATACGATTGAGCATGCCGCAAACTTAGCTCACATGTTGCAGCGCTCCAATTACCCCACAGGTAATGGCGGCGTAACTCCGCACTCGGGTTCGGCGGTCATGGTTCGCGCCTGCCGATGGGGCTAAAAGGGTAGCGGAGCCTTGCAGTTCCCGCATGGAGCGACAGCCATGATGCGGTTGCGCGTGCTGGCGATCCTGATCCTTGCGTCGGCGATGCTCGCGTTGCTGCCGTGTGGTGGTACGGCAGCGGCCGCCGAACGCGCGCTTGTGCTCGAAGTCGATGGCGCCATCGGCCCGCCGCTCGCCGATTACATCGTCCGCGAGCTTCGCGCGGCCCGTCCCGAGGAAGTCGGCATTGTCATTCTGCGTATGAATACGCCGGGCGGCCTCGACACCTCGATGCGTCAGATCGTCAGCGCAATCCTCGCCTCACCGGTGCCGGTCGCGACCTATGTCGCCCCGAACGGGGCGCGCGCGGCGAGCGCCGGCACCTACATCGCCTATGCAAGCGCGATTGCGGCAATGGCGCCGGGAACCAACATCGGCGCGGCGACGCCGATCCAACTCGCCGGCAGTCCGCTGAGCCCGTCGGGGCACGCGCGGCAGAAAGAGAAGCCGGAAACTGCCGGAGAACCGGAGGACGCCGAAACGCGCAAGATCGTCAATGACGCCATCGCCTATATCAAGAGCTTGGCCGCGATCAGCGGCCGCAATGCCGACTGGGCCGTCGATGCCGTACGCTCGGCCGCAAGCCTCCCTGCGGCTGAAGCGCTTTCGCTTCACGTCATCGACGTCATTGCCGACGACGTGCCGGACCTTTTGCGCAAGATCGACGGGCGGAAGGTCAATGTCGCCGGCAAGCCGCAGGTGCTGGCGACCGCCGCTCTCGAAGCGGTGAACGACCCGCCCGATTGGCGCACCGAGCTGCTCGGCCTCGTCACCAACCCGAACGTCGCCTTCATTCTCATGTTGATCGGCGTGTACGGGCTGATCCTCGAATTCTTCAATCCCGGCGCGGTCGCGCCCGGGCTCATCGGCGCCATCAGCCTGCTCGTCGCGCTCTACGCGCTGGCTTTGCTGCCGATCAGCTATGCGGGCGCGGCGCTGGTGCTCCTCGGCGTCGCGCTCATGATCGCGGAGGCGCATATCGGGGCCTTCGGCGCGCTCGGCGTCGGCGGCATTGCGGCCTTTGTCATCGGCGCGCTGATGATGTTCCCGACGCGAGCCCCAGGCTTCACGCTCTCGGCCGGCGTCATCGCCGGTGCCGCCATCGGCAGCGCGGCGTTGTTCATTCTGGTGCTCGCGGCATTGTTGCGCTCGCGCAAGCAACCGGTCGTGACCGGCAGCGAGGCGCTGGTCGGCGCCGAGGGCGAGACCGTCGCCTGGGAGGGGAGCGAAGGGCGCGTGCGGGTGCAAGGCGAAATTTGGCGGGCGCGCGCCGACGCGGCGCTTGCGGCCGGCAGCCGCGTCAGGGTCGTCGGCCGCGACGGCCTCGTTCTTCGCGTGGAGAATATCGGGTCCGCATAGCGTCCGCTCCGCGCCGTGCGCGGGCGGCGGGTCGCCCAGTGATGCGTTGTCGTCGTGAGATTTGCCGGGTCCCGGCGCGCCGCCTTCGCGGCGCAGGTTGGCAGGGACGAGCGGATGAGAGCAAACAGGGAGCAAGAGTCATGGCCTTCACAGCCGTCATCGTCATCGTCATCCTGGCGTTGATCTTCATCTACGCCTCGATCCGCATCCTGCGCGAATATGAACGCGGCGTGGTGTTCACGCTCGGCCGCTACACCGGGACGAAAGGGCCGGGACTGTTCCTGCTGGTGCCGTTCGTGCAGCAGATGGTGCGCGTCGACCTGCGCGTAGTGGTCGACGAGGTGCCGCCGCAGGACGTGATCTCGCGCGACAACGTCTCGGTCAAGGTGAGCGCTGTCCTCTATTTCCGCGTGGTCGACGCCGAGCGCGCGATCATCCAGGTTTCGAACTATCTTGCGGCGACGAGCCAGCTTGCGCAGACCACCTTGCGCTGGGTGCTCGGCAAGCACGACCTCGACCAGATGTTGGCCGAGCGCGACAAGCTTAATGCCGACATCCAGGACGTGCTCGACAAGCAGACCGAGGGCTGGGGCATCAAGGTCTCGACCGTCGAACTCAAGCGCATCGATCTCGACGAGAGCATGGTGCGGGCCATTGCCCGCCAGGCCGAGGCCGAGCGCGAGCGCCGCGCCAAGATCATCAATGCCGAGGGCGAGCAGCAGGCGGCGCAGAAGCTCGTCGAAGCCGCGCGCATCCTTGCCGGCGTGCCGCAGGCGATGCAGCTGCGCTATCTCGGCACGCTGTTCGATATCGCCAACGAGCGCGGCTCGACGATCGTGTTTCCCCTCCCGATCGAGCTGATGCAGGCGTTCGTCGGGCCGGCGCAGCGGGGCTGACCGTCGCACGCGGCAACTCCGCTCTTTCCCGCAAAAGCGTCGCGAAAGCGGGGAAGCCACAACAGGCGCACAGACAGCGGGCGTTGATTTTTCGCGCTGAAACACGAAACGACCGGGCGCGTGCGCAATTGCTTTGACGAGTGCCGCGCCGATGTTATGTGAACGCGCGAAGCTCGCGGCCGTTGATGCGTCATCGCGGCCGCGATTTTCATGAAGATAGTGTGACAGCGGCGAGCGACTATCGGGATCGCGGACATGCGCGTGATCATGCCAATTTCCGTCGGCGCCGGCTGGGCGCGGCTGTTCACCCGATGGGAATTGCTCGCGACCCTGTTGATCCTCGGGTTGCTGGCCTTCCTTGCCGAGGCCAGCCGGCATCTTTTGCAGCCGCTCGCCGAATTGCAGCAGCAGCCGCTGTCGCTCGATCCCTCGCACCTGCCCGAATACGCCGCGCGCACGACCTTGCGCATGTTCCTCGCCATGGGGCTGTCGCTTCTCTTCACCTTCACCTACGCGACGCTCGCGGCCAAGAACCGGCATGCGGAACGCCTGCTGGTGCCCCTGCTCGATATCCTGCAGTCCATTCCGATCCTCGGCTTTGTCTCGATCACCGTGGTGTTCTTCATGGCGCTCGCGCCCGGCCGGGTGCTCGGCGCCGAGTTCGCGGCGATCTTCGCGATCTTCACCAGCCAGGCCTGGAACATGGCCTTCAGCTTCTACCAGTCGCTGCGCACGGTGCCGTCCGAGCTGGTCGAGGCGTCGCGCAATTTCCGGCTCGGCCCGTGGATGACGTTCTGGCGCGTCGACGTGCCGTTCGCGATGCCGCAGCTCATCTGGAACATGATGATGTCGATGTCGGGAAGCTGGTTCTTCGTGGTCGCGTCCGAGGTGATCAGCGTCGGCAACACGACAGTGACGCTGCCCGGCGTCGGCTCCTACATCTCGCTCGCGATCGCGCAGCGCGATCTGGCGGCGGTCGGCTACGCGATCGCCACCATGCTGGTCGTCATCCTCATCTACGACCAGGTGCTGTTTCGGCCGCTGGTGGCGTGGGCCGATCGCTTCCGTTTCGAGCAGGAGGCCGGCGACCTGCCGCCGCGCTCGTGGGTGCTCGACGTGCTGCGCCGTTCGCGGCTAGTCGACCGCCTGACTGCGCCGTTCGCAATACTCTGGGCGCGTTCGATGCGGGCGCGCTGGTTCGATCGCGGCGAAGCGTACAAGCGAACCACGCGCGGTAAGGCTGGCTGGGCTCCGCTGATCTGGAATGGCGTCGTTCTGGCGCTCGGCGCTGTCGCGCTCGGGGAGGTCCTGGGCTTCGCCACCACTGGCGTAAGCCTCGCCGACGTCGGTACGACGTTGCTGCTCGGCCTCGTCACCTTGTGCCGTGTCGTCGTGCTGATCGCTCTCGCCAGCTGCATCTGGGTGCCGGTCGGCGTCTGGGTCGGCACGCGGCCGCACGCCGCCAACATTGTGCAGCCGGTGGCGCAATTCCTTGCCGCCTTTCCGGCGAACCTGCTGTTTCCGATCGTGGTCTCGGCCATCGTTGTGTTCAAGCTCAGCCCGAACATCTGGCTGAGCCCGCTGATGATCCTCGGCACGCAATGGTACATTCTCTTCAACGTCATCGCCGGCGCTGCGGCGATACCGGCGGAGCTGCGCGCCGTCGGCACCAATTTCCGCGTCAATGGCTGGCTGTGGTGGCGGCGCATCGCGCTGCCGGCGGTGCTGCCGTACTACGTGACCGGCGCGATCACCGCGTCGGGTGGTTCCTGGAATGCGTCGATCGTCGCCGAGGTCGCCTCGTGGGGCAACGAGAAGCTCGAAGCGGTTGGGCTCGGCGCCTATATTGCGCACGAGACCGAGGTCGGCGATTTCCATCGCATTGCGCTCGGCATCGCGGTGATGAGTTTGTTCGTGGTCCTGGTCAATCGCACCTTCTGGCGGCCGCTCTATCGTTACGCCGAGCGCAAGTTCCGCGTCGGGTGAGCGGCAAAAGGAAAATGACATGAGCACCGCGCTCCTCGATGTTCAAAGTCTGCGCCAGACTTTTCCGCGGGCTGACGGCGGCGAGCTTCTGGTGCTCGACGGCATCGAGCTGCAGCTCGGGCAGGGGCAGATCGTTGGGCTCCTTGGCCGCACCGGGTCGGGCAAGTCGACGCTGCTGCGACTGATCGCCGGCCTGGTTCCGCCTTCCGCGGGCACGATCACTTATCTCGGCCAGCGCGTGATCGGGCCGGCGCCTGGGATCGCGATGGTGTTTCAATCGTTCGCGCTCTTCCCGTGGCTGACGGTTCTGGAAAACGTGCAGCTCGGTCTTGAAGCGCTGGGGCTGCCCGAAGCGGAAATCCGTCAGCGCGCGCTCGCGGCGATCGACCTCATCGGGCTCGACGGCTACGAATCCGCCTATCCGCGTGAGCTCTCCGGCGGCATGCGCCAGCGCGTCGGCTTTGCCCGCGCGCTCGTCGTCCATCCCAATATTCTGCTCATGGACGAGCCGTTCTCGGCACTCGACGTGCTCACCGCGGAAACCCTGCGCACCGACTTCCTCGAACTTTGGGGCGACGGCAAGCTGCCGATCAAGGGCGTCATCATCGTCACCCACAACATCGAGGAAGCGGTGCTGATGTGCGACCGCATCCTTTTGTTCTCGACCAATCCCGGGCGCATCATTCGCGAGATCGGGGTCGATCTCAAACAGCCGCGCAACCGTCTCGATCCGCAATTCCGCGACCTGGTCGAGAAGATCTACGTGGCGATGACCGCGCGTGCGCCGAAGCCGCCGTTGATCGGAGCGGCGCCGGGAACGGTGGCGACCAGCATCGACACGATCCTGCCGCGCGTTTCCGCCAACACCATCTCGGGTCTCCTCGAGACGCTGGCCGGCGAGCCGTACAAGGGCAAAGCCGATCTCCCGGTCATCGCCGACGAATCGTCCCTCGAGGTGGATGAGCTGTTTCAGATCGCCGACGCCTTGCAGATGCTTCACCTCGCCGAGATCGAAGGCGGCGACATCCGACTCACCGACACTGGCAAACAGTTCGTGGACGCCGAGACCGACGACCGGAAGAGGATCTTCCAGCGCCAGCTGCTGACCTATGTCCCGCTCGCGGCGCACATCCGCCGCATTCTGCAGGAGCGCGCGAACCACGTGGCGCCGAAGAGCCGCTTCTTCGACGAACTGGAAGACCATATGAGCACCGACGATGCCGAGGAAACCTTGCGCTCGGTCACCGCCTGGGCACGCTACGGCGAAGCGTTCGCGTACGACGACGATTCACAGACTTTCAGTCTCGAGAATCCGACGTAGTTTTACTCAGCGCGCGGGCGACGGCTTCGTCTTCCGTCGGGGAATTTGCAGCGCCTACGCGGCGGCCCGGCGCGCCCGCATGGCGAGCGACAGGAGCGCGCGCTCAGCGATGGTTTCCGCCAGCGCCGGCTTTTGCCGCGAGGCAAGCGCCGCGTCGGCGAGATCGGCCATGGCGGCCGCGAGCCGCGCCGCGTTCCATTGCCGCAGCGCCACGTCGACCAAATTCTTGCGGCGGAAGTGCACCGGCGGCAGCAGCGTATCGACCGAGAACCGTCCGCCGCCGGCTTCGATCGCCGTGCGCCACTTGTGCAGCTGCGCGAGCTGGCGTTGAGCGGCGAAAAAGATCGAGCCGACGGCGCTGCCGGCAGCGCGCGCCTTGGCGAGCTGGGTTTCGAGGTCGGCCGGGCGGCCGGCAAACGCCGCGTCGGTGAGATCGTCGAGCGCGAGCGCCGAGGCGTCCGAGACGACGGCGGCGACCTCGTCGATGCCGACAGTGCCGCTGCCGGCGGCGTAGAGGATGAGCTTGCGCAGCTCGCTGCGCGAAGCGGCGCGGTCGCCGCCGAGCAGCGGCAGCAGCAAGGCGCGCGCGTCCGGCGCGAGGGTCAGGCCGGCGGTGCGCATCTCGCTGTCGACAAGGCGGCCCAGGTCGCGTTCGGAATCGGTGTAGCAAGGGAGCGCTGCGGCGTTTTTGGCGCGCTCGCACAGCGCGCGCAGCGGCGCGTTGCGGCGCAGGTCGCCGGCCTCGATCACCACGCGGCATTCGCATGCCGGTAGACCAAGCAGTTCCTCGACCGCCGGCGCGATGTTGCGGCTGCCCGCCTTGACCCACACTGCCCGCCGGCCGCCGAACAGCGGGATGGTCTGCGCCTCCTCGACCAGCCGGCCGGGCTGGGCGGAAATGTCCTCGCCGTCGAGCCGGACCAGCGAGAACGGATCGGACGGATCCTCGACCGACGCGGCGATGGCGGCGTTGACGCGCTCGCTGACGAGGCCGGCGTCGGGGCCGAACACGAGCACGACCGGAGGCGCCTTATCGAGACGCCCCAGAAAGGCGTCCACGTCCGAGGGTTTTACAGCGACCATGTCCGGCGGCGTTCAGGTGCCTGCGACGAAATACGATGCCAGCCTGTTCCTGATCGCTAGCGCGACCACCTCGGTCGCGCGGTCTTCGGCGTCGCGTTGCGCGCGTTGCTTGGCGAACCGCTGCTCGCGGCCGGGGATGTCGTAGTCGACGTGGACGACGGTCGAATCGGTCAACACGGTCTTGCCGGTCGCGATCTCGACCAGGTTGTAGTAGGCCACGACCGAATCGACCTGCGCGTCCGGCCGGCCGCTGATCGGGTCGATGACGACCGTCCACTGCGTGGTGCCGACATTGACCACGAGGCGATGAGTCGGTGCGGTCGGCCCGCCGCCGCCGTAGAGGCCGAACACCAGCGAGTTGCGCATGGCGACGGCGATGCGCTCGACCGGCGAACCGAGCGGCGCCTTGATCGTGGCGACGTCGACGGCGGCAAGCTTGTAGTGGACGCTCTCGGGCACTCCGCCGACCGACGGGTGCGTTCCGTAAAGCGGCTCGAAGCAGCCGGCGGTCAGGCTCGCGGTAGCGATGACGGCCGCAAGCCGCAGCAACCGCCGTATCTGTGCGCGGTGCTCAGGCCACCACATTGACGATCCGCTGCGGCACCACGATCACCTTCTTCGGCGCCTTGCCGTCGAGGACCCTTTTTACCGCATCAAGGGAGAGGACGGCAGCCTCGATTTCAGCATTGGCGGCGTTGCGGCCTACCGTGACCTCGGCGCGCTTCTTGCCGTTGACCTGCACCGGCAAGGTCAGCGTGTCCTCGACCAGGAGGTCGCGCTCGACCTGCGGCCAGGACGCTTCCGCGACCAGCGTCTGGTGGCCGAGCACCGCCCAGCACTCCTCGGCGAGATGCGGCATCATCGGGTTGAACAGTTGCACAAGGATATTAACCGCTTCGCGCATGGCCCAGCGGAAGTCGGGCGCCACCCCCTGTGGCGAATCGATATCGCCAATCGCCGTCCCCAGGGCGTTGGCGAACTCGTAGATCGCCGCCACACAGACATTGAAGTGTAGCTTTTCGATGTCCTCGGTGACCCGGTCCAGCGCCCGGTGCGCCGCCTTGCGCACCGCCAATGCCGCCGGGGAGAAGCTTTGCGGTCGCTCGGCCGGGGCCGTGGCGGCGATCTCGGCGGCCTCGCCGACCAGGCGCCACAGCCGGTTGGTGAAGCGCCAGGCGCCCTGCACGCCGCGCTCGGTCCATTCGACGTCGCGGTCGGGCGGCGAATCCGACAGCATGAACCAGCGCGCGACGTCGGCGCCGTAGGTCGACATGATCTCGTCGGGATCGACCGTGTTGCGCTTCGACTTCGACATCTTCTCGATCGGACCGATCTCGACCGCTTCGCCGGTGGTGATGAGCTTGCCCCGGCGCGCGTTGCCCTCGGTCTCGATCGTGACTTCCGCCGGCGTCGCCCACTCGCCGTCCGCCCTGCGGTAGGTCTCGTGCACGACCATGCCCTGCGTGAACAGGCCGGCGAACGGCTCGTCGAGGCCGACATGCCCGGTCTTACGCATCGCGCGGGTGAAGAAACGGCTGTAGAGGAGGTGCAGGATCGCGTGCTCGATGCCGCCGATATATTGATCGACCGGCATCCAGGAATCGACGACCGGCAACTCGGTCGGCGCCGTTTCGATCCACGGATCGGTGAAGCGCTCGAAATACCACGACGAGTCGACGAAGGTGTCCATGGTGTCGGTCTCGCGCGTCGCCGCGCCGCCGCATTGCGGGCACTTGACGTGCTTCCAGGTCGGATGGCGGTCGAGCGGATTGCCCGGGCGGTCGAAGGTTACATCCTCCGGCAAAGTCACCGGCAGGTCGGACTTCGGCACCGGCACCACGCCGCATTTCGCGCAATGGATGACCGGGATCGGACAGCCCCAATAGCGCTGTCGCGAAATGCCCCAGTCGCGCAGGCGGAAATTGACTTGGCGCTGAGCCCGCGGCCGATTGTCGGCGCTTTCTTTCTCAAGCCGCCGCGCCACCTCCTCCTTTGCCTCCGTCGTCGTCATGCCGTCGAGGAAATGCGAATTGATCATCCGGCCGTCGCCGTCATAGGCGGTGTCGGTGATCACGAAGGTCTTCGGATCCTGTCCGGGCGGGCAGACGACCGGGACGTTGCCGAGCCCGTATTTGTTGACGAAGTCGAGGTCGCGCTGGTCGTGCGCCGGGCAGCCGAAGATGGCGCCGGTGCCGTAGTCCATGAGGATGAAGTTGGCGACATAGACCGGCAGCTGCCAATCCGGATCGAACGGGTGCAACGCCTTGATGCCGGTGTCGAAGCCCATCTTCTCGGCGGTGTCGATCTCCGCCTGCGCGGTGCCGCGGTGCCGGCATTCCTCGATGAACGCCGCAAGCTTCGGATCCTTCTTCGCCGCCGCCGCGGCGAGCGGATGATCGGGCGCGAGCGCCATGAACTTAGCGCCGAACAAGGTGTCCGGCCGCGTGGTGAAGACCTCAAGTTCGGTCTCGCCCGCCGGCGTCGTCTGCGGATCGAGCGCGAAGCGGACCAGAAGCCCCTCGGAGCGGCCGATCCAGTTCTTCTGCATCAGCCGCACTTTTTCCGGCCAGCGCTCGAGCTTGTCGAGCGCGTCGAGCAGGTCCTGCGAATAGTCGGTGATCTTGAAGAACCATTGCGTCAGCTCGCGCTGCTCGACCACGGCGCCGGAGCGCCAGCCGCGGCCGTCGATCACCTGCTCGTTCGCCAGCACCGTCTGGTCGACCGGGTCCCAGTTCACCTTCGACTGGCGCCGCTCCACCAGGCCGGCGCCGAGGAAATCGACGAACATCGCCTGCTGGTGCTTGTAGTAGGCCGGGTCGCAGGTCGCGACCTCGCGGCTCCAGTCGAGCGACAGCCCCATCGATTTGAGCTGCGCCTTCATGGCGTCGATGTTCTCGTAGGTCCATTTCTTCGGATGGACCTTGCGCTCCATGGCGGCGTTCTCGGCCGGCATGCCGAAGGCGTCCCAGCCCATCGGATGCAGCACCGCAAAGCCCTTCGCCCGCTTCACCCGCGCCACCACGTCGCCCATCGTGTAGTTGCGCACGTGGCCCATGTGGATGCGCCCCGACGGATAGGGGAACATCTCCAGCACGTAGTATTTCGGCCGCTTGTCGTCGTTGCGCGAGCGGAAGATGCCGCGCTCGTCCCAGATCTTCTGCCAGCGCGGCTCCGCCTCGGCGGCGTTGTAGCGGTCGTTGGGCATTGCGAATCAGCAGTCGTTTTCGCCAGCGCCGGTCGGGGCGCGTCCGTTGTGGTTTACCCGCGTGGAATCGCCGTTGGATGCGGGTATTTAAGGCCGCGCGACGTGACACGAAAGGCCGCCGCGGGTCAACGGCGGGGCAGGGCGCAACGCTGCACCATTTTCTCGTGCCCCGTAGCGCTCGCTTCGCGCTTGGCAGAAACGCCGCCGCTTCCGCGCATACTTTCCTGCCCCGCGAAGCGGGGAAGGGGGACCACGCTGCGCAGCAGCGTGGTGGAAGGGGCGCGGGCCGCGAGGTTCGTCTTGGCCCGGAGAAGCTCTGCGCCGAGCGCCCCTCCACCATGCTCCGCATGGTCCCCCTCCCCCGCTGCGCGGGGTAGGAAATAAAGAAGCGGTCTCGCGGCGCGATTCGCGCCCGAACTATCGAATTGAGGACGAATCGCTGAGTCGCCTCGTCCGTGATGCTCGGACCTCGGACCCTACACTTCCAGAAACTTGGCAAGCATGAGCCGCGCGTCTTCCGCACGCGCCCTCATCCATCCAGGATTGTACAAATCGCGGCCGAAGATCGTTGATAAGGTGTGACCGTTCGATAAGTGGAACTGCGAGAGTGCGACCATCATGACGTAGAGCCGCAGCGCATCCAACCCCCGCGGCAGCTCTCCGGCTTCGGTGCCGCGCGCGATGAGTTGCTCGATCATGTGGAGGACCGGCGACGACATTTCCGGAATGCGCTGCGATTTCCGCATGTACTTCGCCTTGAGCATGTTCTCCGCCGAAAGCAGTCGCACCAAATGCCGGTTAGTCTCGAAATAACTGCCGAGGAAGTCGAACAATTGTAAAAGCCCTTCGCGCGGCTCGAGATGCTCGATGTCGATCTGGAGCTCGCGGCGCCGCAGCCCGCCCAGCGCTTCTTCGAGCACTGCGAGATAGAGCCGCGATTTGCTGCCGAAGTAGTGATAGATCATCCGTGGGTTGCTGCCCGCTTTTTCGACGATGCGATTGATCCGCGCGCCGGCAAAACCGTGGGTGACGAATTCACTGGTGGCAGCGCGCAGAATCTGCTCGCGGCTTTCGCCTGAAGTGCGCCGCGGCTGCTGCCGAGGGCGCGCTTGCGGCGCGGGAAGGCGCCGCGCATTGGTATGGCCGTAAGTCATGCGAGCGCCATTGCGGTCGCTTGCTCCGCAAGCGTCGCAGCCAGTTCAAGCAGGGCGCGATCGCTACCGCGGCGGCCGAGCACGGACAGCCCGATGGGACAGCCCCGCCAACGGTCGAGCGGCAGAGTGAACTGCGGCGCGCCGCAATGACCCGCTACCGACGTCAAGGTCAAAGCGCGGTGATAGAAATCGCCGATGACGTCGGGCGGTGCTGTGGCGCTCAATGCCGGACACGGGGTGACCGGCATCAGGATCGCGGTGTCGGCCGGCAGCAGGGATTCAAATCGCGCGCGGATTTCGCCGCGGGCTAAGGCATAATGTGCGACATCCGCCGGCGGGACCACGGCCGCACTGGCAAAACGCTGCGCGATATCGGCGGCAAAGCGGGGCTTCTTCTCGGTGATCCAGCCCCCGAGGCTTTGCCAGATTTCAGCGCCCTGCAGCACACGATAGCATTCGAAATATTGCGCTTCCTGGCCGTCGAAGAGATCGACGGTGCCGCCCAGGCCGAGTTTTCCGGCCCGGGCCATCAGATCAGCCGCAAGCGGCGCATCGACCAGCGCGAAGGCATCGGCAGCAAGTTTCAGCTTGGTGATCGGGCTTTCGTATTGCGCGGGGAGAAGCGCATCGCCGACGCGCGCCATAGTGCGGGCGTCACGGGCAAACCACCCGATCGTATCGTAGGACGGCGCGAACGGCACCACGCCTTCGAGCGAGATCGCGCCGTGGCTCGGACGAAAACCAAAAAGGCCGAGGAAATTCGCCGGCACGCGCACCGAGCCGCCCGTGTCGGTGCCGAGTGCGAAGTCTGCAAGGCCGCCGGCAACCGCAACCGCCGATCCACTCGAAGAGCCGCCGGGCAGTCGATCCGGACAGACCGGATTGGTGAGGCGATCGTGGTGGACGTTGCGACCCTCGAGGCTGAAGGCGAGTTCGTCGGTAACTGTCTTGCCAATAAACGTTGCACCGGCCGCGAGCGCCGCCGCCACGATCGGTGCAGAACGTGTCGCCGGCTTCTGACCGGCGAGCCAGTCGGGATTGCCGCCGCCCGTGCGGCAGCCTTCCACGTCAATCAGATCCTTGACGGCAAACGTAAGACCGTCGAGCGTGCCGCGCCCCGTTGGCGTGCGGCGGTATCTTCCATCGGGGACGAACGCACCGAAGTCGGCGGACGCCTCTGCCGAGACTGCGTCCATTTCAGCGCGCCGTCGATGTGGCGAGCGATGTGACTATGGCGTCCGAACCGATCACAAAGCCGAAGCATTTCTTGACGTTCCAAATGGTCGCTTCGGTACAGAAATCCGGTGAAGTGGTTGCGCAACAATCGTCAACCAGGATGCAGCCGTAGCCGAGGAAATTCGCGTCGGTCAGCGAATGCAGGACACACTGATCGGTGTTGACGCCGGCGAACAGGATCGATTTCGTGCCGAGGTTGCGCAGTATCGAGTCCAACGGTGTATCCCAGAAGCCGCTGATCCGATACTTGTCGACACGAATATCGCGCGGCTCCGGCTTGAGCTCGTCGACAACTGCCGCGGCCCATGAATCCTTTTCCAGGACATGGGCTCCGCTGCCCGGCAGGGGATCGCCCAGCCCAATACCGGAACCGTGCGGCTTGTAGAGATGGATCTGATTAGGCGGCATATTGGCGAGATCGGGCCGATTGCCCCAATTGACCCAGATGACCGGCACGCCCGCGCCGCGGAGCGCTGAGAGCAGGCGCTGGAGCGGCGCGATCGGGGCGCGGTCCGGACCATAGTCCACGCCGAGATGATCGACCCACCCGCCCTTGGCGCAGAAATCGTTCTGCATATCGATCACGATGATCGCGGTGCGCCGCAGATCGATCGTCACGTGCTGCGGCTGGCAGGGTAGCGACACGCGGATCGGCGGCGGCGGCGGCATCGCCATGTCCACCTCTTCTGCGGAAGCCTGCCACAGATATTGAGAGCCAAACCCGAGCGGACCACTGGGGGAAACTTCCTTGCGCTTTTCCACGGCCGACATCGTCGGTTCTCCTTGGTCAAAGATGAGTGTGAGGTTGGCCGATCGTCCTATTTGCAATTTTGCTGCCAACAAAAAAACCGCGTGAAATTTAGCCTGTCTTTCCAAAGACGCGCTGGTTGAGAATGCAACGCCGCGCTAAATGCCTCAAATAGCGGCAGTTTTTTGCGTAGCTAGTAAGCATATACTTATTTCGAGGTCGCCCCTCACGTCTTATCTCGCGGTATTTCAATGCGTTAGTTCCATGGCATGGGGCTTGCTCGCAGTTCTGAGGTTTGCACCTTTCGTGTTCACCCTAGCCAAGGACGATGTCCATGCTTTCCCGACGCCTTGTACTGGCCGGCGCAGCAACTGCGGTTGCCTTCGGCTTCGCTTTCGCCAATCCGCAAGCGGTGCGCGCGGCTGGGCCGCTCAAAGTCGGCATTCTGATTCCGGGATCTAAATCCGACAAAGGGTGGATGGAATCCGGCTATGACGGCCTCGTCGCCGCGCAGAAAAAGTATGGCGACAAGATCAAGGTCCAAATGATCGAGAACATCAACTATGCCGATATGGACCAGGCGCTGACCAACCTTGCGACCAACAATGATCTGGTCATCGGCGTCGGCGGCCAGACCCAAGCGGCGGTCTATAAAATCGCCAAGCGCTTCCCGAAGGTGAAGTTCTCCATCGTCGGCGGCAACGAAGCCGAGTCGTTGCCGAATGTCGCCGGTTATGACGTCAAGCAGGCCGAGATTGCCTTCGTCGCCGGCGCCGCTGCCGCAATGCTGTCGAAGAACGGCGCCGTCAGCTACGTCGGCGGTCTTGAAATTCCCTCGATCGTCAACGCCGGCAAGGAATTCGGCAACGGCGCAAAATACATCAATGCCAAGATCAAATACTTCGAGAACTATACCGGCGATTTCGACGACGTAGCCAAGTCGAAGGAAGCAACGCTTGCCGCTATCGCGCAGGGCGCCGATGTGCACTACCACATCCTCAACCTCGGCCTCCGCGGCATGGAGCAGGCGGCCAAGGACAAAGGCACGCACATCATCGGAAGCTATACCGACCGCTGCGGCAGCGATCCGCTCTACGTCGCCTATTCGATCACCGGCGTCGGCTTCCAGGTGCAATACGCAATCGATCAGGCGGTGAGCGGCGAATGGAAGCCCGGCTACAAGGAATTCGGCCTGAAAATGGGCCCACAAGCCTCCGACATGGTTGTCTGCGGCGGCACACCGGAGCAGAAAGCCAAGCTCGACGCGATCAAGAAGGACATCCTGTCCGGCAAGATCAAGGTCCTCAAGGGCTAAGGCGGCGCTGTCGCCTCTGCCCCGACCGCTCCCCGTGAGAGACCCCGCACAAACCCTGACCGAACCGCTCCTGGCGCTGCAAGGCGTCACCAAGCGGTTCGGTTCGCTGGTTGCGTTGTCAAAGGCCTCGCTCGACATCTTGCCGGGCGAGGTGCACTGCATTCTGGGCGAGAACGGCGCCGGCAAATCCACTCTCTGCAACCTGATCTTCGGTGTGCACGTGCCGGACAAAGGCGAGATGCGTCTTCGCGGCGAAATCTACCGGCCGACAGGTCCTTCCGATGCCCTCGCGAGCGGGATCGCGATGGTGCATCAGCATTTCAGCCTGGTCCACGACATGACCGTGGTCGACAACGTGATCCTTGGTCAGCAGCGTGGGCTGGTGAATACGCGTGCGTGGGCGCAGCGGCTCGAGCGCCTGGCAAATGACTACGGATTCGCGCTCGATCCCTATGCCAAGATCGACGATCTCTCCGTCGGCGAACGCCAGCGCGTGGAAATCGTCAAATGCCTGATTCGCGAGCCGCGATTGTTCGTCCTCGACGAGCCGACGGCGGTCTTGCTCCCGGATGAAATTGCGTCGCTCCTTGCCATCTGCGGCCGCGTCGCCGCCGGCGGCGCTGCGGTCGTGCTGGTCACGCACAAGCTTGCCGAGATCAAAAAAGCAGCGAATCGCGTGACTGTGCTGCGAGGCGGCCGCGTGGTCGCGCGATCGAGCGATCCGGCGGGAGAGATCGACGCGCTGGTGCGGGCGATGATCCAGGGTGACGTCAAGGCGCTCGATAGGTCGGCCGCCTCGACGCTTGGCGTTGGCGAGCCCGGGCGCGTCCGGATCGGCGACCCTCCAGGCGAAACACCCACTCCTGAAGCGGTTCAGATCGATGGCCTCACCGTGATCGACAGTCAGGGTGTCACCCGGCTCGACCATTTCACGTTGGCGATCGGGCCCGGCGAGATCGTCGGTGTCGCCGGCGTCGAAGGCAACGGTCAGAGCGAACTGGCCGCTGTGCTCTCGGGCATGCTGGAGCCGAGCAGGGGACGGGTCTTTCTCGGCGATCTGGAAACGACACACCTCGGCCCGAAGGAAATCACGGCCGCCGGCATCGGCGTAGTGCCGGAAGATAGGCACGCCGTCGGCTGTATCGTGGAAATGAGCGTTGCCGAAAACATCTTTCTCAACCGGCTCGATGGATTTACATCGTTCGGTTTCCTGCGGCGCAAGGAATTGGTCCACGCCGCTCGCGATCTGATGGCGCGCTTCGATGTGCGCGCGGCCGGGCCCGATATCGCGTTTTCGGCGCTCTCAGGCGGCAACCAGCAAAAGGCGGTGCTGGCGCGGGAGATAACGCTGCCCAATCTAACGTTCCTTCTTGCCGCACAGCCGACTCGCGGGCTCGACGTCGGCGCGGTCGCTGCGGTCTATGGCCACATTCGCGCGGCCTGCCAGCGGGACGCCGCGGTGCTGCTCATTTCGTCAGAGCTCGACGAACTGATGGCGGTGGCCGACCGCATCGTCGTTCTCTATCGCGGGCGCATCATGGGCAATTGCGCGGCCGATCCGCGTGAGCGCGAACGCATCGGCGCCATGATGGCGGGGCAGGCGCAATGACCGACACCGTTGTGAACAACAGGCTGGACATCCGCGAGTGGGTGCGGCCGTCAGTAGCGATCTCTATTTCCGCGGTTGCGGTCGCGGGCTTGCTCGGTCTTGTTCTGATCTTCGCCATCGGCGTTTCGGTGCCCGATGCATTGTCGGCGTTCGTCGATGGAACATTGGGCTCGCCCTACGCGATTGCGGCCTCGATCAACCGCAGCATCGCTTTCGCACTGGTAGGCATCGGCTTTGTCATCGCCAATCGCGCCAATCTGGTGAATGTCGGCGGTGAGGGGCAGATCGCCGTCGGCGGCATCGCCGCTACTGCGGTTGCGCTTTACGGCGGCGCCGCCGACCTGCCGGCGGGCCTGCCGTTTTTGGTTCCGCTTCTCGCCGCGATGATCGCTGGGATGATCTGGGGGGCAATCCCCGGCGTCCTGAAGATCAAAGTCGGCACCAACGAGGTCATCAGCACGCTGCTGCTGTCGTTCATCGCGGTGTGGCTGCTTTATTGGTGTGTGCAGTCGCCTGCATTGTTGCGCAAGCCGATGACCAGCTCGGCGACGCTGCCGGAATCCCTCGAAATTCCAGATTCGACAAAGCTTCCGCTCCTCACCGGCGACTATTCGTTTCCTGTGAATATCGGATTGCCGGCGACAATCATCATCGCGATCGTCGCCGGCGTGTTGCTGAGCAAGACGCTGCTCGGCGTGCAACTGCGCGCCGTGGGCTTCAATTCCGTGGCGGCGAGCCGCGCCGGGATTTCGTATGCACGCATGGTCGTGCTCGCGCTCGGCATTGCCGGTGCGCTCGGCGGACTTGCCGGCGGATTCATGCTGCTCGGCGACCAGTACCTGCTCAAGGACGGGTTTTCCTCCGGCTATGGGTTCGACGGCTTGGTTGCCGGTCTGCTCGCGCGCGGGTCGGTGGTCGGCGTGATCGCGGCCGCATTGCTGTTCGGGTTTCTTC
>Ga0070670_100001008_pt1 | contig 22218 bp, 12 predicted proteins | sample KBSS63metaG_FD_64665 | JGI IMG/M metagenome (GOLD analysis project Ga0070670, IMG submission 64665) | Switchgrass rhizosphere microbial communities from Kellogg Biological Station, Michigan, USA - KBS S6-3 metaG | ecosystem: Host-associated > Plants > Roots > Rhizosphere > Soil ... | reverse complement strand
TCGAGCGTGTCCCCTTGTTCGGTGATTTCACATCCAAGATCAAAGCGCGGAGTGCCAGTGGACCGCATCCGCAGCTTCAGCGACAGTCCGCGAATTTCCACATCGGGCACCGGATGATTTTGCAAGGCAAAGCGCACTTGGAAGACGGGGTTTCGCGTCGGTGACGCCTCTTCACCAATCGTACCGACAAGTTCCGCGAACGGCATGGCATTGGCAAACGAGTCGACCGTCGTTTGATGGACGATTCGGAGATGTTCGGCCAACGGACGGTCCCGCTCCACCTGATTGCGCAACGGCACGATGCCGGAAAAGTATCCCATCGTTTCGCGGACATCCGGGCGGGTTCGATTGGCTACCGGCGTGCCGACAACGATGTCGTTCTCTCCCGTCCAGCGCGCCAGCGTGACCTGAAAGAGGGCGAGCAACGTACTAAACAGGGTGGCCCCATTGCGCCGGGCCAGCTCGCGAACCGCAGTGGTCGTTTCAGCGGACAACTGGCACACCAGCCGCTGCGGCACCCGGGTCACGTCGGAATCCTCCGGAATGGTCCAGAGCCGGCGGATCCCCTCCAGCCGCGACTTCCAGAAAGCAACGCGCGGCTCCAACTCGGCAGATTGCCAGTTGGCGCGCTCCGCCGCGCCCCATGCGGAATAGGGAGTGGGCACTGCCGGTAATCCGCCCGTCGCGCCGGTCCGTTGCCGAATGTAGGCCGCAGACAAGTCCTGAACAAAAGCGCCTAACGACCAGCCATCGGCGATGGCATGATGAATCGCGCAAACGATCACCAGGTCGTCGGGCGCGCGGCGGATAAATTCCACCCGGTAAAGAGGTCCCTGGACCAAATCGAATGGCTCATAAAACGTTTTGTGGGCCAGGTCCTCGATCTCATCTGGTGATGTATGCGAAGGGACATCACGAAAACGCACCACCGCCTCGCTCCGAGTACGAATCAGTTGAACAGGCCCATTTTTTCCGGGCAGGAGCGACAACCGCAGCACTTCCTGCCGGTCAACCACCCGCTGGATCGAGGCGGTGCAATCCTCGGGAGACATCAGCCCGCGAACGTTGATCAGACAGCAGATGTGGTTCGACACATCGGCGGGAGGAGCGGGAGATGTTTCCCACAGTTCGCGCTGCGAGAACGTCAGCGGATAGACTCGCGCCTCGCCGCTCGCCAGCCATTTTCTTAAACGCTCACGGCTATCGTTAGACATGGGCGGTCGTTTCCAACGCGGGATTTTCGTCGCCGAGCAGCCGATCGATCTGCTCGCCCGAAAGCGCGTCCAGGTCCACTTCAGGTTGGGACTCAAGCGGCTCTGCCGCCGGGATGGATGCCGCGACAGGCGTAGCCACCGCCGGGGCGGCGCCGCCAACGTGACCGGCAATCAAGCTCGCGATTTGGCCGATGGTGCGCGCGCGCATCAGGCTGGTAGGCGGAAGGGCGACACCGACGGTCGCTTCAAGCGAGTTCTCAATTTCTACGCCCATAAGCGAGTCGAGGCCGAGATCGGTTAAGGGTTGATCATCACGCAAGGTATCGGGCTTGACTCGAAGGACCGAGCCCACAACTTCGCGCACCGCCTGGGCAATCACCGTTTCCTTTTCCTCCGGCGCAGCCGATTCGATCCGGTTGCGCCAATCGCTGGAAGCGCCACTGCTTTCCTGGCCTTCAACGGCGGTGAAAATGCGCTCGAGCAGCGGGTTGCCTTGCATGCCGCGGAAAAATGTTTTCCACTTCGCCCAATCAACGCGGATTGCGGCAACCTGCGCGCTGCCGGCTCGAAGCGCCGACTCAACGATCGACACGACTTCGCCCGGCGACAGCGCTGAGACTCCCTGCTTCGCCAGAAATTCGGCGACCCGCTCGTTGCGCGCGACATAACCTTCGCCGCCAAGCACGCCCCAGTTGATCGTTAGGGCAGGGAGACCGAGCGCGTGCCGGTGATGAGCCAGTGAATCAAGAAATGCGTTCGCCGCCGCGTAGTTGCCCTGCGCCGGATTGCCGAAAATCGACGAGACCGACGAAAACATGACGAAACAATCGAGGTCCATGTCACAACTTGCCTGATGGAGCAGCCAGGCCCCGAGCGCCTTCGGGTCAATCACACTTGCCATTCGATCGCGGTCAAGCGAAGCGAGCGGCGCGTCGTCGATGACCATCGCGAGGTGAAAGAGACCGCGAAGCGGTTGGCCGGTTTTTCGGATTTCGGCAAAAAGACGAGCGACATCGTCAGTAGAACCAGCGTCGCCCTTCACGACCTGAACGGTAACTCCTCGATCGCGCAGACTGTTCACCAACTGTTCGGCTTCCGGCGTAGCCGCACCACTCCGGCTTGAGAGAACGAGATGACGCGCGCCGGACTGGACCAGCCAGTTCGCGAAGACCTTGCCGAAACCCCCAAACGCGCCGGTGATGAGATAACACCCGTCCGATTTTATTTCGAACCTGGGCATAATCGGCTCGCCACGTCTGCGCACAAAAGCCTCCGGGAACGACACGATGACCTTGCCGATGTGCTTCCCGGCCGCCATCAGGCGAAAGGCCGCATCGACATTGCTCGCCGGGAAAGCCCGGAAGGGCAGCGGACGCAAAGCTCGTTCTTCAACCAGCCGTGCGATCTGGGCGAGCATCTCGCGGGTGAGCGATTCGTCGCCCGCAAAGACAGCGTCCATCGCGACGACGTGGAAGGAAGCGTTGTTTCGTAGTGGCCGGAGCGGAATGCGAGAATTTTGATAGATGTCGCGTTTACCGATTTCGATAAAGCGGCCGAACTCGCCCAGACACGAAAGTCCCATCGGAATGGCCTCGGCGGCGAGCGCGTTGAGTACCACGTCCACGCCCCGCCGATTAGTCAGTTCCATGACCGCTTCGGCAAAGTCACCCCGTCGCGAATCAATGACGTGTTTCACGCCGAGTGTTTGCAGCAGGTCGCGCTTGGCCGGGCTGCCAGCGCTGGCGATGACTTCTGCGCCAAGGTGGTGCGCGATCTGAATCGCGGCCATACCGACGCCGCCGGCGCCGGCGTGAATCAGCACCCGCTCACCTTTTCGCAATCGAGCGACATTGCTGAGCGCATGCCAGGCTGTCATGAAAACAACCGGGATCGTCGCGGCTTCCTCAAACGAAAGACCGTCAGGGATCCGGCGCACGTCACTGCCGCGCGCAACCGTTTGCGTCGCCAATCCAAATACCGCCAAACCAAAAACCCGGTCGCCCGGCTTCACGTGGGTAACTCCCGCGCCGATCGCGGTGATGATCCCGCCAACTTCATCCCCGAACATGCGGGCATCGGGCGCTTCACCGGGATAAAGCGCGAGCGCCTTGAGCACATCGCGGAAATTCATGCCCGCAGCTTTGACGTCGATGATGACTTCGCCCGGACCGCAGGTTGGCTGCGCGAAGGGCCCAAAGGCTAGTGTTTCGAGATGGCCGCGTTCACGCGATTCGAGTCGCAAGGGCACAGCGGAATCAAGGGCCTGCTCAATTCGCGGCCGCCCCCGGTCAAGTCGCTGGACATAACGAGCCTCACCTCGAAACGCCACTTCACGCTCGGGATCCGAGCGCAGCAGCTCACTCCAAAGCAAAGTTCCATCCGCTTCGGATGGTGCCGGCGGGAGATCGACGCCGCGACAAACCAAATTCGAATATTCGTTGAGAATCACCCGCACTAACCCCATGGCCGGCGCTTGCTCAACGCTCGTGGGTTTCGGATCGCGCCCCACAGGCTGAGCGCCGCGCGTGATCGAGTCGATACGGATTCGCGCGTTCGGCCGCGTGGCCTCCAGCGCCTGCACGAGATGGAGCAGGGCGTCCGTTCCCATGCCGGGTTCGTCAATCTGCGTGTCGAGGTTCCAGAGATAAACGATCCGCTCGGGTGGCGCATCGTCGGCGCACACTGCGAAAAGTTCGCGCCAGTCATCTGGGGCTTCGATCCTTAGGTTAAAGGTATCACCATCCGCCATCGAAAATGCAGTTCCGCGTCGCACAATTCGGCAACGCACACCGGTTTCCCGCAGTCGCTCGCCTAATGACTCTCCGATTCCGCCCGCATCGGCGAACAGCAGCCACGACTTTTCCGCCGGCGCCGCGTCCACCAACGCCGGTGCCTTAGCCGACGGTGATGGCGATGACTTGCGACCGAGAATGGCGATTTGCCCTTCGCCGCGCCGGCCCATCAGGCCGGGCAACGAAGCCGTTTCGCTGAAGCCGGCTTCCCGCAGCTGCGCCTCCCATTGCGAACGGCCCAGCAACGGGTGCACCGAGCGAAGGTCGCGGTCGGTAAAACGCCACCAGCCGCTCGTTAGGCCGAAGACCGTCTCGGTCCAGAGTTGCGGCGTCGCCACGTCCATGAAAACCAGCGAACCTCCCGGCGCGAGGAGATCATGCAGATTGCGCAGAGCGGAGCGGACGTCAGCTGCGGCATGCAGCACATTGGTACCGATTACGAAATCAAACGAACCGAGGTCAAACCCCTGTTCGGCGGCGGGCTTCTCAAGATCGAAGATTTTGGTTTCGACTTCCGCGAAGCCCGCGAGTTTTTGCGCTGCCGCGGCGAAGAAAGCGGCAGAGACATCAGTGAAGGTGTAGGAGTGCAGGCCGCGCTGGAGTGCCGGCAGAACCTGGGCCGCCAGGCCACCCGTTCCCGCTCCGACTTCCAGAATCTTCAAGCCGCGTCCTTCGGGGAGAGAGCATTCCGCTTCCCGGAGCGCGGCCGCAATCGCGGCAAGCCAATGACTCGTTAGGAGACCGTCGCCATAAAATTGTTCGAGCAATTCTGCGCCGGCGCCGGCGAAAAGGACCTGCACCGCGTCTTTTTCGCCGCGCAACAACGGACCGATTTCCGCGCAATTTGCCGCCACCAGTTGGGCTTCGGGAAGGTGGCCCGGATTTTCCTCGATGAACGATCGAAGCGCGTCGGAAGCCGAGTCAGCGACGGTGGTAAAGGCGCCGGTTGGGCAATACGCGGACGCGCTTGCCTTCAACAAACGCCGTTCTTTCAGCTTCAACATCAACTGCTCCCAAACCGGCCGCATTGAGTCGGCGACACGCAATGAATCGGCAGAAAAATCGGCGCCGGTCCGTACGCCCATCTGGCGAAGACCATCGCACAGCAACGCGGCGGCAAGATCGTCCTCGGCGGCAATCGCACGTTCGAGTCGATTCCGGCCGCGTATCGCAATCACCTCATCGAGCGCGTGCTGGGCAGCTTCCCGCAGGCGCGGCAACGGCACCGGCTGCAAAGTCTCCGGAGAAAATTCCGTCGCGGTCCGCTGCCAATCCAAATGGTAGAGAACATCGCGGGTCCCCCCGGTCGCACCCCGACGCACACCGGCGATGCTGATCGCCCGAAAACCATCCACCAGCACGCAGGGCTTACCGGATTCATCATAAAGAGCGATGCTGCCTTCAACAAACTCATCGGTGCATTGGAGGACACGGGCCCGGACCCGAGCGGACGCTCCGGGCGAGCGTAGAAATAAAATCCGGCCGAAACGGACCGGCAGCTTTAACTGCGAACCACGCGCTTCGACCGTGGAACGTCCGGCAGAAAAGACGTGCAGGGCACCGTCCAGCAGCACTGGGTGCAATGGATATTCACCAGCGCGGGGCCGAGTTGTGTCCGACAGGGCCACCTGGCCAGCCGACTCGCCGTCGGCCGCGGCCAGCTGCCGAACCGAACGAAATTCTTCGCCATAACGCAATCCGAGATCGCTCATGTAGCGATAAAATGCATCCGCATCGACCGGCTTGAGCCTAACGAGGTCACGATCCTCCTCTGCTGCCAAAGTGGACGCGGCAAAGTTCGACTCGATCCGTTCTCCGCGCATTGAGCCCACCACATTCAGCGACCAGGATGTGCCTTGCTCAAACCGGCTTTGGATGGCGAACGTGCGGTCGTTAGGCTCGTAGGAAATCTCGAGATGCACCCCGACCGCGGGTTCCGGCAGGATGAGCGGTTTCCGAATTTCGAAATCTTCGATTACGAAAGGCCGCCCCTCGAAAAGTTGCGTCCCGGCTTCCAGCACCAGATCGACAAAACCGGCGGCCGGAAAAATGACGTGGTTCTCGACCTTGTGATCCTTGAGAAATGCGAGATGGCGGCTGTCGATCCTTCCTGTCCATGTGGGTGTCGCGGACGGCAAGCGCATATCGAGCAGGCCGCGGCCGCCCGAGGCCAGGCGGCCTTCCCGCCATGCGGGGGACTCGTTCCACCAACGATCTCGATCCCACGCGTAGGCTGGAAGCGGAAGCAAACGCCGGGAAGACGTCATGGCCCTGAAGTCGAGCGCCACGCCCGCGCGATGCAGGTCCATCGCCGCTTCCAGAAATGACTCGTGCTCGCGCTCGCGACGAACGGAAGATATAACGACCGGCTTCGAACCGTCGCGGCTGGCAAGGCATTCCTGAATGGAATGGGCAAGGGCAGGATGCGCACCAAGCTCCAGCCAGATATCGACACCGAAATCGGCGATCGCGTTAATGGCCGGCGCAAATTGGACGGGTTGGCGGATGCCGCGACCCCAATGCTCTGCGTCGCCCGCTTCACCGGCGAGCCGATCGCCAGTGACCGTGCTAAAGAACGGGATAGTTTCGGACTGCGGCGTGAGGTCGGCCAGCGCATTCTCGAGCGCTTCCGACGCCGGTTGCATCATGGCGTGATGGAAGGGATGATCGACGCGCACCATGCGCGCAAACACGCCCTGCGGCTCGAGTTCGGCAAACATGGCTTCGATCGAGTGACGCGGGCCGGCCAGGGTGAGCGAACGCGGGCCGTTGAAGGCTGCGATCGAAACGGTGCGATCATGTTTGTCAATCAAGGCTTGCGCTTCGGCTTCGCCGAGACCCACCGCGAGCATCTTTCCCTCGCCCCGAGCGCAACCTCCCATGAACTGCGCGCGCAAGGCGGTGATGCGCGCGCCTTGATCCAGTGAAAACAAGCCGGCAACGCAGGCCGCCGCGATCTCGCTGACACTGTGGCCTGCGACCGCCGCCGGGTGCACGCCCCAGGATTTCCAAAGCTCCGCCAGCGCCACCTGCATGGCGAAAATGGCCGGTTGCGCGATTTCGGTGCGGTGCATCTGAGAGGTCTCTTCGGAGCGGCCCAGCTCTTCGAGCAGAGAAAAGTTCGTGATGCCGCGCATGGCGGTGTCGCATTGTTCGATGACCTGCCGGAACACCGGCTCCCGCTCCATCAGCTCCCGGCCCATGCCCCACCACTGCGGCCCTTGTCCGCTCATAACGAATGCGATCCGCGGTGCGGATTCGAGCCGCGGGGTAAACGAGGTGCGAACCTTTACGCTGTCCTGCTTGATGGCGAAGGCGTCGAGTTCCTGGATCAATTCCGATATGGAGCGCGCCACCGTCGTTAGGCGATGCGTGTGGTGATTGCGCCGCGCCCCTAACGAGTAGACGAGATCGGGCAGAACCGGCGAATCCCCGTTGAGGTTCAAACGCTCGGTGAGCCACGCCGCCAGGCTCATGGCGCAACCACGCAGCGCATCTTCGGATCGAGCCGAAAGCGTTATCGGCCACGGACGCTCGGGCCAAGGGTTTCCATGATCGACGTGCGCCGGCGGCGGCTCCGCCAGAACAACGTGGGCGTTAGCGCCGCCGAAGCCGAACGAGTTCACGCCCACCAGACGTTCGCCATCCGTCTCGGGAAAGGGTTCGACCGACGCCGGCACGCGAAGCTTGAGCTTTTCGAAATCGATGTGCGGATTGGGCGTTTTGAAATGCAGGCTGCCGGGGATCTGGCGGTGCTGGAGGACAAGCATCGCTTTGAGCAGGCCCGCCACGCCGGCCGCGGTTTCGAGATGGCCCACGTTTGTCTTTACCGAACCAATCGGTAAGGGAGCGGAACGATCCTGGCAAAGCGCTTCCGCGAGAGCGTGCGCTTCGATGGGATCGCCGACCGCAGTGCCTGTCCCATGCGCTTCAACAAATCCGATTTGGGCTGGCGAAATTCCGGCATCCTTGCACGCATCCTGGACGAGGCGGGCTTGCGCCTCCGCGCTGGGCAGCGAAATACCGTTGGTGTGGCCGTCCTGATTCATGGCCGTGCCCACGATCACGCCTTGAATGGGATCGCCGTCTTCGATCGCGCGGGAGAGTCGCTTGAGCAGCACCATGCCCGCGCCTTCTCCGCGCACGAATCCGCTGGCCGATGCATCAAACGCCGCGCATCGGCCTTCGGGCGAAAGCATTGAAGCTTGCGAGAAGCCGATGAAGCCACCCGGCGTGATCATCACCGTGACGCCACCGGCGAGGGCGGCGTCGCCGCGTCCTGCCCAGATGTGCTCGCACGCCGTGTGCACCGCGGCTAGCGCGGACGAACACGCCGTATCCATCGCGACGCTCGGACCGCGCAGGTTGAGACAGTACGAAATTCGATTCGCCGCGACCGAATGCGCACTTCCGGTAGCAGTATGTGCCGTTATGCCAGAGTGATCGAAGGCCGTGCTCTGAATCCCCTGGTAATCGTTATGCGAAATGCCAACGAAAACGCCGATATCGCTACCGTTTTGAAAATCGAGCACCACCCCGGCGTTCTCAATCGCTTCCCATGCCGTCTCCAGAAGCAGCCGATGTTGCGGATCTACATAAGGCGCTTCCCGCGGCGAGATACCAAAGAATTGCGGGTCAAACTGGTCGATCTGATCGAGGAAGCCGCCGCGCTTGGCAAAAGTTTTTCCCGGAATTCCCGGTTCGGGATCATAATAGCGTTCCACATTCCATCGGTCCGTGGGCACATCGGTAACGGCATCCCGGCCTTCGACTAAGAGTTTCCAGAAAGACTCCGCGTCATTGACTCCGCCGGGAAAGCGGCAGCCGATTCCGATAATAGCAATTCGGTCTTTGTGCATAAAGCGGACAGGGCCTGGAACGCTTCCGCGGCGATCTTAAGACAATCTCCAAGTATGGCAACCAGCGAAATCGATGCGTTTACACTAATACGTTAACGCGGCGAAGGCCGGCTGCTCTGACATCTGCTTTGACTTCACGCACAGACGGCGGAATTGGAAGGATCATTCAAATCTGGAAGCAGTATCGACTGAAAACGGCAGATAAACAACTAGCGGACCTTCAAGGGTCGAATTAGAACCATAATCTCATGTGTGGCATCGCTGGAATAATTGATCTCGTTGCACAAAAGTCCGTTCCCGAAGGCGCTATCCAGCGAATGTCCCGGGCACTGGTGCACCGGGGGCCGGACGAAGAAGGGTTCCTCGTGCGTCCCGGGCTCGCGTTGGCCTCCCGCCGGTTAAGCATCGTCGGTCTGGCCGATGGTCAACAACCAGTTAGCAACGAAGATCGGAATGTTTTCGTGGTGTTTAATGGCGAGCTGTTTGATTACGTCGAGCGTCGGGCAGATTTAAAAAGTCGTGGACACCGGTTCGTTACCCACTGCGACACCGAAATTATTCCCCACCTGTGGGAAGATCATCGCGACGGAATGTGGGAACGGTTGCGGGGGCAGTTTGCCATCGCGTTGTGGGATGAACGCCGATGTCAGCTGCAGCTCGGCCGCGATCGCTTTGGAATAGCGCCGTTATTTTGGAGCCGGCAGGGAGACTGGCTCCTTTTTGCATCGGAAATCAAAGGGTTGCTTGCATCCGGAATGGTTCCGGCGCGGCCGGACCGCCAGGGCATCGATCACGTTTTTACATTTTCAGCGGTGCCGGGGCCTCGAACCTGTTTTGAAAATATCCAGCTTCTGTCGCCCGGCCATTTCCTCAACATCGTCCCGGCGCGCGGCGATGATTCGGACCCGGTGGTGGAGGAGCGCGCATTTTGGGAAATGGATTTTCCCGATCAAGGCACGGAGGAACGCGGCGAAAACCCGAAGCAGCTTATCGATAATTTTGAAAAACTCTTGTTGCAGGCAGTGGAAGAGCGGTTGCGCGCTGATGTCCCGGTCGGCGCTTATCTTTCGGGCGGCGTCGATTCCAGCATGATCGTGGCGTTGGCCTGTCATTTGAAAGGCCCCGACATCAACACCTACACCGTGCGGGTGCACGAACCCGAGCTCGACGAACTGGACGCAGCAACTCTTTCGGCCCAGCACATCGGAGCGAAGCTTCCTGTCGTTCAGGATTTTCGTGACGAAGATGCGCTCGCCACCTACCCAAAACTAATCACCGCCGCCGAAGCGCCCGTGATCGACACGGCCTGTGCTGCGCTCCTTCAGTTGTCCGGCCGCGTCCATAGCTGCGGCCAAAAAGTGGTGCTGACCGGGGAAGGCGCGGACGAATGGCTCGTCGGCTATCCATGGTACAAGGCGGCCAAGCTCATCGGTTATCTCGATCTGATGCCCGGGGTCGGCTTGAGCAATCTCGCCCGGAACGCTTACCTGCACGCAAATAAGGTGCCGCATTTTCCCAATGCCTGGCGACGTGAAGTCGAGAATTCAGTCGGCGGACCCAATGCATGGATCGACGCCTACGGTCTACTCGCGATTTCCAAGCTTCGGTTTTACAGCGAGCCGATGCGTGAGATGGCCAGACAATCCAATCCATGGACGGAGCTGAATTTTCCGCTGGAGCGGGCGCGACGCTGGGATCCGTTGCATCGCGGAGTGTGGATTGCGGCCCGCGTTCTTCTGGCCGGGCACCTTCTCCAGGCGAAGGGCGATCGCGTCGCCATGCATAACTCAGTCGAAGTTCGCTATCCATTCCTGGATGAAGACGTCTTCGATTTTCTAGCAAAGCTTCATCCGCGCTGGCGACTGCGCGGATTCCGCGACAAACATCTCCTGCGTTTGCTGGCGGAACGGTGGGTCCCGAAATCGGTGGCCCGGCGCCACAAGGTGATATTTCGCGCTCCGCTCGACAGCTTTCACATGGATCCTGAGCCGCCTTTCGTGGCGGACTTGTTGAGCGACGAATCCCTGCGTAAAACCGGCTATTTCGATCTCACGGAGGTCAAGCGATGGCGCAATGATTTCCGCAAGATGCGCGCCGGCTCGCTGCCACGCCTGTCCGTCGAGATGGGTCTGATGGCTGTGACTGCGACGCAACTCTGGCATCATCTTTTTATGGGAGAGAGTCTGGCTGATCTGCCGGATTGGTCCTCCATTCCGACACCGGCCGCTACAGAAGCCAGCGTCGCGGCCTAACGACTAGCCGCAATTTGGCGAGCCAACGACCCGCTACAGCTTCGCGAGCGTTTCCCGGCCGCGTTCCTTCGTCTCCGGATCGTCCTTTTCCGCGTCCGGCATGGCGAGGCCCTTGTTGATGAACTCCCGCGCATCATCTTTCCTGCCCATCTGCGCGTAGATCCGGCCGAGCTCGATGTAATGCATGAGCCGATTTGGATTGAGCGCGATCGCTTTTTTCATGTCCCGCTCTGCTTCTTCATTCGAACCCTGCGGCAGACCGCCGTAAATCACGCCGGCCAGCATTCGCTTCACCGTGTTCACATCTGCCAGGACACGATTCCATCGCCCCAGAATGTGCCATGCCGTGTCGTTTTTCGGATCAAGCTGCAGTGCTTTGTCGGCCGATTCTTTGATCCTGGGGGTAGCGTCTACTTGTTCTTTGGAAGGCAAAAAAGGCAGCATCTTTCCCAGCGTGATGGCGGTTGCGAGTTGAGCATCGCAGTCCCGCGGACCGGCCGCGGCGGCGCGCCTGGAGTAATCCAGTGCGATGTGGCCCAGCCGCAATTTTTCCTGTTTGTCGGCTGCATCCGTCATCAGGTATCGGTATTGCCGCGCGATGCGAACGAGGACATGGCTGTTCTGCGGTTCCAATTTTTCCGCCGCGAGATACAACGGCAGGGCTTCTCGGGCCTCAAATTTTCGTTCGTAAACCTTGCCCTTCTCCACCAAGTCTTCGGCGGAATCAGCCGCGACAACGGTATTCGCAAGCGTAGGCAATAACGTCAGGACGACGGCCAGAGCGCAGCGGTGAAGAACGTGTCTCATTATTTACTACAAGGTCGGGGGACACTCTGGTTGCCATCAACTCTCACATCCTGTGATCTGTCGGCGGCCACAAGAACTATTCGGCTTGGAACGCTCGGGTGGCCTTTCCAAGGCCCAGTGTCCATTCCCTACGACAAAAAACAACACCAGATGTTCAACTCCGAATAGTTCGCCGCAACTTCCCCATGGGACCGCGTCCATCCCCCCATACGAATCTCTATTTATATGAAGACAAACATGACAAAATTTGGCGCGGTCTTGCTCGCCGTTGGACTTTGCATTTGGTCGACGCAGGCATTCGCTCAGACCACCACCACAGTCACCACCAGCAAAGGCGCGTTTACTCAATATGTGCCTGGATCCGAAACCGTGTTGGTGCGGGGCGAAACGAACCCGAATCCAGTGCAGTATGTGGTCACCAAACAGACAACCGTTGTGGATGAGAGCGGAACACCTGTGGCATTGGAACGCATCCCGGCTGGCAGTCCGCTTTCAATCCAGTACACCGGGACCGAAAACCACCTGGTGGCATCACGAATCGTTGTCCAAGCCCCTGTGACAATCGAGAAGACCACGACAACCACAACCACGACTCGTCCTCTGAGCCACGACGAAAAACACGAGCTGAAAGAGGCTGAAAAGAAACGTCTGGAGCGCCAAAAAGACGCGATCGAGGACGCGGAGGATAAACTCGACGACGACCACTAGAGCGACTGTCAAAAAAGCTTCCGCATGGCGACGTTGTAGCCGGTGGGCGTTAACCCGGTTGGTCAAGCGCGGACCCACGTCTACGCCCCCGGGGTCAACGCCCCCGGCTACAAGTTCCCGTCCCAGGACGGGCAAATGCGATTTCCTGTTCTCTCTCCCCTAACGACGCTGAACTGCTTCCTCAACCAGCCGGCCCGCATTTAATAGCGCCGCTTCGCTTCGGCGTGGCCCAATCAGTTGGAGGCTCGCCGGAAGTTTTTCGTGCGCTATGGGTATGGGCATCGCCAGAGCAGGATCACCAGCGAGATTGACCGCCTGCGTATTTTGCAAACCGAGCATTCGCGCTTCGAAGGCGACCGTCCCACCGAACAACGGAACATGCGGGGGCAATGCTTTCAGGGTCGGGAGCGCGATGAAATCGACTTTTCGGAAGGCCTTCCGCATTTCGGCTTTCCAAGTCGTTACTCTCCGCAACGCAGGTCGGTAAGTGGTGTTGTATTCAATTCCGCCGAGCGCGACCACGGCCTTCGTTCGAATGCTTACTTCAGATTGGTTTTGAAACTTGAGGTCGTACAACCAGGCGCCCACCGCCGCCACCGTCGCAGCGTCCCTTTGGGCCTGGATCCATTTGTCGCTGAAGTCAGGGCCGAGTTTTACGACTGTGAATCCTGCCACCGCCAAGGCGTTGTCCACCGCCTGATCGATGCTCGGATTGGTTCCTGCAATATAAAGGCGTCCAACTCGAATGTCTCGTGCGGAGCGTCCTTCGGCTACTGCCTGCTGATACCGTGCTGCGAAACCCGCTTCCAGCAGGTCCATGCCTTGCACGGTTCGGGCAATATCCTTGGCCATCGGGCCGACGCTATCGAGACGCGTCGGTGCGATCGGATAAACGCCGTCAATCGGAACCAATCCAAAGGTGGTCTTCAAGCCAACAATTCCACAGCATGCGGCGGGGATGCGAATCGATCCGGCTGTATCCGTGCCGAGGGCGACGTCGGCTTCATCGTTAGCCACCGCCACCGCCGAGCCACTCGACGAACCGCCCGGAATCAGGCGCCACCACTCCTTGCCCACCGAATTTCGCGGCGTCCCATAGTAGGCATTCATACCTGAAACCGCGACGGCCAGCTCGGACAAGTTGGTTTTCCCGACAAACTGCACCCCGCGTTGGCGCGCAATCGCCAGACACTTCGCATCCCGTTTCGCGGGCAGACTATGTTTGGCCAGAAATTCGGAACCTCCCGTGGTCACGACGCCTTTCATGTCGATCAAATCCTTCACCGCCAGCCGCAGATTTTTGTTCCCGGGTGCTGGCGGCCAGTATTCGATGAATGCGCGATCCCGCGTCGGACTTTGCGGCCGCGCGTTTGGAATCGCACAACCGCTGAGGCAACAGTCGAGCAAGACAACAAGTGGAACTAACCAAGCAACGACATCTTTGTGCATTGCAGTCTGAAAAAATTTGATCGGCCTGAACATGGTGACGCCACTAAACAGTGCAGCGCCAATCACGCCACCGAAAAGGCAACCGCGAGCGACGACTCGCGGCCAGCAGGAGGACGAAAAGAGGACCGTCGTAGCTATTAGAGGTGGTAAGCCGACGCAACCTTCAACGGATCGTATGGAATTCGGCCATTTCTGGTCGGGGCATAAACAAACCCGTAGCGATCGTTTTTCACATCGACCGGATCAAGCAGGAGCTTCTTGTAATGGGCCTTTCCCGTGTACTCGATCAGGACCCGAGCCGTTCCATTAAATCCCCACATTTTGAATCCGATCCCGAAAAGCCCGCCGTTAGGGTAGAGCTCGTCCAAACCGGCCATGGCATGAAAACAACTGATCGCAATTTTATCCTTTCGATAAAGACGGTCGTCCGCGCGATATCTGATTGATCCGCTGTCGAGCAGTCGCTTGCGTCTCACGCCGAGGTCAAATCCGGGTTGGGCAATCTCGTACGGGCCCCACATGGCGACTGCATTTTTGTCACCTACCGCCAGCTTGATGGTGTCCTGGAGATCGAAGTTTTTGCCGGGCGAGATGGGACACTCGTTTCTTTCCGGAAATACGCGGGCGCCTATTCCGTCAAAAACACACAAATGCGGATTGGTCATGAAATCCGCCGGGAGCCAGCTGATCGTAAACGCTTCAAAGTCCCACCCGCTGTATTTCCGGGTTTGAAGGCCCGGCGTTAGTTTGGGCTTCGCATCGGTCGCAAACACGCGAATGACAGAGATGAACGAATGCGAAAACTCGGGATGATTGCCTTTGTCCTCATAGGCAAAGGGGACCATGAAATAGCGATCATGCTTCAACGGGCCCTTGCCGAGGCGAGGCGCAATCTTGGCTTTAATTCGATCGACGATTTGGACAAAAAGCGGCGTGTCGTAATTCGAAAAATCGACATCACGCTCGGAGGCCCCCGCTTCCGCGGCGAAGGACAGACACAGAATCAAGGCAAAGATTCGGAAAGACAGCACGGTCAATCGCATGTCGATATTTTATTGCAGTACCCTCTTCGTCAACTCCCTGCCCGAAAAATTGTTCCTGCCGCCATGGAAGGCGACCCGACGCGGAGACAGCCCTGCTACGTGGAGCCGGCAATCGGGTTCGAACCGATGACCTGCTGATTACAAATCAGCTGCTCTACCAACTGAGCTATGCCGGCAAATCGACCTCGCTACGATAGCGTCCCGCGGCCTTGCGACAAGTCTGTGACCCCAATCGGATTGGCGTAGGCAGACAAAGGTTCCGCCGTCTCGAGATTCTTAATGACGGTGCTGAGATAGACCGACTCCGGATAAAACGCTCGATACTTTGTGATTTCCGCCCGATTCATCACTTGGAAACCGTAACGCTCGAACATTTTCTCTCCGCGCCGGCTTTCAAAAGTGACGATTTGACCATAGACGCGTTTCTCGCCACAGCGGTAGAGATAACTCAGATAAGCGCTCATCAGCGCACGCGTAGTCGACATTTTGCGCGCCTCAGGCAGCAGGTTGATGTGGAAATGCGGGGTGCGCGCGGGAGCGGCGGGCACTTCGCGCCAGCCGTTCATGATCATCCAGCGAATAAAGCGTCGCGAGCGCGCGTTGTAGCGTGGATAACGCGAAAGCGAGCGCAGAAAGAGAACAATGTTCTGTTGGAAGGAATAAAGCTGGTTGAGCAACGGCTTGCGCGATCCGAGCAAATAGCCTTTTAGTTCTCCGCCAATCTCGAGAACAAAAGACGACTCCGGCTCGTGGTCTGTGTAGTAGGTGGTGAGGAAATCGGCGAAGAGCTCGCGATCCTCGTAAACCGGATCGATCGGCGTCCCCAGAAATCCCGTCCGGCAACACAACTGGCGCACCGCGGCGCGGTCGGCCGCGCGGAATCCGCGAATGTTGTACTCGTGTGCAGGTTTCATTCTGTTGCGGGCTAATGTGCTGACACCTCTCGGCAAGGCAACGTCAGACGCGCAGATTTCCAACGCATTACGCAGGTCTGCCGATTCGTCCAGGGTTCTTGCGAGCGAAGTATGCCGGCCGTGAAATCATCGACCGGCGTCATAACCGGCGATGACCCTGTGGTAAAGGCGAAATAGCTTTTCGAACACGATTGGCCACGCATAACGTTCGCGCACCTGAGCCGCCGCAGCCAATCCGGCGCTGCGCAACTCGCGGTCCGCGGCGGACTCGATGGCGGCCGCGAGCGCGACAGCGGAATTCTCCGTCGCCCAGTGATCCTGGCCGCCAAAAATAATTCGATCCATGTAGCTGCCACGAATGCCGACCACCGACGTGCCGCACGCCTGGCTCTCGAGCGAGGTGAGCCCGAAAGTTTCCTGCACCCCGGGATGGACGAGCAGATCAGCCGCGCGATAAAGCCGGGCCAATTCCTCCGAGTCCGTGCAGTATTGGCGCCAGGTTACATGCCCCACCCGCTCCTGCAAAGAGCGCAGTTCCGCCTGCTGCGCACCATCGCCGACGATTAAGAGTTGATAGCGCTGCGGATCATGTTGCGTCAAAGCGGCGAAGGCCGCGAACAACGTCTGCGTGTTTTTCTCCTGCGCCAGTCGTCCTACATAAAGCAGGAGGCAGCGCTGAGGTGGTATGCCTAACGACTTCCGGGTGGCGCTCGCGTCATCCGGCTGCGGGCGGAAAATATCCGCGTTCACGCCCAGGTCGACGGCGTGAACATTTGTCACGCCCCAGGCCGTCAGCACATCGCCGAGCCGGGCCGAAGGTACCAACGTCGCTTCGAATTGATTGTAAATCTGACGCACGTAGCGGCGGGCCAGATCCATCATGAATTCGGTCCCGGTCCGGCCGAGAAAGCGCGCGGTCGTGCGCAGATACGCTTCCGGGAAATGGGAATGATAAAAGCCCACCGCCGGAAGACGCAGGGCTCTACCGGAGGAGATCGCTTTCCACGCTACCTGATAAGGGTCGCCCGACTCGATCAGGTCGGGACGCTCGCGCTCCAGGATCTCTTCGATCGCGCGCAGATTGAGGAGGGCACGATAACGGGACGTGCGCGAGAGGAGGGGCGAGCGAATGGAGTAAATGCGCGAGCGTTCGGCATCGATCCGTTCCGTCTTCGCGCCCGGGATAATGAGCACGTGTTCGTCGTTAGGGGTGGATTGAACGTAACGGATTTTTTCATGCACGTAACGTTTCACTCCGCCGCTGAGCGGCGAATAAAACTGTGTCAGATCACAAAGCTTCAAAAGGTCGGCCGTTCATTTAAGCGGCATGCTCGCTCAAATAACGCTCGGCTTCGATGGCGGCCGCGCACCCGGAGCCGGCGGCGGTAATCGCCTGGCGATAGATGCGATCGGCTACGTCCCCGGCGATGAAGATCCCGGGGTGCTTGCTCTCAGCCAGGCGCCTAACGAGCAGATAACCATCCGGATCGGTCTCGAGTTTGCCGGCGAAGGCTTTTGTGTTCGGATCGTGCCCGATGGCGACAAAAACGCAGGCTACGGGCAGGATCTTCTCTTCCTTCGTCTGCAGGTTGCGCAGCTCGACTGCGCTCATTTCACCCTTTTCGTCCGGAATGTATTTCACGATCACCGTGTTCCAAATCGGCTCGATCTTGTCGTTGGCCAGGACGCGACCCGCCATGATCCTGGAGGCGCGCATCTGATCGCGCCGATGGATCAGGTAAACCTTCGAGGCGAAGCGAGTAAGAAAGAGTGCTTCCTCGGCCGCCGAATCACCGCCTCCCACGACGCAAACCGGGACGTTGCGATAGAAGGCGCCATCACAGGTCGCACAACTCGTCAGGCCATGACCGATCAGTTTCTCTTCGTTCTCGAGCCCGAGGTAGCGGGCTGACGCGCCGCTGGCGATAATCAGAGCCTTGGTCTCAAGCCATTCGTCATCCGCGCGCAGGCGCAGATGATCGCTCGCCATTTCAAGACCCGTCGCCTCCGCATAAGAGAAGCGGGCGCCGAATTTCTCCGCTTGTTTGTGCATGTTCAAGATCAATTGCGGGCCATCGATTCCCTCGGGAAAGCCGGGGAAATTTTCCACCAGGGTGGTGGTCGAGAGTTGGCCCCCTGGTTGTCCGCCTTCGAGCACGAGCGGGCTCAGGTTTGCGCGCGCCGCGTAAATAGCTGCCGTGAGGCCAGCGCAACCGCTCCCAACGATGATCACTTTTTCCATGAGCGCCAAGGGTAGCATGGAGGTCACGAGCGTTCTAATCTGCGCTCATGCCGGAACTGGCCGAGGTGGAATATTTCAGAAAACGCTGGAACGCTGGGATCGGCGATAGAGTCGTCGCGGTGCACTTACACGCGAAAAAGCGGATCTTCCGCACAACCAAAACGGCTGCGCTCAAACGCCACCTCGCGAACGAAAGACTGCTCCGTTCCAGCGCGCGTGGAAAGCAGATACTGTTTGTGTTTTCGGGGGACAACTGGCTCGGAATTCATCTGGGAATGAGCGGCAAACTCCGGACGGAAGCAGCTGATTTTCGTGCTGAAAAGCACGATCACCTCATCCTGCGGCAAAAAGCGCGCGCGCTCGTCTTCAGCGACGCGCGGCAATTTGGCCGGGTCCGTTTTCACCACGGGGCGGATGCACCGGCCTGGTGGGAAGTAAGCGCGCCTGAAATTCATTCTCCTCAATTCAGTCTCGCCGGGATGAGTCAGTTCGTTAGGCGACATGGCCGCGCTCCGATCAAAGCCGTTCTGCTCCTGCAAAGCGGATTCCCCGGCATTGGCAACTGGATGGCCGATGAAATTCTCTGGCGCGCGCGTATCGCCCCTCGCCAACGCGGCAGCAAACTAAACATGGAGAAACTGCGCGCCATCTGGCGCAGCACTCGTTTCGTTGCGCGTGCATCGCTTGAAACCCTTGGGCGCGACAACTCCGATCCGCCAAAAGGTTGGCTTCTGCACGAGCGTTGGCGGGCGGGCGGTAAGTGCCCGCGTGATGGACGTGTTTTGCACCGCGCCACGATCGGCGGCCGCACCACTGCTTGGTGCGCCCTCTGCCAGCGCTAGCCGGCTACTGCCTCCGGCCAAATTCCCTCGTCACGTCTGACTAGCTCCTTCAGGAATTTCCTGGTCGCCGGTGCGACGATCTTTGCTCGTTCATCATCAGGTCCCAACAGGTCGCGACAGAGCTGACGCAGCGTCCCGCAATCATCTACATCGTAGGCCGGTGGCAGAAGGTGGACGCGTAGATCAATTTCAGCGGCCCGGGCCATTGTCTGCTCGCGGACGCTGCTCGTGCTCCAGGCGATTTCTTCGAACAATCGTCGATGAACCGCTTTCAATCCGATCAAATAATATCCTCCGTCTTGAGATGGTCCTATCACGACACAATCAGTGGGAGCCGAGAGAAGCTTGACTGCTTCGCTAAAGGTCGCGCTAGGCACCATCGGGCTATCGGAACCAATAAGGCAAACGGAGGAGAATCCTACGGCAAGCAAATCTTGCGTAGCCAGGATGAGTCGCTCATCCAGTTGGGTGCCGCGTTGTGCGATGAGCTGAAAAGTTGACGGAAATATTTCCTCATAAAAGGCCTCAGTGCCGGCGGGAGTATAACAGCCCACGGCCCTCGCACCTTGCGTAACACGTGTAATCGCCGCTGCGGTGTCGCGCAGGAAACACGCATTGAGCGCCGCTGCCTCTTGCGGCGTAAGCATTGGAGTGAGTCGTGTTTTCACCTGCCCTGGCCGCGGTGCCTTGGTCATAATGGTAAGGGCGCATATTCCTTTGGCCGTCTGGTCCGGGTCGTTAGGGGATAAAAGCGGATGCATTTGGCGAAGAGTCTTTTCATCACTCCGCTGCGTTGCCGGAGTTGTTCACAAGCATTATTGGTTTTCTTCTCTCATCCAAATCAGTTCTTAATCTTCTGCGTCTGAGTAACTGCCCCCGCCAGATGCCACACCAAGCTAAAAGGAGGCTCGCGCAGTTGTTCATAACTTTGTTGGGCACCCCCAAGAAAGCAGACGACGTAGAAGTGGGCTCTGGATTGTTGGCTTTTGTTGGAAGTTATTGGCTTGTTCTTGGATCGATCCTTACCGGCGCAAGATTAAACGAGCGTTTCGGGGGCGGGTGTGGAATATTGCAGCGTGATCAAGCGAATCTTGGTGAGATGCCCGACAACGAAAAAGCTTAACGTCACCGGCGTGGTGGTTGAAGAAGATGTGTTTGCCGCCACAAAAGTGAAATCCGGCACAGTGGCTTGCTCGCATTGTGGCGAGAAGCACGCTTGGAATAAGAAGCAAGCCATACTCGCTCGTTAGGCGACGCTTTATATTTCTCCGGCGGGGAGGAGGTTGTCTTCCCGATTGACCGCCCGGGAGAGCGGGTCTAAGCGCTTAACGGAATGGATCTCCTCGACGAACTTCAACGCCGCTTGGTCTGCGGCGACGGTGCCATGGGCACGATGTTGCTCGATGGAGGCGTTCCCCTGGAGCGGTGTCTCGAGGAACTTTGCCTGAGCGAACCGGAACGGGTGAGCAAAGTTCACGAAGCTTATGTCGCGGTGGGAGCAGAGGTTATTGAAACCAACACCTTTGGAGCTAACAGGGTCCGGCTCGACCGCTTTGGGTTTGGCGAGCAGACCCGCGATATCAATGCCAGCGCGGCACGGCTCGCTTTGCGAGCGGCCGGTGCGAAGGGGGTTTGCGTCGCGGGTAGCGTCGGTCCACTGGGTATCACGGCCGATGATGCTCAGGCCCGTGGGATTGATCGCGGGGCGGTATTCAGGGAACAGATTAGCGGGCTCTTGGATGGCGGAGCCCAGGCCATATTTCTGGAAACGTTTCTGGATTACGAGGAGGTTGAGATCGCGCTCAGAGCCAAGATGGGCCTCTCGAAGGTTCCGACGATTTGCTCTTTCGCCTCCGAGCAGGAAGGACGGTTGCCTTCCGGCCTGACGCTAGTCGAAGCTTTTCGCAAACTCACGGCATTGGGCGCTGATGTGGTTGGAGTGAATTGCCTGAACGGACCGCAGGCGATGGTCCACCTTTTGGAGCGGCTTCCGTTGGAGTTCCCGTTATCGGCCTATCCAAATGCCGGTTACCCGCAATATCACGAAGGGCGTTTTATCTACTATACGTCGCCGGGGTACTTTTCGATGATGGCCCGGGAAATGGTGGCGCAAGGGGCGCGGCTGATCGGAGGTTGTTGTGGAACCACCCCCCGCACGATCGCCGCGATTGCGAGTGCACTTGCGGAATTGAAGCCGGTGCGAAGCAAATCAGTGCAAGTGCTCGCCGAGCCGATTCTGCCGCCGGTAGCGAAAAGAGTCGAGTCGGCAGAGGAAAGTTTGCTCGATCGAATCGCCGCCGGCCATCGGGTGATCATCTGCGAACTGGATCCTCCGAAGACACTCGCACTCGAGAAATATTTCGCTGGCGCGCAAGCCTTGGTGAAGGCCGGTTGTGACGCGATCACACTGGCCGACAACTCACTGGCCATCCTGAGGGTCAGCAATCTCGCGATCGGTGCGATGTTGAAAGAGAGGTTTGGGATCATGCCATTGCTGCACATGAGTTGCCGCGACCGCAATGTGCTCGGTTTGCAAAGCGAACTGCTCGGGATGGCCGCACTTGGCATGCGGCATGTGCTGCCACTGACGGGCGATCCCGCGCGGGCGGGCGATCATCCCGGGGCGGCCTCGGTCTTCGATGTGAATTCGGTGCAGTTGATCGCGATCACTCGACGCATGAACGAAGGCTTTAATCATGCCGGTAAATCGATCAATGCTGCGACGCGCTTTGTCATTGGTTGCACGTTCAATCCGAACTCCAAGAATCTTGATGCGCAGGTGTCACGCCTGGAAAGAAAGGTGGCTGCAGGGGCACAATACGTCATGACTCAGCCTGTCTTCGACCGGCGCGTGCTGGATGCAATGATTGCCCGCACGCAAGGCCTGGGTGTTCCCATTTTCACGGGCGTCTGGCCCTTGCTAAGTGGACGGCAGGCTGAATTTTTGCACAACGAAGTTCCAGGCATTCTGGTGCCTGATGAAGTACGGAATCGGATGGCGGGATCAGATGGCGACGAGGGCGCGGCACGGGGATTGGAAATTGCCCGCGAAATCTCGCGAGCAGCTTTGGAGCGGTTTCCCGGCGTTTATCTTAT
>Ga0070670_100001006_pt1 | contig 22231 bp, 17 predicted proteins | sample KBSS63metaG_FD_64665 | JGI IMG/M metagenome (GOLD analysis project Ga0070670, IMG submission 64665) | Switchgrass rhizosphere microbial communities from Kellogg Biological Station, Michigan, USA - KBS S6-3 metaG | ecosystem: Host-associated > Plants > Roots > Rhizosphere > Soil ... | reverse complement strand
CGAGGCCGCTTCTTCGGCGTCCGGTGCCGATGTGGGGGAACTCGACGCGGTACTCGACGACCTCGCAGCGCGCGGCTACCTGTCCGATACGCGCTTCGCGCAGCAGTTCGCCCGGCAGAAGAGCGGCGCCTTCAGCAAGCGTGCCATCGGGGCGAGTCTAAAGGCTCGCGGTGTCGAGGGTGAGGCCGCAGCCGACGCGCTCGCAGGCGTCGAGATCGACGACGATCAGGCGATGATCGCGCTGTGGCGGCGCCGGTTTCGCGCCCCCCCGGCGGACGACAAAGAGAAGGCGCGGCAGGTTCGCTTCCTGCAAAGTCGCGGCTTCGCGCTGTCGGCGATCATCAAGCTGTTGCGCAATCCACCCACCGAAGAGCCTTCGCAAGGCGACTAGCCCGCCGCGGCGCTTTCGCGCGTGCTCGGCGTTGCTCGCCCGCGCCAAAGCTGCGGCGCGATGGCGGCTCCCATCGCAAACCGGCGCAAACCCGCGTAAAATCAGTGGTTTTGCGATGCGCCGCCGCTGTGAGGCGATGCGCCAAACTCCACACTGCCACCGCCATGAAAGTCGCCGACATCCGCAGCCGCTTCCTCGATTTCTTTGCCGAGCGCGGCCACACGATCGTCCCGTCGTCCTCGCTTGTTCCCGGCAACGACCCGACGCTGCTGTTCGTCAACTCGGGCATGGTCCAATTCAAGGACGTGTTCGTCGGCCTCGACAAGCGCCCGTACAACCGTGCGACCACGGCGCAGCGCTGCGTGCGCGCCGGCGGCAAGCACAACGACCTCGACAACGTCGGCTACACGGCGCGCCATCACACGTTCTTCGAGATGCTGGGCAACTTCAGCTTCGGCGACTATTTCAAGCGCGACGCGATCCGCTATGCGTGGGACCTGCTGACGCGCGTCTACGGGCTTGCGCCCGACAGGCTCTGGACGACGGTCTACATCGACGACGACGAGGCCTACGACATCTGGACGAAGGACGTCGGAGTGCCGCCGGACCGCTGCATCCGCATCGGCGACAACAAGGGCGGCAAGTACGCGAGCGACAACTTCTGGCAGATGGCGGACACGGGCCCTTGCGGACCGTGCTCGGAGATTTTCTACGACCACGGGCCCGACGTGTGGGGCGGCCCGCCGGGTTCTCCCGACGCCGAGGGCGACCGCTACATCGAGATCTGGAATCTCGTGTTCATGCAGTTCAATCGCGACGACAAGGGCGTCATGCACCCGCTGCCGAAGCCCTCGGTCGACACCGGCATGGGCCTCGAGCGGCTGGCGGCGGTGCTGCAGCACGTGCATTCGAATTACGAGATCGACCTCTTCCAGGAACTGATCCGTGCCGCCGCGCGGGAGACCCGCGCGAAGGACCTGACCGCCCCCAGCCTGCGGGTCATCGCCGATCACATCCGCTCGTGCGCGTTCCTGATCGTCGACGGCGTGATTCCCGGCAGCGAAGGTCGCGGCTACGTGCTGCGGCGGATCATTCGCCGCGCGATCCGCCACGGCTATCAGCTCGGGCAGAAGCAGCCGTTCTTCCATCGGCTCGTCGCCGATCTCGACCGGCTGATGGGCGAGGCGTATCCCGAGCTCCGCCGCGACGCGGGCCGCGTCGCGCAGGTGCTGAAACAGGAGGAGGAGCGCTTCGGCGAGACGATCGAGAACGGCATGAGGATGCTGGAGCAGGCGCTCGCGAGCGGCGGCAAGGTGCTCGACGGCGCGACGGCATTCACCCTCTACGACACCTTCGGATTTCCGTTCGACCTGACCGCCGACGTCTGTCGCGAGCGCGGCGTCACGGTCGACGAAGCGGGATTCGACGCGGCGATGGAAGCGCAACGCGGGCGCGCCCGCGCGGCGAGCCAGTTCAAGGCCGGGGCGAAGCTCGAATACACGGGCACGCACACCGCGTTCCGCGGCTACGAAACGCTGTCGACCGAAGGGCGCGTCACGGCGCTGTACAAGGAAGGCACCGCCGTGCAGACGCTCACGTCCGGCGAACGCGGCATCGTGGTGCTCTCGGAGACGCCGTTCTACGCCGAGTCGGGCGGCCAGGTGGGCGACCGCGGGGAGCTCACGAAGGGTGGCGTGTGCCTCACGCTGTTCGCCGTCGAGGACACGCAGAAGATCCAGCCCGAAGTGTTCGGGCACTTCGGCACGGTGATCAACGGCGAGCTCAACGTCGGCGATACGGTTGCCGCCAGCGTCGACCACGCGGCGCGCGCGCGGACGATGCGCAATCACTCCGCGACGCACCTCATGCACAAGGCGCTGCGCGACGTGCTTGGCCCGCACGTCCAGCAGAAGGGGTCGCTCGTCGACCCCGACAAGACGCGCTTCGACTTCGCGCACAACGCTCCCGTCACCGACGACGAGATTCGGCGCATCGAGGCGAACGTCTACGCCGAGATCCTGCGCAATGTGCCGACCGAGGCGCGCACCATGGCGATCGACGCGGCGCAAAAGGCCGGTGCGATGATGCTGTTCGGCGAGAAATACGGCGACGAGGTGCGCGTGCTCGACATCGGCGGCTCGCGCGAGCTTTGCGGCGGCACGCACGTCGCGCGCACCGGCGACATCGGGTTCTTCAAGATCGTGGCGGAAGGCGGCGTCGCCGCCGGCATCCGGCGCGTCGAAGCGGTGACGGGCGATGGCGCGCTCGCGTGGGTGCAGGCGCGCGAGGCGATGATGGCCGCCGCCGCGTCGGCGCTCAAGGTTCCCGCGGAGGAGATCGAGCCGCGCGTCGCGCAGCTCATCGAGAGCACGAAAGCCGCGGAAAAGGAGATCGCGAAGCTGCGCGGGCAACTCGCGCTGGGGCGGCTGGACGAGGTGATCGGCGCGGGAATGCGCACGGTCAACGGAGTGAAGGCGCTCGCGGTGGTGCTCGACGGCGTCGACGCGACCGTCATGCGCGAGACGCTCGACAAGGTGAAGGACCGCATGCAAAGCGGCATTGCGGTCCTCGCGAGCGTCAACGACGGCAAGGTCTCGCTGATCGCGGGCGTGACGAAGGACCTGATCGGCAAGGTCAAGGCGGGCGAGCTCGTCAATCACGTCGCCCAGCAGGTGGGCGGCAAGGGCGGCGGCCGGGCCGACATGGCGCAGGCGGGCGGGACCAATCCCGCGGCGCTGCCCGACGCATTGCGCTCGATCGAGGCCTGGCTCGAGCAGCGGCTCTGACGCGGTCCACGGCGGCTTCCCCTATAGCGAACGGCAGCGCCGCCGAACGGAGCCGAGCTCGGCAATGGTCCGCGATTTCTTTCCACTCGACACGAAGCATCCATGCCGCTGCGTCCCAATCTGACTCTCGACTTCATGAAAGGCCGCGGCAAGGACCGGCTGCCCGGACTGTTCGGATTTCGGCTGATGGCGATGGAGGAAGGACTGCTCGTCGCGGAGATCGACATCCGCCCGGAGCTCCTCGCGCCCAACGGATTCCTGCACGCCGCGACGGTGATCGCGCTCGCGGACACCGCTTGCGGCTACGGCTGCATCGCGCACCTGCCGGAGGGCGCCGAGAACTTCACGACCGTCGAGCTCAAGTGCAACTTCCTCGGCACCGCCCGCGACGGCACGATCTTCGGCACGGCGAAGCTCGCGCACTCGGGACGCACGACGCAGGTCTGGGACGCGACTGTCGCGCGGCAGAGCGACGGCAAGCCGATCGCGCTCTTCCGCTGCACGCAGATGATCCTCTGGCCGAAATCCGCCTGACCCGCGCGACACGACGCCGGAACCTGGCATGAAGGTCCTCGTTCTCGGCAGCGGCGTCATCGGAGTTTCCACGGCGCACTATCTCGCGCACGCGGGCCACGAAGTGACCGTCGTCGACCGGCAGGCGGAGCCCGCGCTGGAGACGAGCTTCGCCAATGCCGGTGAAGTGTCGCCGGGCTATTCGGCGCCGTGGGCGGCGCCGGGCTTGCCGCTGAAGGCGATCAAGTGGCTCTTCATGCGCCATAGGCCGCTCGTCATCTGGCCGATCCTCGATCCCGCGATGTGGGTCTGGGGCTTGCGCCTGTTGTCCAATTGCACCGAGGCCCGGTACGACGTCAACAAGAACCGGATGCTGCGCCTTGCGGAATACAGCCGCGCCTGTCTCGAAGCGCTGCGCGCCGATACCGGCATCCGCTACGACGAGAGGATGCGAGGCACGCTGCAGCTCTTTCGCACGCAGTCGCAGGTCGATGGCGCGGCGGCCGACATCGCCATCCTGGAGCATTTCGGCGTTCGGTACGAGCTGCTCGACCGTGCGGGTTGCGTGCGCTGCGAGCCGGCGCTTGCGCGCGTGCAACAGAAGATCGCGGGCGGCCTGCGCCTTCCCGGCGACGAAACCGGCGACTGCTTCAAGTTCACGCAGGGCCTGGCGCGAATCGCGGCGCAGGCGGGCGTCACCTTTCGTCAGGGCGTCCGCATCCAGTCCGTGCGCGCGGAAGGCGATCGCATCGCCGACGTCGAAACGGATGCAGGACGGCTCACCGCCGACGCCTACGTCGTGGCGCTCGGCAGCCACTCGCCGCTTATGCTGCGCTCGCTGCGGATCGCGGTTCCCGTCTATCCGGTCAAGGGCTATTCCCTGACGATCCCCATCGAAGATGCGGCGAAGGCGCCGGAATCGACGGTCATGGACGAGACGTACAAGGTCGCCGTCACGCGGCTCGGCGATCGCATCCGTGTCGGAGGCACGGCGGAGCTCATGGGCTACAGCCTCAAGCTGCGCGATGCGCGCCGTGACACGCTCGATCATGTCGTGAACGATCTCTTTCCGGGAGGCGGCGACAGCTCGCGCGCGACGTTCTGGACGGGGCTGCGGCCGATGACGCCGGATGGTCCTCCGATCATCGGCCCGACGCGCTACTCGAATCTGTACCTCAACACCGGTCACGGGACGCTGGGTTGGACGATGGCGGCGGGATCGGGCCGCGTGCTCGCCGACCTGATCTCGAAGCGGCGCCCGGAGATCGATCTCGACGGCCTGACGCTCGCGCGCTACGACTGACGCTCAAGGAATGGCTGCGCTGGCCTTCGACGGCGCACTGTGACCTGCCACCGCGCGTTTTGCGCGTCGCTTGCCTGCGCTAGCCCTTGGCGCCCAGGCTGACCTTCGCGCGCTCCCACTGCTTCTTGAAGAGATCCATGGTGTCGCTCAGGTGCTTGGGATCAGCCGACGAGCTGGCCTTCTTTCCCTCGCCCCCGACGGTCACGGGGACGCCGCTCACGCCGTTGGCCTCGCACCCGACCACGGTGCCCGTGCCGCCGGTCTTCACGTCGGCATCCCACGATTCGAGATAGATGCTGCACTTCGTGACCTTGCCCTTCGTGCTCCACGTGTAGGCGACGTCGTCATCCTGCTTGTACTGGGGCTCGAGCGCCTTCATCACGGCGAAGAAGCGCGCGAGCGCGACGCTGTTGTACTCGGGCGAGTTCGGAAAGATGCGCGTCGCGACGAGCACTTCGTTCTTGGCGGCGTCGCGCATGAACACGTTGACGACGATCGACGGGTCCTTCGCGGTCGGCGGCTTGCCGGGCGCCGGCGCGCCGCCTCCCTTCTTCGCCTGCGCGAACACGCCGGAAGTGCCGAGGGCAGCGAACAGTACGAGCAGCAGGAGCAGGCGACGCATTGAATCCTCCAGTGAGTGCGCCTCCAGTGAGGTCGGCGGCTTCCCGCCATTCTAGGGCCTGTTCATGCCATGTCCACAGCCGGTGCCTGCGTGCGCAGTTCCGGCCGTCGGCCGGTGCAGTCGGCCGTTCGGCGAATGGTTGCCCGGTCGAGCGGCTTCTACAGTGTGTGCAGGCCATGATGTGCGCCCCGCCAACGTTCGTCCTTCCGCTGCTCCTCTCGTTCGCCGCCGGCATCCTCGTGCTGCAATGGCAGCCTGAGCTGCCGCCGACCGCCGGTGCCGCGCTCGTGGCGGCGGTTGTGGTCGCGAGCGCGTTGGTGTTGTGCGCCGCAGGGCGCAGGGTCGCATCATGGCGCCTGCCCGCCGCGCTGCTTGCGTTGGTCGCCGCGTTTGCGGTCGGGTTCGCGTATGCGGCGGCGCGGGCGGAGCTGCGTCTCTCCGATGCCCTTCCCGCGGAATGGGAAGGCGAAGACATCGCGCTCACCGGTATCGTCGACGACTTGCCCCAGATTTCCGAACGAGGCGCGCGGTTCGCGCTCGCCGTCGAGCGCGTCGACACGCGCGGCGCAATCGTGCCGTCGCGGCTGTCGCTCTCGTGGTATGCGGCGCCGCGCAAAGACGGCGGCGTCGATGCGGTTCCTGCGTTGGCCGCCGGCGAGCGCTGGCACCTCGTCGTCCGGTTGAAGCGACCGCACGGCACGGTCAACCCGCACGGCTTCGACATCGAGGCGTGGATGCTCGAGAACGGCATCCGCGCGACCGGCTACGTCCGCAACGACGATCGCAATCGACAGCAGGACGCGTTCGCGGGCCGGGCCGACGACTACGTGCTGCGGGCGAGGGAGAACATTCGCTCGCGCATCATGGCCGCATTGCCCGAAGCGCGGTACGCAGGCGTGATCGTCGCGCTGACGATCGGCGAGCAGCGGGCGATCCCCGAGGCGCAATGGCGCGTGTTCAACCGGACGGGAATTGCACACCTCATCAGCATCTCCGGACTGCACGTCACCGTGTTCGCGACCCTCGCCGCCGGATTCGCCTACGCGCTCGCGCGCCGCTCGGTTTCTCTGACGAGCCGCGTGCCGGCGCGAAAGGTCGCTGCGCTCGTCGGCGTCGCGTTCGCGACGATCTACGTGCTGCTCGCAGGATCGGGCGTGCCGGCCGTACGCACACTGCTGATGCTGGCGGTCGCAAGCCTCGGTCTCGTTCTTGCCCGTCCCGGCACGGCGGCCGCGATCTGGCTCTGGGCGCTGGTCGCGGTGCTCGTGTGGGACCCGTGGGCCGGCGCTGCGGCCGGTTTCTGGCTGTCGTTCGGCGCGGTGGGCGCGCTGCTCTACGCCGGCACCGGACGGTTGTCATCGCCCCCGGCGGCCGATCGCCGCGCGCGCCTTCTTCGCACGATGCAGATCGGCGCGCACGCCCAGACGGTCGTGACGCTGGCGCTCGTTCCGGGAACGCTCGCACTGTTTCAGCAGGTGTCGCTCATTTCGCCGATCGCGAACGCGCTCGCGATCCCCGTCGTCACGTTCGGCGTCGTTCCGTTCGCCCTTTGCGCCATCGCCGTGCCGCTCGACCTGCTGTGGCAGATCGCTCATGCGGTGTTCGCAGCATTGATGGTCGCCCTCGACGTGCTCGCCGCAACGCCGGCGGCCGCATGGCAGCAGCACGCGCCGCCGGCATGGGCGGTCGTGCTTGCGCTGGCCGGGGTCGCGCTGCTCGTCGCCCCGCGCGGCGTCCCGGGGCGCGTGCTCGGCGGCATCGCGCTGCTGCCGCTCTTCGTCGTCCAACCCGCGCCACCCGATCCGGGCACGTTCCGCATGACCGTGCTCGACGTCGGCCAAGGGCTCGCCGTCGTCGTGCAAACGCATGATCACGCGCTGCTGTACGACACCGGCCCCCGTTACAACGACGAGGCCGATGCCGGCGGTCGAATCGTCGCACCGTTCCTGCGGGCGCGAGGCATCCGCCGCCTGGACGCGATGATCATCACGCACCAGGACACCGATCACAGCGGCGGCGCTCTCTCGCTGCTCGCCACGGTTCCCGTGGACCTGCTGCTCTCGTCGCTCGCCCAAGGTCATCCGATCCTCGCAAGGCGCGCGCTCGATCACGAGGTCGCCGCGCGCTGCGAGGCGGGACAACGATGGTCTTGGGACGACGTGCGCTTCACCATGTTGCAACCGACCGCCGCGCTGTACGCCGTGCCCCAGCGCAAAGCGAACGACCTCTCGTGCGTGCTGCGCATCGAGTCCGCGCACGGCTCCGTGCTGCTGACCGGCGATGTCGAGGCGCGCGGCGAGCAGGGTCTCCTTCGGCGCGATGCGAACATGCTGAAGGCGGACGTCATCGTCGTGCCGCACCATGGCAGCCGCACGTCGTCCACGCCGGCGTTCGTCGCTGCGGTGGAGGCGGGTATCGCGGTCTATGCCGCGGGCTATCGCAATCGGTTCGGCCATCCGCGGCCCGACATCGTTGCGCGCTACGAGGGCGCGGGCGCCCGCGGCTACCGAACGGATCTCGACGGTGCGCTCACGTTCACGTTCGCGGCAGACACGCCGTTCGCTCCGCGCGCGGAGCGCGAGCACGACCGCCGCTACTGGCGCGACACACCGGTTCGAGACGGCGGAAAAGCGCTCGAGTGACACGTCAGTGCGCTCGCATCGAAAGCCAACGGCGGTTGAGCTTGCACGATGCGGCGAGCGACAATCCGGACATGGCGAAGCGATTCACCCTGCGGCGGGCACTATCGGCATTGCTTGTCGTCGTCTCGGCATTCCCCTTCACCGCGTCGGCCCAGAGCGCAACGGACAGTGCGGAGGGCTGGAAGTTGTCGGTGGCCGCCGGCCCTGCGTTCGCGCTCGGCAAGGCCGCCGAGCGGTGGGCAAAGCTCGTCAGCGAACGATCCGGCGGAAAGCTGCAGGTCCGCGTCTATCCCGGCGCTACGCTTTCGTCGCGCGATCCCGCGCGGGAATTTCTGGCGCTGCGCGACGGCGCGGCGGATCTCGCCGTCGGATCGACGCTCTACTGGTCGGCGCAGGTGGTCGACCTCAATGTCGTCGCATTGCCTTGGCTTGCAGCCGACGACAAGGATCTCGACGCGCTTGCGGCCGGTCCCGTCGCCGAACGGCTGCTTGCCGCGGTGGAGCGCGCCGGCGCCGTGCCGCTCACGCTTGCGGTGCTCGGCCCTCACGCGCTCGCAACGTCGGCGTTGCCGCTATCACCCGCCGACCTCGCGGGAATGCGCGTGCGCACGTTCTGGACGCCGCTGGTCGTCGATCTGTACGTTGGCCTGGGCGCGATGCCACGCTCGTTGAGCGCCACCGACGCTCATGCCGCCTTCCGCGCCGGCACGTTGAACGCACAGGACGGAACGCTTGCCGCCATCGCCGCCGCGAGGCTCGAGACGTTCGGCGTGAAACAGGTCCTGCTGTGGGGCGCAAACGCCGAGTGCGCCGTCTTTGCCGCGAACAAGGCGGCGTGGAACGCCTGGACGCAGGAGCAACGCGACGCGGCGCGCGAAAGTGCCATCGAGGCCGCGCGGGAGCTTCCTGCCCTGGTGCGCGCCGAGAACGACGCGGCACAGAGCGAACTCTCGCAGCACGGCGTGACGATCACGCGTCTTACCGCCGCGGGCCGCGCCGCGTTTGCGGCGGCGGCGCGGAGCACTTACGACAAATGGGCGGCGCGGGTCGATCCCGAGCTCCTGCGAGCCGCGGAAGCGGCGGTCAGGCGCACGCGCTGAAGCACGGTAATCCGGGCGCGGCCTGCGCCGTTCCTCTACACGCGGGACAATCCCGCCGCTCCGCCGGCCTCAGTTCACGCAACGCCCGAGCCGCACGGCGGTCTCACCCTTCTTCGGCCGGCGCGTCGGCATGATCAGCACGCAGTCGTCGTAGGGTGTGGTCACTTCCACGCTCCCATCGCGTGCCAGCAGCGTTCCGGCTTTCGGCACGATGGCGAGACCTTCGGTCGGCAGAACGAAACCGAATTCGTCAGTTGCAATGGTTACGACTGACGTGACCTCGATGATCTTCTGCCGGGGAGCCGGCGTGGGCTCGAGATGCGCGTCGAGGAACGCGGGAGCGCACATTCCGAAGTGGCGCAGGAACCGCAGCGTCGACTGCTTCGCCACGTCGGGCGCCGACTTTTCCCAGTGCTGGCCGCATTCGATCAGGAGCGCGTTACGCGGATCCGCGGGATCGTCGAAGAACGAATAGTCGCGCAGCCGCGTGCCCGCTGCGTGGCCGCCGTCGACGATGATGTGCTCCGGAGCCTGCATCGCCTGCGCGAGCTCGACACCTTTACGCTGCCTTCCGGCCATCGCGAGCGGCGGGCAGCGATCCGTCATCGAGTGGAGATCGAGGAGATAGTCGACCCGGTCGTAGACGGGGCGCAGCGCCCGGGCGCGGGTGAGGTCCGCGCTCTTGCGCGGTCCGTCGAGCACCTCCGGCGCCCACAACCGGTTGAAATCCTCGTCGACGCAGCGCGAACCGAACGGGTCGGCGCGATCGAAGCGCTGATAGGCGCCCACGTTGGCGAAGCAGAGCGTGAGCGTTCCCCGCAGCGGGCGAAACGCCTCGCCGAGCAGCCAGTCGAGTGCAATGGCGCCGCAGACCTCGTTGCCGTGCGTCAGCGCCTGGACGAGAACGTGCGGTCCCGCACCGCCGCCGGCGAACGTCCAGACGTACGGTAGGCCCGTGTTGCCCCCGGCCCAGCGCTGCAGATCCGGGAACACGACTTCGATCGGAGGAGACGATGCAGTCACGGCTCGGATGGGCTTCAACGGAGAAGAGAGCGGTCTCGGTCAGTGTAACGCGGTCCCCCGCGCTTTGCGGCGATAATCGAGCGATGGCGCGCGAAGGAAAGCGGATGAAGCCAACCGAGGGGCCGATCATGCCGCGATATCGTCCGGCGCGGTCTTTGCGCCTTGCGTCCGCGCTCATCGTCGCCGCGCATTTTGCAGCGGCCACCGTGCCCGCGTCAGCGCAGGACGCGCTTCCCCTGCAGTCGATCAAGCTGCCGCCCGGGTTCACGATCGAAGTCGCGGCTCGAGTCGCGAATCCGCGAGCGATGACCTGGGGCACGGCGGGCACGCTGTTCGTGGGCAGTGCGAACGCCGGGACGGTTTACGCGATCACGCTGCCTCCGCCGGGCCCGCAGGGTCAGGCGGCGGTAGACGCGGTCACCCACACGATCGCCACGGGATTGCGCGAGCCCGCGGGAGTCGCCTTTCGCGACGGCGCGCTGTACGTCTCCGCCGTGTCGCGCATTCTGCGGTTCGACGACATCGAGAAGCGCCTCGCGAATCCGCCGGCACCGGTCGTCGTGAGCGAAAGATTTCCCACCGAAGGTCACCACGGCCGCAAGTTCATCGCGTTCGGACCCGATGGAAAGCTCTACGTTCCCGTCGGCGTCCCCTGCAATGTCTGCGAGCTCGATCCGGCTCGCTACGGCAACATCATGCGAATGAATCCCGACGGCAGCGGACTCGAAGTGTACGCAACCGGGATTCGCAACACCGTCGGCTTCGATTGGGATCCGCGAACACGCGAGTTGTGGTTCACCGACAACGGCCGCGACATGATGGGCGACGACGTGCCACCGGACACCCTCAACAACGCGGCCAAGGCGGGCGTGCGCTTCGGCTTTCCGTACTGCCACGCCGGAAAATTTCCGGACCCTGAGCTCGGAAAGCGCCGCGCCTGCAGCGAATTTCGTTCCGCGGCGCAGGACCTCGGGCCGCACGTCGCGGCGCTCGGCATGCGGTTCTATACCGGCACCCAGTTTCCAGCCGCCTATCGCAACAGCATCTTCATCGCCGAGCACGGCTCCTGGAACCGCAGCCGCAAGATCGGGTATCGGGTGACGATGGTCACGCTCGACGGCGATAAAGCGGTCAGCTATCAGCCGTTTGCCGAAGGCTGGCTGCAAGGGGGCGAGCGCGTGTGGGGCCGCCCGGCGGACGTGCTGGTCGCGCCGGACGGGTCGCTGCTCGTGTCGGACGATTACGCGGGTGCGATCTACCGGATCCGCTACAAGGCGTAAGCGCTCCCGTTTCTGCGCCGAAGGTCCTAGTGGACCCGCCAGCCCGGCGTGACGACGACGCCGACGCCTACGGGCGCGTAATACGGCGCCGGGTAAACGACCGGAGCGGGATACACGACCGGGGCCGCATAAGCGACCCGATAGTACGGCCGGTAGTAGGGGCGCACGTACGGACGGCCGTAGTAGCCGGGCCCGTAGTAGCCGCCCCATGCGCGATAGCCGGGGCCGGCTGCGGTGACCGCATACCCCGGGCCGCCTACGGAGACGCTCCAGGCGACGTTGCCCGCGGACGCCGTGCCTGCGGGGAGCGAGAGGCCACCCGCAAGGGCGGCCGCGGCGATAACGGCAGTGATCTTGGGTGAGCGCATCGAAACCTCCTGATCCGTTGAGTTGCGGCGCGGGACACCGTCGGCGTCCGTGCCTTCAAACCTTGAACGCAGCGCGTCCCGGCGCGGTTGACGCGGCTCCGCGGGCGCCGCACCACGCTGTCCGCGCTCGGCACCTGTGGCCTCCGCGCGCGTTGCGCTATCCTTGGCTCGCGGCTCCAAAACCAAATTCGACCCGGGGGGTTACTACATGCAGCGACTCCACGTTCTCGCCCGGCGCTTCTTCGGCGCCGGTACCGTCGTTGCCCTCCGCGCCACGCTTGCCGCCGCGCTTGCGGCTCTCGCTTTTCCGGCGGCTGCCGCCGACCTGGCGGTGGGACTCGGCACGGACGTCACCGCCATCGACCCCCACTATCACAACCTCACGCCGAACAACAACGTCGCCGCGCACATCTTTGGCTACCTCGTCGAGCGCAACGAAAAGTCCCAGCTGCAGCCGGGACTCGCGACGGAGTGGAAAACGATCGATCCGCTGACGTGGGAATTCAAGCTGCGGAAGGGCGTCAAGTTCCACGACGGGAGCGACTTCAGCGCGGCCGACGTCGTCGCGTCGATCGAGCGCGTGCCGACGGTTCCCAACAGCCCTTCGCCGTTCACCGCCTACACGAAGCAGATCAAGGAGATGATCGTCGTCGACCCGCTGACGATCCGCTTCAAGACGACGACGCCCTATCCGCTGATGCCCTCCGACATGACGCAAGTCGCGATCGTCTCGAAGGCGTCCGCGAAAGCCTCCACCGACGATTTCAACACCGGCAAGGCCGCGATTGGAACGGGACCTTACAAGCTCGTCCGCTACACCAAGGGCGATCGCATCGAGCTCGCGCGCAACGACGCCTACTGGGGCGGCAAGACGCCCTGGGACAAGGTGACGCTGCGACTCCTGCCGCAGGACGCGTCGCGTGTCGCTGCGCTCCTGTCGGGCGACGTGCAGGTGATCGAGAACGTGCCGACCTCCGACGTCGCCAACCTGCGCAAGGACAAGCGCGTGGCCATTTTTCGCACGGTTGCCGACCGTCTCATCTATCTGCACCTGGACAGCGACCGCGATGCGTCGCCGTTCGTGACCGACAAGGCCGGCAAGCCCCTCGCGAAGAACCCGCTCAAGGACCCGCGCGTGCGGAAGGCGATCTCGAAGGCGATCAACCGGCCTGCGATCGTCGACAAGGTCATGGAAGGCGAAGCGGTGCCGGCAGGGCAGCTCGTGCCCGAGTTCCTGTTCGGCGCGACCAAGAACCTCAAGGTCGAGGCGTTCGACCCGGAAGGCGCGAAGAAGCTCCTCGCCGAAGCCGGCTATTCCGACGGCTTCGGCCTCACGATCCATGCGCCCAACAATCGCTATGTCAACGACGCGAAAGTCGCCCAGGCAGTGGCGCAGATGCTGTCGCGCATCGGCATCGACACCAAGGTAGTCGCCATGCCGTCGGCTACTTTTTTCACCCAGGCGACGGACCTCAAGTTCAGCCTGATGCTGGTCGGCTGGAGCACGGGAACGGGTGAATCGTCGTCGTCCCTCAAGGCGCTGCTGATGACGTTCAACCGCGACAAGGGCTACGGCACCGCAAATCGCGGGCGCTATTCGAACAGCAAGGTGGATGCGTTGACCGAGGATGCGCTCGCGACCGTCGACGACGCGAAGCGCGAGGCGTACCTGCAGCGCGCGACCGAGCTCGCGATCAACGACACGGGCATCGTGCCGCTGCATTTCCAGGTGAACCTGTGGGCGACGCGCGACGGCATCACCTATGCGCCGCGCACCGACGAGAATACGCTCGCATGGAAGTTCCGGCCCAAGTGAGCGCGGCGGGCGGCCCGAACGGCGTGTCGCCGCGCGATCGACTGCGACCGACTCGATCGTGCGCGACGGCCCAAACAGTGCAAGGAGGCCACGGAATGAGAGTGAGCTCCGGATGAACGCACCCGAACCGGTCGCCAAGATCACAACGCCGGCCGCGCATTTCATCGACAATCGCTGGGTCGCATCGGCGAGCGGCGACACGCTGCCGATGATCGATCCGTCGTACGGCGAGCCGTTCGCGGCGATCGCAGCCGGTAACGCCGCCGACGTCGATCGCGCCGTGAAGGCGGCGCACGCGGCGCGCGACGGTGCCTGGGGTCGGCTTGCGCCGGCGGAGAAGGGCAGGCTGCTCGCGAAGCTCGGACGCGAGATCCTGGATCACGCCGACGAGCTCGCGCTCCTCGAAGCGCGGGACTGCGGCAAGCCGCGCAAGCAGGCGCGCGCGGATGTGGCCGCATGCGCCCGCTATTTCGAGTTCTATGGCGGAGCGGCGGACAAGCTCACGGGCGAGACGATTCCCTATCCGTCCGGGTACACCGTGCTGACGTGGCGCGAGCCGCACGGCGTCACCGGACACATCATTCCCTGGAATTATCCGCTGCAGATCTTCGGCCGCTCCGTCGGCGGCGCGCTCGCCGCCGGCAACGCGTGCGTCGTCAAGCCCGCCGAGGATGCGTGCGTGTCGCTGCTGCGCGTTGCGGAGCTCGCGGCTTCGATCGGTTTCCCGGAAGGCGCGCTCAATGTCGTGACGGGTCTCGGTCGCGACGCGGGCGCCGCGCTCGCGGAGCACCCGGGCATCGACCACATTTCGTTCACCGGATCGCCGGCGACCGGCGCGTTCGTCGCGGCCGCGGCTGCGAAGCGGCACTGTCCTGTCACGCTGGAGCTCGGTGGCAAAGGCCCGCAGGTCGTCTTTGCCGACGCAGACCTCGATGCGGTGCTGCCCGTGGTGGTCAACGCGATCGTGCAGAACGCAGGACAGACGTGCTCGGCAGGAAGCCGCCTTCTCGTCGAACGAGCGCGCTACGAGGAAGTGCTGGAGAAGCTCGGATCGCGCTTCTCCGCTCTCAAGGTGGGTCCCGCGCTGGACGACCTCGATTGCGGGCCGCTGATCCGTGCCACGCAGCTCGCGCGGGTGCGCGGTTTCCTGGACGACGCGAAACGCGACGGCCGCGCGACAGTGGCAAAGGGCACCGTGGTGGCGCACGCTCCGCCGCAAGGCTTCTACGTCGAGCCGCAGCTCTTGCGCGACGTGCCGCCGGAGTCGCGGCTCGGTTGTGAGGAAGTGTTCGGCCCGGTGCTGGCCGCGATGCCGTTCGCGGAAGAGGCCGATGCGGTGCGAATCGCCAACGCGACGGAGTTCGGACTCGTTGCCGGCGTATGGACGGAGAGCGGCGCGAGGCAGATGCGCATGGCGCGCGCGATCAGGAGCGGCCAGGTGTTCATCAACAATTACGGCGCCGGCGGCGGCGTCGAGCTGCCGTTCGGCGGCGTCAAGCATTCGGGTTACGGCCGCGAAAAGGGCTTCGAAGCGCTGCACGGCTTCACCGTGCTGAAGACGGTGGTCTTCCAGCATGGATGAGCGTTGCGCGACACGGCGACGGACCGACTTCACAATGGACGCTCCATGAGACTACGCGACAAAGTTGCCATCGTGACCGGCGCGGGATCGGGATTCGGCGAAGGCATCGCCAGGCGGTTCGCCCAGGAAGGGGCGTTCGTCGTCGTCAACGACATCAACGCGGAAAGCGGGCAGCGTGTCGCGCGCGAAATCGCCGCGGCCGGCGGACGCGCGCTCGATTTTGCAGGCGACGTCTCGCGCGATGGCGACGTCGGCGCGCTCGTGCGGTTCGCGCTCGAACGCTGCGGCGATCTTCACGTCGTCGTCAACAACGCGGGCACCACGCACCGCAATCAGCCGATGCTCGACGTTTCGGAAGCCGAGTTCGACCGCATCTACCAGGTCAACGTCAAGAGCCTCTTCCTGACGGCGCGGCACGCGGTCCCGCATTTCCGCGAGAAGAGAAACGGCGTGTTCATCACCATCGCGTCGACGGCGGGCGTGCGGCCGCGTCCCGGGCTCACCTGGTACAACGGCAGCAAAGGCGCCGCGATCGTCACGTCGCGCTCGATGGCAGCGGAGCTCGCGCCGCACAACATTCGTGTCAACGTGATCAATCCGGTGGCGGGCGAAACGGGGCTGCTCGCGGAGTTCATGGGCGGCGATACGCCGGAGCTTCGGGCCAAGTTCACGGCCAGCATCCCGCTCGGGCGGCTGTCGCAGCCGACCGACATCGCGACCGCGGCCGTGTTTTTCGCGTCGGACGAAGCGTCGTTCATCACCGGGACCTGCCTCGAGGTCGACGGCGGCCGCTGCGTGTAGCAACACCGTTCGCAAACGGCGCCTTCCACGGCGGGCGCCGGCATTGACAGGGAGACCACGATGCTGTCGACGTTCGACCGCGCGCTGATCCGTTGCAACCGCTGGGCCGTCATCGCGATTCTGGGCGCGATGGCGGTGATGGTGTTCGCCAACGTCGCGCTGCGCTTCCTCACCGACCACTCGATCGTCTGGGTCGAGGAAGTGTCGCGCTACCTGATGATCTGGCTCACGTTCCTCGGCGCGGGCCTCGTGCTGCGCTACGGCGGACACATCGGCATCGACACGCTGCAGAATGCGTTCCCGCGTGGTGCGCTTGCGATCCGCGTCGCAATCTACGGGCTGCTGCTCGTCTTCTTCGGTGCAATGCTGTGGCTCGGCGCGCGCTACGCGGTGCTCGCTTGGGCGCAGACAACGCCGGTGATGCAGATCCCGATCGGCGCCGTCTATCTTGCGATCCCGCTCGGGTTCGGACTCCTGATGATTCACCTCGTCCTGATGACGATTCCGTACCTTCGCCACGGCCAATTCCTGGCGGATGCGGAATTCGACGCGGACGCCGCGAAGCTTTGATCGCCGCGCTCTTCGCAGGCTGCATCGTGCTGCTGGCGCTCGGCGTGCCCGTGGCGTTCGCCCTCGGCGGCAGCACGCTGATCGCGATCGTCGTCAACGGCGGGCTGCCGCTGATCGCGCTGCCGAAGTACCTTTTCAGCGGCATCGACGTGTTCGCGCTGATGGCGGTGCCGTTCTTCATCCTGACGGCGGAGCTCATGACGGGCGGCGCGCTGTCCGAAGTGCTGCTCCGCTTCGCGTCGCAGTTCGTCGGCCGCTTCCGCGGCGGCCTCGGCCACACGAACATCCTCGCGATCACGTTCTTCTCGGGGATCAGCGGCTCGGCCCTCGCCGATGCCGCGGGCCCCGGCGCGATCATGATCCGGATGATGAAGAGCGACGGCTATCGCGCCGAATACGCGGCCGCGCTGACGGCGGCCGTCTCGATTCTCGGCCCGATCATCCCGCCCTCGATCAGCATGATCATCTACGCGCTCGCGTATCCGGAGGTGAATCTCGTCGGGCTGATGATTGCCGGCGTCGTCCCGGGGATCGTCATCGCGATCGCGATGGCGATCATCAATCACGTCATCTCGACCCGCCGCGACTATCGCGGCATCGTGGAAACGCTCGCGATGCGCGACTACCTGCGCAACACGTGGCGCGCGCTTCCTGCGCTCGTGCTGCCGGTGCTGATCCTTGGCGGCATCGCGTCGGGCGCCTTCACGCCGACCGAAGCAAGCGTGGTGGCGGTGTTCTACGCGCTCGCCGCCGGCCGCTGGATCTACCGGTCGCTCGAGTGGCGGATGCTGCCGGGCATCCTCTCGCGCTCGGCGCTGATGACGGCGTCCGTGCTCATCATCGTCGCGATGTCGGGCGCGTTCGCGTGGGTGCTGACGGTGTCGCGCGTGCCGCAGGACCTGACCGCCTGGATCGTCGGCATGAACCTGTCGCCGCTGGCGTTCCTTTTCGCGGTCAACGTGCTCCTGCTCGTGTTCGGCATCTTCATCGAGCCGCTGCCGGGCGTCGTCGTGCTGGTTCCGATTCTCGCGCCCATCGCCCACGCGCTCGGCATCAACGACCTTCAGTTCGGGATCGTGGTGATCGTCAACCTCACGATGGGCATGATCACGCCGCCCGTCGGCGGCCTGCTGTTCGTCACGTCGGTCGTGGCCCGCGTGCCGCTGTCGCGGCTCGTGGCGGAGCTATGGCCCTTCATGGGAGCGCAGATCGCGGTGCTCGCGCTGCTCACCGTCGTCCCGGCTTTGAGCACGTTCCTGCCCGCCGCATTCGGCTACCGCTAGCGATGGCGGCGAGCGGTGCGCGCGGAGGAAGGGGACGCGAGGAAGCCGTGCTGCGGCTTCAGCGCGCGACGAAGTACGTAGCGCCCAGAGCGACCACGGTGATCACCTGCAGTACCACGCGATAGGTCATCCAGTGCTCGCTGTCGAACGGGCCGTCCTCGCCCGTGCCGTACACCATGGTCCAGAGTCCCATGACGAGCGTGAGGACCGTGGCGAGGATTGCCACCCCAATCAGTGCCGACAGTACGGTCAAGGCAGCCTCCTTCGCCTTTGGGCGCTTCCCTTGCGCGGTGCGCAGGATCATATACCCATCGGCAGCGCGCCGGAAAGTTCAGCCTCAAGGGGAGGCAACAGTCCCGAAGGGGCGCGGCAGCCTACTTGTAGTTCTTGATCCGGTCGATGTTGTCCTGGCCGAAGCGCTTGCCGAAATCGGCGTACACCGGGGCGAGGGTCGCCTGGAACTTGGCCTTGTCCACGTTCTCGACGACCGCCATGCCCTTGGCTCGAAGGTCCGCGACGGCCTTGCGCTCGTCGTCGTCGATGCGGGCGCGGTTCGCCTTGACCGCCTCTTTCGCGGCATCGAGGAACGCCTGCTTGTCGGCGGCCGACAGCTTGTCCCACTGCCCCTTGTTCATCAGGATCACCGCCGGCGAATAGACGTGGCCGGTGAGCGACAGGTTCTTCTGCACCTGGTCGAGCTTGGCCGCGGTGATGACGGACAGCGGATTCTCCTGACCGTCGACGGTGCCCTGCTGCAGCGCGGTGAACACCTCGGTGAACGCCATCGGCGTCGGCAGGATGCCGAACTGCTTGTACGCCTGGATGTGGATCGGATTCTCCATCGTCCGCATCTTGAGGCCCTTCAGGTCGTCGGGCACGTTGACCGGGCGTTTGCTGTTCGTCATGTGCCGGAAACCGTTCTCGCCCCAGGCGAGCGCGACCATTCCCTTCGGCGGAAACTTCTGCAGCATCTCCTGCCCGATCGGTCCGTCCAGCACGGCGCGGGCATGGGCGTAGTCGCGGAACAGGAACGGGATGTCGAGGATTGCCACTTCCGGCACGAAATTCGGGAGCGGGCCGGTGGAGGTCATCGTGAGATCGAGCGTCCCGAGCTGAACGCCTTCGACCGACTCGCGCTCGGCGCCGAGCGCCCCGGCATAGAAGGTCTGAACTTTGTAGCGCCCGCTGGTGCGCGCCTCGACTTCCTTGGCGAACGTGTCGATCGCCACGCCGTAGTGCGAGTTCTGCGCGACCGAGATGTTCATCTTCATCGCGGTCTGCGCGGATACGGACGGCGAGAGCGCGGCGGCGCACACAAGCGCCAGCGCAAAAACGATTCGGCACGCTCGCATCGGGGTCTCCTCTCGTATGAATGACGGCGCAGCTCGACGGGAACGGCGCCGGAGCGCGGATTCTAAGGAAGGCGGCACCGCGTGTACAGGCTGTGCGGCGCAAAGGCGTGAAGCGCACCCGACGCCGATATGGAATAATCGACGGATCAATCGAGAGGGCGGTGCGTCCTTCATCGCCTTCGCTGGTGACCCGGCTCCATGCTCGATCCCGCCGTCCACGCTCAACTCGCATCGGTGCTCCCGCCGTCCGCGCTTCTCACGTCGGCGGAGGAGACGCGGCCGTACGAGTGCGACGGGCTCACGATGTACCGGGAGTTGCCCGCGGCGGTCGCGCTGCCGGAGAACGAAGCGCAGCTCGTCGAGGTGTTGAAGCGCTGCCACGCGGCGGGAGTGCCGGTCGTCGCCCGCGGGGCGGGAACGAGCCTTTCCGGCGGGGCGCTTCCGCACAAGCGCGGCGTCGTCGTTGCGATGGCGAAGTTCCGCAACATCCTGTCGATCGACCCCGTGACCTGCACGGCCGTCGTTCAGCCGGGCGTACGCAATCTCGCAATCTCGGCTGTTGCGGCGCCGTACGGCCTCTATTACGCGCCCGATCCGTCGTCGCAGATCGCGTGCACGATCGGCGGCAACGTCGGCGAAAACGCCGGAGGCGTCCACTGCCTCAAGTACGGGCTCACCGTGCACAACGTGCGCCGCGTGCGCGGCGTTCTCATCAGCGGCGAGATCGTCGAGTTCGGCGGCGAAGCGCTGGACAGCCCGGGCTACGACCTGCTGGCGCTGGTCCATGGGTCCGAGGGTCTGTTGGCCGTCACCACCGAAATTACGGTCAAGCTGACGCCGAAGCCCCAGACCGCGCAGGTCGCACTCGCCGCATTCGCCGATGTGGGCGCCGCCGGCGAGGCCGTGGCCGCGGTGATCGCGGCCGGCATCGTGCCTGCAGGGCTCGAGATGATGGACAAGAGCGCCACGCGCGCCGTCGAGGAGTTCGTGCACGCCGGTTATCCGCTCGAGGCGGCGGCGGTTCTCCTCGTGGAGACGGATGGCACGCCCGAGGAAGTGGCCGCGGAAATGGCGGAGATCACCGGCGTGCTCGCCGCGGCGGGCGCCTCCGCCATCCGCGTGTCGAAGGACGAGCGCGAGCGCCTGCTGCTGTGGTCGGGACGCAAGGCCGCGTTTCCCGCGATCGGCCGGATCACGCCCGACTACTATTGCATGGACGGCACCATTCCGCGGCGCGCCCTTGCTCACGTGCTGCGGCGAATCGAGGAATGGACGCACAAATACAATTTGCGCTGCGCCAACGTGTTCCACGCCGGCGACGGCAACCTTCACCCGCTCATCATGTACGACGCCAACATCGAGGCGCAGCGCGTCGGCGCCGAAGCGTTCGGCGCGGAGATCCTCGAGCTCTGCATCGAGGTCGGCGGGACGATCACCGGCGAGCACGGAGTGGGTATCGAAAAGCTGCCGCAGATGTGCGTGCAATTCCGGGGCCCCGAGCTCGAGTGCTTTCTCGGCGTCAAGGCGGCGTTCGATCCGCAGTCGCTGCTGAATCCCGGCAAGGGCGTGCCCGTTTTGTCGCGCTGCGCGGAGTTCGGGAAGGTGCACGTCCACCACGGGAAGCTCGCGCATCCCGAGCTGCCTCGTTTCTGATTCGGAGCTTGCCATGCCTGTCCAAACACCCAATCGGCTGCATCGTCCGGACGCCAAGGACGTCGCCGATCTCGTAACCCGGCTCGCTGCCGACTACGGGGACCGCGCGCAGACGTCGCGCTCGATTCGTGACCAGCACAGTCACGGCGAAGGCCTTGCCGATTCGGGCCTGCCGGACGTCGTCGTGTTTCCGCACACGAACGAGGAAGTGGCAGCGATCGTTCGCCTCTGCCATGCGGCGCGCGTTCCGGTCATCGCGTTCGGCGTCGGCACGTCGCTCGAAGGCCACGTCGCAGCGCTCTATGGCGGCGTGTGCGTCGACCTGTCGCAGATGAACCGCGTGCTCGAGGTCAATGCCGAGGATCTCGACTGCCGCGTGCAGGCGGGCGTGCTGCGCGAGCAGCTCAACGCCGAGCTCAAGGGTACCGGGCTCTTCTTTCCCATTGATCCCGGGGCCAACGCGACCATCGGCGGCATGGCGGCGACGCGCGCATCGGGCACGAACGCAGTCCGCTACGGGACGATGCGCGAGAACGTGCTCGGCCTCACGGTGATCACCCCCGACGGGCGCATCATCAGGACCGGCGGCCGCTCGCGCAAATCGAGCGCCGGCTACGACTTGACGCGCCTCTACATTGGCGCGGAGGGCACGCTCGGCATCATCACGGAGATCCAGCTGCGTCTTTACGGCGTGCCCGAAGCGATCTCCGCCTGCATCTGTCAGTTCGAGACGCTGGAAGGCGCGGTGCAGACGGTGATCCTCGCGATGCAGCATGGCATCCCCGTCGCGCGCATCGAGCTCCTGGACGACGTCCAGATGGAGGCGTGCATTCGCTACTCCAAGCTCGAAGGATTGGCGGCGAAGCCGACGCTGCTGTTCGAGTTCCACGGCTCGGAGGCGGGCGTGGCGGAGCAGGTCGCGCAGATGGAGTCGATCACGTCCGAGTTCGGCGGCAGCGCGTTCGAGCGGGCGACCACTCCCGAAGACCGATCGCGTCTCTGGAAGGCTCGGCACAACGCGTACTACGCCGCCAAGGCTCTGGCTCCGGGCAAGCACGTGTTCGCGACCGATGCGTGCGTGCCGATCTCGCGGCTCGCCGACTGCGTGCTCGAGACGAAGGCCGATGCCGATGCGACGGGCCTCGT
>Ga0070670_100001003_pt1 | contig 22236 bp, 15 predicted proteins | sample KBSS63metaG_FD_64665 | JGI IMG/M metagenome (GOLD analysis project Ga0070670, IMG submission 64665) | Switchgrass rhizosphere microbial communities from Kellogg Biological Station, Michigan, USA - KBS S6-3 metaG | ecosystem: Host-associated > Plants > Roots > Rhizosphere > Soil ... | reverse complement strand
CCGGAGAGGATCGCGGAAGAGCTGGTGCGCATCGCGAGGCATCCGTACGTGGTCGGCGACGAGGCGTCGCGCACGGCCGGTGGTCCGGCGCGCGTGCCCGATGAAGGCGAGAAGGAGCGCGAGGAGGCGACGCAGCATCAGGACGACGACAGTCCGCTGCCGTCCGGCGGGCAGGGCGGCTCTGCACCGATGGCAATAAAGGAGCGCGCCGAGCCGGCCGACGAGACCGCGGAAGACGGCGACGAGGGCCTGAAGAAAGTGATGCTGCTGCTGCGCAACCACTGCGGCGTCGACTTCTCGCTCTACAAGTCGAACACGATCCGGCGCCGGATAGCGCGGCGCATGGTGCTGAGCAAGCACCGGACGTTCGCGGAGTATGCGGGGTTCCTCAAGGGCAACGCGACCGAGCTCGATACGCTCTTTTCGGACGTGCTGATCTCCGTCACGAGCTTCTTCCGCAATCCGGAAGCGTTCGCCGTGCTGAAGCGCGACGTCATTCCCAAGATACTGAAGCAGCGCAGCGACCCGGTGCGCGTCTGGGTGCTCGGCTGCTCGACGGGGCAGGAGGCCTACTCGGTCGCGATGGCGTACGCGGAAGTCGTCGACGCCATTCAGCGGCGGCCGGGCCTGCAGATCTTCGCGACCGACCTGAACGAGCGGCTGCTCGAGAAGGCCCGCGCCGGGCTGTACTCGAAATCGCTGGCGGCGGACATTTCTCCGGACCGGCTGCGGCGCTTCTTCATCGAGGAGGACGGCGGCTACCGGGTCGTCAAGTCGATCCGCGACAGCGTCGTGTTCGCCCGCCAGAACCTCGTCACCGACCCGCCGTTCTCGCGGATGGACCTCATCTGCTGTCGCAACCTGCTCATCTACCTCGAGCCGACGCTGCAGCAACGCGCGTTGCCCACGTTCCACTACGCGCTCAAGCCCAGGGGGTACCTCTTCCTCGGCGCATCCGAATCGATCGGCCCGTACACCGATCTCTTCGAAGTGGTGGACAAGCGGCACAAGATCTTCGCCAAGAAGCCCGTGCAGACGCCCGCGCACCACCTGCCCGTCCATCGTCTTCCGCCTGCCGAAGGCGCGGGTCGCAGCCTGGTCCCGCTGCCGTTGGTGCGGGACGTCGCGCGAAGCGAGCTCTCCGCGCAGCGCGAGGCCGATCGGGTGACGATCAACGAGTTCGCCCCTCCGGCCGTGCTGGTCGACTCCGAGCTGCAGATCGTCCAGTTCCGCGGGGCCACCGCCCCTTACCTCACCCCGCCGAGCGGGAAGGCGAGCTTCGACCTCCTCAAGATGGCGCGGGAGGGCCTGATGCTGCCGCTGCGCGCCGCGCTCAACAAGGCGCGCAAGGAAAACAACGTCGTCCGCAAGGAGGGCGTCCGGATTCGCGATGGCAGCGTGACCCGCGAGATCGCCGTGCAGGTCGTTCCCCTCCGGAACCTGAAGGAGCAGTCGTTCCTCGTCCTGTTCGAAGAGCATGCGGGTCGCGGCGCGCGCCGCGTGCGGGACACCGAAAAGCTGCCGGCGCCGGCGAAGGAACGGTCCCCCACGGTGAAGGCGCTGCGGAAGCGCCTGGCCGACGCGGAGCGCGAGCTCGCGGAGACGCGCGACTACGTGCAGGCCATCCAGGACCGCTACGACAGCGCCACGGAGGAGATGCAGGCGTCCAACGAGGAAGCGCAGTCGGCCAACGAGGAGCTGCAGAGCATCAACGAGGAGCTGGAGACTTCCAAGGAGGAGCTCGAGTCGACGAACGAAGAGCTGACGACGGTCAACGAGGAGATGACCAACCGCAACGCCGAGCTCGGCCGCGTCAATGCCGATCTTCGCAATCTTCACGTCAGCATCCACACCGCGATCGTCGTCGTCGGCCGCGATCTGACCATCCGCCATTTCACGCCGCTCGCGGAGCGGATCTTCAGCCTAGGCGCCGGCGACATCGGCCGCCCGCTCGGCGGTGTTTCGCGGGATCTCGGCATCGTCGTGCCGGAAGAGAGCGAGGCCGGCGTTTCGCCCTTCGACCTCGAAAAGGCCGTGACGGAGGTGATCGAAACCGTCGGCGCCCGCGAGCGCGAGGTGCAGGACCGGCACGGTCGCTGGTACTCGCTGCGGATCCGTCCCTACATGACGCTTGAGAACAGGGTCGACGGCGCGGTGATGGCGCTGCTCGACATCGACGCGCTGAAGCGCAGCGAGCAAGCGGCGCGCGCGGCGCGCGCCGTCTCCGAGACGGTGCTGCGCTCGATGCCGGTGCCGCTGCTCGTCCTCGACGCCGACTTGCGTGTGCAGCTCGCGAACGAGGCGTTCTATCGCGTGTTCAAGGTCGACCCCCGGGTGACGGAGGGCTCGAAGATCTACGAGCTCGGCAACGGCCAGTGGCAGATTCCCGCGCTCCAAACGCTGCTCGAACGCACGCTTCGCGAGAGCAGCTACTTCGAGAATTTCGAGGTCTTCCACGACTTCGAGGACATCGGGCCCCGTACGATGCGCCTCAACGGCCGGAGACTCGACACCGATCTCGGACAACCGCGGCTCATTCTGCTGGCGATCGAGGACGTGAGCGAGCGGAAGCAGCGCGAGGAAGTGCTGCGCGAGAGCGAGGAGCGTTTCCGCACCGCGATGAGCAACCTGGCCGAGGGCCTCTACATTGTCGATGGCGAAGGGCGGTTGCTGTACATGAATGCCTCGGCCGAAAAGATGCTCGGCTGGACCGCGGCGGAGCTGCGCGGCCGCAAGATGCACGAGGCCGTGCACTACGCGGATTCGGATGGAACGCCGGCGCCGGCGGGCGAGCGTGCGGAGCTGCGCGTGCTCGAGACCGGAGCGTCGGTGCGCGCGCAGGAGGACATCTTCGTGCGCAAGGACGGCAGTTCGTTCCCGGTCGTCTACAGCGCTTCGGCGCTGCGCCGAGACGATGCCGCCACGGGCGTCGTGGTCGCATTCCGCGACGACACGGAGTTCCGGCAGAAGGAAGAGATGCTGCGCGCGAGCGCCGCCAGGTTCCGCGCGCTGGCCGAGACGGTGCCGGAGAAGATCTTCACCGCCGACCCGCAGGGGCACATCGACTACCTGAGTCCGCAATGGAACGCCTACACCGGGGTCTCCTCCGCACAGTTCGAGGAGGGGATCGACAGCCAGATCGTGCATCCGGAAGACCTGGCCGAGACCGTCCGCCGGTGGCGGAAAGCGATCGCCGCGGGTGACCTGTTCCACGTCGAGCATCGGCTGCGCCGGGCCGACGGCGAATACCGGTGGCACGACACGCGCGCGGTGCCGCTCCGCGAGGGCAATCGCACCCAGATGTGGGTCGGCGCAGCCACCGACATCCAGGCGCTCAAGGAGTCGGACCAGCGCAAGGACGAGTTCCTGGCGATGCTCGCGCACGAGCTGCGCAATCCCCTCGCGCCGATCAACAACGCGCTCGACATCCTGCGGCAGAGCGCCGACAAAGAGCTCACGACCACGGCGATCGGCATGCTGCACCGGCAGGTCGGACAGGTCACGCGGCTCGTCGACGATCTGCTCGACGTCAGTCGCATCAGCCGCGGCGCCATCGGCCTGCATCTCGACCGGGTCGAGCTCGGGCCGATCGTCGCCCAGGCCGTGGAGGCGGCGCAACCGCGTTTCGCAGGCATGCAGCAGAGGTTCACGCTTGTCATGCCGGACGAGCCGATCGTGCTGGCCGCCGACGCGACGCGGATTGCGCAGGTGGTCGGCAACCTGCTCAGCAATGCGTCGAAGTTCACCGACCAGGGCGGCGAGATCAAGCTCGTCGTCGAGCGCGAAGCCTCGTACGTCTCCATCTGCGTGCAGGACAACGGGATAGGAATCGCGCCGGATCAGCTCGGCCGGATCTTCGACATGTTCGTCCAGGTCGACACGTCGCTCGAAAGAATGCACGGCGGCTTGGGCATCGGGCTCACGCTCGTGAAGAAGCTGGTCGCCATGCATGGCGGCACCGTCGAAGCCCGCAGCCGCGGGGTCGGGCAAGGCGCGCAATTCATCATCCGGCTGCCTGTCGACGTGGAGGCTCGTGTGCCCGCGCGATCGAGGAATTCAGCCGGAGCTGAAGCGCGCGCCGCCAAGCCGCGCCGCATCCTCGTGGCGGACGACAACGTCGATGCGGCGGAAAGCATGGCGATGCTGCTCGAGCTCGCCGGACACGACGTCCGCGTCGCCAACGACGGGCTCGCCGCCGTGAAGGTGGCCGAGATGTTCCGGCCGGAGATCGTCCTGCTCGACATCGGAATGCCCACGCTCAACGGGTACGAGGCGGCTCGCCGGATCAAGAAGCTCGATCCGGACGTGCGCATGGTCGCGCTGAGCGGCTACGCGCAGGAGGACGACAGGATCCAGTCGCAGGAAGCCGGATTCGACCTTCACCTCGTGAAGCCCGTCGATACGCGCCGGCTCCGCGAGTTCATCGCCGAGCCGCTGCCCGCACGTGTGGGCGCAGGCGCCCGCTAGCCTGTCCCTGCCGCGGTTGAGCCGCGGCTGGCTCTTGCGCCGATGATGGCCGCCAACGCAACCACGAGCGCGGCGCTTACGGCGAGCGCGTCGCCGACACGAACGTAGGGGGTGACCCCCTCGCGTCCCGTGACCTCGACTTCGAGGATGCCGCGCGTGAACCACGGCAGGCGCGCGACCTCGCGCCCGTCGTAGCCGATCGCCGAAGTGATCCCCGTGTTCGTGGCGCGCACGAGCGGCCGCCCCGTCTCGAGCGCTCGCATCGAAGCGATCTGGTTGTGCTGGAGTGCCGCGATCGAGCGACCGTACCAGGCGTCGTTCGTCACGTTGACGAGAACGGCCGCGTTCGCTGCCTGGGTGCGGATGTCCGCGCCGAACGCGTCCTCGTAGCAGATGTTGACGGCGACGCGAGTGCCGGCGACGTCGAGCGCCGGCGGGTCCGAGACGCCGGACGCCTGGCTCGAGATCGGTATCGCGAGAATCCTGCGAATGAACCAGCCGAACACAGGCTCGAGCGGAATCGTCTCGCCGAACGGCACGAGATGGCGCTTTCTGTAGAGCTGCGGCTTCGCACCTCCGATCGAGATGACGCTGTTGTAGTACCGCGGCGTGCCGCCCGGCGCAAGCGGCGCCTCGAGGGTGAACATCCCGGCCAGCACGTCGCCGTCGCGCGGCGTGACCACGTCGAGCAGGTCGACGATCACGCTTTCCGGCACCTCGTCGGCGAACATCGGGAAGGCGCTCTCGGGCAGCACGACGAGCCGCCCGCGGCTTTCACGAACGAGCGCGGTGTAGATTGCAAACGTGCTGCGCCGGAATTCGGGATCGAACTTGAGCTCCTGCGTCACGTTTCCCTGGATCAGCGAGACGGCGATCGGCGCGCCGGAGGCGTGGGTCCATTCGATGCGAGCCAGCGCTGCACCGCCCGCAACGACGATTGCGCCGACGAACGCGGCCAGAGCGATCCGCGCACGCGCGGCGGATGCGAGCGCGTCGCTCGCGAGGGCCAGCGCCGCCGCGAGGACTGCCATGGCGAGCGAGACGAGGAAGACGCCGCCGACGGGCGCATAGCCGGAAAGCCACGTGGCGCCACCGCCCGGCAGCGATGCGTAGCCGATCGAAAGCCACGGGAAGCCGGTGAACACGACGCTCCTCGCCCATTCCGAGAGCGCCCACAGCGCGGCGGCGGCACCCGCGCGGCCCAAGCTGTGGGACGCGGTCCAGCGTGTCGCGAGCCAGCCGGTCAGCGCCGGGTAGAGCGCGAGGAACGCACAGAAGCCCGCCGTACCGATCGCCGCGAGCGGCCACGGCATGCCGCCGAACGTGTTGAGCGCGACGTACACCCACGACGCGCCGGCGAGGAACAAGCCGAGCCCGAACGCGAATCCGCTCGCCGCGGCAGCTCGCGGCGTCGCCGCGTCCTGCCACATCGCGAACAGGAACGCGACGGTGACGACAGGAAGGAACGAGAGGCCGAACGGCGCGAACCCGAACACCGTCGCGGCACCCGCCGCCAGCGCGGCCAGCGACGATAGTGCGCGCGGTGCTCCCGCGGCGCGGGAAGCCCGGCCTCCGAACTGCCACGGCAGTCTCACTGTCAGCGCTCGGACGACGGCTCTGCGCTGGCGACGGCCGGGGCGTTCGCCGCGACGGCCTCGACCTGCAGCGTGTACAGCCGGCGGCTGTCGGCGCGCACTACACGAAAGCGGAAGCCGCCGATGGTCGTCGTCTCGCCCCGCTTCGGCAGGCGTCCGAATGCCTGCAGCACGAGGCCGCCGACCGTGTCGAATTCGTCGTCGGCGAAATCGGTGCCGAAGTGCGAATTGAAATCGCCGATCTCGGTCTGCGCCTTCACCCGGAACCGGCCGTTCGCCTCGGCGATGACGTTGTCCTCGCTCTCGTCGAAGTCGTACTCGTCCTCGATGTCGCCGACGATCTGCTCGAGCACGTCCTCGATGGTCACGAGGCCGGAGACACCGCCGTATTCGTCGACGACGATCGCGATGTGGTTGCGATTCGCGCGGAAGTCGCGCAGCAGCACGTTGAGGCGCTTCGACTCCGGCACGAAGACGGCGGGGCGCAGCGTCTCCTTGAGGTCGAAGCTAGCGGGATTGCGGTAATAGAGCAGGAGCTCCTTCGCGAGCAGGATGCCGACCACGTCGTCCTTGTTCTCCCCGATTACAGGAAAGCGCGAGTGCTTGGTCTCGAGCACCAGCGGCAGGAACTCCGTGGGGTCGTCGTCGATCGACACGACGTCCATCTGCGCGCGGGGAATCATGATGTCGCGCACGGTCATCTCCGACACCTGCAGCACGCCTTCGATCATCGACAGCGCGTCGGCGTCCAGCAGCTTGTGCTCGAAGGCGCCGTGCAGGAGTTCCAGCAGCTCTTCGCGGTCCTCGGGCTCGCGCGTGAGGAACGCCGACAGCCGCTCGAGCAGCGTCGGCTTGGTGCCCTTGCTTTCCCCCCGTTCGTCGTTCATCGCTGTTGTTGTGTCGAAGCCTGGCGGCGTCCGGGAGGCGGAGTGGCATAGGGATCCGACACCCCGAGCCGCGCGAGGAGTGCCGTCTCGCGCGCTTCCATGACGCGGGCGTCGCGCGCGGTGTCGTGCTCGTAACCCTGCAGATGCAGCATGCCGTGGACGACCAGGTGCGCGCAGTGATCGGGGAATTTCTTGCCCTGCGTGCGCGCCTCGTCGCGGACGACCGGTGCGCACAGCACGATGTCGCCCTCGATGCGCGGATTCCGGTCGTACGCGAAGGCGAGCACGTTGGTGGGGTAACGCTTGCCGCGATAGCGCGAATTGAGCGTCTGCCCTTCACGCTTGCCGACGAACCGGAGCGTGACGGCGGCATCGCGCTCCGTCGCCGCCTTCGCCCAGCGGCGGAGCGTCGCGGGCGCCGGCAGCTTCGCCGCTGCGACGCCGTACTGCACCGCGAGCGAAAGCCGAGGCTTCGGCGTCGCATTTCGCGCGCGGGAACCGCCCTTGGCGCTCATGTACCGTCGTTGCCTTTTTGCGCTGCGATGTCGCGCTCGTACGCCGCTATGATCTTCTGCACCAGCGGGTGGCGGACCACGTCGGCGCTCGTAAAGCGCGTGAACGCGATGCCGCGGACGCCCGCAAGGATGCGATCCGCCTCCACGAGTCCGCTCTTCTGCCCGCGCGCCAAATCGATCTGCGTGACGTCGCCCGTGATGACCGACTTGGTGCCGAAGCCGATGCGCGTCAGGAACATCTTCATCTGCTCGGGTGTGGTGTTTTGCGCCTCGTCGAGAATGATGAAGGAGTGATTGAGCGTGCGCCCGCGCATGTAGGCAAGCGGCGCGATCTCGATCGTGCCGCGCTCGAAGAGCTTGCCGGTCTTGTCGAAGCCCAGGAGGTCGTAGAGCGCGTCGTAGAGAGGCCGCAGATAGGGATCGACCTTCTGTGCGAGGTCGCCCGGCAGAAACCCCAGCCGCTCTCCCGCCTCGACCGCGGGGCGCACGAGCACCAGGCGCTTGACCGCGTCGCGCTCCAGCGCATCGACGGCGCACGCCACCGCGAGATACGTCTTGCCGGTGCCCGCCGGGCCGATGCCGAACGTGATGTCGTGCTCCTGGATGTGCTTGAGATACGTGACCTGGTTCGGCGTGCGGCCGTGCAGGTCGGCCCGCCGCGTGCGCAGCCGCAGGCCGTCTTCGTCGCCTGCTTTCGTGCCGTGCTGCGTGGTGAGCTCGATCAGGCCGAGCTGAATGTCGTCCACGGACAATGGCTTCTCGGCCTGCGCGTAAAACCGTTGGACGGCCTCGGCTGCAATCTTCGCTTGCGCGGGCGACCCGGCGACGGTGAACGTTCCGCCGCGGTGCGCGATGGCCACGTCGAGCGCGGCTTCGATCTGGCGCAGGTTGGCGTCGAGCGGCCCGCAAAGATGCGCGAGGGCGTGATTGTCGAGCGGCGCGAGCGTCAACTCGACCGCGTCGCCCCCGCCGGGCGCATTCCGGGCAAGGCGCGCGCGCTCAGACACCTTGTCGCACCAGCGGTGCCTTCAGGGCTTCGTCCAGGATGCCCGCCGATTCGATGAGATGCGCGCGCGTTTGCGCGTCGCGGCTGCCGCCGCCCTTTCCGCTGCCGGCGGCCGCCTTGATCTCCTTCGAGAGCGTTTTCGCTTCCTGCCGGAACAGCGCCACCGCGTCGGCCGGTGTGGATGCCGGCCGGACCAGCACCCCGGCGACACGCCGCACGTGCTCGCGCTGCAGGTCGCGCCGCGCCGCTGAGATCGATCCGCCGGTGGCGAGCTCGCTCCAGATCGAGCTGCGCACCGTCACGAAGAGCTCCGGCAGCGTCAGCGCGCCGCCGGCCCCGACCTTGCCCTCGGAGTCCTGGATCCTCGCGAGCACGGCGTCGGACAGCATCGTGTTCATCATGCCCACCTGCAGCGACAGCACGCGGGAGCGCAGGCTGAAGTCGGGACTTATCCGGCTCGCGTTGGTCAGTCCGACGTCGAGATAGTCGATCCCCATGCTGCGCAGGAATTCCGGCTTGAACTTGAAGCTGTCGGCCGAGAAGATGCCCGTGGCGACGATGTTGAGCGCCTCGCGCTGCTTCGCGGGCGGCACGGGCGTCAACGGCAGTTGCGACGTCCCCGCGTAGTCGCGCACGTAGTAGACGCCGCCGACGTACTTGGCGATGAGCGCGGCCGACCTCGCGAACTGGCGGAAGCCCGCATCGAACGTGCGGCGCAGCACCGCGTACGATTCGCCCGGCTTGAGCTTTTTTGTCTGCAGCCGTTGCCAGAGCTCCTGCGAGATCAGGAGCCGCTTCTGCAGGTAGACGAGCGGGTCCGACCCGAGGTCGAAGCGGCTTGCGTCGGGATCGATGCCGGCGATCGCCTCTTCGTCGGACGAGAACGCGAGCAGCGGATCGGTCGACCCGCGGGCCGCGATCTTCTCGAGCTCATCCGCTTCGGCCTCCTTCGGCAGATCGCGATACGCGTACTCGATCGCCCAGTAGTCGTAGGGTCCGATCGTCGACTCGAAATAGGCGCCCTGGCCTTCGCCGTTCGCGGCGATGTTGATGGGGTTGTAGTCCATCACCGAACCGGCGAGGCCCCGCTCGCGCCCCCAGGCGGGATCGGCGAGCTTCGCGAGCGGATACACGGTCGACGCGCGGAAGTTGTGCCGTAACCCCAGCGCATGCCCCACCTCGTGCATGACGGCGGACTTGAGCGACGCGTTGACGAACGCCTCGGCTTCCGCACTACCGGCCTCGATCTCGCCGCGCTCCTCGAGGAGGTCCAGCCCGAACTGCATTTCGGCGAGCGCATCCGCGGCGTAGGTGCAGAACGTCCCATCGCGCAGCGCCATCGGATACGCACCGCCTGCGGGCGCAGCGGGTAACCCGGGCGAGGGCGACGGGAACGGCGCCTGCTCGACGACGAACGTGCGGTGATCGCGCGACCAGGCCTCGGGTATCGCGACCTGCGCGTTCAGGATCTCGCCGGTGCGCGAGTCGACGGTCGAGGGGCCGATCGCGAAGCCGCCGTCCGTCGACACGTACCAGCGCACCGTCGAGTGTCGGGCGTCGAACGTGTCGATCGTCCCTGCGGCGTCCTGCTGCTTCACGACGATCGCGTCCTTGAAGCCGATCTTCTCGAATGCCTTGTTCCACTCGAGGATCGCCTCGCGCACGGTGGGACGGTACTTCTCGGGGACGTTGCGGTCGATGTAGAACACGATCGGCTCTGTGGGCTCCGAGAGCTCGGCCTGCGGATCCTTCTTCTCGAGGCGCCAGCGGTCGACGTAGTGCGTTCTCGCGCTGTACTTCGAGTCGGACGAGAAGTCCCAAACGGAGGTTTCGAAGTGGCCGACACGGGGGTCGGCGCGCCGCGTCGCCATGGGCGCAGGCAGCCGCGCAAAGTTGTACGTGTATCCGAGGAACAGGCTGCGCGCATCGGGAAGTGTCGTGAACGGCGGATACGAATTGGCCGCCGCCGCGAGCGCCGATGCCGGGGGCAGCGTCGCGCGGCCGTTCTGATAATGCGCGGACACGACGAACGACGACTGGTCCGGCGAGTTCCGGATCGCCTCGAAGCTCGAGTTCTTCGCGTCGAACGTGTAGCTCCGCATGTGGATGCCGGTCGTGAACCGTTCGCCGACCGGAATGTCCGTCAGCAGCAGCGCATTGGCGTCGATCAGCACGCTCTGCCGTTCGGGATGCGGCAGACTCTGGACGGTGGCAGCGCCGAGCAGGCTGTCGGTGAACCCTTCCTTCACGCCCTGCGCGATCGGCGCATTGGTGCCGCCGGTGAACGAATAGTTCTTCGCAATGAGCTGAACGAGGTTGCCGATGCGCTTCCACTCGACGATCTGGTCGCCGAGCATCATCCCGCCGTACACGCCCTGCTCGCCGACGCCGCGGCTCAAGTTCGACGTGAACTGGAACGGCACGTTGAACTGGTCGGGCGCGATCTCGATCCACACCTTCTCGTCCTTCTGCCACGTGCGGAAGAGCCCGACCGTTTCCTTCGCGTCCTTCGTCACGTCGGCGAAAGGCTTGAGCCCGCTCGCCGCGGCCGCGGCCGCGCCGGCCGCCTGCGCAACGCTCGCCGCCGTGGCGCCCGGGCGCGCGCTGGCCGCATTGCCGGCCGCCACGCCCGCGGCCACCGCTGCGGCCACTTTCGTGACGTCGCTCGGCGCTTGCGCGGCGGGCACGACGGCCGCTGCCGCTACGGCGGAATCCCTCGCCGGATCGACCGCGCATCCCGCGAGCGTGAGACTCGACGCCAGGAGAACGGCGAACGAGCGGCCGAGGGAGCGGATCGTCGCGGGAACAGGAAGGGCCATGAAGAGCATCTGGTTCACCTCGCCGATGGGGGTTGTGGAGCCGACTCGAGGTCCGTGAAACGTCGCGCCGGCCGCGCCTACTGCGCGCCGGCCAGCGTGCCGCGCAGCGAGTGCGACCGCGCAGCCGTGATCGTGACGTCGGCGTACGTGCCGATGAGCGCCGCATCGCCGGCAAAATTGACGACGCGATTGTTGTCCGTCCGTCCTGCGAACTCGTCGTCGCCGCGCGCTGCGGCGCCCGTGACGAGAACCCGCTGGCGCGTGCCGACCATGGCCTCGCTCCTCACCCGATACTGCGCGTCGAGGCGTGCCTGCAGCACGGAAAGGCGCGCGTGCTGCACGTCCGGCGGCACGGGATCCGGCAGCGCGGCCGCCGGGGTGCCGGGGCGCGGGCTGTACGCGAAGCTGAACGAGCCGTCGAAGCCGACCGCGTCGATCAAATCCATGGTCTGCGCAAAATCGGCGTCGGTCTCGCCCGGAAAGCCGACGATGAAATCGGAGGTGAGCGACAGATCCGGCCGCTCGCGCCGGAGCTTCCTCACGGTCGACTTGTACTCGAGCGCCGTGTACCCGCGCTTCATCGCCGCGAGCACGCGGTCGGAGCCCGATTGCACCGGCAGGTGCAGATGCGAGACCAGTTTGGGGATCGCGCCGTGGGCGCGGATCAGGGCAGCCGTCATCTCCTTCGGGTGCGACGTCGTGTAGCGGATGCGCTCGATCCCGGGAACCTCGGCGACGTATTCGAGCAGCGTGGCGAGGTCGGCGATCTCCGTGGTGTCCCCCATGCTCGCCCGGTAAGCATTGACGTTCTGCCCGAGGAGCGTCACCTCCAGCACGCCCTGGTCGGCGAGATCCGCGACTTCGGTCAGCACGTCGTCGAACGGCCGCGAGACTTCCTCGCCGCGCGTGTAGGGCACGACGCAGAACGTGCAGTACTTGCTGCAGCCTTCCATGATCGACACGAACGCCGATGCGCCTTCGACGCGCGGCGGCGGCAGCTGGTCGAATTTCTCGATCGCCGGGAAGGCGATGTCGACCTGGGGCGTGCCCGTGGCCCGGCGGCTGCGGATCAGCGCCGGCAAGCGGTGCAGCGTCTGGGGGCCGAACACGACGTCGACGTACGGAGCGCGGCCGACGATTCCCGCGCCCTCCTGGCTCGCGACACAGCCGCCGACGCCGATGATGAGATCCGGACGGTCGGACTTGAGCGCCCGCACGCGGCCCAGGTCATGGAACACGCGCTCCTGCGCCTTTTCGCGCACGGAGCAGGTGTTGAACAGGATGACATCCGCGTTCTCCGGGCGGTCGGTGAGCGCATAGCCGCCATCGGCGGCGAGCACGTCGGCCATCCTGGCCGAGTCGTACTCGTTCATCTGACAGCCGAACGTGCGGATGTAGAGCTTCTGCGTCACGGGCTCGCCCCGGGGCCGGTGGTTCATCCGGTGGGGGCGTGATTGCCGAAAAAGGGGGAGGGATTATATCAGGGGCGAGGTTACAATCGCCGCAGCAGGTGTCCGCCGCGAATCCCTCGCGGCGGGTGAAACGGGAATGCGGTGCCGGCGCGTCGTCCGCGCTCAATCCGCAGCTGCCCCCGCAACGGTAAGCGAGTGCGGGCCGCCCTTACGCCACTGGTGAAGCGCTTTCTTCGGAAGCGCGACGCCGGGAAGGCGGCGGTCAAGACTCGCGAGCCCGGAGACCGGCCTGCGCCCGTGCCGTGCGCGCCAACGACGCGTCCGGCACGTTACCGGCGAGCTTCCGCGTCCGCTTCAACGCAGACCGGACGCTCGTTCACCCACGCCGCGCGGGGTCGCGCGGCAACTGTGGAGGCGTCATGTCCCGCGTCACGTCGCGTGTTTCCGTCCCATCGCCTCTTGTCCCACCCGTTTCTCGCCGCGGGTCGCTGCGCACGAGCGTCGCAGGATGTCTGCTCGCGCCCGTCGCGGCGTTCGTGCTCGCAATTCCCGGCGCTCGCGCGCAGTCGGGCAAACCGCTGGTGTCCGATTCGTATGCGGTCACCGCCGCGCGGAGCGCCCAACCGATCGCCGACGTCCTCGCCGACATCACCGTCATCGACGCGGCGACGATCGCGCGCGCCGGCGCCCAGAGCCTGACCGAGCTCGTCCAGCGCCAGCCGGGTGTGGAAATCACGATGAACGGCGGGCCGGGGTCGCTGTCGGGGATCTTCTTGCGCGGCGCAAACCGCGGACAGACGCTCGTCCTGGTCGACGGGGTACGGCTCTCGTCCTCGAGCGCCGGCGCGACCTCGCTCGAAGCCATCCCGCTCGACCAGGTCGACCGCATCGAAATCCTGCGCGGTCCATCGTCCAGCCTTTACGGCGCCGACGCGATCGGTGGCGTCATCCAGGTGTTCACGCGGCGCGGAACGTCGGCGCTGACCGGCAATGCCAGCGCCGGCGGCGGCACGTACGGGACGTGGGACGTCAAAGGCGGCGTGAGCGGCACGTCGGGACCGCTCACCTTCGCGGCACAGGGCGCTGCGAAGGCCAGCAACGGCTTCAACGCCGTGGTCGATCCGTCGAGCTTTCTCTACAACGGCGACAAGGACGGCTACAGCAACCAGAGCGTGTCGGCGAATCTCGGGTACACGTTCGCGCCCGGGCAGGAGATCACCGGACAGTTCTTCCGCAGTCACTTGAACAGCCAGTTCGACGGCTCGGCAACCTTCGACGATCGCACCATCACCGACGCCGAGACGTGGCAGGTGGCGATGCGCAACGTGCTGACACCGTTCTGGGTGTCGCGACTGAGCGCGGGCGCCGGCATCGACGACAGCAAGACGGAGTCGGCGTTCGAGGACTTCCCGTTCAAGACGATCCAGCGACAATACACCTGGCAGAACGACTTGACGCTGCCGCTCGGCCTGCTGACGGCGGGTTTCGAGCGCCGCGAGGAGCATTTGAAGACCACGGCGTCCTTCGCGATCACCGAGCGCGACACGAACTCGATCTTCGGCATCTACCAGCTGCGCATCGACGAGCACGCGCTGCAGGGCAACCTGCGTCGCGACGATTCCAACCAGTACGGCGGCAAGACGACGGGGTCCATCGCGTACGGTTATCGCTTGAGCCCGGCGCTGCGCGTCACCGCGGGGTATGCGACCGGCTTCAAGGCGCCGTCGTTCAACGACCTCTACTACCCCGGCTTCTCGAATCCGGACGTCAAGCCGGAAACGTCGAAGAATTTCGAAGGGGGCATCTACTGGAACGCGAATCTCGCCCCCACGATGCTCGAGCTTCGCGCGATCGCCTATCGCAATCGCGTGTCGCAGCTCATCATCTTCCACTGCGATGTCGACTTCAGCTGCGCGCCGCAGAACGTCAACCGCGCGACGCTCCAGGGCGTGACGCTCGGGCTCGAAGCGCGCGGGGACGACGGCGCGACCGTCGGTGCGTCGCTGGACATCCAGTCGCCGGAGGACGATGTGACCGGCAAGCTGCTGCCACGGCGCGCGCGCCGGCATGGCGCCGTCACCGTCGCGTATCCCGTCGGCCCCGTCCGTTTGGGCGCGGAGCTGATCGCGTCGTCGCTGCGCTACGAAGACCCTGCCAACCTCGTCAAAATGGGCGGTTATGCGGTGCTCAATCTCACCGCGGAATGGGTCGTGACGCCGGGGTGGACGGTGTTCGCGCGCGCCGACAACGTGTTCGACAAGAACTACGAGCTCGCGGCGGGGTTCGGCACCGGAGGCGCCACGGTGTTCGCGGGCGTGCGCACCGTGCTGAGATGAGGCGAAGCGGATTTCGATGACGCGCGAGGCGTGGGTTGCAGGACGGGACGCTGCGATGACATCCGCGAAGCTCGCGGCGGGGATCTCCTGCAACGCGGCGATGCGCGGGGCGGTCGCGATCGCGCTTCTCGGCACCGTGGTTTCCGCGCGGGCGGCCATCGAAGTCGTCGACGACACCGGCGCGGCGGTCAAGCTCGGCTCGCCGGCATCCCGCATCGTGAGCCTCGCCCCCCACGCGACGGAGCTCCTGTATGCAGCAGGCGCCGGCGACCGCGTGGTCGGCGTCCTCGCGACATCCGATTGGCCGCCTGAAGCGCTGTCGAAGCCGAAGGTCGGCGATTCGCGCGCGCTCGACCTCGAGCGCATCCTGCTGCTGAAGCCCGACCTCGTGGTCACGTGGCCGTTCGCGGCGCCCGCGCAGGTGGGAGCGCTCACCGCGCGCGGCATTCCCGTGTTCGTCGCCAATCCTGCGACCATCGAAGGAATCGCGGCCGATATGGAGCGCCTCGGCGCACTCGCCGGAACGATGGCCGCGGGGTCGTCGCGAGCCGCCGAGTTCCGCGCGCAGCTCGCGAAGCTGTCCGCCGCGTACGCGGCGACGAAGACGGTGCGCGTGTTCTACGAGATCTGGGACGTTCCGCTCTACACGATCGGCGGCCGCCATCTCATCTCGCAGGCGCTCACCGTGTGCGGTGGCGAGAACGTCTTCGCCGATCTGCTGCTGCCCGCGCCAGGCGTCAGCGTCGAGGCCGTGCTGGCGGCGAAGCCCGACGCGATCATTGCGGGCGCGGATCGCGCGGTGCGGCCCTCGTGGCTCGACGAGTGGAAGCGCTGGACGACACTGCCTGCGGTCGCTCACGGCAATCTCTTCACCGTCGACGCCAATCTGCTGCATCGCGCGGGGCCGCGCTTCATCGACGGCATGGAGACGCTTTGCGCAGTCGTCGCCAGGGCGCGAGCCGCGCTGCGCTAGAGAGCAGTGGAATCTTCGTCGTTCCGTGGACGACGGCAACGAGGCGGCGCCCGCCGATCGCCGACGGTGGCGACATCGTAGTGCGGCCGATTGCTAGAATCGGCTGCGATGGACGAGCGGACCGCCCTCGACGTGATCGCAGTGCGCGCGCTGGAGGGTGCGGCGCACGCGCAGGGTGAATGGAACGACGCCGATCGCGCGTGGGCGAGCCGCGCCGCGGCCGAAGTGGTCGGTGAGCGGGCGACACCCGCACAGTTCCTCGGTCGCCGGGCGGCACTGGCGCTCGAACGCATCGGCGGGCGCGACCGCCGTTTTGTGCAGGCGGCTCGCTCGCTCGCATGGCGACCGTGGATCGGTTACGCGATCATCGGCGTTGCGTTCCTTTTCGGCATGGCCGTCGATCAAATCGGCGGCACCCACACCATCAACTTGCTCGCGCCGCCGGTGTTCCTGATGCTTGTCTGGAACCTTGCAGTGTACGTGCTGCTCGCCGTCGCGCCGTTCATTCGTCGCGACCCGGGCGCAGGGCTTGGGTCACTGCGGACGGCGCTGGTTGGCCTCGCCGCGAGGGCCCGGGGCGCGTCCCGTAGCGGGCGTTACGCCGCACTCGCCGAAACATGGTCAAAGGTGGCTGCTCCGCTCTACGGCGCTCGCGCGGCGCGGATCCTTCACTGTGCCGCGCTGGCGCTCGCGCTGGGTGTGCTTGCCGGCATGTATTTGCGCGGCATCGCGGTCGAGTACCGAACGACGTGGGAGAGCACGTTCCTCGACGCGGCGCAGGTGCGCACGCTGCTCGCGGCGGCATTGGCGCCGGGCGCCGCGATCACGGGCATTCCCGTTCCCGACGCTGCACGCATCGCTTCGATCCGCGCACCGGCGAGCGAGAACGCGGCGCTGTGGCTGCACCTGATCGCCGCAACCGTGCTCGCCATCGTCATCGTGCCGCGCGCGATCCTCGGCGCCATCGCGGGATGCGTCGAGCGACGCCGCGCGGCAAACATGCCCGTACCGCTCGGCGAGCCGTATTTCCAGCGGCTGCTGCGCGGCTTCCGCGGCGGCGGCGCCCGTGTCCGCGTGACTCCCTACAGCCACACGCCGGGCGCGGCGGCGCTTGCGGGTCTCGAAGCCATCGTCGCCCGTGCGTTTGGGGGAAGCGCGGCACTCGTCGTCGACGCACCGGTTGCCTACGGCGACGACCCGTCGGCCCCACACGGTGGCCCGGCCTACCGGATCGCCCTCTTCAATGCCAGCGCGACTCCGGAACGCGATGTGCATGGCCGGTTCGTCGCGGCGCTCGGGGTAGACGAGCGGGCGCTCCCGCCCCTGATCGCTCTCGTCGACGAATCGGCGTTTCGCGCCCGCAGCGCGGGCGATGCGACGCGACTCGAAGCCCGTCGCGCCGCCTGGCGTGAAGCGATCGCGGGAAGCGGCATGGCGATCGTGTTCGTCGATCTCGCAAACCCCGATCTCGTGGCGGCGGAAGCCGCGCTCGACGGTGCGCTCGACACGTGCGCCGCCGCGGCGGGAGCGCCTGCGTGAGCGATCGAGCCGACGTCGCGCTGTCGCTCATCTCGCACACCAACGCCGGCAAGACAACGCTCGCGCGTACGCTGCTCGACCGCGACATCGGCGAGGTGCGCGATGCTGCGCATGTGACACAGGAGGCGTCGATCCACACGCTGATCGAGACACCCGAAGGCGATCGGCTGTCGCTATGGGATACGCCGGGCTTCGGCGACAGCGCACGCCTCGCGAAGCGCCTCGCGCAGCAAAGCAGTCCCGTCGGCTGGTTCCTGACGCAGGTCTGGGATCGCTACCGGGATCGCACGTTCTGGCTGACCCAGAAAGCGGTGCGCAACGTTCGCGACGAGGCCGACGTCGTCCTGTATCTCGTCAACGTTTCCGAAGACCCGCAAGACGCCGGCTATCTCGCGCCCGAACTCGCGGTGCTCGCGTGGGTCGGCAAGCCGGTGATCGCGCTCCTCAACCAGACGGGCACCGAGGGCGCCGGCGACGAAGCACGCTGGCGCGAGCGGCTCGCTGCCGCGCATGTCGGCGACGTGCTGCCGCTCGACGCATTCGCGCGCTGCTGGGTGCAGGAGCTCGCGTTGTTCGAGGTGATCGCACGCGTGCTGCCGGAGCGGAAGCAACGGGCGTTCGGACGTCTCGACGCGGCCTGGCAGGCGCGCCGCCGGGGACAGTTCGACGCCGCGATGGAGGCGATCGCGGCAACCGTCGCGCGCGCGGCTTGCGATCGCGTCACGTTGCCGCAGGACAAGCTGCTCACGACAGTGGGTCGTCAACTCGGGATCGGCCGATCCGAGGCCGAGAGTTCCGTGCAGCGCGCCGAGCGCGACATGGCCATGCGCATCGAGGCAGACTTTCGCGCATGCACCGACCGGCTGATCGAAATCCACCGCCTCAAGGGCAACGCCGAAGCCGAAGCGCTCATTCATCGCGGCGGAGGCCTGCGCCGCGAAGCGCCTGTCGACGAAGGCAAGGCGACACTGGTCGGCGGGATCGTCGGCGGTGCGCTGACGGGGCTCGGCGCCGATCTCGCGGCAGGCGGCCTCACGCTCGGCGGGGGCATGCTTGCCGGCGCGCTGCTGGGCGCGCTCGGCGGTGCCGGCGTTGCGCACGGTATGAACCTCGTGCGCGAACGCACGCATGCGATCCTTGCATGGGACGATGCCTTCCTGCGCGTACTGGCCGGCGAGATGCTGCTGCGCTATCTCGCCGTTGCGCATTTCGGCCGCGGCCGCGGCGATTGGAAATCGAGCGAACCGCCTGCGCGCTGGCGCGAGCACGTGCAGACGGCGATCGAAGCGCGCCGTGCCGAGCTCACTGACATATGGGCAGCGGGTGCTTCCGACACGGCCGCGGTGAAAGCGCGGCTTTGGCCGGTATTGGCGGCGTGCGGGCTCGAGGTGCTGGACGCGCTGTATCGGCGGCCGCCGCAGTGACCGCGATCGGCGACCACCGTCTCATCTCAGCACACTAGATCGGCAGCAGACTGCGCGTCGTTCCTTCGCCGACCGCGACAAGCCGGTGTCCGAAGACGTCGGACAGCGCGGACGCCGTCAGCACGTCCTTCGCGGCGCCCGCGATCGCACGTTCGCCACCCAGCGCGATCGCATGATCGGCGTAGCGCAGCGCTAGATGAAGGTCGTGCAGCACCATGACGACCGCGCGGCCGCCTCCCTGCGTGAGTGCCGCGAGCGCGTCCAGTGCCGCGACCTGTTGCCCGAGGTCGAGATGCGACGACGGCTCGTCGAGGAGAAGAAGCCTGGGATCCTGTGCCACGAGCGCTGCAAGTGCGAGGCGCCGCCGTTCGCCACCGGACAGCGTTCGCGCATCGCGCGCGTCGAGCCCTGCGAGCCCGAATGATGCGAGCGCCGTGCGCGCGCGCTCGACGTCGGCGGCCGACTCCCACTGCCAGCGCGCGAGATGCGGATGACGTCCGACGAGCGCCGTCTCGAGCACCGTGGCAGGAAAGTGATCGACGCTCTCCTGCGGGAGAAATCCGCGGATCTTCGCCCGCTCGCGCGGGGCGAGCGAGGCAATCGGCCTGCCGTCGTAGCGGATATCACCGGCCGCGGGCGCCTTGAGCCCGGCGAGCGCGCTCACGAGCGTCGTCTTGCCGGCGCCGTTCGGTCCGACGACGACCCACACCTCGCCTTCTCGCACATCGAAATCGAGACCCGTGACAAGCGTGCGGTCCGCGACGGTGAGCGAGAGGCCGCGGCACGAAAGATTCGGAACGTCCGTCACGAGCGCACGCGGGCCAGGAGCAGCAGCAGTACCGGCACGCCGACGAGCGCCGTGATGACGCCGACGGGCAACTGGACCGGCGCGGCGACGGTGCGGGCGAGCGTGTCGGCGAGGAGCAGCAGCGTGCCTCCCGTGATGGCGCTGGCCGGGAGCAGCAGCCGCTGGTCGTTGCCCATGAGAAGGCGCAGCGCGTGCGGGACGACGAGTCCGACGAAGCCCACGCTGCCCGCGGTGGTGACCGCTGCTGCTGTCGCGAGTGCGGCGAGCGCGCACAGCACGAGCATCGTGCGCCCGATGGGTACGCCCAGAGCGGCGGCGACATCCTCGCCGCGCGACAGGACATTCAGATCGCGCGCGAACGCGAACGACACCGCGAGCGCGACGGCGAGCGTCGCGAGCGCCGGCATGGCGACCGTGGCGCCGCCCAGGTCGCCGATCAGCCAGAACAGCATGCCCTTCACTTGCGCGTCCGGCGCAAGCGTCAGCAGCAGCGCGATGAGCGCCCCCCACCCTGCCGCGACGACCACGCCCGTGAGCAGGAGCCGCGTCGTCGTCCACGGCGCACGCTCGCCTTCCGTGCGCGCCAGCACGAAGACGAGCAGCGTCGATACGAGCGCGCCAACGAGCGCCGCCCAAGTGACGAGCGCGGCGACGCCGGCGAGCATCGCCCCGAGCGCACCGACCGCCGCGCCGCCCGAAATGCCGAGGATGTAGGGATCGGCGAGCGGATTGCGCAGCAGCGCCTGCATGAGCGCGCCCGCGAGCGCGAGCAGGCCGCCGACTGCGAATGCGCAGAGCGCGCGCGGCAGCCGCAGCTCGCGCACGATGGCCGTCTCGGTCTGCCCGTCGCCGCCCGTGAGCGCCTTCAGGATCACGGCGCCGTCGATCGCCACGCTGCCGACCGCGAGCGCCATGACAAGCGCCGCAAGCGCGGCGAACGACAGCACCATCAGGACGCAGAGAACGCGAGCGGGGGTCGCGCGAACGAGATGCGAGGCGGACACGATGGCGCGACTATAATCGACATCGTGAACAAGGCATTCACCAAAGAGACCGACACCGACGACGATGACGACGTCGAAGCCGTTTCACCGCTCCCGGCCGGCGCTCGCAACTACATGACGCCGGGTGGCTTCGCACGCCTCTCCGCCGAACTGGAGCGGCTCGTGCAGAAGGAGCGGCCGGAGCTCGTGGCGACGGTCGCGTGGGCGGCAAGCAATGGCGACCGGTCGGAGAACGGCGATTACATCTACGGCAAGAAGCGCCTGCGCGAGATCGACCGGCGCATCCGTTTTCTCATCAAGCGCCTCGATGCCGCCGAAGTCGTCGATCCGGCAGCGCCTCGCGACGAGGACCTCGCAGGCCAGGTGTTCTTCGGGGCGACCGTCGACGTGCGCAACGGCCGCGGCGAGAAGCGCACGCTCTCCATCGTCGGCGTCGACGAGATCGATACGGCGCGCGGCTACATCAGCTGGGTCTCGCCGATGGCGCGCGCGCTGCTGAAGGCGCGGGAAGGGGACACGGTGACGTTGCGTACCCCCGTCGGCGCCGAGGACATCGAGATCATGGACGTCCGCTACCAGCCGCTCGCGACGGGCGACGCGTCTTAGCGATGCCCTCCTATTTTTCCTTCAGTTGACTCGGCGCGCGACCTTTCTATAGAGTGCCTCGATGGCCGCATTCAACACGTTCCCGTCGGAAGCCAACGGAGTCATCGACTCCGAGCTGGCCGCGCTCGAGCAGAGACTCAATCTCCTGATCGCGCACGCCAAGGTGCTGCGCGCGACGAACGACAACCTGCGGCGCGACCTGGCCGCCGCCGAGGCGCGCAATCAAGTGCTTTCCGAGCGCGTGGCGGAGGCCAAGCGCCGGCTCGACGCGCTCGTCGCGCGGCTCCCGGAGTCCGCGGAATGAGCGTCAACGGAGCCGGCGCGGGCGAGAAGACGCTGACGCTCGACGTGTCGATCCTCGGCCGCGATTACAAAGTAGCGTGCAGGGCGGACGAGGAGTCGGAGCTGCGCGACGCGGTCGCGTTTCTCGAGGACCGAATGCGGGAGATTCGCGAAAACAGCAAGACGAGCTCGGTCGAGCGGGTTGCCGTGATGGCCGCGCTCAATCTCGCTCACGATTTCCAGCGCCGGCCGGCGTCGGCATCGTCGAGGCGCGAGGCGCCCGCCGAGGCGCCGCTCGCGAGCGCGGCACTCAACGGTGCCGCGGTCGACAGCGTGGAAATCGCCGCACTGCGCCGCCGCATCGCCGGCATGCAATCCGCGATCGATCAGATACTGCCAGCGAAGGAGAAACTGTTTTAAGGCGCCGGACAGCGCCGGCGTTGATCAATGTTCCCTGCGGTGTTCGAGTTGTCCGTACATTCTTTGAACCAATGCTACTTAGCGAGGTTGCCGCGCCATTTGCGAGCTGGTGTGCGTTCCCAAGCGGAAGCGCCTGAAGGCTC
>Ga0070670_100000993_pt1 | contig 22311 bp, 18 predicted proteins | sample KBSS63metaG_FD_64665 | JGI IMG/M metagenome (GOLD analysis project Ga0070670, IMG submission 64665) | Switchgrass rhizosphere microbial communities from Kellogg Biological Station, Michigan, USA - KBS S6-3 metaG | ecosystem: Host-associated > Plants > Roots > Rhizosphere > Soil ... | reverse complement strand
CGTCGCGCGCGGTCAGCATCAGCACCGGCGTGGTGTCGCCGCGCTCGCGCAATCCGGCCAACACCCGCAAGCCGTCGAGTCCGGGCAGGCCGATGTCCAGCACCACCAGGTCGAAACTCTGGTAGCGCAGCACGCTGGCCGCGCCCACCCCGTCGCGCTGCCAATCCACCGCATGCCCGCTGCGGCGCATGCGCCGCACGATCGCATCGGCGAGGTCGGCGTTGTCTTCTACTAGGAGCAGGCGCATTGGGGCCGGGATTGGGGAGTGGGGATTCGGGATTCGCAAAAGCGACTCCGCGCACGTCGGATGCTAACGCGCTTGTGGCAAAGCAAACAGCCGCAATGCGCTCTTGCCAATCCCGAATCCCCACTCCCCAATCCCGGCCCTTCCGACAGGTCGATGACAGCTACGCCCGACTAGGCTGCGCCCATGCCGGTCCATGGCGGGTGCCGCCGGACCGATCCAATCGCTGCGACACGCACCTGGGAGGGGACGTGGACCTGAAGACTCTGACATTGGGCAGCGCCTGCGCGCTGCTGTGCCTGGCCGGATCGGCGCGCGCCGCCGACGACGACAGCGGCCCGGTCACGGCCGAACTGGGCGGGCGCCTGCACTGGGACTTCGCCTGGTTCGACAACGATGGCCGCGGCGCGCCCAATCCCGACGACACCGAGATCCGCCGGCTGTGGCTGGACGTGTCCGGCAAGTTCTTCGGCTTCGGCTACAAGGTCGAGGGCGATTTCGCAGGGCTGCAGGACGACTTCAACGGCAAGGGCATCGAGGCCAAGGACGTCTACCTAACCCGCACCTTCGACGCCGGCACGCTGAGCATCGGTCAGTTCAAGCAGTACTTCTCGCTGGACGACCGCACCGGCTCCAACTTCGGCCAGTTCCTGGAGCGCAGCGGCGCGGCCAGTACGCTGGCACCGCTGTACCGCAAGGCGGTGTCGTGGCAGGCCGCCGGCCAGGACTACACCTGGGCCGCCAGCGTCTACAGCCTGGAAAGCATCGATGTGTCCAACATCAAGGGCGACGCGGTCGGCGGCCGCGGCACCTGGGCGCCGGGCGCGCGCGAGGGCGACGTGCTGCACCTGGGCCTGTCGCTGGCGCACGAGCGCTACGACCATCCCGGCGCCAACGGCGCGCCGGCCTTGAGCATCCGCCCGCGCCCGGCCGGGCATCTGTCCGACGACAGCCGCATCACCCTGGCGCGCTTCGCCGACGGCCGCGACACCGACGTGGACAAGTGGTCGCTGGAGTACGCGCAGGTGCGCGGCCCGCTGTCGTGGCAGGGCGAATTCAGCGGCGGCCTGTTCGACGACGGCGCGCAGCGTGCACAGGTGCTGTCCGCCTACGGCTTCGTCAGCTGGTTCGCGACCGGCGAATCGCGCCGCTACGACAGCAAGACCGGGCGCTTCACCCGCATCAAGCAGGTCAACAACCCGCGCGGCGCGTTCGAACTGGCGCTGCGCTACGACCGCATGTGGGGCAAGCAGCACCTGGACGGCCAGGCCGATTTCCTCGATGCCTCGACCGCGTCGTGGACGCTGGCCGGCAACTGGTATCTCAAGCCCAACCTGCGGCTGATGCTGAACCTGATCGACAGCCGCAACCGCGACCACCTGGCCGGGACCACGCTCGACCATACCCGCGCGATCACTGGTCGCTTCCAGTATGACTTCTGAAGGCCGGGATTGGGGAATGGGGATTCGGGAATCGCAAAAGCGGGATACGCGATCTGATGCGTTGTCGGCTTGCGGTCTAAGGCTGCCCTGCCCTGCTGTCGGGTTCGATTTTTTTCCACGCACCACCCTGAGGAACTCCCCATGCTGACCGCGCTCGGTTTCGGAATGGTCATCACCTTCATGTACCTGATCATGAGCAAGCGGCTGTCGCCGCTGGTCGCGCTGATCATCGTGCCGATCGTGTTCGCGCTGGCCGGCGGTTTCGGTACCGGCATCAACGAGATGATGCTGGAAGGGATCAAGAAGATCGCGCCGACCGGCGTGATGCTGATGTTCGCGATCCTGTACTTCGGGGTGATGATCGACGCCGGCCTGTTCGACCCGCTGGTGCGGCGCATCTTGCGCCTGGTCAAGGGCGACCCGATGAAGATCGTGGTCGGCACCGCGGTGCTAGCGCTGCTGATCTCGCTCGACGGCGACGGCTCCACCACCTACATGATCACCGTGTCGGCGATGCTGCCGTTGTACCGGCGCATCGGCATGAACGCGCTGAACCTGACCTGCGTGACCATCCTCGCCGGCGGCGTGATGAACCTCACCCCGTGGGGCGGGCCGACCGCGCGCGCGGCCACCGCGCTGCACGTGGACCCGGCCGACGTGTTCGTGCCGCTGGTGCCGGCGATGGCGTTGGCGATCGCCGGCATCCTGGTCCTGGCCTGGTACCTGGGCATGCAGGAACGGCGCCGCCTGGGCGTGGCCACCCTGCCCGGCGACGCATGGCTGGACAGCAGTGTGGCCGACGACGGCGATGCGCTGCCGACCGTGGAGGACGCCGAGGACATCAAGCGGCCGAAGCTGCTGTGGGTGAACCTGGCGCTGACCCTGGCGCTGATGGCCGCGCTGGTGATCGGCGTGCTGCCGATGCCGGTGCTGTTCATGATCGGCTTCGCGCTGGCGCTGCTGATCAACTACCCGAACCTGGCCGAACAGCGCCGGCGCCTGGTCAACCATGCTGGCAACGTGCTGTCGGTGGTGTCGCTGATCTTCGCCGCCGGCGTGTTCACCGGCATCCTCTCCAACACCGGCATGGTCGAGGCGATGTCGCGCAGCTTCCTGGCGGTGATCCCCGACGCCTGGGGCCCGTACCTGGCGGTGATCACCGCGATCGCCAGCATGCCGTTCACCTTCTTCATGTCCAACGACGCCTTCTATTTCGGCGTGCTGCCGATCCTGTCCGAAGCGGCCAGCCACTACGGCATCACCCCGGTGGAAATGGCGCGCGCCTCGCTGGCCGGCCAGCCGGTGCATCTGCTGAGCCCGCTGGTGCCGTCCACCTACCTGCTGGTCGGCCTGGCCAAGGTCGATTTCGCCGACCACCAGCGCTTCACCCTGAAGTGGGCGGTGCTGATCTCGTTGCTGCTGATGGGCGGCGGGCTGTTGTTCGGCCTGTTTCCGCTGGCCAAGTGAGCGCCGCCCGGGATTCGGGATTGGGCAATGGGGATTCGTAGAAGTCACCGCCCGCGCGCCCATCCAATCCCGAATCCCCACTCCCGAATCCCAACTCCGAAGGAGTTCACCCATGACCCTCAGAATCGCCTACGTCACCAGCGGCATGGGCAGTATCGGCACCGCCATCTGCCAGAAGCTGGCGCGCAACGGCCATACCGTGGTCGCCGGCTGCGGCCCCAACTCCCCGCGCAAGTCGGCGTGGCTGCGCGAGCAGCGCGAGCTGGGCTTCGACTTCATCGCCTCCGAGGGCAACGCCACCGACTGGGATTCCACCGTCGCCGCATTCGCCAAGGTCAAGGCCGAGGTCGGCGAGATCGACGTGCTGGTCAATAACGCCGGCGGCAGCCGCGACACCTTGTTCCGGCAGATGAGCCGCGAGGACTGGCAGGCGGTGATCGCCAGCAACCTCAATTCGCTGTTCAACATCACCAAGCAGGTGGTGGACGGCATGACCGCGCGCGGCTGGGGGCGCATCGTCAACATCGGCGCGGTCAGCGCGCAGAAGGGCCAGATCGGGCAGATCAACTACGCCACCGCCAAGGCCGCGATGCAGGGCTTCAGCCGCGCGCTGGCGCAGGAAGTGGCCTCGCGCGGGGTGACCGTCAACACCGTCTCGCCCGGCTACATCGCCAGCGCGGCGATCAGCAGCTTCCCGCCGGACGTGCTCGACCGTCTGGCCACCTCGGTACCGCTGCGCCGGCTCGGCAAGCCCGACGAGGTGGCCGCGCTGTGCGGCTGGCTGGCCTCCGACGAGGCGGCCTACGTCACCGGTGCCGACTACGCGGTCAACGGCGGCCTGCACATGGCGTAGGCGTGCGCCGCGATCGCCTGCGCACGCGCAGGCGTTCACGGCGCGGCGGGTGGCATACACTGCCAGTCCCGCTCCATGCGCCATCCGCCGCCACCGCATGCCCGACAATCCCGACCACGGCACGCCCGGCGCGCGCCTGCAGATGGCCGATATCGCGCGCATGGCCGGCGTGTCCGAGTCCACCGTCTCGCGCGCGCTGGCCGACAGCCCGGTAGTCGCCAAGCGCACCCGCGCCTACATCAAACAGTTGGCGCGCGAGGCCGGCTATCGCGTCGATCCGGTCGCGCGCAGCCTGCGCTCGCGGCGCTCCAACATCGTCTGCGTCGCCGTGCCGCTGATGCACGCGCATGAGCAGCCGCTGTCGGACCCGTTCATGATGACCATGCTGGCGCTGCTCGCCGATGCGTTGACCGCGCGCGGCTGCAGCATGCTGCTGTCCAAGCTGGACCGTCACCAGGACCACTGGGTCGAGGACCTGGCCAGCGGCAGCCGCGCCGACGGCGTGATCATGCTCGGGCAGAGTTCCGAACACGCCGCCCTGGACACGGCCGCGCGCGGCGGCCTGCCGATGGTGGTGTGGGGCAGCCGCATCGACGGCCAGGCCTACGTCAGCATCGGCAGCGACAACCTGCGCGGCGGCGAACTGGCCACCGCGCACCTGATCGAAATCGGCCGCCGGCGCATCGCCTTCCTGGGCGACGAGCGGTTGCCGGAAGTGGCGCCGCGTTTCGCCGGCTACCGGAGCATGCTCGAGCGCCATGGCCTGGAATTCGATCCCCGGCTGCACGCGCGCAGCCATTTTCTCAGCGAGGACGCCTATCGGTTGACGCGGGCGATGCTGAAGAAAGCCGATCCGCCCGATGCCGTGTTCGCCGCCTCCGACGTGATCGCGCTGGGCGCGATCCGCGCGCTGACCGAGGCCGGCCACCGCGTGCCGCAAGACATCTCGCTGGTCGGCTTCGACGACATCCCGCTGGCCGCCTACAGCCAACCGCCGCTAACCACGGTGCGCCAGGATCTGGCGCAGGCGGCGACGCTGCTGGTGAATGGCGTGCTGGGCCTGATCGCCGGCGAGCAGCTGGAGTCGGTGGAACTGGCGGTGACGCTGGTGGTGCGCGATTCGGCGTGAGGCCGGGATTGGGGATTCGGGAATGGAGATTCGCAGGAGCCGGACTTGCGGGCTGAGGGCGCACTGGCCTACCTCGGCTTTTCTATCCGACTCGCGAAACTTCAATGCCCAACGCCGCGCTTTTGCGAATCCCCAATCCCCACTCCCGAATCCCTGCCCTGCTTCACCAACAGCATCGCCACCGCCGCCATCAGCATCAGCGCCCCGGCCAGGCGGATCACGTTGCGCGCGTCGCCGTGCAGCAGGGAGTCGAAGTACAGCGGCAAGGTCACGATCTGGATCAGCATCGGCAGCACGATGAACAGATTGAACAGGCCCATGTACACACCGGTGCGTTCGGGCGGAATGCTGTCGGCGAGCATCAGGTAGGGATTGCCCATCATGCTCGCCCAGGCCAGGCCGATGCCGATCATCGGCAGCAACAGCAGCCAGCGGTCGTGGATCGCCGGCAGCAGGCACATGCCGATGCCGGCGGCGAGCAGGCAGGCCGCATGCGTGGCCTTGGGGCCGACACGCCGCGCCACCGGCACCATCGCGAACGCGGCGACGAAGGCGACGAAGTTGTAGAAGCCGCCGATCTGGCCGTTGACCAGGCCGGCTTCGCGGAAGCCGTGCGAATCGGCCTCGGTGGTGCCGAACAGGGTGGTCGACAGCGACAGCACGATGTATTGCCAGTAGCAGAACATCGCATACCACTGGAACAGCATCACCGGCGCCATCTGCTTCATCGTCGGCGGCATGTGCCGCACCGCATCGGCGATCTCGCGCAGCGTGGCCAGCGGCCCGGCCGGCGCGCCGCGCAGGCGCGCCAGTTCCAGCGGCGGCAACACCGGCTCGCGCACGCTGCGCGCGGTGAGCAGGATCGAGGCGGCGGAGAATCCCGCGCCGATCGCGAAGGCGGCGATGGTGACGTAGGGGATGCGATGCGCATTGGCCGCGTCCTGGTTCATGCCGAACCACACCAGCAGCGGCGGGGTCACATAGGCCAGGGTCTGGCCCAGCCCGGTGAAGGCGCTCTGGGTGAGGTAGCCCAGCGGGCGCTGGCGCGGCGCCAGCACGTCGCTGACCAGGGCGCGATACGGCTCCATCGCCACGTTGTTGGCCGCGTCGAGCATCCACAGCAGGCTCACCGCCATCCATAGCGCCACGCTGAAGGGCATCAGCAGCAGGCACAGGCTGCACACCAGCGCGCCGACCACCATGTACGGCATGCGCCGGCCCCAGCGGGTGACGGTGCGGTCGCTCAGCGCGCCGACCAGCGGCTGCAGCACCAGCCCGGTGATCGGACCGGCCAACCACAGGTACGGCAGGCTGGCGTGATCGGCGCCCAGGTAGTTGTAGATCGGGCTCATGTTGCTCTGCTGCAGACCGAAGCTGTACTGCACGCCGAAGAAGCCGGCATTGAGCGCCAGCACGCGCGACAGCGGAAGCAAGGGGCGATCGGAACGCATGGGCATCAACCTGACAGAAAGCCAAGGACGCCGCGGGCGGCGGACCGCGGCGGCGGAGCGAATGTTCGTGTCTTTGCAATCGTTTGTAACGCTGCGCCGCACCACGAGATCGCGGAAAACAAACGACTTTCCTCACACGACCGTGGCGGACGCGGACTTTGCTGCACTGCAAGTTGCAATCGATTGTAGAGCGCCGTATCACTGCGCCACCCCACCGCCTGCCCGGCATGGGCGACGCGCCGGCCGACGCCGTCGCGCGCCGCATGCAGGCCCTACCCGCGTCATCCTTCGCTTCGGGAGAGATAGCGATGCGCCACCCTTCGATCCGCCTGCATACCCTGGCCTGGGCCGTCGCCGCGGCGCTGGCCGCCCCGGCCGCCTTCGCCCAGGACGCGGCCGCGCCTGCCGCCCAGCCCGGTCCCGCGCAAGGCGACGTGGTCAGCCTGGACTCGGTGTTCGTCACCGGTACCGCCACACCCAAGAGCAAGCTCAAGTCCAGCGTCTCGGTGAGCACCGTCGGTGCCGAGGCGATCGAACAGTCGGCGCCGCGCAGCACCGCCGAGATCTTCCGCAACATCCCCGGCATCCGTTCCGAATCCAGCGGCGGCGAAGGCAACGCCAACATCGCCGTGCGCGGCCTACCGGTCGCTTCCGGCGGCGCCAAGTTCCTGCAGTTGCAGGAAGACGGCCTGCCGGTGCTGGAGTTCGGCGACATCGCCTTCGGCAACGCCGACATCTTCCTGCGCGCCGACTACAGCCTGGAGCGCATCGAGGCGATCCGCGGCGGCTCGGCCTCCACCTTCGCCAGCAACTCGCCCGGCGGCATCATCAACTTCATCAGCAAGACCGGCGACACCGCCGGCGGCAGCGTCGGCCTCACCCGCGGCCTGGGCGGCTACGACAACACCCGCCTGGACTTCGACTACGGCGCGCCGTTCGCCGAGCACTGGCAGTTCAACGTGGGCGGCTTCTACCGCCGCGGCGACGGCGTGCGCGACGCCGGCTACACCACCGACAAGGGCGGCCAGCTCAAGGCCAACCTGACCCGGCTGTTCGACAACGGCTACGTGCGCGTCTACGCCAAGTACCTCAACGACCGCGCTGCCGGCTACCTGCCTGTGCCGACCCGGATCAGCGGTAGCGATGGCTCGCCGCACTTCGGCAGCATCGACGGCTTCGATCCCGGCACCGACACGCTGTACAGCCCGTCCTTCCGCAGCAGCGCCACGCTGGACGGCGGCAACAGGCCGTCGCGGGTGGACCTGGGCGACGGCATGCATCCGGTATCGCGCGCGTTCGGCGCCGAGGCGCAGTTCGAGTTGGGCGGCTGGACCCTGACCGACAAGTTCCGCATCGCCGACACGTCCGGCCGCTTCGTCGCGCCGTTCCCCGCGCAGGTCACCGATGCCGCGACCCTGGCCACCAGCATCGGCAGCGCCGGCGCCAGCCTGCGCTACGTCGACGGCCCGAACGCCGGCCAGGTCTACAGCGGCCTGGCGCTGCGCACGCATCTGTTCAACGTGCACCTCAACGACCTGGGCAACGCGGTCAACGACTTCAGCCTGGCGCGCGACTTCGCGGCGGCCGACGACGGCACCCTCAACGTCAAGGCCGGCTGGTACACCTCGCGGCAGACCATCGACGTGGACTGGACCTGGAATTCCTACGTGCAGTCGCTGGCACACCGTCCGCGGCTGCTCGACGTGGTCGACGCCGGCGGCGGCCTGCTGTCGCAGGATGGCCTGTACGCCTACGGCGTGCCGTACTGGGGGCTGGACAATACCCGCCACTACGACGTGCGCTACGACATCAACGCGCCGTACCTGGCGCTGAGCTGGGACCAGGGCCCGCTGAGCGTGGACGGCAGCCTGCGCTACGACATGGGCCGCGCCCGCGGCAACACCGCCGGCGGCCTGCTGGCCAGCAACGTCGATGTCGACGGCGACGGCGTGATCGAGGCGCCCGAGCGCAGCGTGGCGACCATCGACTACGCCAATCCCAAGCCGGTGCATTACGACTGGAACTACCTGTCGTACTCGTTCGGCGGCAACTACATGATCAACGACGACCTGGCCGCGTTCGCGCGCTACAGCCGCGGCGCCCGCGCCAATGCCGACCGCCTGCTGTTCGGCATGGTCCGCGCCGACGGTTCGGTGTCCTCCAACGAGGCGGTGAACGTGGTCAAGCAGCTCGAAGGCGGGCTGAAATGGCGCAGCGGCGGGCTGAGCCTGTTCGCCACCGCCTTCGCCGCGCGCACCCAGGAGCAGAACTACGAAGCCACCACCCAGCGCTTCTTCGACCGCACCTACAAGGCGCACGGTTTGGAACTGGAGGCCGCGTACCGCAGCGGCGGCTTCAACCTCAACGGCGGCCTGACCTGGACCGACGCCACCATCGACAAGGACCAGATCACCCCGGCCAACGCCGGCAACACCCCGCGCCGCCAGGCCCGCTTCGTCTGGCAGTTGACCCCCAGCTACCGCGGCGAACGCTACACCGTGGGCGTCAACGCGATCGGCACCAGTTCGGCCTATACCCAGGACAGCAACCAACTGAAGATGCCCGGCTACACCCAGGTCAACCTGTTCGCCGACTACCGCATCACCGACGCGCTGACCGTCTCGCTCAACGTCAACAACCTGTTCGACACCTTCGGCCTGACCGAAGCCGAGGAAGCGTCGATCGCCGATGCATCCTCGGACGTGATCCGCGCGCGCTCGATCCCGGGCCGCACGTCCAGCCTCAGCCTGCGCTACGACTTCTGACGAGGACCGCACATCCGCGCCCCACCCGGGGCGCGGACGATATGCCCATGACCGCCCCCACCCCCATCGCCCTCTCCCGTCTCGCCAGCACCCTGTGGCAGGCGCATCTCGATCCGGACGCCGCCGCCGCGCTGCTGCCGCGCCTGCAGCGCCATGGCGAACGCCTGCTGGCGCCGCTGCACGCGCTGTACGGCGCGCATCCGGCGTTCGCGCAGTGGCTGCCGCAGTGGCTGGCGCAACTGGCCGCCGCCGCCAACGCGCGGCCGCCGGCGCTGCGCCAGCTCGATGCCGAACGCGCCCCCGACTGGTTCGCCACCCCGGCGATGCTCGGCTACAGCGCCTACGTGGACCGTTTCGCCGGCACCCTGGCCGGGGTCGGCGAACGCGTGCCCTACCTGCAGGAACTGGGCGTGCGCTACCTGCATCTGCTGCCGTTCCTGCGCATGCGCGCCGGCGACAACGATGGCGGCTTCGCGGTCAGCGATTACGGCCAGGTCGAGCCGCGGCTCGGCGACAACGCCGACCTGGCGACCCTGACCGCGCGCCTGCGCGGTGCCGGCATCAGCCTGTGCGCCGACTTCGTACTCAACCACACCGCCGACGACCATCCGTGGGCGCTGGCGGCCAAGCGCGGCGACACGCGCAGCCTGGACTACTACCACCACTTCCCCGACCGCACCGCGCCGGACGCCTACGAAGGCACCCTCGGCCAGGTGTTCCCGCACACCGCGCCGGGCAACTTCACCTGGGCCGACGAGGCCGGCGCCTGGCTGTGGACCACGTTCTATCCCTACCAATGGGATCTGGACTGGAGCAATCCGGCGGTGTTCGGCGAGATGGCGCTGGCGCTGCTGCGCCTGGCCAACCTGGGCGTGGAAGTGTTCCGCCTGGATTCCACCGCCTACCTGTGGAAGCGTCCGGGCACCGACTGCATGAACCAGCCGGAAGCGCACACCATCCTGCAGGCGCTGCGCGCGTTCACCGACATCCTGGCCCCGGCGGTGCTGCTGAAGGCCGAGGCGATCGTGCCGATGGCGCAGTTGCCGCCCTACTTCGGCGACGGCGACGCACGCGGCCACGAATGCCATCTGGCCTACCACAGCACCCTGATGGCGGCAGGCTGGGTGGCGCTGGCCGAGCAGCGCGGCGACATCGTGCAGGCGGCGATCGCGCACACCCCGGCACTGCCGCCGGCCTGCGGCTGGCTCAGCTACGTGCGCTGCCACGACGACATCGGCTGGAACGTGCTGCAGCGCGAAGCCGCCGGCGACGATGGCGTCGCCCCGTTCGCGCTGGCGCGCATCGCCCAGTTCTATGCCGGCCACACGTCGGACAGCTATGCGCGCGGCGAAGCATTCCAGAGCAGCGGCGATGGCGTGCACGGCAGCAACGGCATGAGCGCGGCACTGACCGGCATCGCCGCGGCGCTGGCCGCCGATGACGCCGACGCGCTGGAGTTGGGCGTGCGCCGCCTGCTGCTGCTGTACGCCGTGGCGCTGGCGATGCCCGGCATCCCGCTGCTGTACATGGGCGACGAACTGGCGCTGGGCAACGACGAGGACTATCGCAACGATCCGCTGCGCCGCCATGAAGGCCGCTGGCTGCATCGCCCGGTGATGGACTGGGCGCGTGCGGCGCAACGCCTCGACACCGACAGCCTGCCCGGCCAGGCCTACACCCGCCTGCGCAACCTGATCGCCGCACGCGCCGCCACCGCGGCGCTGGCCGCCGACCGGCCGTTGCGCGCCGTGCCGCTGGGCCATCCCGCCCTGCTCGGCATCGCCCGCGGCGAGGACTTCGTCGCCGCCTACAATTTCAGCGCGCAGCCGGTGGCAGTGGATCGCAGCGCATTGGGCACCGGCCACTGGCAGGCCATCGCCGATGGCGGAATCGATGCGGCCACGCTACAGGCATGGGATGGCATCTTGCCGGCCTACGGCTTGCGCTGGTGGCGGCGTGGCTGAGCGAAGAATACCGTCCGGATCTCTGCGCGGCTCCGGATGCAATCGCGGCTGAAGCTGCTCCTACAGGGGCCCGCGCGTAGTTGTAGGAGCGGCTTCAGCCGCGACGAGCGAAGTCCGGATGCCTGCGCGGCTCCGCACTCAGCCGGCACTGAAGTCCCTGCCACTCGCAAGCAGGCACATCGCCTCGCCAGCCGCTGTTGGAAGCCCCTTGAGCCAGCTTTGCGACGCGCGTCCAGCCATCCGCCGACGAACACGCGCCACAAGCCAGTCACTTGCCCAGCAAACCCAGCAACGCTTTCGCCGCATCCTCGGACGAGGCCGGGTTCTGCCCAGTGACCAGGCGGCCATCCACCACCACGTGCACACCCCAGTCGGCACCCTTCTCGTACCGGCCGCCCAGGCGCTGGAATTCGTCCTCGATCAGGAACGGCACCACCTCGGTCAACCCGACCGCCGCTTCCTCGCCGTTGGTGAAACCGGTGACACGGCGCCCCTTGACCAGCGGGGTACCGTCGGCGGCGGTGACCCGGCGCAGCGCGCCCGGCGCATGGCAGACGAAGCCGATCGGCTTGCCGGCACGCTCGAACGCCTCGATCAGCGCGATCGAGGTCGGGTCTTCGGCCAGGTCCCACAGCGGGCCGTGGCCGCCCGGGTAGAACACGGTGTCGTAATCGGCCATCCGCACGTCGGCCAGCGGCCGCGTGTTCGCCAACTGCTGCTGCGCCTGCGGGTCGCCCTTGAAGCGGCGCGTGGCGTCGGTCTGCGCGTCGGCCGCATCGCTCTTGGGGTCCAGCGGCGGTTGTCCGCCCTTGGGCGACGCCAGCGTGATCTCGGCGCCGGCATCCTTGAACACGTAGTAGGGCGCGGCGAACTCCTCCAGCCAGAAGCCGGTCTTGTGGCCGGTATCGCCGAGGCGGTCGTGCGAGGTCAGCACCATCAGGATCTTCATGCGGGTGTCCTTTCGTGGGAAGGCGGCCATGCGCGGGCATGACCAGGCGCGGCAGTATCGGCAGCCGCGCATTCGCGGCAAGTGAGCGTCGCGCAGCGCCGTTCAGTTCAGCCGCTCGCTACCGCTAGCCCGCCGACGCCACCCGCTACGACGCCAACCCACCGACCCGCCACGGCGAGTCGTCCAGCGCGCACGAGCAAGATGATCGCTGCGTAAAACGCGATCTGGCTCAGCACGAATCGACCATCGGCTGCCGATGCCGGCATGCCGGATACCGACGAGAGTTGGCGCCTTCCTCGAGGATCAGCGCTACGCTCCGAACTTCGATCTAGATGAGCTGCATGGCGCACATCATCGGCGCGATGCGGGCGACGGTGCGTCACGTACGCGCGCAGCCACGCATCGAACTCGGCATGGCCTGGAGGGGGGTGCAGTCAATCCAGCACCTCCACGGCCTGCACCGCAGGTGACGATGCAGTCGCGACGGCCGCGGCAGAATCCCCCCCTGTCACTGGATCGGCAGGGTGCTACAGGCCGGATCTGGAAGGCATCGAAACCCGGAAGGTGTACTTCGGCGGTGCCTTTCCGCCGCCGAAGTACACCCGCACCAGATATCCCGATGCAACGAAAGCCGGTCCATGACCGCGTCCTCTTGCTCGATGACGACGCTCGAGCGCGCGGCTACTTCTTCACGACGGGGGTTTCCGGGAGACTCTGGATAACGTCGCCCTTGTCATCAATAAAGTCCAACGATGCCTTCCCGCCGGGAGTGACGGACATGATGATCCTGGGATTTCCGGAATCGTCCGCCAGAATGACGGCAGACGACTTTCCGAGAGTGCGCCCGACAAACAGTCTCTGCGTCTGCTGACCGCCCGCATCCTTCCACTGCTTCAACAGCGCCTCCTTCTCCGGCCCTTCCGGAGCAGCCAGATACTTCTCATAGATTCCCTCGTACTGCTTGGAGAGTCCGCGGTCGAACACGGAAAGGCCGGTCTCCATGGATCCGCCCTCCTCGTAATGATGCAGCGCGAGTTGCTGATCTCCGCCAAACCGATCCATCGAAAGATGCACGCCGCCACTGGGCTCTCCATCCTTGCCGATATTGCCGTCATAGATGAGCCCACCGACCTCGTCGCCCACGCCGTTATAGAACAGCATGCCTGGCATCTTGCTCCTTTCGGTTTTCACGACCTTTCCGCCCATCACCGGATCGGGCAGCAATCCGCGGGCCGCCAACACCATGGACCTGGACCCATCCTCGTTGACGATATTGATGCGCTTGACATCTATCTCGGAGAACACCTGCTTGCTGCCAGGGCTTCGGGCACCCATCAGCATCAGCGTCAAAGGAAAGGCAAGCGCCACCGCCGACAAAATCTTCAGAATTCTATTTTGCCTGCGCAACTGCGCAATGACGCCAGCCGCTCCCGCATTCCCATCCTTACCTTCCGTTATAGACACGCAAGCCTCCCCGTTAACGATAAGTGTGCGGCCCAGCATAAGCACTTGATTCCTTCTCTTGCAAGCGAGACGACCATGAGTAAATCCTCTTCCCGCCCTGGAAGAAAAACCTCGAACTTCTTTTATTTTTCAAGTGCCGAACGGCCGGCAGCCCGCAATGCGAGGTTGCAATCGCCATCCCCCCAGAACAATGCAGTCGCGTTCGACGCTTTCGATGGTCCACGCGGCTGCGCCGCCACGCATGCTTCCCACCTGCTGCGGCGCCAGCTCCTTGCTGTCTGGATCGCCCCTACTCCACCTGGTCCATGCGGATGCGGTTGGCGAACAGCGAGAACGCCAGCATCCCGGCCAGGCCGCTGGCGCGGGCGACCCAGCTCGGCAGCCAGCGCGGCGGCGCCAGCACGCCGGCCTCGAACAGCGGCGCGAACGCGGCCACGTCCTCCAGCGCCATCTTGCCGGCGAACAGCCAACGGCACAGCGGCAGGCGGTCGCGCTGCAGCGCCTGGCGGAAGAAGGTGTGCACCGACACCAGCCCGCGCAGGTACACCGTGTCCTTGGTGAACGCGGCGCCGCCGGCGGTGGGCACGCCGCGGAACACGCGCTGCGCCGAGGAGAAGCTCTCCGCCGGCGCTTGCCCGGCCGCGTCGAAGTAGCGGAACACCTCGATGAAGTCGGCGCCGTCGCGGGCCAGCGCGATCGCCTCGATGCGCAGGCTGATCCGCTTCATCCGCTCGATGTCGATGCTGCCGGTGATCTGCTCGGCGAAGGTCGCCAGGCCCTCCTGCGTCGCCGTCGTGCGCGGCGAGGACAATGCCAGGCTCGGCAGCTGCACCTGCTCGCGGCCGTTGAGCGCGGTCAACGAATGCACCAGCGCTTCATGGTGGAACAGCTGCGCGCGGTCGTAGCCACTGAACGAGGCGCCGGAGCGCAGGCGGATGCGGTGCGCGCCGGCCGCGGCCTTGGCCAGCAGGTCCGGATCCAGTTCCACCGCGATCACCCGCGCGCCGAAGAATTCGTCCAGGTCGCGCTGCAGCAGCAGGCGCAGCGCGCTGGCCGACACCGGTACCTGTTCCTCGGCCGACAGCAGCTCGCGATCCAGTTCCTGCGCGATGTGGATGAAGTGGCGCGCGGCATCGCGGGTGGTCGGGCCATGCCCGGGCATCGGATCCTCGGGGGCGCCGAACAGCTGCGTCGAGTACGCACCGACCGCGGGCGTGCCCAGCGACTCCAGCAACGCCGCGGCCAGGTCCCAACTGCGTACCGAGGCCCGCAGATAGGCGCCGAGCGGATGCGCCGGATCGGCCGCCTGGGCGATCGCGGCCAGTTCGCGCCGCGTCTCGGCGAAATCCAGCCGCGGGTACTGCACCTGCGGCAACCGCGGCTGGCCGCGCGCCACGCTGTCCAGGAACGGCGCCTGCAACGCCGCCGGCCAACTCGCCAGGGCGAGCAGGCGGATGCCGCGTACCGCCTTGACCAATCGCGCATCGAGCGCGGCGTGGTGGCGGATGTCGGCGGGCAGCGCGGTCATCGCGAACCTGGGCGCGTACGGCGACGGGTCAGCGGCGCAGGGTGCGCGGTGGCGGACGCCGGCCGCCGGGCTTGCCCGGCCCCGGCTTGCCGGCCTTGCCGGCGGCCGCGTTCTGCGCCTGGCGCTGCGCCAGCTTGCCGGCGGCGCCGGCGACCTCCTCGCGCAGCTTCAGGTAATTGGCCAGGCGCGCCGCGTCGATCTCGCCACGCTCGATCGCCGCCTGCACCGCGCAGCCCGGCTCGGCGTGGTGCGCGCAGTCGTTGAAACGGCACTGCGCGGCCAGCGCCTCGATGTCGGCGAAACCGCCCTCGGCCAGGTCCTCCTCGCCGGTGGGCTTGAGCTCGCGCATGCCCGGCGTGTCGATCAGGCAGGCACCGGACGGCAGCGGCAGCAGCGCCCGGTGGGTGGTGGTGTGGCGGCCGCGCGAGTCGTTCTCGCGCACCGCCGCGGTGCGCATCTTCTGCACCCCGAGCAAGGTGTTGGTGAGCGTGGACTTGCCCGCGCCGGACGAGCCGACCAGCACCGCGGTGCGCCCGGCGCCCAGCCAGGGCCGCAGCGCCGCGACGCTGTCGGCCTGCTTGGCGTTGACGGTGAGCAGCGGAATGTCCTGCGCCGCCAGTTCCTCCAGCACCGCCAGCGCGTCGTCGGCGTACTCGGTGAGGTCGGCCTTGGTCAGGATCACCACCGGCGCGGCGCCGCCGCCGCCGACCAGCAGCAGGTAGCGCTCGATGCGGCGCGGATTGAAGTCCGCATCCAGCCCGCAGACGATGAACACCGTATCGATATTGGCCGCGATCACCTGCTGGTGGTAGTGCTCGCCGGCCGCGCCGCGCTTGATCGCGGTGCGCCGCGGCAGCAGCGCGACGATGCGCTTGCCGTCCTCCAGCAGCACCCAGTCGCCCACCGCCGCGCGCTCGTGGCTGGGAAAGCGCGGCCGCTGCCATTCCGGCAGCGATTCGACCTTGAAGCCGGTGTCCACCGCGTCGGCCACCACGTAGCCGGTGCGGTGCTGCTCGACCACCCGCGCCGGCCGCGCCAGCGGGTGCGCGTCGAACAGCGCGCGCCAGGCCGGCTCCTCGGGCAATCCGGGCCAGGGCCAGCCGATGGGGCGCAGTGCGTCGAAGTCGATCGGGGGGGAGGTCATGGGCGGATTCTAGACGGTGCCGGCCCGGCCCGGCCGCCATGTCGCATTTCCGTTACCATGCCGGTTCCACGCCCCCACCGGCCAATGCAATGCCCACGCCCCCGATCAAGCCGCTCGCGATCCGCGAACGCCTGTCCGAAGTCCGCTACGAGATCCGCGGCGAACTGGCGCGGCGAGCCCGGGAGCTGGAGGCGCAGGGGCGCAAGCTGATCAAGCTCAACATCGGCAATCCCGGCGCGTTCGGGTTCCGCGCGCCGGAACACCTGCAGCGCGCGATCGCCGACGACATGGGGCGCACCGATCCCTACACCCACCAGCAGGGCCTGCCGGAGGCGCGCGAGGCGATCGCCGCGGCCTACGCGCGGCGCCAGCACCCGGACGCGCATCCGGACCGCATCTTCATCGGCAACGGCGTCAGCGAGCTGATCGACCTGTCGCTGCGCGCCCTGCTCAACCCGGGCGACGAGGTGCTGGTGCCCTCGCCCGACTACCCGCTGTGGTCGGCCGCCACCATCCTCAACGACGGCCGCCCGGTGTACTACCGCTGCGCGCCGGAGAACGGCTTCCAGCCCGACCCGGTGGAGATCGAGACGCTGGTGTCCTCGCGCACCCGCGCCATCGTGCTGATCAACCCGAACAATCCCAGCGGCGCCAGCTATTCGCGCGAGCTGCTGGAGAAGATCGTGGCGATCGCGGCCAAGCACAACCTGCTGCTGATGGTCGACGAGATCTACGACCAGGTGCTGTACGACGACGCCGCCTTCGTGCCGGTCGCGCCGCTGGCCGGCGAGCATCCGTGCATCAGCTTCGGCGGCCTGAGCAAGGTGCATCGCGCCTGCGGCTGGCGGGTGGGCTGGGCGCTGCTGTCCGGCGCCGCCGAGCGCGTCACCGAGTTCCGCAACGCGATGGATCTGCTCGGCGCGCTGCGCCTGTGCGCCAACGTGCCGGGCCAGTACGCCATCGATGCGGCGGTCAACGGCCCGGACACGATCTCGCCGCTGTGCGCGCCGGGCGGCCGCCTGTACGAGACCCGCCGCGCGGTGATCGAGGCCTGCGCGGCCAGCGAGCATCTGGCGCTGGTGCAGCCGGCCGGCGCGCTGTACGCGTTCCCGGCGGTGGTCGGCGCGGCCGCGCGCGCCTTCGACGACCACGATTTCGCGCTGGAGCTGATGAACGACGAAGGCGTGCTGGTGGTGCCCGGTTCCAGCTTCAACGTGCCCTACCGCCACCATTTCCGGGTGACCCTGCTGCCGGAGGCGGCGGTGATGCGCGAGGTGTTCGCGCGCATCGACCGCGTGCTGGCGCGGCGCGCCGAGGCGGCGACCAAGGTGGTGCCGCTGAAGCCGCGCAGTGTGGCTGCGGGGCGGTGAATCGGGAATGGGGAATCGGGAATGGGCAAAGCGCTTGCCGTTCCTGCCACCGTGAATCCCGGTGATGTGCCGGCCTTGGGTGCCGGGTAGATGAGCCAGGGCAGTTTCGCCACGCTCCGGCAGGCCCCGCCGCGCTATCTGGCGCTGGGCGATTCCTACACGATCGGCGAAGGCGTGGACGCCGACGGGCGCTGGCCGATGCAACTGGTCGCGGCGCTGCGCCGCGACGGCATCGCCATCGCCGATCCGCGGATCGTCGCCACCACCGGCTGGACCACCGACGAGCTCGCGGCCGGCATCGACGCGGCGGCGCCGCAGGGGCCGTTTGACCTGGTGACGCTGCTGATCGGGGTCAACAACCAGTACCGCGGGCGTCCCCTCGATGAATACCGCGCGCAATTCGATGCGCTGCTGCAGCGCGCGATCGGGTTCGCCGACGGGCGGGCGCGGCGGGTGCTGGTGGTGTCGATCCCGGACTGGGGCGTGACCGCGTTCGCGCAGCCGCCCGCGCACGATCCGGTCCGCATCGGCACGCAGATCGATGCGTTCAATGCGGCCGCGCAGGCCTGCTGCCAGGCGCGCGCGGTGCGCTTCGTCGACATCACCACGGCCAGCCGCGATGGCGGCGGCAGCGCGGCGATGCTCGCCGCCGACGGCCTGCATCCCTCGGCGGCGATGTATGCGCGCTGGACCGAACAGGTGTTGCCCGCGGCGCGCGATGCGTTAGCCTAGCGGCGTACGACGCCCCGCTGCCAAGGACCGACATTGCGCGACGCCAGCGCCACCCAGCCCATGACCCGTCCGCAGGCGCAGGCCATCGCCCGCGCCTTCCTGCCGACGCATCCGCTCGGCAATCGCTACGACTACTACTACACGCGCACCAAGCTGCGCACCGATCCGCTGTATCCGGGTGTGCTCGCCGCGCTGCGCGGCACCGACGCGCCGGTGCTGGACCTGGGCTGCGGCCTGGGCCTGCTCGCGCATGCGCTGCGCGCCGACGGTCAGCGGCAGCGCTACCACGGGGTGGACATCGATGCGGCCAAGATCCGCCGCGCCGGCGCCATCGCCGCGCGCAACGGGTTGCAGGACACGCGCTTCCAGGTGGTCGACCTGGGCCAGTCCTGGCCCGAGCACCACGGCAGCGTCGCCATCCTGGACGTGCTGCAGTACCTGGACCAGGCCATGCAGGCCAACCTGATCCGCAGCGTCGCGCGCATGCTGACGCCGGGCGCCAGGCTGGTGATCCGCAGTGGCCTCGGCGACAGCAGCGGCCGCGGCCGCACCAGCCGCATCACCGACGTGCTCGCGCACCTGGCCGGCTGGATGCAGGAAGTGCCCAAGTGCTATCCCACCCGCGAGAGCCTGCAGACCCAGCTCGACGCGGCCGGACTGCAGGCCACGTTCGCGCCGCTGTACGGCAATACCCCGTTCAACAACTGGCTGATCGTCGCCGAGCCGCGCTGAGCCGGTTCGTCGCGGCATCGCCTGGAATGGCGCACCCCGACGCCGCGCGCATCGCGTTGAGCAAGCTCCACCCGCACCAGCCTTGGCGCGTTGCCATCGCGCATCCGCAGCGCCGCGCGAACCGGCACTGCTCGCTATAACGGTTCTTCCCGCCCTCGGAGCTTCCATGTCCTCCCCACCTCCTGCCCCCTATTCCGGCCTCGGCATCGCTTCGTTCGCCGTCAGCCTGATCGCCGCGGTGCTCAGCTTCGCGCTGATCGCCCTCAGCGGCGTGCTGTCGTATGCGCGGCCCGACGGCCTGGACGAGGAGTCGCTGGCGGCGATCCTGATCGGCCTGGGACTGATGATCACCGTCTTCGCCGAACTCGCCGCGGCCGGGCTGGGCATCGGCTGCCTGTTCCAGCGCGACCGGCGCAAGCTGTACGGCGTGCTCGGGCTGATCTTCTCGATCGCGACCCTGCTGGTCATCGTCGCGCTGCTGGCGTTCGGGCTCATGCAGGAAAGCTGAGGCCGGCGCTGGCCTTGGGCGTCATGTCCGCAGGCCCTTCGATGTCCTGGCTCGGCAGGAGGCGCGCGCACCGCAAGCGCGGCGGTCGCCGCTACTGCGGCACCACACTGCTGTAGCCGCGCGCCTGCAAGGCCTGCAGCACGCCCGCCACGATCGCCACGTTGTGCCCATGCGCCGCGCCTTCGTGCAGCAGCACGATCGCGCCGGGCGCGAGGTCGCGCACGATGCGCGCGACCGTGGCCAGCGGATCGCAGGCCACGCCATCGAAGCCGCGCGCGCTCCAGGCGACGCGGGTCAGCCCGTGGCGGCGCAGCGGCGCGGCGACGAACGGATTGGTCATGCCCACCACCGAGCGGTACCAGCGCGGCGCGCTGCCGGCGATGGCGGACAGCGCGTGCTGCGCCTGGTCGATCTCGCGCGCCATGCGCCGCGGACCCAGCGCCCAGAACCAGGCCTGCGGATGGGTATGGCTGTGGTTGCCGATGCCGTGGCCGCGGCGCAGGATCTCGCGCACCAGGTCGGGTCGCGCGGCGGCGCGTTCGCCGACCAGGAAGAACGTGGCCTTGGCCTGGTGGCGGTCGAGCAGGTCCAGGATCGGCACGGTGTCGTCGGACGGGCCGTCGTCGATGGTCAGCCACACCCGCGGCGCGGCGCCCGGCAGGCGGCTGAGGACCGGGCCGTAGAGCCAGGCGCGCGGCAGGAACACCGGCAGTACGAACGCGGCGTGCGAGGCCAGCAGCGCCGGCAGCCCGATGCGCCAGCCCCACGCCCACCAGAGCGCGGCGACCAGCGCCTGCGAGGCCAGCGCCCAGGGCAGCCAGCGGTACGGGTGGCGGGGGACGCGATGCAGCGTTTCCGGAACTGTCATGCCCCATGATGCCATGGGGCGTAGAATGGCCGGTCCGACTCAGCGACCGAAATCACTGCCATGTCCCTCGATCCCGCCCTGCGTTCCCGCATCGAAGCGTTGCTCACCTCCAACCGCGTCGTGCTGTTCATGAAAGGCCAGCCGAGCATGCCGCAGTGCGGCTTCTCCGCCAAGGCGGTGGGCGCGCTGAACGAGCTGGGCGTGGACTTCGCCCACGTCAACGTGCTGGCCGACCAGGACATCCGCGAAGGCATCAAGGTCTACGGCGATTGGCCGACGATTCCGCAGCTGTACGTGAACGGCGAGCTGATCGGCGGCAGCGACATCATCCTGCAGATGGCCGGCAGCGGCGAACTGAGCGAATTGCTCGGGCTCGAGGCGCCGGACCGCACGCCGCCGTCGATCACCATCACCGACGCGGCCGCGGAGATGCTGCGCGGCGCGCTGGCCGACGCGCCCGGCGCGACCCTGGCGCTGGCGATCGACGCGCAGTTCCAGCCGAACTTCCAGCTCGCCCCGACCGATCCCAACGCCATCGCCGCCGAGTCCAACGGCCTGCGCGTGCAGTTCGACCTGGCCAGCGCGCGCCGCGCCGACGGCATCACCATCGACTGGGTCGACGACCTGCGCGGCCGCGGCCTGGCCATCGACAACCCCAACGCGCCCAGGCCGGTGCAGGACCTCAGCCCGCGCGACGCCGACGACCAGGTGCGCGCCGGCGGCCTGATCCTGGTGGACGTGCGCCCGCCGGAAGAGCGCGCGCTCGCCTCGGTGAACGTGCCGTTCCGCACCCTGGATGGCGATCAGCGCGCGCAACTGGAAGCGCTGCCGAAGGACACCGCGCTGGCGTTCCTGTGCCACCACGGCGGGCGCAGCGCGCAGGCCGCCGAACAGTTCCGGGCGCAGGGCTTCACCCGCGTGTACAACGTGGTCGGCGGCATCGACGCCTGGGCCGACCAGGTCGACAGCGGCGTGGCCAAGTACTGAACGACGCCACGCAGGACGGCGACACACCGCGGGCGGCCACGGGGTCGCCCGTTTTTTATGAAGCACCTCGGCGGAGAGCGATTCGATGACGCGTACCTTGCGATGCTGCATGGCGACCCTGCTCGGCGTGGCCGCCGCGTCCGCTGCCGCCGCGCCCGGCGCGGCGCGGCCCACGCCGCCGCCGGCGGTGCTCTACGTCGCTCCGCTCGGCGGGGACGCCACGGTGATGAGCTACGTGCCGGTGCGCAATACGCCCTCGGACGAGGCCGACCTGGCGAACTGGCGCGGGCTGAAGCGGCCGATGCGGGTGTTCGTCGATGGCGCCGAGCGCGGCATGGCCACGCCGCTGGGCTTCTCGATCGACGACAACACCATGTGCGGCGGCGACCTGCGCGTGCGCTTGAAGACCGCGCACGGCCCCACCTTGGCGCATGACGCCCTGCTCGCTTCGTTCGACCTCAATCCCGGCCAGCGCTTCGTTCGCCGCGATCTGGACGCAGCGCAGCAGCATGCGCTGCTGCAGGCACTGGGCAACGATCCGTCGCTGCGCAAGCGCCTGCCCGCGGCGGCGCTGAAGGCGCTGCTGGCGAACATCGCGACGCCGCCGGCCGATGCGGCGCGGACGCTGACGGTGATCGCCGACACGACGCGTCCCGGTCACGCGATCGCCGTGGTCACCGCCAGCGCGTACGGCCCGGCGGCGCCTGCGACGGC
>Ga0070670_100000992_pt1 | contig 22312 bp, 19 predicted proteins | sample KBSS63metaG_FD_64665 | JGI IMG/M metagenome (GOLD analysis project Ga0070670, IMG submission 64665) | Switchgrass rhizosphere microbial communities from Kellogg Biological Station, Michigan, USA - KBS S6-3 metaG | ecosystem: Host-associated > Plants > Roots > Rhizosphere > Soil ... | reverse complement strand
CTCGCGTCCCGGCGAGAAGCAGGTGCATTCTACGTCAACCTTCCTGCAGGAATTGGACCGTCCGCTGCCACAGTGCAGTCGCCGATCGACCGGCGACGATACCGACGTGGCCACCGGGAAGACGCATCACGTCGGCATGCGGCACGAGCAGACGGATGGCGTCCACGCCTTCCGCGGGGGCGATCAAATCCTTCGCGGCGGAGACTGAAAGCAGCGGCATCGAGATCGCGCCGGTGTCGATGCGCCGATCGCCGACGGTGGCTGTACCGGCGATCAGCCTGTTTCGTCCAGGGCCGAACTGCTGATACAGCTCGGCGAGCAGACGACCCGGTGCCGGCACAACGTCATCGACCCATGTCGCCATCGTTCGGACGTCGCGCAGGCGATCGGGCGGGTCGTCGAGGCGTTCCCACAGATCGTTGACGCGCCCCATCAGGCTGTTGGAACCGGGCGCGAGCATTTCGAACCATCCCTTGATCTCGGCCGCTGGAACGAGACGTGGGTTGTCGTACGACTCGCCGGCAAGTCCCATCTGATGCGCCACCCATGCGATGCCCCCTTTCACATCGCCGTCGATCATGGTCGTGAGCAGGACGAGCCGCGATACGGTGGATGGGTAGAGCGCGGTATAGAGCAGCGACAAGGTTCCGCCAAGGCAGTAGCCGACCACGTTGATTGCGGGGTGTCCGCTGATGGCCGACACGGTGCGCACACATCGGCGCACGAGGCCATCGACGAAGTATTCGAGATCAGCAAACCGATCCTCGTCGCCCGGCGTGCCGAAATCGATGATGTAGACGTCGAAGCCAGCGTCGGCGATATGGCCGGCGAACGATCGGCCCGGCAGGAGATCGAGAATGAAGTAACGGCTTACCGGCGCCGGTACGAACAAGACGGGTGGGCCATTGCGTGGTTGGCCTGATGCATCGAGCAGCCGGAGCAGCCGGAGCTTGTTTTCCTGGTAGACAACCGTCGCAGGTGTGGCGCCCGTTCCGTAGTGCCCGCCGGACGTGAGCACCTCGTGCAGACGATCGAGCTTCGCTCGCGTCTTCTCCGAGTGCGCGAGCATCGCCTGAAGCTCACGTTCCCGACCCGGGTCGGTCACGATCGGGTCCGGCGTTTTCCAGTCTTACGGCCGCTGCCGGAGCTTGCCTTCCGAACACGGGTCTTCTTGCGGGCACCATGAGCTGCGGGTGACCTGCCGCCGCGCATCTCGTCGAGGGTCATGAGGATGTCCTTCACCTGACCCTGCAGCTGGTGCAGTGCGAACAGCACTTTGTCCAGTCGATCGGCGGTTGCGGGATCGTCCGCCGGTACCGGTGGCGGCGTCGCAGTCGGGTACGGTTTACCTGCCAAGAGTGAACCTCGCATCGCGTTCCCCATGTGCATGAGGAACTCGTCGTTCTTCATCATCGAGTCGAGGTAGGTGAAGAGCGTCCGCTGCCACTGCTGCTGGTCCTGCAGCCAACGCTCGACGAGCGTGGGGTCGGTGTCTTGAGCGTCACCTTCAGCCACGGTTCCTCGCAGGAGTTGAGTTGGAGTCGGTTCGAGAGGCCGATCCCCTCGAACCACTTAGTCTAGACCGCTGGAGCGGTGGCCGCGACGAGCTTCTCGGTGAAGTCCTTCTGCTGCTTGAGGAGCTTGGCCGCGAATGCGAAGTTCGCTTCGACGACTTCCTTCGGGCTCGGCAGGGCCGCCACGAATTCGGGAACCGGAGTTGCCGGAGTTACCGGAACCTTCGGCGCCCACGCGGAGAAAGAAGCCAGTGTCTTCAGAAACTGATCCTGGCTTTCCGCCAGGGCCGTCAGGTACTGGTCGCCCACGCCGGTGGCTCGCTTGACATAGTCAGACATCGCTCAGTCCTCTCTTCTGTGCTGTATAAACCTGTGCGTAGTATACAACGCAGTCGCGATGTATGTCAAAGTCGGCTGAATTAACTGGAAAAACCGGCCGAAACCTCCCGGTTTCCCGGTCCACCCGCCTGGGGCTGCGCGGCGACGAAGGCAGCCAGGGCGGAGCGAACCTGGTTGACGTGATGGGTGATCGCCCCGGCCGTTGCCACCGCGTCCCCGCTTCTGAGGGCGTCTGTCAGATCCTTGTGGTCGTCGAACACCTCGCGGATCGACGGTGGCGCGACGTCGAGGACCCGCCGCATCAATTCGGGCACGTCCATTCCGTTATAGATGTCGAACAGCACGGGGTTCTTGAGCAGACTCAGGAAGATCCGATGGAAGGCGTCGTCGCCCCGGACGTATCGCGCGACGTGAGCCGCGCTTGTTCCGCGCACGAGAGGCGTGAACGCGCGGAGGCGGGCCACCAATGCTTCGCGCTGCCCCTCGTCGGCCAACGCGGCTCCGAGCATCTGCGTGATGCCGATTTCGAGGGCGGCGCGTGCGTCGAGCGCCATCATCAGCGCATCGACATCGGCTTCCCGGCTACTCTGTTCCTTCGCCTGCGCCACGGACAGGTCTTCCACGATGCTGCCGGGGCGCAACTCGTGATCGGCGACTTCTTCGGCGCCGAGCATGATGCGGATGTTTGTTCTCGACACCTCTCCCCACGTGAGGATTGCCTTCACCGCACCCTGTGCGTTCGTCGCGACGATCGAGTCGGTCAAATACTCGTGAAGCGGCACGATACGATCGGGCGTCGCCGGCGTGTCCTTGAGGACCGACGTCAACAGATCACGAAGCCGCAGACGGCGGAACGCGCGCGACAGGTGCTCGTTTTCGGCGAGATCGATGACCGCGGCGTGATACGCCTCGCTGGCGCTGAGGAACGCGTCCCGATCGACGAATCGGCCTGCGTCATCGAGCTGGGCCAGCATCGTCTGCAGCCGCTCGTACAGCGTCTCCGAGGCTGAACGCGAAATCGGGCCGCGGCTCAATCGCAGCCATATCGCGCCGACTTCGAGGACGGCGCGCGACTCCACGACGTTGCGAAGCTGGGGATACGAGACGCTGACAAGGTCCAGCTCCGCGCCGCGCAGCGGCGAGCCTGCGTCGAGCGTCGTGGTCTGCAGCAGGCGGCGCATGATCTTGCCGCTCGTCGTCTTCGGCAGGTCTTCGACGATCTCGACGACGCGCGGATACTTGTACGCGGCCATCCGCTCGCGCGCGAACGCCTTGATCTCGCCGGCGGTGACGGTGTGTCCGGCCTTCAGACTGATGACCGCCTTGATCGTTTCGCCACGGTACGGATCCGAGATCCCGATCACCGCCGCCTCGCGCACGGCGGGATGCAGATACAGCACTTCCTCGACTTCGCGGGGCCAGACTTTGAAGCCCGACGCGACGATCATGTCTTTGGCGCGGTCGACGAGATAAAACCAGCCGTCCTCGTCCATGAAGCCGACGTCGCCGGTCCGAAGCTCGCCGCCGCCGAGCGACGCTGCGGTCTCTTTCGGCTTCTGCCAGTACCCCGGAATGATCTGCGGCCCGGCGATGACGAGCTCGCCGATTTCGTGCGGCGCGGCGTCGTAGCCTCCGTCCGTCACAATGCGCACGTCAGTGTCGAATACCGGCACACCGACCGACATCGCTCCCGTTCGCGAGTCGACAGGCGGAATGCGGTTGTGCGGCGTCATATGCGTGGGCGACGTGGCTTCGGTTAGCCCGTACATCGGGTGAATACGTGTGCCCGTCTTCGCGTGCCAGTCGGCGAGCACTCCGGGCGGCGTCGGTGCACCTCCCGTGTAGACCTTCGTCAGCGACGACAGGTTGTACTTCGCCATCGCCTCGCTGTTCAGCAGCGCGATGAAAGCGGTCACCGCCGATACGGTGAATGTCGCACGATACCGCTCGGCCAGGCGGCAGGCCTCATCGACATCAAACCGGTAGAAAAGGATCAGCGGACTCGCCGTCAGCATGGCGAGCGTGACGTGTCCGATGAGGCCGGTCACGTGAAACAGCGGCGCCAGCCCCAGAATCGCATCCTCAGGCGTCAGTCCAATCCACCGTTCATACACCGACGTGGCAAAGACGACGTTGCGATGGGTGTTCATTGCCGCTTTCGGCTCACCGGTCGTCCCGCTCGTGTAGACCATGAAGGCGACATCGTCGCCGGTGATGTCGACCGGCCGCGGTGTCTCACCGGCGTGCGCGTTCGCGAGCTCGAACAGATCCGGGACGCCCGCGTGACGCATCCGGCGCGATCCCGAGAGCACCCGCGGCGGTGCCACGCCTTCACTGAGCAGGTCGAATGGCGAGGTGGTGATCGTGTGCTGTACCGCGGTCGCGGGCAGCGCCGCACGCGCCACGTCCGCGTACAGGTCTTCCTGCGAGATGAGGATACGGCTGCCGGAGTCCGACAGGATCTTTGTCAGTTCCCGCTCCCGCAGCATCGGATTGCACGGAACGATGACGGCGCCGCACTTCCACGCCGCAAGCACGGCGATGAAGACCTGCGGGATGTTCTGCAGGTACATGGCGATGCGCTCGCCCGGTTCGGCGCCACGTTTCTGCAGGGCCACGGCCAGCGCATCCGACCAGGCATCCAGCTCGCCGGCGGTGACCGAGTCCTCGAAGTAATGAACGAGAGTGTCGTCGCGATGGCGCGCGACGGTATCCTGGAACATCTCCAGAGCAGTGCGTGCCCTGGGTTCGATCGATGGTGGGACCGACTGATAGAGGCCGAGCCACCGCCGCCTCGCAGTCATCGTTTCAGGTGCTCTTCTTCGGAGTGGCCATGGCCTGACTGAGCGCCTCCATGAAACGGCTCTGGTCGGCCAGGAGCTTCGCGGCGAACGCGTAGTAGGCCTCGGCCATCTCAGTGGCCGTCGGCATCATGTGCAGCGGGGTCGGTTCGGGTGAGGGCGGTGGCTGCACCTCGCCGGCTGCAAGCGCCTCGCGCCATGCTTTCACCGCGGTGACGTACGCCTCCTGCTGCGCGCGCAGCATTTCGATCGCCTGCTGCTGAAAGTCGTCCGGTTTGTTCGTGGCCATGGCGCGGATTCTAGCCTTCCCCGAGGAACGAGCGGTAGACGCGGACCAGCGCCTCCTTCTGCGCCGGCTGCAGTTTTGGATCCATCCGGATCGCCTGCTCGACGTTGAGCGGCGCAGCTGTGTCCGTCTCATCCATGAAGCCGAGCATCGTGTAAAGCTGCTCCGGCTTGAGACCAAAGGCGGCAGCCAGTGCTTTGACGACCTGCGGAGAAGGCCGGTAGTTCCCGCGCTCGATCTGGCTCAGATAGGAATCGGACACCCCCGACATTTTGGCGAGATTACGCAGCGACACGTGTGCCAGCTGGCGTTGTGCGCGGACGAATTCACCAAAGGCGACGAGGACGGGATCTTCGTTGGCGCTCATGATTCCACGCGCGAGGGCGCGTGGACGATCATAGCTCCCGGCGGATTTCTGTCGCGAGCCGCTTGAGCGCGCGGTTGACCGCCATGCGCGCGGCATCCGCGGTCGTCATTCCGAAGCGCTCGGCGACCTCGGCGAAGCTCCACTGCGCTTCGATCCGTGCGACAACCAGCTCGCGGTCACGCGACGCGAGCCGTTCGAGCGCGGTGCGATAGCGATCGTACGACTCGTTTTGCAGCGTCACTTCCAGAGGCGAGGGCGCATCTGCCGGCGGTTCCTCGACCAGCTCAACTGCGACAGGTCGTCTGCCGACGCGACGAATCTCGTCACGGATGCGGTTAATCACCGACAGTCGCAGATATGCCTGCATCGCCCCGACATGGTGCGGCTCAAAATCGTCGACCCGCTGCAACATGTGGAGTGCAGCCTCCTGCACCAGGTCGCCGGTATCAAGTGCTTCGCGCGCGTGGGCCGGCAGCCGTCCATGCGCCCATCGCCGCAGCTTTGGCAGGCAGCGCTGCAGCAGCGCCTCGACCGCCGTGCGGTCCCCATTCCTGGCCTTGAGCACGAGCTCGATCGTGGGCTCATCACTCAGTAGCGCGTCGCCAGGCAGCCGGGTTTCAGAATCGCTCATCGCGGGTATGCACATCATAGAGGTTTCCTCCCGCCAAGGTGGGCGGCATCTCTGTACAACGTGCACATCACGTCAACCGAACGATGTTCGTTCCTTTTCGGGCTGTCGTTGATTGAAGCAAGGAGGACAGAACAATGACCAGAACCAAGTCGCTGCTCGTCGCCGGCCTGGTACTCGCCTCGGTAGCGATTGCGGTGTCCAGCAGGGCAGGCAACGTGTACCGGACGGACTACCTGTCGATGAATCGCGCCACCGCACTGCCGGGCGTGGTGCTGCCGCCGGGAACCTACACCTTTGAAGTGGTCGAAGGGCACGCGGATCTCGTTCGCGTCAGCGACCGGGCGACCAGGCGCGTTCTTTATACCGGCTTCACGGACATCGTCCGGCGGCCGGACGGGGTCACCGCGTCGCTGGCGTTTGGTGAAGCTCCGAGCGGAGACCCGCTGCCGATCAAGGCGTGGTTTCCCACGGGCACGCAGCGCGGGCTCGAGTTCAGGCACTAGCACCCATGTCGGGCCACGGCCCCGGCGCGAGCAGGTTCGCCAGCCGCGCCGGGTTCGCTATCTGCTGCGCTTTCATCGTGGTGCGCGCGGTCTCGATGAGCACGCGTCCCTCGTCGCCGACTGTGATACTGCCGCGACGATACCTGGCCGCCGCGGCATACAAGTACATATCGCATCGCTGCAACTCCGCTTCGGCGCTGGCGAGGGCGGTGCGCGCGTCGTCCGTTTTGCCACGCACGTAGGCGGCGGTGGCGCGAAGGAGACGCGCGAGCGCGGATGCCCACGGCGCGTCTTCCCCGTCGAGCCGTCGTGCCTCCGCCAGGGCTGCACGTGCTGTCGCCAAGTCTCCGACCACGGCCCCCGCCAGTGCCACGCGCGCCCGATAGAAACGCATCTCTATTCGTCCGTTTTGAAAGACGAACAGGATCGGCGCAAGCGAGCGCCACGCTTCGTGCAGCCGGTTGCGGGCAGCGCCGACGTTCCCGCTATAGAGCTCGATGTCCACGCCGGTGCAGACGCCGAATCGATGCTGCAGGTGGAACTGGCGCTTCGTCCACTGGTCGAGACCACGCTCGGCGTCCGCCCGCGCATCGGCGACGCGATCGTGCGCGAGATGGACGAGCGGGCTCAGTCTGGCGATGACATGCGTCGCGGAATAGAGGTCGCCGCGTTGTTCCGCATCCTGACGACGCGCCGGTACTTCGCGCGCCAGCCGCGCCCACTCGCCCATCCAATACAGCGCGTCGTAGAGCGAGATCTGCGCCGTCTGGATTTCCCAGCGCGCCCCCGGCAGGCCGGCAAAGATCTGGTTCGCCTGTTCCAGCTGCTCGACACCGCGCTTCCACCGGCCGCTGATCTTCAATGACAGTCCCTGCGCGAGAGCAACCCGCCCTCGTGCCTGTGCGTCCTCGAATGCCGGCGTCAACCGATCCGCCTCGGTCACGAGCGTGTGCACGCGTTTCTCGCTGCGTGTGCCGCGGAGCGAGGTCATCGTGGCGAGCGCGGTCAGTCCAAGAACGATCCGGCGTGGTTCACCGGCGCGCAACGCATGCCACGTCGCCTGCCAATTGAGGGCGTTGCCGTGCATGAGCGAGCTGAGCGCGAGCGGTTCGCCGATCGATCGGAGCACGTCGATGCGACGCAGGTCCTCCGTGGGAATCGACGATTCCTCGCGCAGGCGGTAACCAGTCCCTCTGACGGCGAGAAGAAGCTGATACTTCAGCACCGTTGCGAACGCGCCGACGAGGCTGCGCGGCGGCCGGACGCCGACTTTGGGAAGCAGGCGCTCGATGACCTCATTCGCGTCGTCGAGGTAGCCCGCGCGAATCAGTTCGGAGGCGGCGCGCCGCTCGAGGTCAATGGCGTCGTCAGCGGATGCGTCCGTCAGTGCGCGGAGGTATGCGCGCGCAGCGTCGTGACCGCGCCCCGCGTTCGCCTGCGCCTGCCCAAGCCGGGTGAGCCAACGCCGGCGGCGATTGAGGTCGTGCTCGAGCCGCACCAGCAGCTCCAGATATTCGGCCGCGCGGTCGAAGGCAAGTGCGCGCTCGGCACGTTCTGCTGACGCCTCCGCGTAGTGGCTGGTCTTGTTGTCGTCGCCGGCCGCGGAGTAATGCGTGACCAGGGTTTCCGGACGCGCACGACCGGAGTCTTCCCACGCCGCCGCCAGGCGGTGGTGCCACGTCTTCAGCTCCTGGCCGACGAAGATCGACACGACGGCTTCGCGGATGCGGTCGTGGTATGTCTCGAGGAGCGGCTCGTCGGCGCGGGCTCGGACCAGGCGGAGAGCGCGAAGTCTCTGCAGCGGTTCCGCATCGTCCGCCGATATTCTCGCCGCGGCGCGCGCGACCTCCACCGGGATCGGCTGCGCGCTGAGTGCGATGCTCGCCAGCAGCCGCTGAGTGACGTCGTTGAGGGCGCTCACGCGGTCGAGCACCACCGCGTCGAGGCTCGTCGAGCCGCCGACGGTCGAAGCATGCTGCGCCAATTGATTAATGAAGAAGGCATTGCCGCGCGACTCGCGCGCGATCTCCTCATGCCGCTCGGCGGCTACCGCCTGCCCAGCCGTGAGCCGCGCCGCCAGGCGCCGTGCGTCCTCGAGGGACAGCGGACCGACGTCGACCTGTACGAGTCTGGGCGCAGGTCCGGCTTCGAACGATTTCCGCAACGCTGGTAGCAGCCGTCCCTGATCCGCATCGTCGGCGCGAACAGCCGCGACAAGCAGCATGGCAGGTGAATCAGGCGCCCGCAGCAGTTCCTGCAGGATCGAGCCGCTGTCGGCGTCGCCCCACTGTGCATCGTCGATGACGATGATGAGCGGCGCACGCACCGCGAGGCCGAACAGCAAATCGCGAAGTGCCCCCGCGGCGCGTTGCCGCACAGTCTGGGTATCCAGCCCTTCCAGCGGAGGCGCCGGGGCGCGGCGCACCTCGTCAACACCAAGCAGCACTGGAAACATGTGAGCCAGAATGCCGGCGTCACGGGGAAGAAGGCGCGCGACTTCGATGTCGCGGAGCTTCTTCAGATGCTGCGCCAGCGCGTCGATCACGGGATCGATGGCCTTGTATGGCATCGACTCGCGTTCGTAGCACCTGCCTGACAACGTCAGGAGCGCCGGATCATCTTGATGTTCATCCTGCAGAAAGCGACGAAGAAGTGCAGTCTTGCCCATACCCGATGGACCGGACACCAGCGCGACGACTGTGTCACCACGCCCGGCCGCTACCGCCGCCTCGTGAAGTTGCGCGAGATGTGAGTCGCGACCGAAGAGCGTTTCCCCTGGGGTCGTCGCCATCGCGATCGGCACGCGGGTGGTGGCGATGTCGAGGGCGGCGAGAATGGCCTGCGCCGACGGCCGATTCGCGGGTTCGGGCTGAAGCAGCGCCATCGTGAGCTCCACCAGATCCACTGGGAGCCGCTCGTGGTCCGCGACGGGCGGCGGCAAACCGCGCTGCTTCGCTTCAATCACTTCGAGATGCGAGCCGCGGAACGGCTGACGACCGGTCAGCGTTTCGTAGAGCATCACACCGAGGCTGTAGAAATCGGCTGCCGGCGTGACATGGGACGATCGCGCCTGCTCCGGCGCCATGTACGCGGGCGTCCCGACGACGACGAGGCTGCCCAACGATGAATCGGTGCTGGCCATGCCGGCCGCGGCGTCGGCCATCTGCTCAGACACGAGACCAAAGTCGAGGGCGACGACGCGGCCTTCGGGCGTCACGAGAACATTTGACGGCTTCACATCGCAGTGGACGATACCCGCACGGTGGATGACGTCCAGTCCCTCGACCAGTTGCGCGAAACATGATCGCAGCGCGCGCTCGTTGAAGGGTCCGTGGAAGGCGTGCCCGGCCTCGGTCGTATCCTCCGACGGCTTCGAGCGCAGAAACGACACCAGCGGCGTGCCGCGAACCAGCTCCATCGTGAAGAACCAGTGCCAGCCGTCGGTGAGCAGCTCGTGGAGGGTGACGAGATTCGGGTGGGCGATATCGGCGAGGGCCCGGAATTCCCGCTTGAATCGATAAAGGGGGGTGCCTTCGGCGTGTCGAAGGACCTTCAGGGCAACGCTGGTGCCTCGCGACCGGTCGATGGCTTCATAGACGACCCCGAAGCCTCCCTGGCCCAGGCGTCTGACGAGCGCAAACCGTTCTGTTCCAGCAAAGGCACCTGGCACACTGGCCTCTCTTCAGGCCCATAACTGTCGTTGACATGCCTCGACGACGGCGCAAGGATATACCACCTCAGCAGCGGAGGCACTGTGACTACAGCCGTCATTGAGCAGGCGCCTAACAAGAAGAACCGTTGGAAGGCGTTCGGGTTCGTCGCGCTCGCGTTCGGGTTCTGGTTCATCTTTGTCGCGCTCGCGAGAATCGTGCAGGACTGCGCGCTGACATACCTCTGGTGGCCACCGGCGCAATGGGTACAGTGCACTCCAATCGATCTCGCGTCTCTCAGACACCTCAGCTGGCCCGACACCGTCATGATGCTCGCGACGCTCGCGGTCGCCATCTGGGCGGCGCGCCGCGTCGTGTTTCCCCCCGACGACTAGTCCGGGGCACTGACGCGTTTCTGCCGCGAGTTGTCTGATGCCGCACCATCCTCGCCCGCACGAGCGCCTCAAGGAGAGGGAGCTTCCCCCGCCGAAAGTCGCCTGGCTGCACCCGCTCGAGCTGATGCGCACGGCGTATCACGCCTGGTTGTCGCAGGTCGCGACGGCGTACATCGATCGGCGCGAAGTGCTGGCGGCGCTCGACTCCAAGCCGCCGGAGATCGACCCGGCGTTCGGTGTTGTCACGCCGGTGGTTGGACCGCTGGACGGCGAACCTGTCTTCTCTTCGGATCATCAGAAGAGCAACGGCGTGTGGATCGACTTCGTGGCGGATGTCGGCGATTCCTGGGAGGCCACACACGCGATCGCCACGTTGATGGCGAAACGCGAGCTGGACGTCGCCGGCTATCGGGGAATGGTCCCGGGCCTCGAGCGGGGTCAGCTTCCGCACGCGGACCTGGTCGTGATCGGCGGCGATCTCGTCTATCCCACGCCGACGCGCGACAGCTATCGTCGCCGCACGTGCGAGCCGATCGGCTCTGCGTTTCCCGCGCGTGAGGTCGCACCGCCAGTCAAACAGGGAGAGAAGCCGCCGGTCATTCGTGAACGGTATCTCGCAGCGATTCCAGGCAACCACGACTGGTACGACGGGTTGACGAGCTTTGTACGTGAGTTCTGTCAGGGCGGTTCGATCGGCGGCTGGCAGCTTCTGCAGGCGCGGAGCTACTTCGCGCTGAAACTGACGCGGCGCTGGTGGATCTGGGGGATCGACATCGCGCTCGACACGCGAATCGATCCGGCGCAGCAGGCCTACTTTCTCGAAGTACTGAAGAACAGCGACCTCTCGAAGCATCAGCAGTTCGAGCCCGGCGATAACGTGATCCTCTGCACGGCCAAGCCGTCGTGGCTGAAGTCCTCACGCTACTCGGACGACTCGTTCAAGAACCTCGAGTTCTTCGCACGCGAACTGATTGAAGGCCATGGCGGACACGTCGCCATGATTCTGTCCGGCGACCTGCATCACTACTCTCGCTACACGGACGAGGACCAGCATCAGATGATCACGTCGGGCAGCGGCGGTGCGTACCTGATGGGCACGCATCATCTGCCGGCGGAAGTCCGCCCGTTCAAGCGGTTCGAGGGCGAACCGGAAGAGCCCGGCCCCTGGACCGATTCGGGGTTTGTGTGCAGCGGCTTTCCGTACCCGAGTCAGTCCGACTCGCGTCGCCTGGCGCTCGGCGCGCTCAGGCTCGCGTTCCGCCGCGCGAACATTGCCTTCAGTGTGACGGTCGGCCTCATCTCATTCTGGATGGCACGGATGGTCGACCGTGTGGTGCCGCAGCTCATGGACCGGCCGTACGGCCATCGGTTCTCAGGCGCGGTCGAGTGGCGCTTCGATTGGCTTGCTTTCGTGTCGGCGCTGGTGATCCTTGTGGGATGTGCGTGGTTCGCTTCCAGCGCCAACAAACGCGCCTCGCGCTTCTTCACGTATCCCTGGGGCGCCTTGCATGGAGTGGCGCATCTGGCCGTCAGCTTCCTCCTTGCTGTCGTCTTCATGCCCACGCCATTGATCCGACTGGGGGCCGTCGGTCCTCCGTACCTCAAACTGAGGGGCGCGTACGCGCCCGTGGCGGAGGTGCTTTCGACGGTCGGCGATGCCGCGGTGTTCGTGCTCGTCGCCGGATGGATTGGCGCCACGCTCGTGGGCCTGTACCTGACGCTGTCGGATCGTCTGTTCCGCTGGCATCACAACGAAGTGTTTGCCGCGCAGAGCATCGTTGATTACCGGAGCTTCGTGCGGATACACGTAGACCCGAAGAACCGCTTCACGATCTACCCGGTCGGGTTGCGCCACGTCCCCCGATCGTGGCGGTCACGGCTGGAGCGTGCCCCCTCCGATCCGCACTACGAGCCGACGGACGCGGAGCTCCAGCCGCATCTGATCGAAGGTCCGATCGAAGTTGAGGTGGCTCAGACGCGCTGGCCGTCGGCCACCGTCGCGCCACCCGCAAGCAAATCGGTGATGATGGGATAGACAACGGCCTTCGCGTTCTTGCCGATGAACGTATCCAGGTGCCCGTGGCCGGGTACCTGCGTCAACGTAAACCACTTCTTGTTGGCGTCTGCGTGGCCGCCGTATCGATGCAGCCACTCGATGGTTCGCTGTCCGCCGCGCGGCTTGAACAGGCGGTTGCCCTTGCCTTGCAACAGCATGATCGGGACGTTGATGCGGCGCGTGTTGTCTGGAGTCAGGTAGGTGTCGTTTCCATCCTGGTCGACGATCCGGCCGTTCTTGATCATCTGTGACAGGTGGACGAAGGTGGTCATGTTGGCGCGATCGAAGAGGTGATGCAGCACGTCGTGCGTCTTCTTGTCGAGCTGATCGTGGCGGATGACCTCCCCGTACATCAGGAGCAGACGACGGCAGACGCCGCTGGAGCAGCGTTCGTTTGTCGGATAGAGCCGCAGGAGCCGATCGAGCAGGCGGCTTCGCCATCCTGAACGCAAGTCGTAGTCCGGCGTCATCACCGTCACGAATTGCATATAGCGCAGGAACTGCGGCAGCTGGATCCATGCCTTCAACTGGTTGATCCAGGGATGGTTGATGCAGGCAAACGACTGTGAGAGAACCACGGACTTCACCTGCTTTTCGGTGACGGTTCCCTTCAGCAGCGCCATGAACATGGTCAGCGAGGCGACGCAGTGCGCCACGACCTGGACCGGCTGTCCTGCGTTGTCCTTCACGACGCGGGCGATGGCGTCGGGAAAGTCGCCCGCCAATGTGCCGTCTCCGACTGCCAGTTCGTCGATCGAGAACTGCTCGAGCGACGCCGCAAGACGATCGCTCGCGCGGTAGTCGAGCAGCCAGACTTTGTACCCTTCGCTGCACAAGTGTTGAGTCAGTGAGTCGGTCAGCAGAAACGCCTGCGCCGACATGCCGAACCCTGGCGCCAGGATCACTGCGCCCTTATCGGGCGCATGTGTCGTGCTCTCGTAGGCCACCAGCTCGAAGCGTGGTCGGCCGGGACGCTGATCGTCTTTGATCCGTCCGGCTTCCTTGATGTCCGCCGGCAGCGGGAACATATCCGAGACATCGGCTAGCGGGTCGACAGGCGGAGTCAGCGACCGCATCAGGACTCTCAACAGCGCCTTGAGGAAGAACCAGCGGTAACGGGCCACGAAGATCTGGCGGTCGAGCCAGCGGCGTTCGTGCGTGATGCGCATGCTGGCCACCATGCGGACGGCGTCGAGGACGCTGCTGCTGGCCATGCCGTGTCCGACTTTCTTGCCGCCGCGCGTCACCTCAAACGGGTAGCGCGAGACCACCTGCCAGATTCCCATCTTTCGGCCGGTGTCGTGGTTGATCGCCTTCTGGCCGCGCCACGTGAACTCCGTGCCGTCACCGGCCGTGATGGTGAACGCATACTTCACGAGCTTCGAGTCCACCCGCGTCTCGTCGTCGACCATCACGTTGAAGGTGCCACGTGACACGGTGAAGTGCCGTCGTCCTTCCGGCAGGCCGGGCGCGGTGAGAGCTCCGACGACCGATGCGCGGTGTTGCGGGTTTGGTCCCGAATCGTCAATCAGCGCTCCGAGATTTTCGGCGGAGATGTGGAGCACGACGCGGAAACGGCTCTCCTTGCCGTCGAGCCACATCCGGCCGCTCAACCGCTCCGCGTAGTGGATGCCCGGCACCGACGGCCGCACCCGCCCGTGTACAACATTGGCAGCCATCTCCGGAGTGGCGAGACGGGTGACTGGTTCCGCGGCCACGCTCACGATCCGTTCGGCAATTGCGGAAATCGTCAGCGCCGGGTTCGTGCCGAGTGCGACCGGCATCACGGCACCGTCGCAGACGTACAGGCCATCATGAACCGCCGTGCCTGCGGCCCCCGCGAAGACCTGCCCGTCCGCGTTCACGACGCCCCGCTCAGCGTCGTCTGCCATGCAGGCGCCGCCCAGAGGGTGCACGGTTACGCGTCGCCGCCCAAAGACGCGCGACCAGAACGGATTGACGAGGTAGCGAGCCTTCATGCCTTTCGTCAGCTCGCCCATCCGATTCGTAATCAGACCGATGACATCGTTTTCGCCCTCCAGGCTCTTCGGCCAGTGAATGCGAAGACGATCGCGCTTGAGCCGCATCACGCCAGCGGACCCGTCCCGGCCCATGCCAAGGAAGGTCTGCGTCCGCCGCAGGGCGCCGTGGCGAACGCCTCGAAGTACCGTGTCGAGTTCGCGCCGCGCGAATCGGAACCGTACGTCGGCGCTGAGATCCAGCGGACGGCGGGACACGCGCGCCATCACGGGCGCGGCGAAACGCAGGAACGACGTCAACGCCCCCGGAACCGTTCCTTCCTGCAGCATCGTGCCGCGCTGGGTCCGTTCATCCAGCATGCCGGCGATGAGCGGCCCCACGGCTGCATCGCGCGGGACGTACGATCCGTACCCGAAGCCGTTGACCGGAGCCGGCGCGTTATAGGCGAACGCGATCACGTCGCCGTTGCCGGAGAAGCGCCGGCCGAGATGTGGGGACAGCGACAGCCCGCGCCGCTGCGATCGCAGCAGGATCTCGACGGACCCCAGGGTTCCCGCACCGAGAAATACGGCGTCCGCCTGGATGGTCAGATCGGGCGCGCCAAACGCCTGGAAGGCACGGTCGTGCACACGGACGTGCACCAGCCAACGCCCGTTGCAACGCTCGATGGCCCTCACCTCCATGCGGGGAAAGATCGCGGCGCCGGCATTCGCGGCGGCGGGAAGGTAATTCATCACCAGCGTGTTCTTTGCCGAGTGATTGCAGCCGGTCATGCAGTCGCCGCACAGCACGCACGCTTTCTGCTGTACGCCGTACGGGTTGACCTTCGTTTCGAACGAGACCGCAATCTGTGGGCGGCTCTTGAACCGTTCCTCGGGTGTCGTTCCGGCCGCCTCGAAGAGACGCGAGACCTTCAGCAGTTCGATATCTTTCGGCAACCGCGCAACTGACAGAGTGGCGCGAACCTGATCGAAGTACGGCGCGAGGTTCTCGGTCCTGAACACGCTCGGCCAGCCGTCGTCAAACACCTCAGGCTGCGGAGGAAGCATCACGCCGGCGTTGATCAGCGATCCGCCGCCGAGACCGCAGCCGACGAGCGCGCTGACGTCGTCGTTGAGCCGGAGATCGAACAGGGCGGTCGCGGAACCGATGTGACCGCTGCTGGTATCGACCTGGATCTGCCGGGCGACCTGCGTCAACGACGATGGATAGTCGCCCGCCGGGATCTCGAGGCCACGCTCCAGGACACAGACCGAAAATGTGGGGCCGACTTTGGCGCGTTCAGCGGCGAGCGCCGCCATGCGGTACGCCGCGACGGACGCACCGTATCCGGACCCTACGACGACAACGCCGTAGTGCGCCTGAAGTTCGCCGATCGGTGTGGAGAGACTCGGCATCGGCTGCAGCAGAAAGTACGCGAATCATATCTAATTACGCGGATGTCGAATCCCGCGACAGGCGCCGGCCATCCCGTCCTGCCAATGAAGGCCGTCATCGCGGTGGTCATCGGTAACTGGCTCGAATTCTACGACTTCCTGGTCTTTACCTTTTTCGCCGTGATGATCGGCGACGCCTTCTTTCCGGGCGAATCGGAGGTCGTCAGGCTGCTCGGGGCCCTGGCGACCTTCGGTGTGGGGTTCGTAACGCGCCCGCTCGGCGCCGCCATCATCGGTCCCTATGCCGATCGCGTCGGCCGCCGCGCGGCCCTGACGCTGACCCTGCTGCTGATGTCGCTCGGTTCGGGGATGGTCGCGCTGACGCCGCCCTATTCGCAGATTGGGATCGCCGCTCCGATTCTGCTGCTCATCGCCCGCCTGATTCAGGGCTTCTCGTGCGGTGGCGAGGTTGGACCGGCGACGACCTATCTGCTGGAGTCGGCGCCGCCCGAGAAACGCGCCGCCCTCACCGCGTGGCAGGCCTACAGCCAGCAGCTGGCCTCGATCATGGGCGCCGGCTTCGGCGTCGTTCTCGCCGCCACGCTCACACGGGAACAGCTCTACGCGTGGGGATGGCGCGTGCCGTTTCTCCTCGGTGTGGTGATTGCCCCTGTCGCGTTGTACATCCGACGTCAGCTCCCCGAGACCATCGAGGAAAGCCAGACGCGTCGCTCAACGGGGGCCGTGTTGCGTGAGCTGACGAACAATCACCTGCGTCCGGTCGTCCTCGGCGTACTCATCATCTGTGGCGGAACGGTGTCGACCTATGTGCTCAACTACATGACCACGTACGCGATCACGACATTGCACCTGTCCGCTGCCATCGGCAACACGCTCGGCGTGGTGAACAGCGTGGCGCAGATCGCGGGCTTCGCCGTGGGTGTCTGGCTGGATCGCCATGGCCGTAAGCGCATGCTGATCCTGTCGCGAGTCGTGTACCTCATAGTCGTCTATCCGGTCTATGTGATCCTGACGTCGCCAGACGCATCGATCGTGATGATCGTGGCCAGCAACGCGTTCCTGGGTTTCGTGTTCGCGATCGGCATGGGGGCGGCCTATGCCTTCCTCGCCGAAGCGTTTCCACAGTCCGTCCGCTCGAGCGGCCTGGCGATTCTTTACGCGCTCGGTGTGATGATCTTTGGAGGCACGACGCAGTTCGTCGTCACGTGGCTCATCAAAGAGACGGGGGACCCGCTGGTGCCGGCCTGGTACCAGATGGCGGCCACCACGGCCTCGATCGTCGGGGTCATGCTGCTGACCCCGCATGCCGAGGTGCTGCGCGAGCGATCAGCGGTGGCGGCGTCGCGCGCGTAAACAAGTTGGGTGTTCGCCGCCGTTCAATGTAAGGTATCGCCCACGGAGGAGGGATATCGATGATTGACCGTCGTCCAGCACTGATTCGCCGCGGATGGTTGTGCGGTGTTGCCGCGGGCGTGATCGCGCTTCTGTGTGCGAGCGCGACCGGACAGGCTCAGCAGCGAGCAGGAGGCGCCGCCGCGTCAGGAGTTTCTGCCGATCGCGGCAAGTACCTCGTGAACATTACCGGCTGCCACGATTGCCACTCTCCCAAGAGTCAAGGCATGACGCCGGACCCCGCGCGCCTGCTCTCGGGTCGCCCGTCGACGACTCCGATCCCGTCGAAGGCGGATGGCGAGGTCCACGCCTCGCTGGATCTCACGGCCTGGTGGGGCCCGTGGGGACAGACAGTCGCCTCGAATCTCACGCCGGACACAGCGACAGGAATGCCGGCGAAGGGCTACAACGAGAAGACGTTCGTCGCGACGATGCGATCAGGCAAGAAGCCGAACGGCACCATGGTGATGCCGCCGATGCCGCTCGACGTCTATCAGAACCTCACCGACGACGACCTGCGATCGATCTGGGCGTATCTGGCAACGCTGAAGCCGATCCGGAACGCCGTGCTCGCGGGCACGACGCCTCCGGCTCCCGCAAAGAAGTAAGCGGCATCGATGGTGCTGCGCGTCACGCGTGATTGCGCAGCATCAACTCTTTCGGGTGGGGCTGCAGGTACAACTGTCCCGCCAGATACTCCACTCCGTGCACACGGACGTAGTGACGCAGCAACGTGATCGGGACGATGAGCGGGAGCAGTCCGCGCCGGTAGTCTGCGATCGTTGACTGCAGCTCGGCCTTCGATTCCCGATCCAGCCGCTCCTTGAAATAGCCCGCCATGTGCTGCAGCACGTTCGCATGCCGACGTGGAGTGGCGATCACCGCCAGTGCACGCATGAATTCGTGCGCATAACGCTGCTGCAGATCTGCGCGCGCGAGTTGTTGCGGCGCGGCGACCAGTGCGCCGAGGCGGCGATAGGCCTCTGGCGAATGCGCCATCAGGATCAGCTTGTGCGCCGTATGGAACTGCACGAGCGATCTGGCGCCCCACCGGCCGCGAAACAAGACCTGCAGGCGGCTGTACGCAAAGACCCGCTCGACGAAGTTCTCGCGCAGGCGCGGATCGGAGAGGCGACCTTCTTCCTCAACCGGTAACAGCGGGAACCGGCTGATCAGCGCGTCAGCATACAGGCCACGCGCTTTCTCTGAAGACAGCGCGCCGTTGCGGTCGTACACCTTGACGCGTTCGAGCCCGCAGCTCGGTGAGTTCTTCTTCAGGACGTAGCCGCTCAAGCCCGCTGCATCGAGCGCCGGTATCCGCCGGCCAATCAACCGTTCCATCGGCGCCGTCACGTCGCGGTCGGTCTTCACCGTGACGAGTCGAAGCTCACCCTTCGAGCGGCGCAGGTGCATCGCCTCGCGCGGCGTGCCGAAACCGGCCTCGACCTCGGGACAGATCGGCACCCACTCGACGAAGCGGCCGAACTCTTCGGTGAGGAACAGATCCCGCTTGTGGCCGCCATCGAAGCGAACCTCCTCGCCGAGCAGACACGCGGAAATCCCGACGCGAATCGAGATGTCGTCGTGGTGCCCGGCTTCAGCCGGACCCCGTGTGTTAGAACTTCCGGCTGTCATACGCCCAGTGCAACACCGCCTGACGCTGACGGCGACGGCAGTTCAGGTCGGCCTTCTCGCAGTTGCTGACGATCTGTGCGACGTGGCGCGCGATTGCCTTCCACCGTCGGATCTGCCGCGCATCGTCTGGCGAACGTCGTCCCATGTAGTACCGGCAGTACCACTGAAACCAGCCGCGCGGATCCTGTGGCCGGATCCAGCCGTTGCGCCACCATGTCGCCAGCGGTTGCGAAGCATTCACGCCGAAGCAATTCAGCTTCGGATCGTGGTGGGTCGAACAGAGCTTGGCGCGCGAGTACCAGCTTGCCGGGAATTCCTCGCGGCAGTCCGTCATGTACCGGCCGCCAAACACCCCAAGCGCGAGCATCTCCCGTGGCGTCAATTGCGGCCGGAAGTCGGCGGCGAAATTACGACCGATCGGCTCGGTGCGGTAGTAGACATAGTTCCGCTGCATCCGATCGACGACAACAACGCGCACGTTCACGTTTTCTCAACGATCCAGATGTCGGCCTCGCCGCGTGCCGTGCCGTAGGAGATCCGCACGCCGAACTCGACCGGATCCTTCGCCATCTCGGCAGACAGCACCGCGATGTCACGGTTGAGGCGCGTGTCCCTGGATCGATAGACCTCGCCCATTCCGCCGGCGCCAAGCGGAGCAACGCTCTCGCAATTCCCGAGCCGGGTTCCAGGATTGAGCGTCATGTGCCCGGTATTCTACTGACACGTTTCCGGGCAAGGGAGTAATCTGCGGTTCTATATGAATCGCGTGACAGTCGCCTCTCGCAGCAACCCGCTTCTTTGCGCGGCACTCGTGGCACTTGTTCTTCCCGGCGTCTTCGGCTGCCAGTCGAAACCGGCTGCGCCGGCGACGGCACCCGCGCCCGCGGTGTCGGCGGATACATGGGCGACCGTCGATGGCCACGCCATCACCCGCGACCAGGTGGAGAAGGAGTTCCGGCGGTTGCGCCCGGGATCTGAGACGCTCTCAGCGGAGGAGGCGCTGGTCGCCAAGCTCGGCATCCTCGAGGACCTGATCCTCGAGCACCTGATGTTGACGAAAGCCAGCCGTGTTGGCGTGACGGTTCCGGAGAGCGAGCTGGATACCGCGTACAACGAGGCAAAAAAGAACATCCCCGATGCGGCTTTTCAGCAGGAGCTGACGCGCCGCAATGTGACGGCCGACGATATGCGCGACGGCCTGAGGCGGGAGATGCTCGGGCGCAAGATGATGGAGCACGAGGTCACGTCGAAAGTGACGGTGTCGGACCAGGAGGTCACCGATTACTTCAACGCTAATCGCGCCCAGTTCAACCTGCCTGAGGAGGCCTATCACCTCGCGCAGATCGTCGTCACGCCACGGCCCGATACGCAGATCGCCAACCGCACCGGAGACGATGCGGTGACGCCCGAGGCTGCGGCAAACAAGGTGCGTACGCTGATGGACCGGCTGAAGGCCGGTGGCTCGTTCGCGGATCTCGCCCGCGATTTCTCCGAAGATCCGAACACCGCGCCACGAGGTGGCGATCTCGGGCTGGTGCTGATGTCGCAGATCCAGAAGGCCTCGCCGCTGCTCCGCGAGGCGGCGTTGAAGACCTCGCCTGGCGCTGCCCGTGTCGTGAGCGAGAACGGCGTGCTGACCATCGTGTTCGTGGTGTCGCGGGAACCCGCGGGTCAGCGCGACCTCTCATCGCCGGGGGTGCGCGAACGTATCACCGCCGGATTGAAGTCGGCGCGGGAACAGGCGCTCCGGGCGGCCTACCTCGCCGCGGCGCGCAGCGACGCCAAGGTGACCAACTACCTGGCGCGGAAGGTCGTCGAGAGTCAGGGCAAGCCGCCGGCGCAGTAAGCGGCTGCAAGGTGTTTATAACGGCAGCGCACGTCGGCGAATAGCGGCCTCGTTGAGTACGATCCCGAACCCGGGGCGATCTGGCACGGCGATCTGACCGTTCAACAGCTGCTCCGGCGGGCTCAGCAGCTCACCGCGCCAGGGCACCTCGCCGTACTGCAGTTCGAGGACGTTGAAGTTTCGCATCCCGGCCGCGACCTGGACACTCGCGGCCATCGAGATCGGGCCGCTGGGATTGTGCGGCGACACCTTGACGCCTTCGGCATCTGCGGCCGCCGCGATGCGTGTGAGTTCCAGCAGGCCGCCGCAGTGCTTCACGTCAGGCATGATGACGTCCACCGCGTGCCGCTGAACGAGCGGCGCAAAGCCGGCGACGCCGAACAGCACTTCGCCACCTGACATCGGCTGACTGATCCGCCGCTTGATCGCCAGCGTGTCGTCCACGCGCTCGGGCGCCACCGGTTCTTCGTACCACGCGAGTCGCTGCGGTTCGAGCCGCTTCGCCACGGTGACGGCGCGGTCGACGTCGAAGAAGCTGTGGCAGTCGATCATGACGTCGACGACCGGCCCGACCGCTTCTCGCATCGCGACCACCGCAGCAATGCCCGCGTCGACCGCCGCGTCGATCTCTTTCGCCGGAGATCCAGGCGCCGGAAACCCGTCGAACGGCGCCGCCTTGATGGCGCGGAATCCATCGCCCACGGCTCGCCGTGCTGCTGCGGCGAAGCCGTCGGGTGTCCGCGGATTCGTCGCACGGTTGATGTTGGCGTACACCGGCAGAGAGACGCGGACCTTGCCGCCAAACAACGAGTAAGTCGACACGCCGAGCGCCTGGCCCGCCAGATCCCACATCGCTTGCTCGATGGCCGAAAACGCCGTCGCCGAGACCAGGTCGCCTTTGACCAGTGGCATCCCACGCTGTCGATAGCGTTCGACGTCGAGCGGCGAACCGCCGCGTACGAGATCGAAAAACAGTTGCAGCCGAGCGCGCATGGTGTCGGCGTTTGCCGTGGTGGTGTTGGCGAAGCCGAATGCGTCAGACGCCTCGCCGAGCCCGCTGAGGCCGGTGTCGGTATGAAGCCGGACGAACAACCAGACGGTTCGGGCGGTCGCGCGGATCGGAAGGAGCTCGACGCCCGTCAGACGAAGTGAGGTGACAGCCGCGCGCGCCTGTCGAAGCGCGAGGAAGGGAGATGCGAGGAGCGCACCGCCAGTGCAGATGATCTGACGGCGATTGAGCATCAGCTGCTTCACACGCCTTGCGAGGACGTCGCCTTCATGCTGGATCGAGGAGTTCCGGTTCATGGACCGCCCACCATGCACGAGCCTTCTGCTGCGTCCACCAGCCAGACACGGACAGGCTGTCCAGCCGGCTCGCCAGACGCTCTGCGTCGGCGGGCCGGTCGCGCGGGTCTTTGGACAGGCACTCGACAACCAGCGCATCAAGATCCCGGGGAACCGGCCTCTCCGACACTTCTGACGGTGCCAGTGGCGTTGCGGTCGAGTGCTGGATCAGCACC
>Ga0070670_100000991_pt1 | contig 22323 bp, 22 predicted proteins | sample KBSS63metaG_FD_64665 | JGI IMG/M metagenome (GOLD analysis project Ga0070670, IMG submission 64665) | Switchgrass rhizosphere microbial communities from Kellogg Biological Station, Michigan, USA - KBS S6-3 metaG | ecosystem: Host-associated > Plants > Roots > Rhizosphere > Soil ... | reverse complement strand
CCGTGCACCGACATCAGGTGGAACATCCACGGCACCTGCTCTTCACGGGATCGCGGACGCCGTGTGCAAAGAATTGCCTTTCGGGTCTTGCTGATTTCCGTCTGGACAAAGAGATTGCTGAACGCCGGGTGCAACGCATCCGCCGGCGCAGGGGCGAGAACCACTTCCATGTAGCTCGTGACGTCGATCGTACGGGTTGTTCGGGAACGATTCGTGATGCGGACGCGGCGGACCTCGATATCGTCTTCGGGTGAGACCACTATTTCGGTGTGCGTCTCGAGATCGAAGTCGCGGCGGCGAAACTCCGCACGACCCTCGGAGAAAATCGCCTCGTAGCGGTCCGCCGGAGTCAACGTGGGTTGGTATGCAGTCGACCAGAATTTCCCCGTCGCCACGTCGCGGATGTAGCAGAAGGTTCCCCAGTTGTCGGAGGTGCCATCCTCGCGCCAGCGTGAAACGGCGAGGTCTTTCCATCGGCTGCTTCCTCCTCCAGCATTCGTGACCATTACGTGATAACGGCCATTTGACAGCAACTGGACCTCTGGAATCGCAGTGTGGGGGCCGTCGAACACGCGCACCGGCGACTCCGTGCTGTCCCCCGCCACACGCAGATTGGACAAGTCCGGCGCGTTCGTGTGGAGAGGAGTGGCCCTTGGAATTCGCTCCTGGAGGAGCAGCAGCGTCGCCTGCATCAGCGGGTCCGATTCGAAGCGCCTTTGCATCGGGCGCCCCAACAGCAAGGAGGCGAAGGAGAGGAGGCTCATCGCCTGGTGGTGCGCCATGTACGACCGGACGACCGCGCTCGACTCGCCGCGCCGCTGCCGCGACGGCGTGTAGTCGATGGCCTCGAACAAACCAAACCTTCCGGCCAGACCGCTGCCGGCGAGACGCTGCAGATTGAGACACGCCGCTTCCGGCGCGACCATCAAGGCCAATGCCGACGCATAGGGAGCCACGACCAGGTCGTCACCAAGCCCCCGCTTCAAGCCCAACCCGGGAACCCCGAACGCGCGGTATTGGTAGTTCTGGTGCACGTCGACGGTGTTGTAGCCGCTCTCCGACATTCCCCACGGCACCCCGCGTTGTCGGCCATATTCGATCTGCCGCTCCACCGATGCGCGGTATGTCTGATCGAGCAAGGTGTTTTCAAAGGTCGGCATCACCAGCAACGGCATCAAATATTCGAACATCGAGCCGCTCCACGACAGCAGAACTGGCTCGCGCCCCCCCGCCGTCAGCAGGCGCCCCAGCGCAAACCAGCTTTCCTGCGGCAGCGCTCCTTGGGCGATGGCGACGAAATTGCACAATCGTGCTTCCGAGGCCAGCAGATCGTAATAGCTGTTGTCGGAGCGGCGATCGGCAACGTTGTACCCGATCACCAGTTGCCGGCGCACCTTGTCGAAAAGGAAGTCATAGTCGATGGTGGCAAATTCCGTCGCCCGCAGCGCAAGCTGCTCGATGGCAGCTATTCTTTCGGTGGCGCGCGCGGCGCCCTGTGCGTGAAGCGGCGAGAGCGTGTCGAGCGCCGCAAGTTCACGGAGCGTGGGGATCCCGTCGCCTGCATCCCGTGCGGGAACCGTTCCGGGCGCGTGTTGCAGCGCGAGCCACGGCGCGAGAAACATCAAGTCATCGCGCAGATCGGCACAATGCCTCGCGAGCGCGTCGGCCCAGAATTGGGCGTCGGTTGGCAATCCCGCAGGGCCGCCGACAGCGAGACCAGCGCAGGCGTCAGCGGCGCATGCAGCCAACCGTTGTACGTGGACCCAAGCGGAGGTAAGCGATGCGGAGCCAGTCGCCGACGCCTGTGCGAGGGCGGATTCAAATTGCGCAAATTGCGCAAATTGCGCAATCTCTGCCCCCGCGTCCTCTCCCAACGCATCGATCAGCACCGCGTAAGTGTCGCTCACACCTTCGACCCAGCGGCGATTGAGGATGGTGGCATCGGGAAGCGCCGCGAGACCCGGTCGCAGCGTCAGGAGGTGGCCCGCGAGATTGCCGCTATCCACCGTCGATACGTACAGAGGCGCCAGAGGCAATCGCGTCTGCGTGTCGTACCAGTTGTAGAAATGGCCGCGATGTCTCTCCAGCATCGCCATCGTGTCAAGTGCGTTCGTCGTGCGCCCGATCAGCTGGCCGGTCGAAAGGTAGCCAAAATCGTGGGCAGTCAGATTGGCAAGCAATGACAATCCCATATTGGTCGGCGAAGTCCGATGCGCGATACCGACCGCCGGACTCTCCTGCAGATTGTCCGGCGGGAGCCAATGGTCGTCCTGGCCGACGTGCGTCTCGAAATACGCCCAGGTTTTTCGTGCAAGCTTGCGCAGGAAATGCAGTTGGCCAAGTGCGAGCCTGGTGCTCCGCCGCCCAAGCGGACGGCTCACCCACCAGGCAATGGCAGGCGACCCGCCCCAAAGCAACAGGATGGGCGCGGCAACCGGCAGCGCTAACGGGTGTGCAATGGCAAGGCCAATACCCACAGCTACAGCGATGGCAGGGGCGATGGCCATCGAGCGATAGGAGGCGAGCAGGCTGGTGCGCCCGGCAAGCTCAAGCTCCCGGTTCGTATCGCTGGACGGGTTCCACTCCAGAAGCCGACGGTGCGTAAACAGCATCCGCCCGACTGTGCGGATGATCGCGTCAAGACAGTAGTACGTTTCATACGGCAGAAACGCAAGCGCGAGCAGCGCCTGCCAGGCGTGCCGCCGTGCGGCGATCTCGACAGCCGCCAGATGCTGCCGGAATCGCACATCGACCGGCTTGTCCACCAGATCGGAGAATGCGGCAATGAAAGACGGCGCCAGCAGAATGCCGACCACGATTTCCGTCCACAGCCATGCCGGCGACAGGACAGTCCATCCCAACAGCAGAAGCAACGTCAAGGCAGCCGGGACCAGGCTGCGCCGAAGATTATCGAAAATTTTCCACTGCGATAGCATCGACAACGGATTTCGCTCGCTGCTTCCGTCCGGACCTTTGACATACCGCCTCAGCCACCCCGCGAGTTGCCAGTCGCCACGGATCCAGCGCCGGCGGCGGGCGACGTCGGCGCTGTAGCGCGCCGGATACTCTTCCTGCAGTTCCGCGTCGCTGAGCAGTCCGGCGCGCGCGTAGCACCCTTCCAACAGGTCATGGCTCAGGATGCGGTTTGCGGGAAAGCGCCCCTTGAGTGCGTGCTCGAAGGCATCGACGTCGTAGATGCCCTTGCCAATGAACGAACCTTCGCCGAAAACATCCTGGTAGACGTCGGAAACGGTGCGTGTGTACGGGTCCACGCCCGCCTCACCCCCAAACAGCCGCGCATACAGCGACCGGTTCGTACAGGGCAGGCTTACGGTTACGCGCGGCTGGAGGATGCCGTACCCGGCCGTCACGATGTCCTTTTTCGCGCCCCTGGGGCGCTTGCCGAAGTGAGGCGCGTTCAAAGGGTGCGCCATGGCGCCTACGAACCGTCGAGCGGCATCGCGCGGCAGCTGTGTGTCCGTATCCAGAGTAATCACGTACTTGATTTCCGGAAGCACCGCGGTCGCGCCAACGATGAGCGAAAAACTGTCACTCTTGCCGCCACGCAGGAGAGCGTTCAGGTCGGCAAGCTTGCCGCGCTTGCGCTCCTCGCCCATCCAGACGCGCGCGTCCGCGTTCCAGCGACGGCGACGGTGCAACAGGTAGAACATGCCGTCGCTCGCGGGCGCGCCGGCATTGCTTTCGTTGATCCTTACAGTTGAGGGCGCCGGGCGATTCTCGCCCCCCGAGTACTTCAGGTTCAACTCGTTGATCCGTTCCTCAGCCAGCCGCAACAGCGGCTCGTCGTCGGGAAGCGCTTCCTCGCGTGCATCCGCAACGTCTGTCAACAATGCGAAATGCAGATGCGCATCGCGGTTCGCGAGAAACCGGACTTCGAGCGCCTCGACCAGCTCCTCGACGTTGCGCAGGCTGGTGATGATCGTAGGAACCACGACCAGCGTCCGCGCCCTCGCCGCAATGCCCTCGGAAAAATCCATACGCGGCAGCGAATGCGGCGTCACCAAGCGCATGGCGAACCAGTTCACGATTGCGACCGCAAGCTGGCTGGCCGCGAGCAGCGAAAGCACCGCGACCAGCGACAGCAGTTCGCGTCCCGCTCCAGCCTTGTGGCCGCTCACGACGAAACCGGCAGCCAGGCCGCACGTGAGCAAGGCAATCGCGCCCAGATAGATCTGCAGCGGAAACCGTCTTGCGATTCCTTGCGCAGTCCTCAACACCGAGCCCTGGGTACCGGCAGCACGTTCCAGCTCCGGAAGGCCCTCGTCGATCAGGAAGAAGCCGACGTGCGCGGTGCGATCTGCATCCCCACTGCGGGACGCGTTTGCCCGCGCCAGTTCGATCGCCTCGCGCGCCACCTCCGCTTCCGTCAGGCGACCCTCTTTGGCGATACGCTCGACGATGTGGCGATAGCGGTCCCGCGTCGCAAAATCCATGAACCGATAGGTGTCCTGCGGGTCGTTGCGCAGAGTGCTTTCGACGATGCCATTGGCCTCGACGAACTCGCGCCAGTCGATGGCACCCAAGCCGCGGAGGCTGCCGATGCTGTTGCTGATCGAGACCTGGTCCGATGCTTGCTGCTGGTTTTCAAGCTGAACCAATTGTTCGATCGTCAGATGCGATTCCGCAAGCCGCTGTTCGATCCATGTCAATGCGAGGGCCAGACCGGCGCTGTGTCCCTGCAATCGGCGTGCAAGCTCCGCCACGAACGCGCTGCTCATGGGTGGCGTCGATCGCGCCATGTCGGCGATGACGAGAATAAGGCCCTTGGGCTCCCTCTCCGCAGTCTCCATCATTCGATCGGCCCAGGTATTGGCCAGATCGCGTTCGACCATGCCGGCGGCAACGCGCACACCCACGCGACGAAGGTTCTCGATCAAGGCCAGCCGAAGCATGATCGGAATGGCCCAGAGCTCACCCAGATTCAGCGTAGCAATCGACTGATAGGAAGCCACGAAGCGATTGAAGGAGTCTGAGTCGACCCGGCCGTCGCCGTGCGAGATTGTTTCAAGCGCAATGTCGTACACGCGCGGCAGGCCCGTCGACGGGCCCAGTGCCAGGCGCGGCAATTCTCGGCTGTAACCCCTGGGCAAGTGCCGCTTGGCCGTACCGATCTGCTCTTCGATCAGATGGAGGTTGTCCAGCAGCCATTCGCCGGCAGGGCTGATCCGCTGGTTCCCCGACGCCGCCTCCGTCAGCCTGGCGCAAACGCCGATCAACACGCTTTCGTTTGCCGCTAATCGTTTGAGCAACGGGTCCTGCCCGCGGCGAGGGGAGAGCCGATGCGCCGCAGCAAGCGTCCTGCCATATCGCTCCATCTGATCGGTGCTGAACAGCTCCGACCGAAGCGGCGGCTCCTCTACTGGCGCCGTGCGCGACAGAATGCCCGTGCGCAATGGCGAATTAAACCAAGTCCGAAGCCTCAGACTCGGCGTGCTGTTTGTGACCAATGGCGTCGTCCGATTTCTTGCTGTATTCGCTGCCGCGGAACAATCAATCGCCCAGCAGTTCCGCAACAGGTTGCAGCTGCTCGACATGCTCCGACACGACCTTGACGATAACGATAATCGGGATGGCGAGCAACATTCCCCAGACGCCCCATAGCCAACCCCAGAAAAGCAATGAGATAAATACGGCGGCTGAGTTCATCTGGGCAATCCGCCCGACCATCCAGGTGGTGACGAAGGTGCCGACGACGGTGGCGATTGCCATCGACGCGCCGGCGACGACCAGCGCTATTCCAAACGACTCGGTCTGCGTGAACGCGGCCATGCCCGTCGCCGCGGCCGTGACGCCTGGTCCCAAGTAGGGAATTACGTGCAACAGGCCGGCCGCGACGGCCCAGGCCCCCGCATTCTCGAGTCCGATCCAGCTGAACGCGATCCAGCTCAGCAGCGCGACAAGCACGTTGGTCGCGAACAGCATGAACATGTATTTCTGGATCGATTCATTGATATCGTCGAGGATCTGGACGGTGATTTTCCGCTTCGCCAGAGACGGACCCGTCAGCCGCACAAGCTTGCGCTTGAATGTGTCACCTCCTAGCAACAGGAAGAAGACCAGGAACGCAACCATCACCGCTTCGCCGATCGCGCCCAGCGCGCCGATCGAGCCCTGCCAGAGGAAACTGCTCAGCTTGAACGTCGGCGAATCCACGATAACGTGGGTGGCGGCCTGACGGGGCGCTACCGAACCTCCCGCCGCTTGCGTCGCCGCTTTTTCCATCGCCGCGGCTGCGCTTTGCACCTTCTGCAGGTTACCCGTCTGGCCCACCTGCATGCGCGCAATCCCGGCGGCGAACTTGGCCGAAACCTCGGGCAGCTGCTCGATGATGGTCTGCACCTGCCCGCGCAATGAATACGTGCCCAAGCCGAGCGCCCCGATCACGCCGGCCATCACGATGACCGTGGCGAGCACTCGCGGCAGCCTTAGCGCCTCGAGCCAGGTAACAACCGGATTCAGCGTGTAGGAGATTACGATGCCCAGCAGCAGCGGAACGACAAAGGGCTGTGCCCAGGACAATGTGTAAATCACCGCCAGCACTGCCAATACGGCAAGCGCCAGGCCGCGCGCGTCCACCGGCATGCCTGTCGCGGGCAATGTCGGAATGTCGGTTGCTACCGAATTCGTGGACATGCGCTTGTTTCCGTTTCTTGAGGTTTATGAATCGGGCGACTGCGCAGCGGCAGGGGCCGCACATGCCGAAGGGGCAGGTCGTGAAATTACCGACCCGCCCCCCCGCCGGCTGTCCTGCTTACTTGAGCCGCATGTCGTCCTTGACCGACTTCACGCCGGCAACGGTGCGCGCGACGGCAACCGCCTTGTTCTCGGCTTCCTTGGAGCTAACGAAGCCGCTCAGCTGGACCACGCCCTTGAATGTCTCGACGTTGATTTCGGCCGACTTGAGCGTGGGCTCATTCAGGATGGCCGCCTTGACCTTGCCGGTGATCACGGTGTCATCGACATACTCACCGGTACCTTCCTGCTTGGCCGTCGACGCGCATCCCAACGTCGCCGCGAGGGCGATCACGCCGAGAAAATATGTAATTCCGCGAATGGTGCTTTTCATTCAGTTTCCTTTGGGTAGATTTTTCGTGCGTTAGAAGCGAGGTTACAAGCGTCCCATGACCAACAGGACGATGATGACCAGAAGGACTACGCCCAGCGCGCCAGTCGGGCCATAGCCCCAACTCGACGCGTGCGGCCATACGGGCAGGACCCCGACCAGCATCAAGATCAATACGATCAACAGGATGGTGCCGATACTCATGAGTTGCTCCCTTGTTAGCGCCACCACGTCGCGGACATCAAGTTCAATGTGTCCGCCAGGCGGGCAGGTGAGGACGATAGCCGCGCAACCAATGCCAGTCTGTCTGCTAGCGCACACACATTGGCGCAGGTTGTAAACTGGGACCGCAGGCCGCGTTGGCCGGCCGGGATTACGCGATGTGAAGCAGATGTTCGGAACGCGGTGACGCGTTTAGTCCAACAGGAGAACCGTTGATGCGCAAACAAAAGAATTTGCTGACCAGGATCGGCGACGCCGTGGATGTGGCCAAGGGCAAGACGCAAGAAGTTGGGGCCTCGCTGATGAAGAAAGCGGTAGTCGTCGAGAGGAAAGCGCGTGCCGCGACCGCCAGCGTAAAACGCAATGCGAAGACTGCGGGGACGAGTGCGAGGAAAGCTTTCGGCAAGGCGCAACGCAAGGTCAAGAGCACGGCCAGGAATGTAGAGGCAGACGCGACGAGCGCCATGGGCAAGGCGAAGCGCGCAGTCAAGCGCAACGTTAAGGCAGCGGCCTCCGGAGCGAAGAAAGTGGCCGGCAAGGTCGAACGTGCGATGAGTTCGAAGAAACCGGCCGTAAAGCGGAAGACGACACCGCTCAAGTCGGCGGTTAAGCGAGGCGCTGCCAAGGTGAAGACTGTTGCCCGAGAAACCGGTGTTGCAGTCACGAAGCGGCCCGCCAAAAAACGGGCCGCGAAAACACGTGCCACTTAAGAGGAGAACAACATGAAATCACGCGGCAACTGGGTCACCGCAGTCCTGTGCATGAGCATTCTGGTTTTCGGGCTGTCCGCTTGCGAGAAGAAGGAAGGTCCGGCGGAACGCGCCGGCAAGGAAGTAGACAAGACCGTCGAAAAGGCGGGACAGCAGCTCGAGAAGGCCGGACAGAGCATCCAGGACGCAGCAAAGGACGCAAAGAAATAAGCGCGAGGGTTGAACATCACGAAGCCCCGGACGCCGTCATGGCCAGGAGTTCCAGAGCGCGTGCGGCCGACCTTCGCGGCATCAACAGGCTGACGATCGCCGGCATCGCCGGCATCGTCGACCTGGTCGAAGCGATGCATCAGCCAATTGCCGGTGCCGTGGGATCACCCGACGGCCCGTCGCGGTACCGGACGTCCGGTATCACGCGCTTTGTCTACCGCAGCATCCACGGCGTAATCGGCCTCGTCGGGCACGGCCTCGACCGGATGCTCGCGGGTTTCGAACCGTTGCTCGGCGAGCGCAGCACGTGGCGTGGGCGCGAAAGGTTCCTTGCCGTGTTAAACGGCGTGCTCGGGGACTACCTGAGCGCGTCGGCCAATCCGCTGGCGATTTCCATGCACCTGCGCCGGCAGGGCGCTCGGCTGCCAGATGAACACGCAGCCGTTGCCGCCGCGATTCCGCAAGCGGGAGGCAAGCTGCTGGTGTTGCTGCACGGCCTGTGCATGAACGACCTGCTGTGGAAGCGCAAAGGACACGATCACGGCGCCGCACTGGGGCGCGACCTCGGTTACACGCCGGTCTACCTGCACTACAACAGCGGGCTGCACATCTCCAGCAACGGGCAGGAGTTCGCCCGGCAACTGGAAGCGCTGGTGCAGCGGTGGCCGGTGCCAGTGACCGAACTGGTGCTGATCGGACATAGCATGGGCGGATTGGTCGCGCGCAGCGCCTGTCACTACGGAGCGCTTGCGAAACACGAATGGCGGCACCGCCTCTCCAAGGTCGTCTTCCTCGGCACGCCCCATCACGGCGCGCCGCTGGAGCGAGGCGGCAACTGGGTGGATTTCCTGCTGGGGGCAACCGCCTACTCCGCGCCATTGGCCCGGCTGGGAAAGATCCGCAGCGCCGGGATCACAGATCTTCGCTTCGGGAATTTGCTTGACGACGACTGGTTAGGGCGCGATCGCTTCGCCCCCGGCGATGACCGTCGCGCTCCTGTCCCGTTGCCTGAAGACGTCGCTTGTTTTGCCATCGCTGGATCGTCCAGCAAGAATGCGGGCGATCTATCCGATCGACTGATTGGCGACGGCATGGTGCCGCTTGCAAGCGCGCTCGGACGCCACGCCGATCCGGCGCTCACGCTGAGCTTCGATGCCACACGGGTATGGGTCGCCCGTGGCGCCAACCACCTCGACCTGCTCAGCCGGCGGGCGGTCTACGCGCGCATCAAGGGTTGGCTGTCAGCATCATTTCAGATGCAAGTTGCCGGTACCGAACAGTCCCAGCAGCCCGATGACGATCAGGTAAAGGGCGACGATGTAGTTCAGCATGCGCGGCACGACCAGGATCAGGATACCGGCGATTAGCGAAACGATCGGGGCAAGACTCAGCGTCATGTTCATCGTCGACTCCGTCTGAGGTTGAAGGGGTGGCCGCAGCGCGCGTCGGCACTGTTGGACGGAAGATACACGTCCACCCGACGGACATACTGTACGGCAGCGCACCAATCCGGCGCATCCGCAGAATCGCGACCGGCCGCTGATCTATATCGCGCCTGGGTGCGATCCTCCCGGTGCGCCCATGCGGCGCAAGTTGGCCTATGTGTCCCAGCGCACAGACGACCGTCAGCCGGATCGATATCCTCCACAACTCCTGCGGAGAACTGCGGGCGGCCGGTCGCCTGCGATTTTGCGACTTCCCGTCGCCCACCCCGCAGACAGCCGCCTCCCTCCGGATCTCAAGCACGCTTGTCACCGAAACTACCGATGCCCATAACTGAAGAGCTGACACCGCGCGCCGAAGATGCAGGCAAAACGGGCGGGATCAATGAGCTGCTGCGCCAGGAAACACTGCTGAAAACCGGCGCGCTGCAGACGGCCATTCTCACCAGTGCCAATTTCTCGATCATCGCCACCGACGAAAAAGGCATCATCCAGCTTTTCAACGTCGGCGCCGAGCGCATGCTGGGCTATTTGGCTGCCGAAGTCGTCAACAAGATCAATCCCAGCGACATCCACGATCCGCAGGAAGTGATGGCGCGCGCGGAGGCCCTGAGCCGCGAGCTCGAGACGACGATCACGCCGGGATTCGAAGCATTGGCGTTCAAGGCGTCGCGCGGCATCGAGGATATCTACGAGCTCACGTACATCTGCAAGGATGGCAGCCGTTTCCCGGCCATCGTATCGATCACCGCGCTTCGCGATGACTACGGCGACATCATCGGCTATCTGCTGATCGGCACTGACAATTCCGTGCGCAAGCAGGTTGAGCTGGAACTGAATAACGCCATGGCCGTCGCCGAGAAGGCGAACCTCGCCAAGTCCGACTTTCTCTCGAGCATGAGCCACGAGCTTCGCACGCCGCTGAGCGCGATCCTGGGCTTTGCACAACTGATGGAATCAGGCTCGCCGGCGCCGACGGTCTCGCAAAAGCGAAGCATCGATCAAATCCTCCAGGCCGGGTGGTACCTGCTGGAACTGATCAATGAAATCCTCGATCTCGCCCTGATCGAATCGGGCAAGCTGTCATTGTCGCTGGAGTCCATATCCCTGGCCGAGGTGATCCAGGAATGCCAGGCCATGATCGGCCCGCAGGCGCAGAAGCGGGGCATCGGCGTGCACTTTGCCACGTTCGCGACCCCATACTATGTCAAGGCCGACCGGACACGCGTCAAGCAGGTGCTGATCAACCTGCTCTCCAACGCGGTCAAGTACAACAAGGCAGGCGGAGCGGTCGACGTGCAATTCGTGACGAACACACCCGGACGCATTCGCATATGCGTCGAAGACACTGGCGAGGGATTGACGCAGGAGAAACTGGCGCAACTGTTTCAGCCGTTCAATCGCCTCGGGCAGGAGGCAAACGGCGAGGAAGGCACGGGCATCGGCCTCGTCGTGTCCAAGAGACTCATCGAGTGGATGGGTGGCGCAATAGGTGTGGAAAGCAACGTCGGCAAAGGCAGCGTGTTCTGGATCGAAATGAATCTCACGGACGAACCGCAGGTTACAGCCAGGACGGCGGAACTCATTGCGTTGGCGCAATTGCCGGTTCAACCCGATGCGCAGCTGCGCGCGCTGCTCTATGTCGAGGACAACCCCGCCAACCTGATGCTGGTCGAGGATCTCATCGCGCGCAGGCCGGATATCCGCCTGCTCAGCGCGCGGGATGGCATCGGCGGTATCGCCATCGCGCGCGAGTCGCGGCCGGACGTTATCCTGATGGACATCAATCTGCCCGGCATCAGCGGCATCGAGGCGCTGCGAATTCTCGCTGACGATCCGGCGACGGCGCACATTCCCGTCGTTGCCCTCAGCGCCAACGCGATGCCTCGCGATATCGAAAAAGGATTGGAGGCGGGGTTTTTTCGTTATCTCACCAAACCCATCAAGGTGAACGAGTTCATGGATACGCTGGACCTGGCGTTGAAATTCGCCACGGCGCATTCGGCCGTCGCTACTCAAGAGGTGGCCAAATGAGGATGGACGCCGACATTCTCGCCGCCGCCATTCTGATCGTCGACGACCAGGAGCCGAATGTCAGCCTGCTTTTGCAATTGCTGGCCGACGCCGGCTACACGCAGGTCACCTCGACGACGAACCCGAGGGAGGTTTGCGCGCTGCATCGCAAGCACCGCTATGACCTGATCCTGCTCGATCTGCAGATGCCGGGCATGGATGGGTTCCAGGTTATGGAAGGCCTCAAGACCAACGATGCCGACGGCTACCTGCCGGTCATCGTGCTCACGGCGCAACCGGGCCACAAGCTGCGCGCACTGCAGGCGGGCGCCAAGGACTTCATCAGCAAGCCGTTCGACTTGGTCGAAGTCAAGACGCGCATCCACAACATGCTGGAAGTTCGACTGCTGTACAGGAAGCTCGGCAACTACAACAAGGAACTCGAGCAGACCGTGCAGGAACGAACCGCCGAACTGCGGGAAAGCGAAGCGCGCTTCAAAAGCCTCGCCGAACTTGCGTCCGACTGGTACTGGGAGCAGGACGATGCCGGAAAATTCACGAAGATATCGGGTCCGGTTCTCGAAATGCTGGGCATGCGCGTCGATACGCTGACCGGCAGCGCGCCCGGCGCCCAGCTAACGGGTTGGGACGAAAGCCAGCGTGCCGACCTCCAGGCAAGGATTGCAAATCGGCAGCCGTTCCTCGACTTCCTGTTCAATCGCGTGAATGCGGATGGTTCGCACCAGCAGTTCCGGGTTAGCGGAGAGCCCATGTTCAACCAGTCGTCACGCTTCATCGGCTATCGCGGCATCGGCGTCGAAGTCCTCACGCCCAACTAGAACAGAAGCCTCGACGCCCCAACAATGTCCATATCTCACAGTCCGAATCAGAATCATCTCCTCGGCGCGCTGCCCCAGCCAGACTTCGAGCGGCTTGTCCCGCATCTGAATCTGGTTCCCTTGCCGCTTGGCGAGATCCTGTACGAACCTGGCGAGCAATTGCTGCATGCCTACTTCCCCACCACGGCCATCGTGTCATTGCACTACGTCATGGAATCCGGCGCGTCAGCGGAAACCGCGGGCGTAGGCAACGAGGGGGTCGTCGGCATCGCGCTCTTCATGGGCGGGGATACGACGCCGAGTTCGGCCGTCGTGAAGACCGCGGGGCACGCGTACCGGTTGGAGCGCCGCGTGCTGAAAGAGGAATTCGCGCGCGCTGGCTTGCTGCAGCGGTTGCTGTTGCGCTACACGCAGGCGCTGATTACGCAAATGACGCAGACCGCAGCGTGCAATCGACACCATTCGGTGGAACAGCAGCTGTGCCGCTGGCTGCTGTCGACGCTCGATCGCGTGCCGTCTCACGAATTGATCATCACGCAGGAACTGGTCGCCAGCATGCTGGGCGTACGGCGCGAGGGCATCACCGAGGCTGCTGGAAGACTACAGAGCGCCGGCTTCATTCGCTATCGCCGCGGCCATATCTCCGTGCTGAACAGGGACGGTCTGGAAGCCGGCGCATGCGAATGCTATGCGGTGGTCAAGACCGAATTGGATCGCCTACTCTCCGATGTCCAGCACCGCCGCGAGATCCGCGCGGTCGCCTGATACTCTCGATTCCCGGCATCATGGCGAAAAAAGACCGAGGCTGTCGCCAGCCCCGGCCGTAAATACCCGATCCCTCAAGCTGCTCGCGAAAAAGATCGGCCAGGGGAACAGTCTCAGGACTTGGCGAACTGCGCCTTGGCGGCGCTGACGCATGAATCCTTCGCGGCGCCCGCCAGCGCGTCGCACTTCTCTATCGCGACCTTGTAATCCGCGTCGAGCTTGTCGGCATTCGCCTCTTTGCGTGCGTCCGTCTGCTTGACGGCCGCGTCCTGGCGCGTATCGGCCACAACCCGGTCTACCTTGGCGTCCGCTTTGCCCTTGACCAGCCCAGCCTTGGCTTCCTTGACGCAAACGTCCTTCGTGTTGCCAGCCAGGTCGTCGCACTTTTCAACCGCGACATCGTAGTTCGCCTGGGCGTGCGCAACGCGCGCGCTTTCGCGATGCTTTGCCGTGTTCTGGTACGCCGCTTCGGCATCAGCCTTGGCGATGGCGTCCTTGCCTTTGGCTTCGGCCATGCAGATGTCTTTGGCGTTTCCAGCGAACGACGAACAGGCGTCCTTGTCAGTCTTGTATTGGGCGTCCGCGTTGGTCTTGGCCATCGCATAGCCGTCCTTCGACATCGGTGTCACGGCGGTCTTGGATGCGTACATCTGCGCCGATGCGGATCCGGCAACGCTCAGGCCGGCAGCGACAAATAGTGCAATCATCAGTCGGGACATAGTATTTCCTTTGGGTTTGGGTACGCCTTCGAATGTACGTGCAACGCTCCGCATCGTCTGTTCGCTGGCGAACCCAAACCCGACGGTGACATTGCCACCCGTCACGTCTCGAGCTTGGCGTCCATCGTGATCCGGGCCTTCAGCAATTTCGATACCGGGCAGCCGGCCTTGGCCTTGTTCGCGATTTCCTGGAATTTCGCGTCGTCGGCGCCGGGAATTCGCGCGGTGACGGTGAGGTGGCTCGATGTGATCTCGAAGCCGGCACCGACTTTTTCCAGCGTCACGTCCGCGTGCGTCTCGATTTTTTCCGGCGTCAGCCCGGCCTCGCCCAGCATCAGCGAAAATGCCATCGAGAAACAGCCTGCGTGCGCGGCCCCGATCAATTCTTCGGGGTTGGTTCCTTTGCCATTCTCGAAGCGCGACTTGAATCCGTAAGGCGCCTCGTTCAGGACGCCCGTTTCCGTGGATATGGTTCCGCCGCCTTCCTTGATGCTGCCCTTCCAGACCGCCCAGGCTTTCTTGATCATGTTCGCTCCTGAAGTTGTAGTCCCAAGTGGAACTAGCCGAGATTGTCAGCGGCAAAGCTCCAATTGACCAGCTTGTCCAGCACCGCGTTCACATAATCGGCACGGCGATTCCGGTAGTCAAGGTAGTACGCGTGTTCCCATACGTCGATGACCAGCAACGGCTTCGCACCCCTGGTCAACGGCGTCTCCGCATTGCCGGTCTTGACCACTTTGAGCTTGTCGCCTTCCAGCAGAAGCCAGGCCCAGCCGCTTCCGAACTGGGTCGTCGCCGCCGTCGCCAATTCCTTCTTGCACGCGTCCACCGTACCGAATGTTGCTTCGATCTTCTGCTTCAGTGCCGCAGGAGGTTCGCCTCCACCTTTTGCGCACAGCGAACGCCAATAGAACGTGTGGTTCCACGTTTGCGCCGCGTTGTTGAAGATGGCAGCCTTGTCGGCCTTGCCGGCAGTCTCGTTGATCAGTTGCTCCAGCGACAGGCCCGCGAATTCCGAACCGGCGATCAACTTGTTCAACGTGTCGACATAGCCTTTGTGGTGCTTGCCGTAGTGCAGCCGGAGAGTGCCAGCGGAGATCACTGGATCCAGCGCATCTTCCGCGTACGGCAGCGGTGCCAGAGCGTGCAATCCGATTTTATCCAAGACGTCGGTGGTTGGCATTTTAGCTTCTCATCCAGGTCGATGTACCGGCGCACTCAGCGCTGTGCTGCGGGTTGCAGAGCGGACGCCGGAGGCGGCGCAAGATTGCCACCTTCATTTTCCCATGTCTTGAGGTTCGTGCTGTGCTGCGATTCGCCTGCGGCGCGGGCCTGGTGGCGAAATGCACGCGAAGCGATCGCAGCGCCGGCCGCCGCACTGGCGGTAACGGCAAGCAGGAACATCCAGCGATTGTCGATCTTCATCGAGGTCTCCTTAAAGATTGACGGCGATGGAAACGCTTACGGTACGGCGCGCGTCAGCAGCGTTGCCGCGAGCGGGTATTGGGTGAACAGCAATATGGCGAATCCGGAGACGCACAGGGCAACGTATCTGATTGCATTCATTGGGTAGCCTTCTCTCTCGGTGGTGAATTCGCCGGCAGTGTTGCCGACTACGGCAAGAGTCTTCGCGTTCACGATTCCCTCAGCCAGTGAAGCGAGAATATTCGCGAATTGCCCAGGCGGTCGGTGCGTTGGCACTCATTGAACCGTCCTCACTCATGGACCCGTCCTATGTGCGGTGCGGGACATAGCATCGCGCAAACGGTATAAGATGTTTCGATGGCCTCCAGGACGCCACGCCGAGGCATGGTGAGAGCGCCGATCTCGCAGAGCGATTTTGGCCCGCGCGGGGCTGTCACCGCGCCGCACAGCCCGCACCAGAATCACCTCCTCGACGCCCTCCCCGCCGTTGACTACGACCGGATCGCTTCCCATCTGGAACCGATATCGATGAAGCTGGGCGACGTTTTGTATGAGTCCGGAGCCAAGCTGCGCTACGTCTATTTTCCGACTACGTGCATCGTTTCCCTGCTCTACGTAATGGAAGACGGCGCGTCGGCCGAGATCGCCATCGTGGGCAACGAGGGCATCCTCGGCATTTCGCTGTTCATGGGTGGAGACACCACGCCGAGCCGCGCGCTGGTGCAGAGCGCGGGGCATGCGTTTCGCCTGAAGGCCGAATTGCTGAAGGACGAGTTCGGTCGTTTCGGGCCGACGATGCACCTGTTGCTACGATACACGCAGGCCCTGATCACGCAGATGGCGCAAACCGCGGTGTGCAACCGGCATCATTCGGTGGATCAGCAGTTGTGCCGATGGCTGTTGCTCAGCCTCGACCGATTGCAGTCGAACACGCTGTCGATGACGCAGGAACTGATCGCCAACATGCTCGGTGTGCGCCGCGAGGGCGTCGCCGAGGCCGCCGGGAAGCTGCAAGATGCCGGTCTGATCAGCTACCGACGGGGCACGATCACCGTTGTCGATCGTCTCGGGCTGGAGGCCAAGACATGCGAGTGTTACCGGGTAGTCAAAACGGAGTTCGATCGGCTTCTGCCCTACACCGTCAAGTAGGGCGCTAAATCCCCGGCCAGCTGCGCCGCCCGCCGCCTATGTGCGGCAGCGCGCAGACGGCACCATGTCGACGCCATATCCTCGTAGGAATCCGGGCAACCGTTGTCGCGATTGCATTGCCGTTGCACCGGGCCGCGCCCCGCGGCAACGAGTTGGCAGGCGTCTCATCGGCGGCGTTGCCCGACTTCCCAGGAGAGTGCAGGTGCCGTCGCTCCAACGCACGCCCGTCGTGAATTACCTGCTGGATTCGCTGCCCTCCGGCGAGCAGCGGACGATACTTGCGCGCTGCGAAATGGTGGACCTCGCGTTTGCCGATGTACTCTGCGCACCCGGCGACATCCTCAAAGGCGTCTATTTCCCGATCGGAAGCTTCATCTCGTTGATTATGCCGATCGACAATTCGGCGGCCCTCGAGGTCGGTCTGGTAGGAAACGAAGGAATGTTCGGGCTTCCACTCGCGCTCGGCGTGAATGTCTCGCCGGTGCGTGCCGTCGTGCAAGGCGCCGGACCCGCATTGCGCATGGGCGCCGCGACCTTTCGCCGGGAGCTCGAACGCTGCCCGGCATTGCGCCGCAGGATCGGCCGATATATCCATGTTCAGCTGACACAGCTCGCGCAAACGGCAGCTTGCACGCGCTTCCACGTGGTCGAGGCGCGACTGGCGCGCTGGCTGCTGATGACGCAGGACCGCGCGTTCGCAAACACGTTCCATGTCACGCAGGAGTTCCTCGCCTACATGCTCGGGGTTCGCCGGGTTGGCATCACCACTGCGGCGAGTTCCCTGCAGGGGCGAAAGCTCATTCACTACAACCGAGGCAATATTACGGTTCTCGACCGGTCCGGGCTCAAGGAGGCGGCGTGTGGTTGCTACAGAGCCGATCTGGATTCGTACGAGTTGATGCTGGGATAGCTGGCCGCCGAAATCCAGACGAGTTTCCCCTCTACCGCACGCGTGATCGACTCATTGGATCACCGCGGCAACGCCCCGCGGACAATCACGGAATCATCCCGCATTCGAACATCTTGTTGGCAATCGGTCCCGCCACCTTGTTCAGGAACGCGGCGCGCGCCTGCGGATCGTTCTTCAGAAAGGCTACGGCCCTCTGCTCCTCCTGTGACTTCGGCTGCCCCTTCTGCTGCCACAGCTGCTCGCAGCTCGTGCTCTGGTATTTGGAGATGACCTTGTCCGCGACCATGTCCATGATCCTTCCCTGCCCAACCGCAATACCCGCTGCGCATAACGCCGCCATACCCACGATCAGATAGCCTCGTTTGTTCATTTTCCGCTCCTCAAACGCGTTTCACCGGGGACATCGCTGCCGATGGCGCTTGGAACCATCGCGCGCGATCCATTTTGATCCTCACGTGCCCACGACTCGGACGCCAAATTTCTGCTTCATCACGGCCGGATGCGCTCGGCTTCTGGCAACGTTCATTCCTCGACTTCGGCGGTCGGAGACTTGATCCGCATCGACCGAACCATGATTCCAGCCACCACGGCGTGCAATACGGCAGCCGGCCATAGCAGAATCCCCCCAAGGTGCCCGACGATACCGAGATAAGCGAGGTAGGCGGCGATCAACGCGCAATAGATCAGCATTCCGCGAAATGCCGCTGTAGTGCTCACTGACTTCTGTGTATCCGGCCAGCACGCAAAGGAAAGGCCGAACAATCCTATGCCGAGACAGCGGGCGATCACGATCTCGATGCCCGAAGCGTCAACGCCCAGCAGTTGTTTTACCACCAGTGCTGGCTTGAATATCAGTGAAAGTCCCGTCGCAACCTCCAGCACAACGCCGAATGCGAGCGTCTTGGTCAGGGCATTGGGGCCACGGTCGTTCGCTTCTGTCATTTCGGCTGTTCTCGGAGTCACGGTTGCCACGATACCCGATGTTGGCATCGAAACCGCGCCGCGACCGGCGGCATATGCCGCAAGCGCCTTCGCACCGGCGGGATCCGCTGTCCCAAAAAAATGCGCCGCGCCATCAGCAAAACCTTGGCCGGCGCGGCGCGAAAACAAATTGAGAACAAGAGCCTGCCGTACGTTCGTTCGAGCAGGCGCGAAGTCGTCGTCTAATGGGACATATAGGTCCGATAGATCGCCCACAAAGTAACCAGCCCGAAGGTGCAGACGACGCCTTGAAGTGCGGCCTCCGCGGCCAGGATCTTGGACCCGCGGCGCCAATGGTGGACGTACCTGACGGCGGCGGAGATAGTGCCAAGGAGGACTGCCACAGCGCCGAGCCAGAAGATCCAGGTTACCAATTCATATTCCATAATTGTGTATCAAAGGATTGGCACACGGTCCCGAACTGCCCGCACGTTGGCGGCGTACGCGTCCAACCGGCTCACAGCCGACTGACAGAACGGCGCAAGATAGTAGTGCCGCGGCGAACCGCGCACCACGGAATATTTCGCATAGGTGATATGCACATGTTCAATATCAGAAGTGTCGACCTGAACCTGTTGCCGGTGTTCGAGGCGGTGTACGAGGAACAGAGCCTGTCGCGGGCAGCCGTGCGCCTGGCGATGACGCAATCGGCGGTCAGTCACGCACTGTCACGGCTGCGCGCGTTGTTCAGCGACGAGTTATTCGTGCGCCGCTCGAGGGGCGTGGTGCCGACGCCAACGGCGGACGCACTCTATGCCAAGCTGCACGACGCGCTGGGGTCGATGCGCGAAACAGTTGCCGAGAGGCGAGGCTTCGTTGCCAGGACATCGAAACGCAGGTACTTCCTGGCGATCACCCACCCCCTTGGTCCAATGATCGTATTGCGTCTGCTGGAGCGGCTGGCAACGGCGGCGCCGAATATCGGGGTAGCCGCCAGCACGCGATCACGGCCGATCGACCTGAATAGCGCGCTGCGCGATGGCCGGATCGACGCGGCCATCGACTGGATCCAACCCGAGGGTGATCAGTTCAAGTCGACGTTGCTATTCGACGATGTCCTGGTGGCGGTGGCGCGCGAGGGCCACCCGGCGCTACGCCGACCGGCGTCGATGAAAACGTTGCGCGAGGGTAGGTTTGTAGAGCTTCGACCCCGCGTCGATGGCGAGCATCCGGTGGCGGGGATACGGGAGTGGCGCCACCTGAACGTGCCAGTCGCGCTGCAGGTGTCCGAGATCCTGGAGGTGTTCATGGTTACCAGTCAATCGGATCTGTTCGGTCTCATTCCGCGGAGCATGGAAAGGACTGCCCGCACCACGCTTGGGTTGCGTTCATTGGGCGTCGGTCCCAAGTCGGCCAGCGTGCCCATCAGTCTCATCTGGCATGCGCATCGCGATGCCGATCCGGGACACGCTTTCCTGAGGAAGGAACTTGCGTCTGTCACCCAGAAACTCGTGGAACATGGTTAGGGGCACGCTGTGAGGTGACGGGTCCATTCCACGATGACTCACAGACGATGCGAGCGATCGACGATCGCAAATCCCGGCCACGCAATGTCCTCGCCCTTGGCGAGCGCCAACACCTTGAATAGTTCTCCCATTTCGGCAGGCGACGTCAGCTTCTGCACCGCAGCCGCTTCGCGCAAATACGCCACCGATGCCGGTTCGCCGATCTCGCACAGAAGGTCAAGAATGCCGCAACCCAGAAGGAACGCGGCCTGTGGCGCGTACCCAGCCACCTGCAGTCCCGCGCGTTCCCCGGCCAGCGCCATGGCGGTGAAGTCGACATGTGCGGTCAGGTCGGACAAACCGGGCCAGAGAAATGGATCCGCATGCGAGTGATGCCGGTAGTGACCCATCAGTGTGCCCTCACCGCGTTGCGCGTGATAGAACTCCGCCTGAGGAAATCCGTAGTCGATGATCATCATGGCGCCGGCGGTCATGCGCCGGCCGACGTCCTCGACTAGCGCTTCTGCGGCCGGATTTATTTCACTCAGATAGTCGCCCGCTGCGGGAAATCGCGCTGATGCGGCCGCGCGCAGAGAATCGTCAGCCAGAGGCCGGTCCTCCCAGTGCAACTTCGCATTGCATGCCACACCGCGTTCGAACCAGGCACCGTCGCGGCGCAGAACGAGATGGGGCGGGACCGCGTCGAGTACTTCGTTCATCACCACGGCGCCGTCGAACGTCGCGGGCAACGCATCGAGCCATTCGACGCGTCCGATGTGGTCTGGCGCGCGGCGCGCGATTTCCGCGCGCTGACGCTGACGCAGGTCGGGGCTGACATCGAGGATCGCGTAGCGCGACGGCAACGCGCCCGACCTGGCGAGCGCGTTCATGAGATCGGCGGCGAGCGCGCCGCTGCCCGCGCCGAATTCCACAAGTTCGCGCGCGGCCGTCGCGGCGAGAACAGGCGCGACCTGCGCCGCCAAGGCGCGGGCGAACAATGGCGTGGTTTCGGGCGCGGTGACGAAATCGCCGGCACCGCCGAATTTGCGCGCGCCCGCGACGTAATAGCCCAGTCCCGGCGCGTACAAAACCATCTGCATGTAGTCAGCGAACGTGATCCAGCCTCCCGAACGCACGATTTCGCCGCGCACCATGGTCATCACGCGGGAACTGTGGTCCCGGGCAGCAAGGTCCGGCTCGGGCAGGACGGATAGGTTGGTGCATTTCATGGCGTGACTCGGTGGCCGCGTGCACCGTTCGCGCGCGCGAGCACCATGTGCTAGATTGCCGCGAAGTCTAGCGGAATCGGCGCGAAGGTCCAGGAAACGGGTGCTGCGTGCAAGGAAAGACCGTACTGATCACCGGTGGCGCCAAGCGCGTCGGCGCCGCGATCTGCCGCCGACTTCACTTGGCGGGGGCGAACCTGATGCTGCATTATCGCGCCTCCGCCGGCGAGGCGCGCCTGCTTCAGGCGGAACTCAACCACACGCGGACCAATTCCGTTTCGCTGATCCAGGCCGACCTCCTCGACCTGCACAAATTGCCGTCGGTGGTCGAACAGACGCTGCAGGCGTTCGGCCGCCTCGACGCGCTGGTGAACAACGCGTCGTCATTCTTTCCCACGCCCGCCGGCGACATCACCGAAGCGCATTGGAACGATCTGGTTGGCACCAATTTGCAGGTGCCGCTGTTCCTGGCACAGGCGGCGGCGCCGGCCTTGCGGAAGACACAGGGCGCGATCGTCAACCTCTCCGACATCCACGCCGAGCGCCCGCTGAAGAATTACGTCGTGTACTCGATTGCCAAGGCTGGATTGGCCGGCCTTACGCGTTCGCTCGCGCGCGAACTGGCGCCCGACGTGCGCGTCAACGCCGTTGCGCCCGGTCCCATCCTGTGGCCCGACGATGAATCCTTTGACGAGCTGTCGCGGCAGCGGATCATTTCGCACACGCCGCTGAAACGCGAAGGCACGCCGGACGACATCGCGCGCGCCGTGCACTTCCTGCTGGCGGACGCCGGCTACATCACCGGCGAAACCATCAACGTGGATGGCGGCCGCAATATGGCGATGTGACGCAGCCCGCAGGCGCGTCAGCCGCGCAACACGGCCACTCTGGCGGCGATGCCTTCGAGGTACGGATCGATGATTCCATGCGTAACCAGCGCGACGCGCGTACGCTCGAGGTAATCAAGCGAGGAGCCGAACGCGCCTTTGGCCCCGGCGATGATGCGCGCCTCTTCTTCGACGGACAGTCTGCCGGCGTATTGCGGATGGGCATGGCGAACGGCGAACGTCAGTGCGTGAATTTCGCGCTCCCCCGACCGCACCCGAACCCAGCGCGGCCGATACGCGCCCACCACCATTTCCCGCCGCCAGAGCAGATGCAGTTCGTCCATCGCGACCGGCGC
>Ga0070670_100000988_pt1 | contig 22326 bp, 20 predicted proteins | sample KBSS63metaG_FD_64665 | JGI IMG/M metagenome (GOLD analysis project Ga0070670, IMG submission 64665) | Switchgrass rhizosphere microbial communities from Kellogg Biological Station, Michigan, USA - KBS S6-3 metaG | ecosystem: Host-associated > Plants > Roots > Rhizosphere > Soil ... | reverse complement strand
GTCGCAGGCCGAAGCGATGGTCTCGAAGTGCGCCAGGATGCCCTTCTGTCCAGGCTTGGAATAATAGGGCACGGTGATCAGCGCCGCATCGGCCCCAGCCTCCTGCGCAAGCCGGGTTGCTTCGATCGTCCGTGCGGTGCAGTGGCTTCCGGTCGCGGCGATGACGGGCACCCTGCCTCCGGCGGCCGCCACGCAGGTGACGATGACGGACTGCCGCTCCGCTGCCGTCAGCACGGGACCTTCGCCGGCAACGCTGCAGACCGCCAATCCGTCGATACCGCTGAGGATCTGCCATTCGACATGTTCCCTCAGCCCGGCAAGATCTAAGAGATCGTCGCGGAAAGGTGTCACGAGCGAAGCGATCGCCCCACCGATGCTGGGCAGGGATCTGTCACCTGCCGCGTAAACTGTTCGCATCTTTGCCTTCCTCAAAGATAGGAAAGAACGATGATAAGCTCGACGCAGCCGAGCAACAGCCCAAATCCCACCATGATCAAAGCCGTCCGCCGCGCGCGCATCCTCCGGCTTGCCTTGGGGCGTCGAGCCTGTTCGGGCTTTGCGCTCGAGGGCTTGTCGGGACGGCGGGAAAGGCGGTGAAACGTGTCTGGGAGGTTCGATGTCGTTGGCTTGAGCATGGCGTTCACCTTTGAAAGCAAGGTGACAACGCTAGCGCCGGGCCCCATAAGAAAGCCATTGCTCGTCGCATCGGTGGATATTAAAAAACCATAAGCGAAACATCGGCTTTGAAGGGACGACGTGCCGCGCCAAACAAGCCAATCAGCCTGGAGCGCGGCGATTTTCGCGATCGAGCTGCGTCACGAGCGCCAGGATTGTCTCGCATGTCGGTGTCGGAACGCTGGAGAGTCGTCCCAGCGATACCACCATGCCGACCAGCGGCGTGATCTCGAGAGCCTTGCCGGCAAGGAGATCCTGCAGCATTGAGGTGCGCACATCTCCGACGTTCTTCGAGTGCACCAGGCGCTCCTCGATCGACATGGTAAAGCCGGCACCGAGCGCTTCGCCGACGGATTTGACCTCCGCCATCACCTTGGCGGCCAAATTGGCGAGTGCGGGATCGGCCATGATGTCGGACATCAGGGCCCGCGTCAGTGCACTGATCGGGTTGAACGCAGCATTGCCCATGAGCTTGCTCCAGATCTCGTCGCGGATTCGCGGCGTTGTCTGGATGGTGATACCGGCCGAGGTGAGCAGGTCGGCAATGGCTTCCATATCTTCGCTCGCTTCCCCCGATGGTTCGCCGAGCACGAAGCGGCCGTCATTGCTGAGGCGGATCTCACCCGGCATCGTGACTTCGGCACCCTGGTAGGCAACGCAGCCGATCACGCGACCTGGGCCGATCGACCGCCAAAGGGCGCCGCCAATGTCGAGTTCCTCGAATTGCGTCTCGGCATAGCTGCTCTGGCTGTCCCGGTGGAAATACCACCACGGTATGCCATTCAGCACCATGACAACGCGCGTCCTGTCATGCATCAGCGAGCCGATACCGGCAGCAGCAGCACCCAGTTGGTGGCCCTTCAGCCCCGTGATGATGAGATCCTGCGGCGGCAGGGTGGATGGATCGTCCGTCGCATGGACCCGCGTCACGATGGGTTCGCTCGCACCGGCCGGCCAAAGCTTAAGCCCGTTTTCCTGGATCGCCCGGAGATGGTCTCCACGCGCAACAACGGAGACGACCACGCGATCGTTCAGTCCCGCTGCCAGCCGTGCGGCTATGGCGCCACCCAGCGCACCAGCGCCATAGATGCAAATGGTCTTGATCGATTGCATGGCAGTCTCCGTTTGCTCAATTCAATGCAGACCGCAATGCAATGGTTCCCCGCTGGCCGGTCGCCAGAAGCCGGCCTCATGACATTGGCATGAGGCCGTATTCCTATAGGTCAGACGGCGCCGCCGTGGAAGACGCCGAGCAGCCAGAGGACGATCAGCACGATCAGGATGAGGCCGAGCACGCCGCCCGAGCCGCGGCCGCCGTAGCGTCCATGGGCGTAGTAACCGCCGCCGCCACCCAACAGTACAATCAGAATTACGATAATCAGGATCGTTCCCACAGCTATCTCTTTCAAGTCTTGGCGACCCGACGAATCGCAGCAAAGCCAATGCCTTGCCGAGGTCAGGTGCGACAAGGCAGATAGCGCGGCGCGGTGGATTGTCCATGATTCCGCAGCGACATTCGACAACGTCCAATTGTGTGGACAGAATAGTCGTTGGGCGGTCGGTCAGGCGCGAATGGGAATGCCTGCCTCGATGGCTGCCGCAAGGAACGCCGCGCGTGCGTCGTCGTCGGTCCGTTTGCCCTGCTTCACCTCGGCACAGATCAGCAGCGCCCGATCGAGCGCCGGCCCGTCTTCCTCCGGCCAGTCTTCAATCATCGCCCAGGATGCCGCCTGGGTGGTCGAGATCGTGACATAGACGTCGGGAGCCTCAAGGGCCAGCGTGACGGGTTGCTTCCAAGGGGTGTCCATCCGGTCGATCTCCCGTGCCGTTGCAGATGCCCTTCCATAGCCGCTTCCGTCCGAAGGTACCAGACGCGTCATCGCTCGATATAGATCGATGCTCGGCTCGAGAAGGTGAGATGTCCTAGATGCTTGCGAGGTTTTGCGGATTCAAGTTCTGAGGCTGTTGACTCAAAAGATGAAGCTGCCGGCTCCGCGAGTGCGGTGACGGCGAAGGTGCCTTCTCGAGCTCAGCCGAACCTCGGCGTCATTTCACGGCCACCGATGGTGCGTCGCCCGGCGCGGGATCGACGGTCACGGCATAGGTCCCGACACTTTCGCGTCCGTCGCTGGACAGGGCGCGCCAGCTGAGCATGTAGACGCCGGGGCGCAACGGCGACTTCAGCGGGATCTTGATGTCGGTGCCGTTGTTGGCGAGTTGCAGCTTGCCGATCTCGACGGGGCGATCTTTCGCGTCGTGGATGACAACGACGGAAGCATGCAGGTCGACGTTTGCCGAAAACACCAGCACCAGGTTGGCGCCATTGAGCTGGATCGGCGCCGGCTGCGGCTGCGGATTTTCAAGCTTGGCTTCGGCGATGGACGAGAAGCCGAGAAAGGCGGCCAGTGTCAGGCTCAGCGCAAGTCTGGATTAATTGTTCATCGGATTGACCCTCGATTTACACTTTTAACGTCGCGTGTTTTCGAAAGTTCCGAAATGACCAATAGCGCTGCCTTATTTCGCGAAAGCGTGATCGGTTTAAGCGCGGGGCTCTGCGAGGCGGCGAGCGTTCAAGGCGTGAAGGGCGAGGGGACGCCTTCCCGGATGTCAGCAGAGAACGACGATGAGAGACCGTCCGCCTTTGCCTTTTCATCGATGTGGGAGAGCTGCTTGAGTTCCGGAAGCGTCCGGCGCATGTCCAGCGCCTTCTGCCCGTAGGCGTAGTCCGGGACATAACCGTTGACCAGCAAGCGCCAGTCGGCAGGCAAGCTATCACCGACCGCCCGCACCAATGCCACCACCGCAGTCGTGCAATTCGTCGTCAGCGAATTGTAGAAGAGGGGCTTGGCGGCAAGCGCGTTGGCATCCGCAAGATAGGCGAGAAGCAGGTTCCGACTTCCTGCCGGCGACACGTTGAGGCGATAAAGTTGGACATCCTCGCCCCGGATATTCGAGCGCACGCCGACGACATCCCGCTCGTCCGCCGCGATGATCACCAGCGGGTTGCTCTTGAAGAGGTCGGCGATGGGCGAGAAGGCGCCGCCCTGCCGGCGTCTCACTTCGATCGACCATGCCAGCTGCTGGCCATCCGCGAAGCCGAAGCTGACGATCATATGCGCCATCAGCGGCCCGGACCAATAGGACATGAAAAGGTCTATTGTCTTCAACTGGCTGAGATCGTAGCTGCGCGTCTCCCAGTGGGGCGTAAAATCCGTTTCGCTTCGCCATTCGAAGGTGCGGACATTGGTCAGGATCAACTGGTCGCCCTCCACCCGGCCGGTGACCTGCCGCGCCACATCCGGGGCCCAGTCGGCATCGGCGGGAGGCAGGATCGTCGACCACCATCCGATCACCGAAAGCAGCGCTAGGGCGAACACGATGGCGATGGGCCAGCGCCAGGGTCGAAACAGACCAATCGTGGTGACGATGCCGATGATGGCAAAAATTCCGGCACCAAACGACCTCATCCAGTCCTGTCCGGGCAGCCTGTACCAGAGGGCAAGGCTGGCCCAGGTGGTGGCGGCGACCACGACCAGCAGGACGGTGAACAGCAGGACAGTGCGGGTGAATTTCTGCAAGCTTTTCCTCATCTGTCCATGCTCGTGGCGTCGAGGCAACAGAATTGGGGTTGGAACGGATGTTTGCAATGGCCCGTCGGCCAAACATTTGCGAAAGCCACAGCCGTCATCACATGGCCGTTGTCGCGTGGAGGACGTGCGCCGCCAATGAAGTATCTCATTCAGGGAACCTAGACGAGCGGCGGATCCTTGCCTTCGCTCAGATAGCTGTTGAGCGCTTCGGCAATATCGGCCGCATCCGATTTGCCGAGATCGATGAAATCGCGCCCATCCGATGCCGCCGGCAACCCTGTCAGGGTATCGAAGACGGTCCATCTGCCAAAGTGCGCGGTGTCGGGCTGGCACGCGTAGCGGGGGTCTGACACCGCGCTCGGCCCATCCGTGTCTTCGGCTCTCTTCGATGAAATCGATCGTCGCAAACCGGTCATCGCCTTCTCATCCAAAGTGGGCGTGCCGCAAGCTGTCCAGGCGGCAGCGCTTTCCGTTGATTGTCCACAAGGGCAAGCAGCTCATGGACTAGATGGCGTTGATGGTGGGCAGATAGAGTTCCACCTGCTTGCGTTCGTCGGCACTCAGCGTTTCGACCCGTTCCTTCCAGAAGGCCTCTGCCTCGCTGGAGTCAGGCTCCCAGTCGCGCGTCGAGACGACGTTGTCGTCGACGACGGATCGACGTTTACCGCCGAGGCGAACATAATCCTTGGCGAGCTGCAGCAGCGGTGTGTCTGTTTCGGAGGTGCTCATCGTGTCGCCCCCCAGAGATAACCCAGTGCCGCGACGATGCCCACCGATGTCAAAGGATTTTCACGGATCTGCGCTTTGACATCCTCCATCCAGCTGCTTGTAGCGATGGCCGTTGCCGCGCTATCCTCGCTCGAGGTCTTGGTGTCGCTGCGGATTAAAGCATCGTGACGGCTCTGCAGCGCCTGTTCGGCGAGGTCGCCGCCTGTGGTGCTGTCGATGGCGTTCGGCCGCACCCTGTTGCTGTGGTTTTCCATGTCGGTCGCTCCTTTTATCATCAGACAACCAAGGGCGGCGCTTTGGGTTCCAGACGAGCGGTCAGGAATTGATGGCTGGGCCTGTCTTCCGGCTTTCCAACAGGGTTTGAAGGGTGACCGGCTTCATTTCGCGGGCATCGACGCCGACGTCAAATTGCCGAAGCATCGGCTTAAGTCGCCCATGCGAGTGGCCATGCAGGTTGATCGCCCTTTTGCCGATCTGGTTCCAGGTGCGGAAGGGATAGTGGCAAAGCACCAGCCTGGTGCCGTCGACCGTCAACTCCCTGTAGTGCTGAACGCTCTCCCAGCCCTTTGCCTCTGTCACCGTGTCGGGATCGTTGTTGCCGATGATCAGGTGTTTCCGGCCACGGAGCCGCGCGAGCAATGCTTCGGGCGTTCCACCTCTTGCCGTCATCACGTCGCCCAGATGCCAGACCTCGTCCTCCTCCGCCACCGTCTCGTTCCAGAGTTCGATCAGGGCGGCGTCGTGCTCGATCATCGAAGCGAAGGGTCGCCTGTCCAGCCGCAACACCCGCGGATCACCGAAATGCGTATCGGCTGTGAAAAAGATCATCGGTCCCTCCGACCAGGGGAAAGCTGCAGCATGTTCTGAAATTGGCTCGGCTCGTCGAAGGGCAAGCTATCGCGGGAAACCGCTCCGTGGATATGCCAGATATGCGAAGGCCTCCGCCTGGTCGGCGGAGGCCTCGAATGGACTGATCTGCGAGATATGCCGGACCTGTCGAGAGGCCCGGCCACCTTGATCTTACTTGGCGAGGCGCAGCTTCAGCTGGGCAACACCGGCAGCCACGTTGAGGCCGGTGCTGGTTTCGCCGCTCAAGGGCTGCAGGCCGAAATTCCGCGAGGAACCGCCGATCAGCGCGTTGGCGCCGAGGCCGATGCCGACGGATGCGCCGGCGGATGCGCCGACATAGTTGCCGGCCAGCGCGCCTTCGCCAGCCCGTGTCGGGTTGACGTTATAGACGATCCAGCTCAGATAGGCCTTGCGGGTCACGCCGATGTCGAGACCGAGCTTGCCGATCGAGCCGACATAGTGTTCGGCGCGGCCATTGCGCTGCTTGAAGTCGCAGCTCACCGCCTTGTTCGATCCGAGGATCATGCCAACGCCGCCGGCCACCGTGCAGGAAAGCGTGCCGAGCCGTTCCTTCGGCTGCTTGGCGACGATCTCCTTGCTGTGGCGCGGAGCCGCATCGGCGACGGAAGCGAAGGCGGCAGCGGCAGCAGCGGCGATGATGACGAATTTCTTCATGATAGTTCCTCACTTGATGATGCGGTGGGAACGCGGCGGGCGGAAAAAGGTTTCATCGGGTTGAGGGGCGCACCGGGCTTGGCTGTCCACAGAACTGCCCGCAAGCTGTGCCAAAGCCATGGCCGCGCAAGTTTGCCTGTGCGTGCTGCTCACGTCAACTCCGAAGTGCCGGCCGTTGACAGCTCGTCGCGGCATCACTTATGTTTATTCGAACGGTAATGGATTCTGCCGGGCGCAACGCCGAACCGCTTCCTCGATGAAGCCGATGACTCCTACTCAACGCGCAAAACGCGAAGGAGTAGAGTCGTGTCTGCAAATCCAATTCTATCTCATCTGCCCATGGCAGCCGCAGTTGACGGAGCGTCGTTCTCATGACGCTCGCAATGATCTTTGGCCTGCGTTTCCGGCAAATCCGTAGCCTTTCAAAATGGGTCGTCGCTGTCGTTCCGATGGCACTTGCCGTCGGCTCGCTCGTCGCGCTCTTCCTCTGGAGCCTCGATAGAGCGACGGAGCTGCGCTTCGCGCATCCCTGGCTCATCTATCTCATGCCGGTCGCGGGCTTTGCCATGGTCTGGGCCTACGGCAAGGTCAGCAAGTCTGCCGAAGCCGGCAACAATCTGATCGTCGACCAGATCCATGAACCCGGCGGCGGCGTGCCGCTTCGCATGGCTCCGCTGATCCTAGTGACGACTGTGCTGACCCATCTCGTCGGCGGATCGGCGGGTCGGGAGGGAACCGCCGTTCAGCTCGGCGGCAGCCTGGCCAGCGCGTTTGGAAAGATCTTCAAGCTGACGCCGTCCGACACCCGCATCCTGTTGATGGCGGGTATTGCGGCGGGCTTCGGCGCGGTCTTCGGCACGCCCATTGCGGGTGCGGTCTTCGCGCTGGAAGTGCTGACGATCGGCCGCATGCAATACGAGGCCTTGCTTCCGTCTCTTCTGGCGGCCGTCGTTGCCGACTGGACCTGCCACGCCTGGAGCATCGGTCATGTCCACTATTCCATCGCCTATATGGCCGGCATCGGCGAGGGCATGGGTTTTCATCTCGACGCTCTTCTGATGCTGAAAGTGGTGCTCGCAGCTGCCGCCTTCGGGCTCGCCGCTCACGTCTTTGCGGAACTCTCGCATCTGGCGTCGTCGGCCTACAAGGCCGTTTTGCCCTATGCGCCGCTGCGTCCAGTCCTTGCGAGCGCCATCCTCCTCGGCCTGGTCTATATCCTCGGAACCCGGGAATATCTCGGCCTCGGCGTCTGGTCGCCCAATCCGGATGACGCGACGATCCTCGGTTTCTTCCGCCCCGATCATATCGATGACTGGAGCTGGGCCTGGAAGGGGCTGTTCACCATCGTCACCCTCAGCGCGGGCTTCAAGGGCGGCGAGGTGACGCCGCTCTTCTTCATCGGCGCGGCTCTGGGTAGCGCACTCGCCGGCGTGCTCGGCGCGCCGCCGGACCTGTTTGCGGCACTCGGCTTCGTGGCTGTCTTTGCAGGCGCGACCAACACGCCGCTCGCCTGCATGATCATGGGCATAGAGCTGTTCGGCGCCACCCACGCAGTCTACATCGCCGTCGCCTGCTTCATTGCCTATCTCTGCAGCGGCCACTCCAGCATCTACCTTTCGCAGCGCGTCGGCGTTCCGAAGACGGTCACCGCAAACCATATCCCCCCCGACATCTCCGTGCGCCACATGCGCGACATGAACGCCCAGGCCATGGGCGATCTGATGACCAGCGTGCGGCTTCGCTCGATCCCGACAACCGCCAACCTTCAGGAAAGGCCTATCCCCATGACAAGCCACAAGCTCTCTTCCCGCGAGATCGGGATGATCCGGATCTATCTGAAGCCGCGCGAGAAGGCTGTCGGCAGGGGCGGATGGTTCGGCGGCAGCAGGCCGCTCTACCGGGAACTGGTGATGCAGGCGAAAGCCGCAGGCATCATGAACGCCGTCGCCCATACCACCCATTTCGGATACTCGAACAGCGGCAAGCTCCAGGACGAAGGCATCGAGATCCCGAACCCGGACCTCACCATCTGCGTCGAGCTGATAGCCGATCGGCACCAGCTCGAAACCTTCTGCCGCACCCATGGGACGCTTCTGAAGAACAAGGTGATCATCTACAAACATATCGAGCACTGGGATGTTCTGGGCCACGAGATCGCCACCGAGGAGACGCTGAAGCAGGCTGCGTCCTGAGAGGGCGGCGTTCCGTCCAGTCGCCTTCGGGCTTGCGATTGAGGCGCAGCCTACCGCAAGGCCGCCCCGGCATGAGGCGAGTGCGGCAGGCAGCTCACGAGGAATAATCAGGCGCTCTTAAACGCGGCGAGGGCGCAGGCAGGTCAACAACCTTCCTGCGCCCTCGCGCTTGTTATTTCAGTATGCGATCAAGGCCGACGGTGAAAGTCGCCCCTGCCGCCTTCAGCCCCCGATCACGAGCAACCGCTCGTCGCCCCACAAGTGTCGCACTTCTCGCAGGTGCCGTTGCGGACCATCGTGAAGTTTTGGCACTCGCCGCACATGCTGCCGGTATAGCCCTGCATGATCGAGCGGGTGCGGCGTTCGGCTTCCAGTTTCTTTGCTTCTGCCTTGGCCGTTGCCGCAGCGTCGGCTGCGGCGTCCGTGAACAGGGCGGTCTCGTCGTCCGCCATGTCCTCGGCAAGCTCCTTGGCGCGCTCGTCATATTCGCGCTTGAAGGAGACGACTTCGGAGGTCGAGATCGCCGCGACGGTTTCCAGCTTGCGCACCGCGCTGCCGGAGAAGGAGGTGATCGTCGCGCCGGACGATGCCTTGGCAGGAGCGGCCGTTGCCGCGCCCTTCGGCTCGTTGGTCTTGCCGACCAGCGTCGGCTTGTAGCCGCGTGTCAGGCCCTTGGAGACGACATCCGCCTTGCCTTCCGACACACCGCGACCGAGCGAGGTGTTGTTGAAGTCTGACGTGTCGACATGCGCCAGGTCATGACGGCCGAGATAGGAGACGGCGAGTTCGCGGAACACGTAGTCGAGGATCGACGTGGCGTTCTTGATGGCGTCGTTGCCCTGGACGATGCCGGCCGGCTCGAACTTGGTGAAGGTGAAGGCGTCGACATATTCCTCGAGCGGCACGCCGTATTGCAGGCCGAGCGACACCGAGATGGCGAAGTTGTTGATCAGCGCGCGCAGCGCCGAGCCTTCCTTGTTCATGTCGAGGAAGATTTCGCCGAGGCGACCGTCGTCATATTCGCCGGTGCGCAGGAACAGCGTGTGACCGCCGATCTTGGCCTTCTGGGTGTAGCCCTTGCGGCGGCCGGGCAGCTTCTCCTGCTCGCGGCTGACGCGCTCGATCACCCGTTCGATGATCTTCTCGGTGATGGTGACGGCCTGGGCTGCGGCAGGCGCCTGCAGCAGGTCCTCCAGCGCATCCTCATTGTCGTCGTCGTCGATCAACGATGCGTTCAGCGGCTGCGAAAGCTTGGAGCCGTCGCGATAGAGCGCGTTGGCCTTGAGGCCGAGCTTCCAGGACAGCATGTAGGCGTTCTTGCAGTCCTCGACGGTGGCGTCGTTGGCCATGTTGATGGTCTTCGAGATCGCACCCGAGATGAAGGGCTGGGCGGCCGCCATCATGCGGATGTGGCTGTCGACCGAGAGATAACGCTTGCCGATCTTGCCGCAGGCATTGGCGCAATCGAATACGGCCAGGTGCTCATCCTTCAGGAACGGCGCGCCTTCCAGCGTCATCGCTCCGCAGATGTGGATGTTGGCAGCCTCGATGTCCTTCTTGGAATAGCCGAGGTGGTCGAGCAGGTTGAAGCCCATGTCGGCCATCTGCGCGTCGGTGACGCCAAGCTGGTTGCGCATGAAGTCGGCGCCGAGCGTCCACTGGTTGAACACGAACTTGATGTCGAAGGCGGATTTCAGCGCAGCGTTGACGGCTTCGATCTTGTCGTCGGTAAAGCCCTTGGCCCGCAGCGAACCGGGGTTCACGGCCGGTGCCTGGTTGAGATTGCCATGGCCGACGGCATAGGCTTCCATCTCGGCCAGCTGGCTCTCGGTGTAGCCAAGCGTGCGCAGCGCTTCCGGAACGGCGCGGTTGATGATCTTGAAGTAGCCGCCGCCGGCGAGCTTCTTGAATTTCACCAGCGCGAAGTCGGGCTCGATGCCGGTCGTGTCGCAGTCCATGACGAGGCCGATCGTGCCGGTCGGCGCGATGACCGTGGCCTGGGCGTTGCGGTAGCCGTGCTGTTCGCCGAGTTCCAGCGCCTTGTCCCAGGCAGCCTTGGCATGGGCGACCAGATCCTGGTCCGGGTTTTCCGAATGGATAAGGGCGACCGGGTTGATCGACAGGCCTTCATAGCCCGTCGTCTCGCCATGGGCGGCGCGGCGATGGTTGCGGATGACCCGCAGCATCGATTCGCGGTTCGGCTTGAACATCGGGAACGGTCCGAGTTCGGAGGCCATTTCGGCCGATGTCGCGTAGGACACGCCGGTCATGATCGCGGTCAGCGAGCCGGCGATAGCGCGGGCGTCGTCGCTGTCGTAGGGAATGCCCGAGGACATCAACAAGCCGCCGATGTTGGCATAGCCGAGACCGATGGTGCGGTACTGGTAGGAGCGCTCGGCGATCTGCCTCGACGGGAACTGCGCCATCATCACGGAAATTTCGAGCACGACGGTCCACAGACGCACGGCATGTTCGTAATCGGCGATGTCGATGCGCTTGGTGGCGGCATCCTTGAACTGCAGCAGGTTCAACGAGGCGAGGTTGCAGGCCGTGTCGTCGAGGAACATGTATTCCGAGCACGGGTTCGAGGCGCGGATCGGGCCTTCGGCCGGGCTTGTGTGCCAGTCGTTCATCGTTGCGTTGAAGTGCAGGCCCGGATCGGCCGATGCCCAGGCGGCGTAGGAAATCGATTCCCAGAGGTCGCGGGCCTTCAGCGTCTTCATGACGCGGCCATCCTTGCGGGCGGTCAGGTGCCAGTCGCCATCCTGCTCCACGGCGCGCAGGAAGTCGTCCTTGATGGAGACGGAGTTGTTGGAGTTCTGGCCTGACACGGTGAGATAGGCTTCCGAATCCCAGTCGGTGTCGTAGGTCTTGAACTTGAGGTCGGTATAGCCCTGGCGAGCGAACTGGATGACGCGCTGGACATAGTTTTCCGGCACCTGGTCCTGCTTGGCGGCCTTGATCTGGCGCTTCAGCGCAAGGTTGGTCATAGGGTCGAACGGGTCGTCCTTGCCGCCTTCGAGGCAGGCCTTCATGATCGCCGCCAGGTGACGGGCAACGACCTTGGAGCCGGTGACGAGGGCAGCAACCTTCTGCTCTTCCTTGACCTTCCAGTTGATGTACTCTTCTATATCCGGATGGTCGATGTCGACCACGACCATCTTGGCCGCACGACGGGTCGTGCCGCCCGACTTGATGGCGCCGGCAGCCCGGTCGCCGATCTTAAGGAACGACATCAGGCCGGACGAGCGACCGCCGCCCGACAGCTTTTCGCCTTCGCCGCGCAGATAGGAGAAGTTGGAGCCGGTGCCGGAGCCGTACTTGAAGAGGCGGGCTTCGCGGACCCAGAGGTCCATGATGCCGCCTTCGTTGACGAGATCGTCCTCGACCGACTGGATGAAGCAGGCATGCGGCTGCGGATGCTCATAGGCCGACTTCGACTTGGTGAGCTTGGCGGTGAAGGGGTCGACGTAATAGTGACCCTGGCCGGGGCCATCGATGCCATAGGCCCAGTGCATGCCGGTGTTGAACCACTGCGGCGAATTCGGTGCGACGCGCTGGGTGGCGAGCATGTAGGCAAGCTCGTCGCGGAAGGCGAGCGCATCGTCTTCGGACGAGAAGTAGCCGCCCTTCCAGCCCCAGTAGGTCCAGGTGCCGGCCAGACGATCGAAGACCTGGCGGGCATCGATTTCCGAACCGGTCTGTTCGTCCTTCGGCAGCGCCTTCAGGGCAGCCTCGTCGGGAACCGAGCGCCAGAGGAAGGAAGGAACATCGTTTTCCTCGACCTTCTTCAGGCGGCTGGGCACGCCGGCCTTGCGGAAATATTTCTGGGCCAGGATGTCGGCCGCGACCTGGCTGAACTGCGCGGGCACATCGATGTTCTCGAGGCGGAAGACGATCGACCCGTCCGGATTCTTGATCTCACTGATCGCCTTGCGGAACTCGATCTCCGCGTAAGCGCTCTGTCCGGCCTTGGTGAAACGTCTCTCGATGCGCATCTGGGTCTACCTTTATCTGGTGCGCCCGTCTCCCGCGAGAGGGCGCGAATATCTTCGTCCAGCGTCGCTTTATCCTGCGCCGCCAGTGTTCGTCCCGCTTCGTGACCGAAACCATCATTGGGAGATGAGGCTTCTGTATCTTGTGGAGAGTGTGGCTGCAAACACTAAATATAGTATTAAACAGCCAAATTTCCAGTCCTTTGGTCGCGTTGGAATCTTTTCGCAATCGTCAGAACTGCCCTCGCGCCAAGAGGCCCGAAACGGGCATTAGACGCAATTTGAAACTCGATTTTGGAAAAGGGACCGGCCTCGATTACATATCCGATCCGTCACCGCCGTAACGTGGTCTCATTAAGTTGGAAACGGGCCGAGACGTCAAGGGCTGGTTTTTAATGTTCGGCTAACCACAATATCTTGTGGGTGAGCCTGTGGAAATTGGGGGAAACGAGAAAGCCCCGTAAGTTCAAATGCTTGGGGAGAGACGTTGCTATCCGGCTACCGACTGGCCTCTGTTTCGCGCCAGGAAACGAAACAAAAGGCGACAAGATTTTCATCGTTGCAGAAAGGTCACGCGCAGACGTGCCACAGGGACTTGCTCCCGGCGATTCGGCCGCCAAACGCAAGCAAATGCCGAAACTTGCGACGGCTTGCTCCCCCTCGACTTCATTGGAACGGTCTTTTAGCTGTCCCTGAAACGCCACAGCGACCAACCGTGGTCGCTGTGTTTCTGTCTGTCGTGATTCGTCCGCTGTTCCGGCGCACGGAGCCTGCTGCGGGACGGTGAAACGCTCCACCGCGGGCCGCTGGACCGGCGCCTGTCGGCCGGCCCAAGGCAAGTTAGCCGCGCGTGCCCTTGGCGATTGGCTCCTGATAGCTGAAGCCCATGTCCCAGGGAAAATAGATCCAGGTATCCTGGCTGACCTCGGTCACGAATGTATCGATGACAGGCACGCCCTTCGGCTTGGCGTAGACGCAGGCGAAGTGGGCGTTCGGAAGCATGCTGCGAACCTGGGCAGCGGTCTTGCCGGTGTCGGTCAGATCGTCGATGACCAGCACGCTATTGCCGCCGTTTTCGAGCAGCGCCGGGGTCACGCCCTTCAGCACCGCCAGTTCGCCCTGGTTGACGTAGTCGTGGTAGGAGGCCACGCATACCGTTTCGATCAGGCGAATGTTCAACTCGCGAGAGATGATCGCAGCCGGCACCAGGCCGCCGCGGGTGATGCAGACGATGGCGCTGAAGTCGCGGCCGAGACCGGCCAGCCGCCAGGCAAGCGCCCTGGCGTCGCGGTGGAACTGATCCCAGGAAACGGGGAAGGCTTTATCGGGAAGAGACATTCTTTTGGCTCCGGCAAGCACGGGATGACGATGCGCCGGGATTGCCGACGACCAGGGCAGAGATCTCGCCGGGGCCGGTAGGCCCGGTCTGAAACGCAATTCGCGCAGCGTGAAGAAACTGCGCGAAGGATTTTCCCGGACGGAATTCTGCTGTTGGTCGTCGCTATTAGCGGGATTTGCGGCCAAAACGCAAGAGCCGCAAATCCGCCGTGGCCGTCAGCGCGACAGCAGTGTCAGCGCCGCCATCGATTTCAGCACCGCCTTCGTGGTGCCGCCGAAAATCATCTGCCAGAGCCGCGAATGGGTATAGGCGCCCATGACCAGCAGATCGACGCTATAGTCCACAAGCCTCGTCTCGATCACCTGTGAGGCCGATTTCTCGGCGCTTACCGTCTTCGATAGGGTTGCCTTGACGCCATGGCGGATGAGGGTGGCGGTCAGGTCTGCGCCGCTGATTGCCGCCTGGTTGGCGTTCTCACTTGGATCGACAGAGAGCACCTCGACGGCGTCGGCAGCCATCAGAAAGGGCAGGGCGTCGAATGTCGCGCGGGCGGCTTCCTTCGAGCCGTTCCAGGCAATCAGGACACGCCGGATCGCCATGGGCGCCGTGCGCATATACGGCACCATCAGCACGGGCCGTCCGCTTTCGAACAGGAAGCTTTCGACCTCGATATGGGCATCCGACGGATTGGCCGGGTCAGCCTGCACGGCAATGATAAGATCGGCGCTGCGGACCGTTTCCAGGATCGGCTGCGTCGCGTAGCCGACCGAACTCGTGAAGCTGCGCCATTCGAACGAGCAGCCAGCGGCCGCAGCCTTGTTGCGGAACAGCTCTTCGATTCCCACCGCCTCGGTGCGGGCCATGTCCTGAAGGGCCTGAACGGCGATCGGATCCGGGATTTCCATCGGCGCCACCATCGGCACCGCCGACACCACCTCCGCATGCAGGCCGATCACATGGGCACTATGGGCGGCGGCAAGCGCAAGACCGAAATCGGAAGCGATACCGGCATTCTCCGGCGCATCCAGAATAATGACGATGGTCTTGTAGGTCACGGGCATCTCCTTCACGCATCACCTTGGAAAAGACGCGACGCGGCTCGCCGAGTCGCGCCCGACATCGGTCTGCTCAGGCCTCGGCGGAGGTGTTTTCCTCGATTTTGGACTGCCTGATCGCTTCCACCATCTGCCGCACCTCGGCCGCGGCTGCCTCCATTGCCGCTTCGCTCCGCGCGCGCACGACGATCTCCGTCGAGAACGACTGGCCCTGGTAGCGGGGATAGGAGCCGATGCTGGTATCCGGATGGGCCTTCTGGATCGCGCCGAGCGGCGTGCCGATATCGCCTTCACCAAACGGGCAACCGATTGCCGTCGACAGCATCGGCGTGCCGGTACGCAGCGTCGGGATGACGTTGTCGAGCATGGCCTGGAACACCTGCGGCACGCCGGCCATGACATGGACGTTGCCGATGGTGAACCCCGGCGCCGTCGACACGGGATTGGCGATGTGGGTCGCGCCGACGGGCATGCGCGCCATGCGCTGCCGGGCCTCGGTGAAGGGCATGCCGCGGCGCTCATACATCTCGGCCATCAGCTTCATTGCCTCGGCGTCATGCTCGCAGGCGACGCCGAATGCCTTGGAAATCGCGTCGGCGGTGATGTCGTCATGGGTGGGGCCGATGCCGCCTGAGGTGAACACGTAGTCATAGCTTGCGCGCAGCGCATTCAGCGCCGCAACGATGGCCTCTTCCTCATCGGCGACGATGCGGACCTCTTTCAGGTCAATGCCCGAGAGAAGCAGGATATCGGCGAGGTGGCCGATGTTCTTGTCCTTGGTACGGCCGGACAAGAGTTCGTCGCCGATCGCAAGCATGGCCGCCGTGATGATCTGGTCTGTCATGTCAGTCTCTGCCTTATCTTGAGCGTTCGACGCGAACTTATAGCAAAACCGCTGGACGGGAAGGCCCTGTCTCCGTTGCAGAAATTGAACGCAACAGGATATTGTGCAATATCGTTGAACAGTCCGTATCTGTCTCTGCGTCTGGCAGCGCGGGCGGGCGTGGCGTAGCTATTGGTCAACAGCACATCCGTGTTGCGAGGCACAGTTCATGCTACCAGAATTCATCAAACGCATCCTGTTCGGTTCGCCTGTCATGGCACCATCAACCCTCCCAGAAAAGGAAGAGAAGAAAATGGCTAAGGTCCTGGTTCTATATCATTCCACATACGGTCACATCGAAGCGATGGCCTACGCTGTCGCCGAAGGCGCAAAGTCGGCCGGTGCCGATGTCGTCGTCAAGCGCGTACCGGAACTGGTGCCGGATGACGTCGCCAAGGCATCGCACTACAAGATGGACCAGGCGGCACCGATCGCAACCGCTGACGAACTGGCCGAGTACGACGCCATCATCGTCGGCGCCGGCACCCGCTTCGGCACGGTCGCCTCGCAGATGCGTAACTTCTGGGATCAGACCGGCGGCCTGTGGTTTGGCGGTAAGCTGGTCGGCAAGGTCGGCTCGGCCTTCACGTCCTCCGCTTCCCAGCACGGTGGCCAGGAATCGACCATTCTCGGCTTCCTGCCGACCTTCCTACACCATGGCATGGCTGTCGTCGGTCTGCCCTACGCCTTCGCCGGCCAGTTGGGCACCGAGGAAGTCAAGGGCGGCTCGCCCTATGGCGCATCCACGATCACCAACGGCGACGGCTCGCGCATGCCATCGGAAGTCGAGCTGGAAGGCGCACGCTTCCAGGGCGCCCATGTTGCAAAGATCGCCGCCAAGCTGGCCTGATCAGCGATAGCAAGCTTCCAGAAAGCGCGGCCGAAAGGTCGCGCTTTTTTTATCCCGCCGACAGGCGCGGGTCAAAATGCCCCGCGAACGATGACGTGGTGGGCTGGACCATCCACATCCTTTATCGCTGCCGCAGCGACGGAGGTGCAGCCGTTGCCGGATGGCAAGGATCGGCTTTCGCGGCCCGGCCCGAAAATGCTAGTGCTCTTCCAAACGAAATGCCTGGCGCGATGCCGCCCGGTCATAGGTCAGTGGAGCGATGCATGGATAAGGTCCCTTCCGAGTGGAAAGCGCTAGCCGAGCGAGAGCTGAAGGCATCGCCGGACAAGCTGACGTGGCGCACGCCCGAAGGCATCGACGTCAAGCCGCTCTATACCGCGCGGGATCTGCAGGGCATCGACCATCTCGACAGCCTGCCGGGCTTCGCCCCTTATGTCCGTGGTCCTCGTGCGACCATGTATGCCGGTCGCCCCTGGACGATCCGCCAGTATGCGGGCTTCTCCACGGCGGAAGAGAGCAACGCCTTTTATCGCAAGAACCTCGCGGCCGGGCAGAAGGGCCTGTCCGTCGCCTTCGATCTTGCCACCCATCGCGGCTATGACAGCGACCACCCCCGCGTCGAAGGCGATGTCGGCAAGGCGGGCGTGGCAATTGATTCGGTCGAGGACATGAAGATCCTCTTCGACGGCATTCCGCTGAAGGACATGTCGGTGTCGATGACCATGAACGGCGCGGTCATCCCGATCCTCGCCTCCTTCATCGTTGCGGGCGAAGAGCAGGGCTGTTCGCGCGCCGAGTTGTCGGGCACGATCCAGAACGACATCCTCAAGGAGTTCATGGTCCGCAACACCTATATCTATCCGCCGGAACCCTCGATGCGGATCATCGCGGATATCATCGCCTACACGGCCAGGGAGATGCCGAAGTTCAATTCCATCTCGATCTCAGGCTATCACATGCAGGAAGCCGGCGCGACGCTGGTGCAGGAACTGGCTTTCACGCTGGCCGACGGCCGCGAATATGTCCGCGCAGCGCTCGCCAAGGGCCTCAACGTCGATGAGTTCGCCGGCCGGCTATCGTTCTTCTTCGCCATCGGCATGAACTTCTTCATGGAGGCCGCCAAGCTGCGCGCCGCCCGCCTGCTGTGGTCGAAGATCATGACCGAGTTCGAGCCGAAGAAGCCCGGCTCACTGATGTTGCGCACCCATTGCCAGACCTCCGGCGTTTCGCTGCAGGAGCAGGATCCCTACAACAACGTCATCCGCACGGCCTACGAGGCGCTGTCGGCAGTGCTCGGCGGCACGCAGTCGCTGCACACCAACGCGCTGGACGAGGCGATGGCGCTGCCAACAGAGTTTTCCGCCCGCATTGCCCGCAACACGCAACTGATCCTCCAGCTCGAGACCGGCGTGACCAAGGTCGTCGATCCGCTTGCCGGCTCCTATTATGTCGAGAGTCTGACCAAGGAACTGGCCGACAAGGCCTGGGAGCTGATCGAGGAGGTGGAAAAGCTCGGCGGCATGACCAGGGCTGTCGCCGAAGGCCTGCCGAAGCGGATGATCGAGGAAGCCGCCACACGACGCCAGGCTCGGGTCGATCGCGGCGAGGAGATCATTGTCGGCGTCAACAAGTACCGGCTCGACAACGAGGAGCCGCTCGACATTCTTGATATCGACAACACCGCCGTGCGCGATGGGCAGATCAGGCGCCTCGACGCGCTGCGCCGCCACCGCGATCCGGCCCGTGTGGCGGCAACGCTTGCCACGCTCACCGAGGCGGCGGAGACAGGCGAGGGTAACCTGCTGACTGCTGCGGTGGAAGCGGCCCGCGCCCGCGCCACGGTCGGCGAAATTTCGGATGCCCTGCGGCAGGTGTTCGGCGATCACGCCGCCGTGCCGGAGGTCGTCAGCGACATCTATGGCCCGGCCTATGAGGGTGACGCGGAATATCGGATGCTGGTCGAGCGCCTGTCGGCCTTTGCCGGCGGAGTTGGGCTAAGGCCGAAAATGCTGGTCGCCAAGCTTGGCCAGGATGGGCATGATCGCGGCGCCAAGGTCATCGCGTCTGCCTTCGGCGATATTGGCTTCGAGGTTCTGGCTGGACCCCTGTTCCAGACACCGGAGGAGGCTGCCGATCTTGCCATTCGCGAGAAGGTGCAGGTGGTCGGCATGTCGTCGCTGGCTGCCGGCCACAGGACACTGGCACCACAACTGGTCGAGGCACTGAAGGCCAAGGGCGCCAAGGATGTCATCGTCGTGGTCGGCGGCGTCATCCCGCGCAAGGATTACCAGTTCCTGCTCGATGCAGGCGTTGCCGCCGTCTTTGGGCCGGGTACGAATGTACTCGATGCCGCCCGCGCCATCCTCGATCTCCTGGAAGGCAAGCGGCGCAACAGTTGATGCAAGGAGCGCGTCAGGAACGGTTGGGGCGCAGAGAGGCGGATGGTCGGGGCTACCGGAATCGAACCGGTATGGGCAAGCCCGAGGCATTTTAAGTGCCTTGCGTCTACCAATTTCGCCAAGCCCCGGCGCTGTACGGATGAGAACATCCATATCCGCGACTCATATCCGCTGAGCCTCTTGGCCTATACCAGCCGAGTGTTGGCTCGAACAGGCCTGACGGGCAGCGCGAAGGCGAGGGGATCAATTCCTCCGCCGCGCAAACTAGCTACATTCGAAACCGTGGCAAATCAACCTGTTCGGCAATTCGACCCGTCGGGTGTTTGCCAAGGAAAGAGCCGGCAGCGCAGCCACGGCTTCCGCTGCCGTCTATCCACCGGCGGAAAGCCGCAGCGCCCGGCGGCTGGCGATCTGGTTCACGCCATAGCCGATACCCACGCCGGCGACCGAGCCGAAAGCCTTGATGAGCGCATCGTGCAGCCGCGCATGGCGCGTTGGTGAGAACGCCTGCAGGAACTCGAGGCCGAGAGCCCCGACCACCAGAAGCACGGCGATCGTCTTCCAGTGGCGAGGGTAGGCAAGCACGAAGACGAGGCCCGCCAGCGCATAGGCACCAGCGCGGTCTATATTGACCGTCGTCAAGGTGTGCGGCCGCAGGTCGATCGGCGAGACGGTTGAGAACAGGATGAAGGCGAGTACCAGCCAGGCGGCGCCCTTCAGAAGATGGCGTGTCGTCATTCTGTCATATTAGACAGGCTCAAGGCGGAAAAAAGGCCTCTGCAATCCGACGCGGTGCATCGCGCGGATTTCGGGCCTCCGCTCGATCGGAATGCCAGAATAGACGAAGCCCGCCAACCTGGTTACTCCAGGCGCGTAGCGGGCCTCTAACCATCATCATGATGGCTTGTCCTATAGGGAGCAGACCGTCCGGATCTGTCAATCATAAGAAATGAGGGATGGACGTTGGCTATCGGCGGTGCGGGAATACGGCAAATTATGATCTATTTGGTTGGATTTGGCGGTTGTTTTCTCGAACCTTGCGTTGCGATCACAAAGAGCCTTTATTTCAGCCGCCTGTCCGTGCAATAGCGACGGGAACAGGAACAACGAAGGGCGTTTTGGAACTTGAATATCCGGGCTGTCGATAGCGCGCAGGAAGCGATGCGGGAACTCTTTCCCGCCACGCCGCTGCAATTCAACGAGCACCTTTCCGCCCGCTACGGCGCCGATATTTGGCTTAAGCGCGAGGATTTGACGCCTGTGCGGTCCTACAAGATTCGCGGCGCCTTCAATTTTTTTCGCAAGCAGATGGCATCGGGCGCCACGGGCAAGGTCTTTGTCTGCGCCTCCGCTGGCAATCACGCCCAGGGTTTCGCTTTCGTCTGCCGACATTTCGGCGTCCCCGGCGTCGTGTTCATGCCGGTGACGACGCCGCAGCAGAAGATCGACAAGACGCGAATCTTCGGTGGCGAGTTCATCACCATCAAGCTTTACGGTGACTTTTTCGACCAGTGCTACCAGGCCGCCCGCGACCATGTTGCCGCCAATGACGGTTTCATGGTGCCGCCCTTCGATCACGCCGACATCATCGAGGGCCAGGCCACGGTCGCAGCCGAGATTGCCGGGCAACTGCCGGAAGGCGTGTTACCGGACCTGATCGTCATGCCGGTCGGTGGTGGCGGTCTTGCGGCAGGCATCACCGGTTACTTCCGCGACACCTTGCCGGCCGGCGCCTTCCGCTTTGCCGAGCCATTAGGCGCACCTAGCCTGCGACGGTCGATCGAGGCGGGAAGTCTGCTGACGCTGCCGAAGGTCGACAATTTCGTCGACGGTGCGGCAGTGGCCCGGATCGGCGACCTCAATTTCGAAGCCCTGCGAGGCTTTAGTGCCGATCAGGTGATGCTGATGCCGGAGAACGCCATCTGCGTTACCATCATCGACATGCTCAATGTCGAGGGCGTCGTCCTGGAGCCCGCAGGAGCCCTGGCAATCACGGCGCTCGACGCCATGGATCGCGAAACCATCCGTGGAAAGACGATCGTCGCCGTGGTCTCCGGTGGCAATTTCGACTTCGAACGATTGCCCGACGTCAAGGAGCGGGCGATGCGGTACGCAGGACTGAAGAAATACTTCATCCTGCGGCTGGCGCAGCGGCCCGGCGCGCTCCGCGATTTCCTCAATCTGCTCGGTCCCGATGACGATATCGCCCGTTTCGAGTATCTGAAGAAGAGTGCCCGCAATTTCGGCTCCATCCTCATCGGCATCGAGGTCAAGGACGCGGCGAGCTTCGCCGTACTGACCCGGAATTTCGAAAGCGCCGGGCTCGGCTACGAGGACATCACCGAGAACGAGATTCTCGCAAACCTCATCATCTAGTTTCAGGCGGTTGCGACCGCGCCAATCGAGAGGCGACCATGGCTTCCTTCCTATCGAATATCCTGTCGATGTTTTCCGGCGGCGGTGCATCCAATGCGGATGCCGGCAAAACGAGTGCCGCCCCGCCGGCCTCGCAGAGCTACAACGATTGCCAGATTTTCGCGGTGCCGCAGCGCGAGGGCAGCCAGTTTCGGCTGGCCGGGCGCATCGAAAAGCAGGTGAACGGCGAAACGCTCGTCCGCACATTCATCCGCGCCGATGTCTTCAGCTCCGTAGACGACGCCATCGAAACGACCTTCCGCAAGGCTCAGCAGATTATCGACCAGCACGGTTCTTCGCTGTTCGCGGACGGGGAGGCTATTCGGCAGGTTTGACAGGGCTCTGACCCGTCATGCCCCAAGGCCGATATGAGCACGTGTCCGGTAAAGATGGGTGCGCGTATAAGAAGTATGCTTGTTTTCACTCTTACGAAGTAAGTCGTGAGGCTGTATATTAAGCACCTTTACCTGAAAATATTGCCTGCGAAACATTGCAGAGTGTATCAGACGGTATCCGTGCGTTGTGACGGCGGACAATACACTTGGCTGTAAGCCTTCCTTAATATAGTTTAGGCTTCAAGGTCGATACCCCGCATGTGGGGCGCCCGGGGCGAAAGCGGACAATGGGATGAGAGAGCTCAATCTGGCTTTGTTCGTCATCGAGGCCATCGGTTATTTTGG
>Ga0070670_100000982_pt1 | contig 22355 bp, 20 predicted proteins | sample KBSS63metaG_FD_64665 | JGI IMG/M metagenome (GOLD analysis project Ga0070670, IMG submission 64665) | Switchgrass rhizosphere microbial communities from Kellogg Biological Station, Michigan, USA - KBS S6-3 metaG | ecosystem: Host-associated > Plants > Roots > Rhizosphere > Soil ... | reverse complement strand
TGTAGCTTGCTGTTGGCTATTGAACACGGGCAATGTGCTTCTTGGAGGTGCCGTCGGGCTCGAGCTTACCCTCGCGCAAGGACGCCGATGATGCTGTACGAAAGGTAATCCTTCGAACCCCCGCCGTAGTCACTGCGCAACCCTAGAAGGCTTGCCGCATCGGAGTTAGAAATTTCTTTGATGTTCGCTCTAGCCAGCTCGAGCACTGCATCTTTCAGCAGCGTCAGGCCGAGCTGAGCCTTCTCTTTCACACCCGATGGAACTGTGACTGATGCACGCACCTTCGCAGACAGACCGGATGGCAATACCGAGTTTGTTAGGAGACCTCCGGAGTCGACCGTGCCGAGTGCAGAGATGAGCTCAGCTTCTAATTTGATGGCTTGGCTTCCAGTGATTGCGTCCACGAGGCGCGATACGAGCACTTGCCCGCCAGAAGCAACGATTTCCTTAATGAGTGCGCCTTTTCGAGTGGCATCAGCTTCAACAAGTGATCGTGCGATCGTGTGCCAACACCCTTGCCAACGTAGAACGTGTGTGCCGGCGACGTTCGGGCATCTTTCAGCGCGTACACGTAGTAAGAACTATCTTGGGACAAGGCGGTGACTCCATTGGCCTTTAAAGGGGCCCAAATTGACCTGAGCGCAGGCGCAAACGACTAGCGGCAACCTTAGATGAAGAGCCTAGCCGTCACAACGCGTCGCGCCCGGACGACGTGTGGACAGTCCGCCGAATGCGATGGGGCTAGCGTAAGCCTCGTGATTTGGCGCTCGGCACAGTACGGTGAGTTGAGCCAGTCGCCCAGTGACTTACTGCCCTTGATGGAATTGCAGCCTATGCAGCAAAGAGCAATGTTGGCCTCACTCACAAGCGCGCCCTCATTGACGATGTGCTCCCATGACGCCAACGCTGCTCGCAGACAGGGCCAAACCGCGAAACCCCGCCTGCAATAGATGCAGTTCGTGTCTCGTGCAATGACTGCCGACGCTAGGTCACGCGGAATGTTCAAGCGGGCGGCCGTTCGGATCAGGGCTTCGCTCATGACTATCTCCTGATATGAGGTGCAGGCTTAGTGATCTGCACCGCATCTGATGCCGTTTCCCGTTACACCATTGCGCTCGATCAAACGCCAGCGGGGCGCCGTTCTGAAGACCGGCGCCCCGCGGCATCTGGGGTCCAAAAGACTTGTCTGTTTATAGCCCCGCCTGCGTCACAAACTTCGGATTCAAATAGGGCTCGATCGCCTCGCTCCCACCCTCCGACCCATACCCCGAATCCTTGACCCCGCCGAACGGCACCTCGGGAATCCCGAGCCCGACGTGGTTGATCGACATCATCCCGGTCTCGACATTCGCCGCAATCGCCTGCGCCGTCTTTGCCGACTTCGTCCACGCATAAGCCGCAAGTCCGAACGGCAGCCGGTTCGCCTCGGTCACCGCGTCGTCGAAGGTCTTGAACGGGTTGATCACCGCGAGCGGGCCGAACGGCTCGTCGTTCATCGCCTTGGCGTCGTTCGGCAGCTCGGTGACGACGGTCGGCTCCCAGAAGTTGCCGTCCTTGCCGATGCGATGCCCGCCGGTGCGGACCTTGCCGCCGTGCTTGCTCGCGTCCTCCATGTTGGCTTCCATCGCGGTCGCGCGACGCGGGTTGGCGAGCGCGCCCATGTTCATGCCGGTCTCGAGGCCGTTGCCGACTTTCAGCTTCTTGGTGTTGGCGACGAACTGCTCGACGAAGCTGTCGTAAACGCCTTCCTGCACGAGGAATCGTGTCGGCGAGATGCACACCTGGCCGGCGTTGCGGAACTTGCTCGCCGCCATCACCTTCGCGGCGACCGCGACGTCGGCGTCGTCGAACACGATCACCGGCGCGTGGCCGCCGAGCTCCATCGTCGCCCGCTTCATGTGCTGGCCGGCGAGCGCGGCGAGGTGCTTGCCGACGGCGGTCGAGCCGGTGAACGAGATTTTGCGGATGACCGGGTGCGGGATCAGGTAGCTCGAGATCTCGGCCGGGTCGCCGTAGACCAGGTTCACGGTGCCCGGCGGCACGCCGGCATCGACGAACGCGCGAATCAGCTCAGCCGGCGAGGCCGGCGTCTCTTCGGGCGCCTTCACGATGATCGAGCAGCCGGCGGCGAGCGCGGCCGAGAGCTTGCGCACGATCTGGTTGATCGGAAAGTTCCACGGCGTGAACGCGGCTACCGGGCCGACCGGCTCCTTGACGACGAGCTGGTACACGCCCTCGGCGCGCGCCGGGATCACGCGGCCGTAGGCACGGCGCCCTTCCTCGGCGAACCAGTCGATCGTGTCGGCGCCGTTCTGGATCTCAGCCTTCGCTTCGGAGAGGGTCTTGCCCTGCTCCATTGTCATCAGGGTCGCGACGTGCTCGACGCGGTCGCGCAGCAGGTTCGCCGCCTTCCGCATGATCTTCGAGCGCTCGTGCGCGGAGACCTTCTTCCAGACCTTGAAGCCCTTGTCGACCGACGCGAGCGCGCGGTCGAGGTCGGACTTGTCGGCCCACGCGAAGGTGCCGATGGTCTGGCCGGTGGCCGGGTTGACGACGGGGTGGGTGCGGCCGGCCGAGGCGGGGCCCCAGGAGCCGTCGATGAGGAGCTGGCTGTCTTGGTACATGTTGGGCTCTTGCGAATGAATGGTGAAGAAGGGACGACCCGGGATTTTGCGCCCGGCCGCTGACGACGACCGGGCCGGGCCCGCGACCGGCCCATATCGAAAGGTTATGCAACCCGGCTGCTTTGACGATTGTTGGTAGCGCCGTGCTCTTGGATACTGCGTTCTCGATCGGCCTGCCGGTCGAGGACAAACCAACCTGCGGAGTGCCTCCATGTCCAGACGAGCCACCGTTCTCCTCTCTGCCGTTCTCGCGATCGCGCTCGGCTTGGCGGGCGCGCAGACCGCCGCTGCCGCGACCTTGCGCCTCGGCGTCACCGCCGACGCGCTGTCGACCGACCCGATCGCATCGAGCGACAACCCGTCGATCTGGACCCAGCTGCTGCTGTTCGACCAGCTGGTCCGGCCGAGCCGCGACGGCACCCGCCTCGAGCCCGGCATCGCCGAGTCCTGGAAGGTCAGCGCCGACGGCAAGGAGTACGAGTTCAAGCTGCGCGCCAACGCGAAGTTCTCGAACGGCGACCCGGTGACCGCGCAGGACGTCGAGTTCTCGCTGCGCCGCGCGGCCGGCGAGAAGTCGCAGTGGGGCCGGTTCTTCCGCCCGATCACCGAGTACCGCGTCGTCGACGCGCGCACGATCGTGATGCGGCTCGACACGCCGTTCACGCCGATGCTGAACAACCTCGCGATGTTCAGCGCGTCGATCCTGCCGGCCAAGCTGGTCGAGAGCCAGGGCGCCGCATTCTTCGACAAGCCGGTCGGCTCGGGCCCGTTCGTGCTGACGCAGTGGGCGCGCGGCCAGAAGCAGACGATGGCGAAGAACCCGCACTACTGGGAAGCCGGCAAGCCCAAGCTCGACGGCGTGACGATCGAGATCCTGCCGGAGGACAACTCGCGCGTGCTGAAGCTGAAGGCAGGCGAGCTCGACGCGATCATCGGCATTCCGTTCAACCAGGTCGACGGCCTGAAGAGCGATCCGAACGTCGCGGTCGGCGTCGTCAACGCGTTCCGGACCGACCTGGTCCAGCTCAACACCACCAAGAAGCCGTTCGACGACGTGCGCGTGCGCCAGGCGCTGAACTACGCGGTCGACAAGGCGCCGCTGGTGCAGAACATCCTGCGCGGCAACGGCTCGATCGCGAACTCGCCGCTGCCCTTGATGGCCCACCACAACGCCGACCTGAAGCCGTATCCGTACGACCTCGACAAGGCGAAGGCGCTGCTCGCGGCGGCCGGCCTGCCGAACGGCTTCAAGACCAGCATGCTCGTCTCCGGCGGCGACGCGACGGCGCGCCAGGTCGCGGCGGTGCTGCAGGCCTCGCTGAAGCGGGTCGGCGTCGAGGTCGAGCTGCAGAACATCGAGTCGAGCTCGCAGTTCGGCACCACCAAGGCGGGCAACTTCGAGATGTCGCTGAGCCGCGCCTCGAGCGACACGATCGATCCCGACCAGCTGATCGGCTTCCTGGTCGTCAACCCGGAGCGCGCCAACGCCTATCACACGCAGTGGAAGGACGAGCGCATCAACGAGCTCTACGCGCTCGAGCGCCGCACGCTCGAAGGCGAGGAGCGCGGCAAGATGTTCAAGGAGATCGAGCAGCGGGCCCATGAGGGCGCGCCGTTCATCTTCCTGTACCGCCAGTCGCTGACCTTCGCGCACCGCAAGAACGTCAGCGGGTTCACGCTGATGCGGACTTCGAACTACGACCTACGCGACGCCGACATCCGCTAGCGCGAGCGCTCGGTCCGGGGCCGTGCGCCGTTGAAGATCGTCTGGTTCCTGCTGGGCCGGCTGCTGCAGCTGGTCCCGGTGTTGATCGGCATCACCGCGGTCGCGTTCCTGCTGCTGCGCGTGATGCCGGGCGACCCGGCCACCTTGATGCTCGGCGCGCGCGGCAACGCCGAGGACATCGCCGCGCTGACGCGCCAGCTCGGCCTCGACCGGCCGCTCTGGCAGCAGTACGTCGGGTTCCTCGGCGACATCGTGACCGGCAGCTTCGGCCTGTCAATCGCGTCGCGGCGCGCTGTCGGCCTCGAGATGGTCGAGCGCCTCTGGCCAACCCTGGCGCTGGTCGGCCTCAGCACCGTGATCGCGGTCGTGCTGACGGTGCCGCTCGCGCTGCTGTCGGCGGTGCGGCGCGGCGGCTGGGCCGACCAGGCGATCAAGCTGGTCTTCATCGCGGCGATGTCGATGCCGGCGTTCTGGCTCGGCCTGCTGCTCGTGCTGCTGCTGTCGATCGCGGTGCCGATCTTCCCAGTCTCGGGCTACGGCGATGGCCTCCTCGGCCACCTGCACCATCTGGCGCTGCCGGCGCTGGTGATCGGCCTCGGCACCGCGGCGCTGACGATCCGCGCGCTGCGCAGCTCGATCATCGGCGTGCTCGGCGCCGACTACATCGACACCGCGCGCGCAAAGGGGCTGCCCGAGCGCAGCGTGCTGTGGCGCCACGTGCTGCGCAATTCGCTGATGTCGACGATCTCGATCCTCGCGGTGCACACGAGCTGGGTCATCGGCGGCACCGTCGTCGTCGAGACGGTGTTCGGCATCCCGGGCCTCGGCCACCTGCTGGTCGCGTCGATCTCGGCGCGCGACTACCCGGTCGTGCAGGGCCTGACGGTGATGTTCGCGCTGCTCGTCGTCGCGATCAACCTGCTCGCCGACCTCGCCTACGTCGCCGTCGACCCGCGCCTGACGCTCGCCGGATGAGCGCGCCATCGAGCGAGCGGTGGCGGCGCCTGGCCGGCAATCGCAACCTGCAGGTCGGCCTCGCGATGCTGGCGGCGCTGCTCCTCGCCGGCGCGTTCGGTCCGCACCTGGTGCGCTGGGACCCGATCGAGATCGACTTCGCCGCCGCGCTGCAGCGACCGGGCGCGGCCCATCCGTTCGGAACCGACGAGCTCGGCCGCGACGTGCTCGCCCGAGTGCTGGCCGCGACCTTCGTCGACCTGCAGGTGGTCGCCGTCTGCGTCGTGCTGCCGTTCTTCATCGGCAGCCTGATCGGCCTCGCGTCGGGCTATTTCGGCGGCTGGTTCGATCGCGCGCTGATGCGCCTGGTCGACGTGCTGCTCGCGTTTCCGCACTACGTGCTCGTGATCGCGATCGTCGGTTCGCTCGGCCCCGGCATCGCCAACCTTTACCTGGCCTTCGCGCTCGTCGTCTGGATCTCGTTCGCGCGCATCGTGCGCGCCGAGGTCTTGGTCGCGCGGCGCGCTGAGTATGCGCAGGCGGCGCGCCTGCTCGGCTACGGCCATGCGCGCGTGATGCTGCGCCACATCCTGCCCAACGTGATCACGCCGTCGATCATCTTCATGATGTCGGACGTCGTGCTGACGATCCTCGCGGTCACCTCGCTCGGCTTCCTCGGCCTCGGCATCCAGCCGCCGACCCCCGAGTGGGGCCTGATGATCGCGGAGGGCCGCACGTTCCTGCAGGACGCCTGGTGGATCTCGGTCTTCCCGGGTCTCGCGATCGTCTACGTCGGCATCACCTTCACCGTGCTCGGCGAAGGCCTCGACGACTTCCTGCGGCCGAAGGGATGAGCGCCGTCGCCGCAGCGTCGCTGCTCGAGGTCGAGGACCTGCGGGTCCGTTTCGCGCTGCCGGGGCGCCACCTCGTCGCGGTCGACGGCGTCAGCTTCCGGATCGAGCCCGGCGAGGTGTTCGGCCTGGTCGGCGAATCAGGCTGCGGCAAGACGGTGACCTGCCGCTCGCTGATCCGGCTCTTCGGCGGCTCGCCGCCGAAGTCGATCGACGGCACCGTCCGCTTCGCCGGGCGCGACCTCGGCACGCTGGACGCGCGTGAGTGGAGCGCGCTTCGCGGCAGCGAGATCTCGATGATCTTTCAGGACCCGATGACCTCGCTGAACCCGACGATGCGGGTCGGCGCGCAGATCGCAGAGGGCCTGCAGCAGCACCGCGGCCTGGGCGCGCGCGAGGCCCGCGCCGCGGCGATCGACATGCTCGGCGCAGTCGGCGTGCCGGCCGCCGAGCGGCGCCATCACGAGTATCCGCACGCCTTCAGCGGCGGCATGCGCCAGCGCGTGCTGATCGCGATCGCGCTGGCCTGCCGGCCGAAGCTGCTGATCGCCGACGAGCCGACTACCGCACTCGACGTCACGGTGCAGGACCAGATCCTGAAGCTGATCCTGAAGCTGCGCGCCGACCTCGGCATGAGCGTGCTGCTCGTCACCCACGACATCGGCGTCGTCGCGCAGACCTGCGACCGCGTCGCGGTGATGTACGCCGGCAAGATCGTCGAGTCCGGCACGACGGCGCAGGTCGTGACGCGGCCGGCGCATCCGTACACGCGCGCGCTGCTCGCCGCGCTGCCGGCGCACACGCGACGCGGCGAGAAGCTGCGGCCGATCGACGGCGAGCCGCCCAACCTCGCGCAGCCGCCCGCGGGCTGCCGCTTCCATCCGCGCTGCGCGTTCGCGGTCGAGGCGTGTCGCGCGGTCGTGCCGCCACCGATCGAGGTCGAGGCCGGCCACCGCAGCGCGTGCCTGCGTGCGCTGGAGATCGGATGAGCACGACCGTGCCGACGCACGCCGGCGACGATGTCGCCGACCCCGGCGCGCCGCTGCTCAGCGCGCACGGCCTCGCCAAGCGTTTCAAGATCGCCGGCGGCGCCGGCACGCCGCTGCGGCGCGGCCCACGTCGCCACGTGCAGGCGCTGCGCGACGTCTCGATTGAGATCCACCCGGGCGAGACGCTCGGCATCGTCGGCGAGTCGGGCTGCGGCAAGAGCACGCTGGCGCGCTGTCTGAGCGGGCTCGACGCGGCCGACACCGGCACGATCCACTGGCAGGGCCGGCCGATGGCCGACGGCAGCACCGCGCTCGAGCGCGCGCGTCGCGTGCAGATGGTGTTCCAGGATCCGTACGCATCGCTGAACCCGCGCATAACGCTGGCCCAGGCGCTCGACGAGGTGCTGCTGGTCCATGCGCTGGCGTCGAGCCGCGCCGAGCGCACCGAGCGGGTCGACGAGCTGCTGCTGACGGTCGGCCTCGCGCCGCGCCTCAAGCACCAGCTGCCGCATGCGCTGAGCGGCGGCCAGCGCCAGCGCATCAGCATCGCGCGCGCGCTCGCGGTCGGCCCGCAGGTGCTGATCGCCGACGAGCCGGTGTCGGCGCTCGACGCATCGATCCAGGCCCAGATCATCAACTTGCTCGAGGAATTGCGCGAGCGCCTGAGGATCGCCTTCGTCTTCATTTCGCACGACCTCAACGTGGTGCGCCACATCAGCGACCGCATCGCAGTGATGTACTTCGGCCAGGTTGTCGAGAGCGCGGACACCGATGCGCTGTTCGCGCAGCCGGCCCATCCGTACACGCGCGCGCTGCTGGCCGCGATCCCGCAGACCGATCCGGCGCGCCGCTCGCTGGTGCCGGCCCTCGCCGGCGAGCTGCCTGACCCGACCGCACCGCCGCGCGGCTGCAGCTTCTCGACGCGCTGCCCGTGGGTCGTCGAGGCCTGCCGCGCGCAGGAGCCGGCGCTGCTCGAGCAGGCGCCGGGGCACGCGGTCCGCTGCTCGAACCCCGCCGCCCGCACCGCCGGCGGTCCCGACCCGTTCGCCGCTTCAACAGGAGAAAGCCGTGTCCCGACACGCTGAGTTCTATCGCCCCGATGCGTGCGCCGAGCGGATCGGCCAGGCGCTGGTCGCCGAAGCCGGCAAGCTCGCTTCGGCTGCCGGGCTGCAGGCCACCGATTTCGCGCTGACCTTGCTGCTGCATCCCGACGAGCCGCGCGACGATGGCGCGCAGCCGGCCGGCTTCTCGTACCGCGGCGACGCGATGTTCTATCCGTGCAGCGTCGTCAAGCTGTTCCTCGTCGTCGCCGCGCAGCGCGCGCTCGACGCCGGCCGCCTGACGGCGCACGAGGAGCTCGACCGCGCGATGTGCGACATGATCCGCTGGTCGAGCAACACCGGCACGAACTACGTCATCGACCTGCTCAGCGGGACGACCGGCGACACCCTGCTCGGCGAGGCCGAGATGCGCGCATGGGTCGAGGCGCGCAACGGCATCAACCGCCTCTACGCCGAGCTCTCGCCGGGCCTGTGTGCTGACATCAACCTTGCGCAGAAGCTGATGGACGACGACCGCTACGGGCGCGAGAAGGTGTTCGTGCAATGGGGCGGCGCCAACAACCACAACCGCCTGGGCAGCGACGCCGCCGCCTGGCTGCTGGCCGAGGTCATGTGCGGCCGCGCGCTGCCGCCGGCCGGCACCGAGCAGATCGCCGGCTTCCTGTATCGCCCGCTGACGCCCGAGTTCACGTCGGTCCAGGCCGCTCAGGTCAACGGCTACCTCGGTGGCGGTCTGCCGGCGGGCGCCGAGCTCTGGTCGAAGGCGGGCCGCACGTTGTGGACCGGCGACCCGCTGGCGAGCTATCGGCGCCACGACGCGGCTCACGTGAAGCTGTCCGGCGGCCGGCGCTTCACGCTCGCCGTCTTCACGCAGGGGCAGGCGATCGCGGTCGACGACACGTTCCTGCCGCAGATCGGCCGGCGCGCCTGCGAGCTGGTGGCGGCCGCCTAGAAGCCCGCCGGCGATCCGCTAGGCTCGGGCCCATGCGCCTGCGCCACATCGAGGTCTTCCATGCGGTGATGCAGACCGGCTCGGTCAGCAAGGCCGCCGAGCTGCTCGGCATCTCGCAGCCGGCGGCCAGCAAGGTGCTGGGCCATGCCGAATCGGCGCTCGGCTTCCGCCTGTTTGAGCGCATCAAGGGCCGCCTGCGGCCGACCGCCGAGGCGGCAATCCTGTTCGTCGAGGCCGAGAAGATCCAGCAGGGCATGGGCCAGGTGCGCAGCCTCGCCGAGAACCTGCAGCGCCGGCCCGAGGGACGCCTGCACATCGGCTGCCTGCCGAGCCTCGCGCTGTCGATCACGCCACGCGCGGTGAAGGCTTTCCGCGAATTGCATCCGACCCTGACCTGCCAGCTCGAGACCGGCCACATCGACGGCCTGGTGCGGGCGCTGCGCGCGCGCCAGATCGACCTCGCTCTGACCTTCGCGCCGCGCGAGCACGCGGGCATCCGGATGCAGTTGCTCGGCGAGGTCGAGCTCCTCTACCTCGGGCCCAGTCCGGGGCCGGGCAACTTCGATCTGGCGACGCTCGACCCGGCCGAGCTGGTTCGCATCGCCGACAGCGACATCGTCGGTCGCACCGTCAGCGAGGCGCTGGGTGCCGTCGGCGTCACCGGCGCGTCGACGATCAGCTCCGAGACCTACTTCGCGGCGTGCGCGCTCGCGGCCGAAGTCGGCGGTGTGGCGATCGTCGACGAGCTGACGGCGGCCGCGATGGCGCGCCCCGGCCAGCACCTGCGCCGCATCCGGCCGCGCATGACGGTCGGCGTCGGCGTGCTGACCCACGACAACGAAGTGATCCGCGGCTACTACGCCGCCTTCGTGAAGATCCTGAAGGACGTCTTCGAGCGCAGCGTCGCCTCGCACCGCGGGCAGCCGGCAAGAGGCTGAGCGCCGCGCGGCGCACATCGGCGTGGCGGCCGCGGATCCCGTCCGTTCCCGGATCTCAGGGCTTGAGGTCCATCTCCATGTGAACGAAATCGCCCCGATAGGTTACCTCGGCGAGGTAGATGACACGGCGCTCGGGGTCGGTGAAGACGCGCCGCACCTCGGCGACCGGCGCATTGACCTGGGTCTCGAGGTGGCGCGCGACCTCGAGGTCGGCGGTCGAGATCGTCAGCAGTTGGCGCGCCGACGCGATCGTCACCGACGGCATCTTCAGCAGCAGCGGGATCACGGTCTGCGTGCGGAACTTGACCGGGTGCCGCGCGAACACCTTGGCATCGAGGTAGATGTCGATCACGCAGTACGGCCGCTCCTGGTGCTTGTGGATCCGCCGCATGTAGACGTAGCGCTCGGCCGCGACGCCGTCGCCGGCGGCGAGGCGCGGGCTGCGCGTCGACGACTCGTCGATGTTCAGGATCGTCGGCTGGGTGTCGCGGTACACCTCGGCGAGGTTCCTCACCGTGGTCTCGACGCGGAGCCACCGGTCGGGCGTCGGCGCCGCGGTCACAAAGGTGCCGCGGCCACGCTGCGGCGAGACCAGGCGGTCGCGGGTCAGGCGGTCGATTGCCTGTCGCACCGTGACGCGGGCGACGCCGAATTCCTGCACCAGCTGCTCGAGCGACGGCAGCTTCTCGCCCTCCTTCCAGAGCCCCTTCTGGATGCGCTGGCGGAACAGGTCGGCGAGCTGCGCATAGAGCGGCACCGTCGCGTTGTCGAGGATCGCCGGCGGGCGCGCCTCGTCGGCGACCGCGCGCCGCACGCGTGTCGCCGCGGCGGCGTCGCGCCTCATGCGGCGAGCCGCGGCTGCTGCGCGCCGAGCACGAGCGCCGCGCCCTTCTCGCCGATCATCACGGCCGCGGCGTTGGTGTTCGCCGAGGTCATCGTCGGCATCACCGAGGCGTCGATCACGCGCAGGCCGTCGACGCCGCGCACGCGCAGCTCCGGGTCGACGACCGCGTCGTCGTCGGCGCCCATCCGGCAGGTGCCGACCGGGTGGAACACGGTGCCGCCCTTGGCCCGCGCGAAGCGGCCGAGCGCGTCGTCGCTGCCGATGCCATGGCCAGGCAGGTATTCCTCGTCGGTGACGAGGCCGCGGAACGACGGCTGGCGGTAGATCTCGCGCAGGATCTTCAGCCCGGCGACCAGCACCTTGATGTCGTGCGGATGGGTCAGGTAGTTCGCGACGATGCGCGGCGGCGCCATCGGATCGGCCGAGCGGATGCACACGTGCCCGCGCGAAAGCGGCCGGCATTGCGCCGCCGAGGCCGAGAAGCCCGAGAAGCGGTGCAGCGCATCGCCCGGCTTGTCGACCGAGAGCGGCATCACGTTGAACAGCACGTCGGCGCGCCCGCCCTTCGCATGCTCGGTGCAGACCATGCCGCCGACCTGTCCGGCGCCGACGGTCAGCGGTCCGCGCGAGCGCAGCAGCCACTCGGTGCCCATGCGCGCGAGGCCGGCCGGGCTGCGCACCGTGTCGTTCAGCGAGACGCGGTCCTTCAGCTTGACGATGACGCGCGCCTGGTAGTGGTCCTGCAGGTTGGCGCCGACCTCGGGCGCGTCGACGGTGACGGTGATGCCGTGCTCGCGAAGCAGCGATGCCGGGCCGATGCCCGAGAGCTGGAGGAGCTGCGGCGATTGCAGCGCGCCGGCCGCGAGGATCGTCTCGCACTCGGACGTCGCGCGTTGCAGCGCGCCGCCTTGGCACCACTCGACGCCGACCGCGCGGCCGCGCTCGATCAGCACGCGCGTGACGTGCACACCGGTCAGCACGGTCAGGTTCTGGCGCCGGCGCACCGGCGCGAGGAACGCGCTCGCCGCGTCGCAGCGCCATCGGCCGCGCAGGTTCAACTGGTAGGCGCCGAGGCCGTCGGACTCGGCACCGTTGAAATCGGGGTTCAGCGGGTAACCGGCTTCAGCGCCGGCCGCGACCCAGGCTGCGCAGTGCGAGTGGTCGTTGCGCAGGTCCGAGACGCAGAGCTCGCCCTCGGCGCCGTGGTATTCGCTCGCGCCGCCGTCATAGCGCTCCGAGCGCTTGAAGATCGGCAGCACGTCGCGGTAGCTCCAGCCGTGCGCGCCGAGCGCGGCCCAGTCGTCGAAGTCGGCGTGCTGGCCGCGGATGTAGATCAGGCCGTTGATCGCGCTCGAGCCGCCGAGCACCTTGCCGCGCGGCCAGACGATCGCGCGGTGGTCGGTCTCGGCCTGCGGCTCGAGCGGAAACTGCCACGAGAAGCGCGGGTCGTAGATCGTGCGGAAGTAGCCGACCGGCAGGCGCAGCCAGAAGTGGCCGCCTTCGCCGCCGGCCTCGAGCAAGAGGACCCGGTGCTCCGGGTTCGCGCTCAGCCGGTTCGCGAGCACGCAGCCGGCCGAGCCGGCGCCGACGACGACGTAGTCGTACGCCGGCTGCGCCATCGTCACGCCTTGACGGCCTGCAGGTAGAGCTGCGGGTCGAAGTACTTGTCGGCCGGCACCGGGCTCGCGATGTTGCCGGCCTGCACGAAGAAATCGGTGACGCCCTGCAGCCACTTGGTGACGGTGCCGTCGGCGTACTTCGTGCGCCATTCGGCCGACGTGTAGTACTTCGAGAACTTCATCGAGTCCTTGAACTCGGCGAGCGCGACTTCCTTGTACTGGGTCTTCTGCAGCTGCTCGGCCGAGGCGTCGAAGTTGGCGACCATCTGGTCGTTGACCTCGACCCAGCCGGCGATCAATGACGACAGCGCCGGCTTGTTGGCCTCGAAGAAATCGTTGCGCGCGGCCCAGCCGCCCATGATCGCGGCCTGCGGGAAGTAGGCCGACGCGTCGACGATCTTGCGGGCGTTCGGCACCTTCTGCTTCACGGTGACGTCGAACGGCACCCAGAGCGCGACGGCGGGCACCGCGCCCGACACGAACGAGGTCACCGCCTCGGCCATGCGCTGGTTGACGAGCTGCACATCCTTGGTCGGGTCGAGGTTGGCCGAGCGCAGCGCGCGGTCGAGGAAGACGTGCGCGGTGGTGCCGGTGGTCGTCGAGATCTGCTTGCCCTTCAGGTCGGCGAGCGTCTTGATCGAGTCGTCGCGCACCCAGAGCTGGGCGGTCGCGTACTCGATGTTGTTGACGAGGAAGACCTTGCCCTGGCCGCGTGCCGGGAAGTTGGAGACGACCGCGCCGGTCGACAGCACGTCGAGGCTGCCGCCGATCATGGCCTGGAACAGCTCGAGGCCGGTCGTGAACTGGACCAGCTCGAGGTCGAGGCCGCGCTTGGTCCACGCGCCCGATTGCTGGCCGAGCCAGATCTGGCCGTCGACGGCCGGCGTGTGCAGGTAGCCGACGCGCAGCTTGGTGCGCGCCTGTGCGAACAGCGGCGTCGCGACGCCGGTGACGGCGGCCGCGGCGGCGGCCTGGACGAGGGTTCTGCGGCTGAGGGTCATGGGGTTCTCCTGCGTTGAAGGGATGCTGGGGGTCGGGGCTGGGGCGGCCGGTTCAATCGGTGGCCGGCACGCGCTGCCGGGCCTGAGCCGCGTACTCTTCCATCACGAGTTCGCGGATCTCGGTGCGCAGCGCGACGAAGCGCGGCTCTTCCTGGGTGTGCGGGGTGCGCGGATAGCCGAACGGCACCTCGATGATCTTGCGCACGCGCGCCGGTCGCGCGGTCACGACGACGATCCGCGACGACAGGTAGATCGCCTCGTCGACCGAGTGCGTGATCAGCAGCACCGTCTTGCCTTCGCTCTCGAGCACGTGCAGCAGCAGGTCCTGCATCGCGCTGCGCGTCTGCGCGTCGAGCGCGCCGAACGGCTCGTCCATCAGCAGGAACTGCGGTTTGACGGCGTAGGCGCGCGCGATGGCCAGGCGCTGCCGCATGCCGCCCGACAGGTGCTTCGGAAAGTGGTCGGCGAAGTCGGTCAGGCCCATCAGGCCCATGTAGCGGTTCGCGATCGCGGTGCGCTCGGCCGCCGGCTTGCGGTTGGCTTCGAGCTTGAGCCCGAACTCGATGTTCTGGCGCACCGTGAGCCACGGGAAGACGCCGTATTCCTGGAAGATCACGCCGCGATCCGGGCCGGGCGCGGCGACCGGCCGGCCGTCGAGCAGCACACGCCCGGTCGTCGGCTTGACGAAGCCGCCGACGATGTTCATCAAGGTCGTCTTGCCGCAGCCGGACGGCCCGATGATCGAGACGAACTCGCCGTTCGAAACCTCGAACGAGACGTCGTCGATCACGCGCATCGGCCCGGCTGCGGTTTCGAACTCGACCGAGACCTTGTCGAAGTGGATGCGGATCGGCTCGGCCCACTTCGGGTTGAGGTACGGCTCTTCTGGCAGCGGAACCCTGTTCATGCGAGCCGGTCCTGCCAGGCCACGAGGCGGCGCGTCGCGGCGCGCAGCGCGAGGTCCATCGTCAACGCGATCAAGCCGATGCAGATGATGCCGACGTAGATGATGTCGAGCTGGAAGAACGACGATGCGTTCTGGATCAGCGCGCCGAGCCCCTGCTGCGCCGCGATCAGCTCGGATGCGACCAGGGTGGCCCAGGCGACGCCGAGGGCGACGCGCACCGCAGTCAGGATGTGCGGGATCGTCAGCGGCACGATCACCTTGCCGAAGATCTCGAGATCGTTCGCGCCGAGCGTGCGCGCGACGCGCACATAGATCGGGCTGATCTGCGCGATGCCTTCGTACATCACGATGACGCCGGCGAAGAACGACGCGTAGAACAGGATCACCGTCTTCGCGACCTCGCCGATTCCGAAGTAGACAATGACGAGCGGGATCAGCGCGATCGGCGGCAGCGCGCGAAAGAAGTTGATGACCGGATCGATGAAGGTGCGCAGGCCCTTGTACCAGCCGAGGCAGAAGCCGACCGGCACCGAGACCGTGACGCCGAGCGCGACACCGACGAAGACGCGCTGGGTCGACATCCAGATGTCGAGCGCGAGGCGCTGGCGCATCAGCTCGACGAACTTCGCGGCGACGTCGTGCGGCGCCGGCACCAGCGCCGGGTTGACGAAGCCGCTCGCGCGCACGCCGTACCAGAACGCGACGATCAGCACCCAGGGCGCGAGCACGAGCAGCACGCGAGCCGGCAGCGAATCGCGGGCCATCACGAAGCGGTGGCGGCGCGGAGCTTGCGCCGGCAGAAGGTCAAACGTACCATAGACCATACGTTTATACCTGCCGTCGTGTCCACCGTCCATCCGTTGCCACCCTTGCCCGAGATTTCGGTGCGGATTGCGCGCCTCGACGCGATCGTGTTGCGCTGCCCGATCGAGACGCCGGTCCGCACCTCGTTCGGCACGATGCGCGATCGGCCGGCCGTCTTCGTGCGCGTCGAGGAGGACGACGGCGCGGTCGGCTGGGGCGAGACCTGGTGCAACTTCCCGTCGTGCGGTGCCGAGCACCGCGCGCAGTTGCTCGAGACCGTGATCGCGCCGCTCGTGGTGGGACGGCGCTTCGCGTCGCCGTCGGCCGCCTTCGATGCGATGTCACAGGCCACCGCGGTGCTCGCGATCCAGTCGGGCGAGCACGGGCCGTTGGCGCAGGCGATCGCCGGTCTCGACCTCGCGCTCTGGGACCTGTGTGCGCGCCGCCGCGATGAGCCGCTCTGGCGCCTGCTCGGCGGCCGCAGCGACCGCGTCGAGGTGTATGCCAGCGGCATCAATCCGGACCGCCCGGAAGACGTCGTCGCCGCCCGGCGCGCAGCCGGCTATCGCGCGTTCAAGCTGAAGGTCGGCTTCGACGACACGCGCGATCTCGCGAACGTCGCCGCGCTGCGTGCGCTGCTCGGTGCTGAGGCGGCGCTGATGGTCGATGCGAACCAGGGCTGGTCGCTCGAGCAGGCGAAGCGCCAGGCGCGCGCATTTGAGCCGCACCGGCTCGGCTGGATCGAGGAGCCATTGCGCGCCGACCGGCCGGGCGCAGAGTGGGCGGCGCTCGCCGCCTCGATATCGACACCGATTGCCGCCGGCGAGAACCTGCTCGGCTTCGCTGCGTTCGACGACGCGGTCCGTGCCTGCCGCTATGCCGTGATCCAGCCCGACATCGCGAAGTGGGGCGGCATCTCCGGCTGCTGGCCGGTCATCGAGCGCGTGCGCGCAGCCGGGCTGCGCTACTGCCCGCACTATCTCGGCGCGGGCATCGGCCTCGCCGCCTCGGCGCATCTGCTCGCCGCCGTCGGCGGCGACGGGCTGCTCGAGGTCGATGCCAATCCGAATCCGCTGCGCAGTGCGCTCTGCCCGCATCTCGAAGCGGTCGACGACGGCTTCGCGGCGCTCGGCAGCGCGCCGGGCATCGGCATCGAAGTCGACCCGGCGCGGTTGCGCGCGCTCTGCGCCTGATCTAACCGCGGTAGTCCGGCCGCTGCGCCGGGCCAGCGTCTACGGATTGGCGTGCGCCTGCAGCCAATCGAGCTTGGCCGCATAGAGGTCGTGCTGGCCCCGCGTCGTGCTGTTCGACATCGCGATCTTCAGGTGCTTGCGGGCCGCGTCGACATCGCCGAGTCGCCAATCGGCGACGCCGAGCCAGAAGTGGAACTCGTGGTAATAGTCGGCGCGCGCCACCTCGCGCGCAAAGTAGTCGCGCGCGCTCAGGTAGTCGTTGCGCTGCATCGCCGCCATGCCGAGATTGAAGAAGTGGAACGGCGGTGTCGCCTCGATCTTCGCGAGGCGCGCGCGCAGCTGCGCGGCGTCGCCGTTGCGGCCCTGGCGCTCGCGCGCCTCGGCCATGTTGGCGAGCGCGCGCGTGTTGGACGGCTCGGCGGTCAGCACGCGATCGAACGCGCGTGTCGCCAGCTCGACGTCGCCATGGCGTAGGTAGACCACGCCGAGCGTGTTCAACGCGCTCATGAACGACGGGTCGCGGCGCAACGCCTCTCGCGTCCACGCGTAGGCGTCGTCGAGGCGGCCGCCGACGAGGGCCTCGGCAGCGCGGTTGTTCGCGTACATCGCGACGACGGTCTCTTCCTCGATGACGCGCGTGCGCATGCCGCGCGTCTCTTCCGGCGGCAAGAAGTCGATCGTCGTCGACTTCAGGTCGCGGTTGATGCCGCCGCTGATGTTGCGATGGCCGAGGGTCAGGTTGACATGGCCGCTTGCGAACAGCAGCGAGCCGGTGCGGCTCCAGGTCTCGTCGAGGACCGCGCTCTGGTAGTAGACCGGCAGGCGCAGCTCCTTCGCGAGCGCGGCCGTCATGATGACCAGAGACAGGCAGTTGCCCGAGCGCGCCGCAAACGTCTCGGCCGCGGTCTTCGTCATCCGCGAGTCGTACTCAAGCCTCAGCTGCGTCTTCTGGTAGAGCGCCTGGATCAGGCCGTTCTTCGTGCCCTCGGTGCGCAGCTGGTGGGCGATGTCGGCCTGCAGGTAGCGCCGCATCGCGTCGCTGACCTCGAACACGCGATCGGTCGAAACCGGTTCGGTCGGCTTCCCGAAGCGCGCGTCGGCAAAGAGCGGCGCCTCCGGCCGCTCGACGAACGGCGGCGGCGCGCTCGCGCAAGCGACGAGGACGAAGGCGACGGTGGCAGCGCTGAGGACCTGCAGGCTCACGCGTCGGCGCGTTGCACTCATGGCGGCTGTCTCCTCGTCGGTGGCGCGGATCGCACCGGTCGACCTGCGCTTGTCATCGCCGATCCGGTCGGATGGCGGATCGGACGATTTTCGCTGTTTCCGGCGGTGCCGGGTCAGTCGCCCTGCCGGTCGAAGGTCGCGCGGTCGGGCCAGGCCTGCGCGCCGATCAGCGGCACGAAGCGCACCGCGCACAGCGGCTCCTCGTCGAAGCGGTCCGCATCGCGCCGCGTGATGCGGACGAGGCGCTGCGAGTGGCGATCGCCGCCGATCGGCAAGACAAGGCGGCCGCCGTCGGCAAGTTGCGCCTTCAGCGCTTCGGGCACGGCGGGCGCGCCGGCCGAGACGACGATCGCGTCGAACGGTGCCGCCTCAAGCCAGCCGGTGCTGCCGTCGCCGCAGCGCAGTTCGATCCGGTCGGCGAGGCCGAGCGCGAGGAAGCGTTCGCGCGCCGCTTCGCACAAAGAGTCGACCCGTTCGATCGCATGAACCTGCGCGGCGATCCGGCTCGCCAGCGCGGTCGCGTAGCCGGAGCCCGAACCGACTTCCAGAACCCGGTCGCCAGGTCGGATCTGCGCCGCCTCGAGCATCAGCGCGACGATGTACGGCTGCGAGATGGTCTGACCGGCGCCGATCGGCAGCGGCGAATCCTCGTACGCCTCGCTGCGCAGGTAGGCCGGCACGAAGGCTTCGCGCGGCACCTCGCGCAGTGCGGCGATCACGACCGGGTCATGGATGCCTCGGCCGACGATCTGCTCGTCGACCATGCGGTTGCGCAGATCCGCGATTTCCTCGTCGAGCATCGTACGCCTCGTCGGTCCCAGCCCGGTCGTCGCAGCGCGGTCTGTTGCGCCTGAGGACGAATGGACCGCTCCCTGCAACGGTAGGCCAGGATTCGACGGGATGCCAGTGCTTGTCGCCGACCGAGCAACGAGTTGGCGGCCCGGGCCGCGACGCTGGAAGCTATCCCGCGCGTTGCTCGTGGACCGCGCCGGCCGCCGCCCCGCGGCCGTTCGGCAGCTGCGACTCGCCGCTGCGCTGCAGTTGCTCGCCGCGCCGCAGCCCGCCGCCGGCCGGGCGCCGCTGGGCTGCCGCGGCCAGCACGCGCTGGCCGGTGGCCTGGGCCAGCCGAAGCTCGCGCAGGAACGGGTCGATGGGTTCGAGCGTGATCATGTCGTCACAGCGGTTTCGCTGTCGGCCATCTGCCCGGATTCGCTCATCAGCTGCTGCTTGCGCTCGGTCAGCTGTTCGGCGAGGCCGACCAGGTCAACCTTCGCACGGCGCGCCTTCGGGAACATCTCGCCTTCTTCCTCTTCGACGTGGTGGTTGATGTACTCGCCGAGCACGGTCACCTTCGCGTCGTACAGGTCGTCGTCGGGGCTCATCGACTGGATTTGGCCAATCAGATCCTTCGCCGAAGCGTGTTCGACCTCGGCTTCGTCGAGCAGGTCCTCGTCGACGTCGGCTTCACGAACGGCGGGATAGAAGATCTCTTCCTCGATCGTCGCGTGGACCGTCAGCATCTGGCAGATCTGTTCGGCGAGCTCCTGCCGCTCGCTGCCGTCGGCCTCGGCCTTCGTCAGCTTGTCGTAGCGCTTGAAGAGCGCCTTCACGTCCTTGTGATCCTTCGCGAGCAGCGTCGTCGCGTCGGCGCGTGTGCGCGGCGCCTTCTTGGCCGGGGCCGTCGTCTTGCGGGGCGCAGACTTCTTCGCCAGCGCCTTCTTGGCCGGCGGCTTCTTCGTGGTTGCCATGGAAATCTTCTCCGTCGGGGTTGTGGATGGGGGCGATGCGATGTGGCAAGCGTAGAGCCCGCTTCGCACAAACGTTCGTCGCCATTGCAAAAGAGGAAAGCGCCTACACCAGCGCTGCAGGTTTTCCGGCGCGTGCCGCTCAAAGCGAAATGCGATCGGTCTCGCCTTCGTACCGGCACGACGCTTGCCGGTATGTCCGATTGCGCGCAGACGCAATCGACAGAACCACCCAATCAGGACATCCATGGCCACCCGCAAACGCAAAGCTCCCGTTCCTTCTTCTTCCCGATCCACCGGCGCCGGCGGCTCCTCGAGCGTGCTCGAGAGCGTCGGCTCGATTCTCTCGACCGTGTCGGCGCCGTCGACCGCGGCGCTCGACGCCAGCGGCGTCCCCGCACTCGACACCGAACCGCAGCAGCGCCTCGCGACGCAGAAGATCGGCGCGCAGGCGATGTCGAGCGCGCTGATGAGCAACCCGCTGAAGCCGCACGAGTTCGGCCTGCAGGCCGGCACCGAGCCGCAGGCCGGCGAGCCGGTCGAGCCGCCGAACCCGATCGACACCGCGAGCACGGTCACCGAGGACACGCCTTCCGAGAAGCTCGGCGACGGCGTCGTGCAGGCCGGCTACAACCCGGGCAACGAGTCGCTCGACCGGGTCCGCGTCGATTCCGGCGGGCAGACGCTGACGACCAACCAGGGCGTGCCGATCGCCGACAACCAGAACTCGCTGAAGGCGGGGCTGCGTGGGCCGACCGTGCTCGAAGACTTCATCCTGCGCGAGAAGATCACCCACTTCGATCACGAGCGCATCCCTGAGCGTGTGGTTCATGCGCGTGGCTCGGCCGCGCACGGCTACTTCGAGTGCTACGAGGCGCTGACTGATCTGACGCGGGCGGCGCCGTTCGCCGAGGCAGGCAAGCGGACGCCGGTCTTCGTGCGCTTCTCGACGGTGCTCGGCGAGCGCGGTGCCGCCGACCTGACGCGCGACGTGCGCGGCTTCGCGGTCAAGTTCTACACCGACGAAGGCAACTGGGACCTCGTCGGCAACAACATCCCGGTCTTCTTCATCCAGGACGCGATGAAGTTCCCGGACCTCGTCCATGCCGCCAAGCCCGAGCCGCATCACCAGATGCCGCAGGGCGCGTCGGCGCACGACACGTTCTGGGACTTCGCCGGCCTGATGCCCGAGATTTCGCACATGCTGATGTGGGCGATGTCGGACCGCGCGATCCCGCGAAGCTACCGGACTATGCAGGGCTTCGGCGTGCACACCTTCCGGCTCATCAACGAGGCGGGTGACTCGGTCTTCGTCAAATTCCACTGGAACCCGGTCGCCGGCACCCACTCGGTGGTCTGGGACGAGGCAGTCAAGATCAACGGCGCTGATTCCGACTTTCACCGGCGCGACCTGTGGGAGGCGATCGAGGCCGGAGCCTATCCCGAATACGAGCTAGCGCTGCAGATCTTCACTGAGGAGCAGGCCGACGGCTTCAGCTTCGACGTGCTCGACGCAACCAAGATCGTCCCCGAGGAGCTGGTGCCGCTGCGGACGGTCGGCAAGATGGTGCTGAACCGCAATCCCGACAACTTCTTCGCGGAAACTGAACAGGTCGCGTTCTGCACGCAGCACGTTGTGCCGGGCATCGACTTCAGCAACGACCCGTTGCTGCAGGGCCGCAATTTCTCGTATCTCGATACGCAGATCAGCCGTCTCGGCGGGCCCAACTTCCACGAGCTCCCGATCAACGCGTCGCTCGCGCAGGTGCACAACAACCAACGGGACGGCATGCACCGCCAGGCGATTCCGCGCGGCCGCGTCAACTACGAGCCGAACTCGCTGGCCGGCGGTTGCCCGTTCCAGGCCGGCATGATGGGATTCAAGTCGTTCCCGGCACCGGTCGCCGAGCACAAGGTGCGGGCCAAGCCGGAAAAGTTTGCCGACCACTTCACCCAGGCGCGGCTGTTCTTCGAGAGCCAGAGCGAAGTCGAGCAGAAGCACATCATCGGCGCCTTCCGCTTCGAGTTGAGCCGGGTGCAGACCCACGCGATCCGCGAGCGCATCGTCTCGATGATGGTCAACGTCTCCCCGAAATTGGCAGAAGGCATCGCGAGCGGGCTCGGAATTCCGGTCCCGCCGGCCCAGCCGCGCGTGCTCGAGAGCCCGGCCAAGCCGGAGGTCACGCTGTCGCCGGCGCTGTCGCTGTTTGCGCGGCCAGGCAACGGCAGCGTGGCCGGTCGGCGGGTCGCGTTGTTCGTGTGCGACGGCGTCGAAGCCGAGTCGTTGCGTGCGACCCACGCCGCGCTTGCGAAGGCCGGCGCGGCACCGCGCTTTGTCGGCGCACGCCTCGGCCGCGTGACGCCGGCGGACGGCGACCCGATCGACGTCGAGGTCTCGCTGGAGGCGATGCCGTCGGTGCTGTGGGACGGAATGGTGCTGCCGGCGGGGGGTGCCGCGCAGGCGACGCTCGCCGCGCTCGGTCAGGCCAAAGAGTTCCTGAAGGACCAGTACCGCCACTGCAAGCCGATCCTGGTGCTCGGTGGCTCGACGACCTTGCTCGACGCCGCGTCAATCCCGCAGACGTTGCCGGACGGTAGCGCCGACCCGGGCTTGGTGCTGGAAAGGGCGACCGGCGGGGCGAACGCGGGTACCGATGGCGGCTCGCCGGCCGTCGCCTTCATGTCGGCGCTGGCCAGGCATCGCGTGTTTGCACGTGAGACGGACCCGCCTGCCGTGTAGTCCGATCGCGCCGACCGCTGACGACAGCCTCGCACGAATTCTTACAAGGAACGGAAAGCGCGGTCGGCATCATTTGTTTGCGAAGTGAAGCGCTCGTCCTGATCGCCCAACCGCGCAATTCACAACCAAGAGGGAAACATCATGAACTTCATCATTTGGCTCGTCGTGGGTGGGTTGATCGGC
>Ga0070670_100000980_pt1 | contig 22371 bp, 13 predicted proteins | sample KBSS63metaG_FD_64665 | JGI IMG/M metagenome (GOLD analysis project Ga0070670, IMG submission 64665) | Switchgrass rhizosphere microbial communities from Kellogg Biological Station, Michigan, USA - KBS S6-3 metaG | ecosystem: Host-associated > Plants > Roots > Rhizosphere > Soil ... | reverse complement strand
GAGTAGGAGTTCGACGAGCCTCCGGTTCGTTGGGTTGTCGTCGGCGAGCAGCACCTGTAGACGCCGATGCGCTGGCCCCGGCGACACGGGGGGCGGCGCGGCCGAGGCGCGGCGATCGACGCGGGCGAACGCGTCCAGGATCGCGTCCATGAGATCGGACTGCTTCACAGGCTTCGTCAATTGAGACACGATCGTGCGATCGAGCCCGCGCGGTCGCTTTGGCTCTGTACTGGCCGAGGTCAGCATGATGACCTTCGCTTGTGACAAGATCCCGTCGGCAGCGATTTCGCGCGCGAGCGAGAAGCCGTCGACCTCCGGCATCATCGCGTCGGTCAGCACGAGGTTGAACGGCCGCTCGAGGGCGGCCGCGTTTCGCATCGCCGTCAGCGCCGCCGGCGCGCTGTCGGCCGCGCTGACGTTCATATGCCAGCTGGCGAGCAGCTCCTCCAGAATCCTGCGGTTCGTCGCGTTGTCGTCGACGACAAGAACCTGCAGGTCATCGAGATTCGACGGAAACGATCGTTCCGCTGCAGGATCCGCATGACGGCCGAAATGCGCGTTGAACTGAAAGCGGCTGCCTTTCGCTTCTTCGCTCGTCACCCAGATACGGCCGCCCATCATCTCCACCAGATGTGCCGATATGGTCAGGCCCAGTCCGGTACCGCCGAAGCGGCGCGTGGTCGATGCGTCGGCCTGCACGAACGCTCCGAAGATCTGCCACTGTTTGTCCTGCGGGATGCCAATACCCGTGTCGGACACGCTGAAGTGCAACACGACCTCATCGCCCGCACTGACGACGGCAACCTCAACGATGACGTCGCCCCTATTGGTGAACTTCACTGCGTTTCCAACCAGGTTGACGAGCACCTGCCGCAGCCGCCCCGCGTCGCCAAGAAGGCTGTCGGGCACGTCCGGGAGAATGTGACACGCCAGCTCGAGTCCCTTCTCGTGCGCACGAGGCGCGAATAGTTTCACCGCTTCTTCAACGGTATCGCGCAGGCTGAAGGCAGCCGTATCGAGCGTCAGGCGCCCCGCCTCGATCTTCGAAACGTCGAGAATGTCGTTCAGCACCGTGAGAAGCGCCTCCGCCGCCTCGTTGGCAGTGCGAACGTACTCGCGTTGGCGTGGGGTGAGCCTCGTCTGCAATGCCAGGCCGGTCATCCCGATGATCGCGTTCATCGGCGTACGAATCTCGTGGCTCATGTTCGCGAGGAACTCGCCTTTGGCGATCGACGCCGTCTCTGCCTTCTGCCGGGCCACCTCGAGCTCGCGAACCAGCTGCTTCAGACTCTCCGCCGACTGCCTCATCGCCGCTTCGGCATCTTTGCGGTCTGTAATGTCACGCGCCGCGGCGTAGACCACACCTCGATCGAGAGACGGCGCGGAATTCCATTCGAACCAGCGATACGCGCCGTCGTGTGTGCGATACCGGTTTTCGAAATTGATCACATGGGCGCCGGTCGTGAGCTGCGACATCGCCTGCAGCGTCGCGCCACGGTCGTCGGGGTGAACGAAATCAAGGAACGGCACTCCCCGCACCTCCGACTCGGCGTAGCCCAGCACGCGTGTCCAAGCGGGATTCAAACGAAGGAACGCCCCGTCCAGGCTCGCCACGCACAACAGTTCGGGTGACAGATTGAAAAACGCGTCGAGCTCGTCGGCGGCCCATCGACCGGCGGCATAGACGCCGACCTCGCCGCCGACCGCCATCATCGTTTCAAGCAGCGCGGCGTCGGGCTCGAGAATCTCGCCGCTGAAGAACTCCATCACGCCGACGACATCGGCGCCTCGGAGAATGGGCAGGGCGAATGCGGCGTGGAGTCCGACGCGTCTGGCCGCCGCCGCGCGAGGAAAGTTCGCATCGACTACGACGTCGGGAATCCACGCGGGACGCCCACTCGCCCAGACGCGTCCGGGCAGGCCGGCGCCCCGGGCGAGCACCGTCCGCCGACTGAGGTCGACGAACTCGGCGAATCGCTCCGCAGCGTCGCCTCGTGGACCGACGAACCGCAGCCCCGTGGCGGGGCGATCGACTTCCCAGAGCGCGCCGTACTCCCAGCCGAGCGCATCGCAGATCGCGTCCAGCATCTTCGGCGCCGCGTCGACGAGCGTCGCAGACTGGCCGAGCGCGCGCGCGACCTCGTATACGATCGCGGCGCGGCGATCGCCGCTTCGGGACACGACGTCCGGAGCCGACTCTTCCATTCGTATTCCCGGGTCGCGGACCCGCAACCGCATTACACTACTGCGATTCATCCTCGATCCGATCGGGCCTTGGCGGAAATATGCCAGAGGAGGCTGAGATGACCACCAGCGCCGGCCCGCGCGTGCTCGTCGTCGACGACGACGGTGCGTTGCGGCACGCCATCACCTCTCTTCTCGATCAGGCCGGCTATCAGGCCGAGCAGGCGAGCGACGGCGCCGAAGCACTGCGCAAGCTGCAGCAGCAATCCGTCGATCTGTTGCTGCTGGATATCGGGCTGCCCGGCATCAGCGGACTTGACGTGCTCGCCGAGTTACGCACACACGCGGCACCGCCGCGCGTTGTCATGATGACGGCGGACGACACGCCGGAACCGCTTTTGCGGTCGTTTCGCGGGCAGGCCTACCGTTTCGTCCGGAAGCCGTTCGCGCCCCGCCGCGTTGTGGAGATCGTGAACGACGCGCTCGCGGCATCGCACACGGCGTTACTGCCGATCGAAGTGGTCTCGGCTCGGCCCGAATGGCTCGAGATCATCGTGCCGTGTTCACTCGAAGTGGGGGCGCGCGTCCGGGAGTTCGTCATGCAACTCGACGCCAAGCTTCCGAGCGATGTGCGCGAATCGGTCGCGCAAGCGTTCGGCGAGCTCCTGACGAACGCCATCGAATGGGGTGGACGTCTCGATCCGACGCGCAAAGTGCGGATCTCGTGTCTGCGCGCGCGTCGAATGCTGTTGTACCGCATTGCCGATCCGGGCGAGGGATTCGACGTCAATCGTCTCGCGCATGCGGCGATCTCCAACCCGGATGACGACCCGCTGGCGCATGATCGCGTGCGCGAGGAACTGGGAATTCGTCCCGGAGGGTTGGGATTGGTCATGACGCGCGCCGTTGTCGACGATCTCATCTATAACGAGAAGCGCAATGAAGTGGTGCTGGTGAAGTACCTGGATTAGGAGACGGAGCATCTTCAACGCCGCGGCTCGGGGCAAATCGCGAGCACCACAGAAACAATCACGTCTCGTGTCACTGGCTTCGGCACGTGCCGATCGTACCCGGCGGCGAGAACTCGTGCGCGATCGACGTCGCCCACATACGCCGTAATCGCGGCGGCAGGCAGTCGCGATCCCCCCTGCACGTCGCGGCTCCGCACCTGCGCGATCAACCCATACCCGTCCATTCCCGGCAGACCGATATCCGCCAGGAGCACGTCGGGACGAGACGCCGTTATCCTATCCAGCGCATCCGCGGCTGATGCGGCCTGATCGACGAGAGCGCCGGCGCCGGCCAGAATCGTCGCCATGAGATCGCGCGCGTCCTCCTGATCGTCGACCACGAGCACCCGGTACCCCTCGAGTACGCGGCGGGGCGGACGTTCACCGTCGCTCCGAAGGGATGGCTTCACGGCAGTGGTGTCCGTCGACGATGAAAGCGGCATCGCGGGCAGGACCACCGTGAAAGTGGAACCTTTGCCAAGCCCTTCGCTCTCCACGTGCGCGGTGCCGCCGTGCAGTTCGACCAGGTGACGGACGATGGCGAGCCCCAGCCCCAATCCACCGTGCTTCCGGCTTGCCGAGCCGTCAGCCTGGCGGAAGCGTTCGAACACGTGCGGCAGAAAAGCCGGCTCGATCCCGGCCCCGTCGTCAATCACACGCACGAACAATCGATCGCCCGGCGCTTCACCCACTTCGATCGTGACCGTCCCGCCTGCCTCCGTGAACTTCACCGCGTTCGAGAGCAGGTTCCAGACAATCTGCTGGAGCCGGTGCGGATCCCCGTGAACGACCCGCCCGGAACCGGCGACGCGCGGGGTCAGCCGCACGTTTCGCGCCTCGGCTGCGGGGCGCACCGCATCGAGGGCGGCGCCAATCACCGAGCCGAGATCCACCGGACGCGTCTCGAGGCGCAACCCGCCGGTGATGATGCGCGAGACGTCGAGGATGTCCGCCACCAGCCGCGACTGCAGTTGCGCGTTCCGGTCGATCACCTCGAGCGCGTGCCTGCTGCTGCGCGCATCCATCGCCCCCTCCAGCAGCATTCGCGTCCAGCCGACGATGGCGTTCAGCGGCGTGCGCAATTCGTGCGACAGCGTCGCCAGAAATTCGTCCTTGGCGCGATTTGCGGATTCAGCCTCGGCGCGTGCCCGTGCTTCACGGAGGAGCAATTCCTCACGGTCGCCCTGCGCCTGTTTCCGGCCGATGAACTGGCCGATCTGGCTGCCGACGGTGGACATCGTCCGCAACAAGTCCAGGTCCGAGGGAACCACCGTGCGGTTGAAGCATTCCACGACGCCGAGTGTTTCCGTCCCGAGACAAATCGGAAACCCGAACCAGCCGCGCAGCCCCGCCTCGCGCGCGGCGGCGCCGCGCGGGAAATTCGCGTCGTGCACGACGTTCTCGATCCACACCGGCTTGCCGCTTTCCAGGACGCGGCCCGGCAAGCCAACGCCGGATGAAAGCGCCATCTCCCGCGTCGCGCGCTCGAATGACGGCGCCGAAAGGCCCGGTTCGCTCCAGAGCGCCACGCTGTGCAGACGGCGGTCAGCGGGGTCGAGAAGCCACAGCGCGCCCGTCTGCCATTGGAGGTTCTCGCACAGCCCGCGCAGGATGCCGGATGCCGCGGTTGAGAGGTCGGGCGCGCGCGTGAGGACGTCGGCGACGGCATATGCGGCGGCCCGCCGCCGTTCGCCGATTTCGCGCTCGGCGATCGCGGCGGCAAGCAGCAGACCGGTGCACGCGAACACCGCCATGAACACTTGGAGCAGGATCAGGCTTTCATGCACCTGCGCGCTGGCGAACGGACCGGCGCCGCGAACGGTATGCCAGATCGTCACCGCCGAAGCGCCGAGCACGAGGAGGGATGTCGTAGGCTGCCGGCGGCGGACGGCCGCCGCGATCACGAACGGGAAGATGACGTACTCGAGCGGGTGGAATGCGGTCTGGCGGCCCAGCGCCTCGCCAAAAACCACGTGCAGAGCGAGCACGGCACCGGCGATGAGCACGCCCGTTTCAAGCGTCTCGCGCCACGACCATGCGCGACGCACGCGGCACGTGAGAATCGCGGGGGCGACCACCAGCGCTCCCACCGCGTCCCCCAGCCACCACTCGCGCCAGAGCAGTCCGAACCGCTGCCATGGCTGAACGCCGGACGCGCAGAGCGCACCGGCGCCGACGGTTGCGCTCAGGGTCGTGCTTGCCGCCGCCGCGATCCCGATCAGTGCCAGGACGTCCGGTATCCGTTGCAGCCGAACGTCGAACCGGACGATATGACGCAGCACCCACGTTGCCGCGACCGCCTCGAGGGTGTTGCCGGTAGCAACGACGGCATCGGTCCACCAGGGCGCGGCAGTGGCGGCGTTGGCCACGAACGCGCCCACCCAGATCGCCGGCCACAACGAGGCGCCATATAACAGGAGCGCGGCGAGACCGATCCCGGTCGGCGGCCAGACCGTGGTCACCTGCTCGGCGACGAACGCAAAGCGAAACCCGACCTGCGCCGCGACAACGTACGCGACCGCGATGATGAGCCCGGTCGCGAAACGCCGAACCGATGGACGATGCACCGAACCATCATGAACCAAGTGCCGGCGCGTGCACGGGTGACCGGCGGGCGGCCGGTTTGACCCTGGGGGGTGCTGGTTACGAGGGTTCGCGCATCCCGGCGTCCACCTGCTGTCCCACTCGGCGCACGACCTGCACGGCCGCCTCGACGTCAGTCCGCGTCGTGTGGAAATTCACGATGCACGCCCGCAGCAGGAATCGGCCGCGCACCACGGCGTTCGACACGAATACCTCGCCGCCGCGCTGCAGACGATCGAGCAGCTCACGGTTCAGCGCATCCAGGTGGCGCTCGGCCGTCTCGACGCCGATGTTCGCGCGAAGATCGCGCGGCACGTAGCGGAAGGTGGTAATGCTCAGATCCTGGGTCGCGAGTTCGAGATCGTCACAGCGCCCCACCGCCTCCGCCATCGTCCGCGCCAGGGCGATGTCTCCGGCAATCATTTCGCGATACCCGGCGGCGCCGACGTGCTTCAACGCGAGCCAGACTTTCAGCGCCCGGAACCCGCGCGAGTTCTGGGGTCCGTAATCGACGTAGTTCAAGGCTTGCTCGTCGAAGTGATAGTAGGGCGGGTGATAGGCGAAGGCCGCGCGCAGCTTCTCCGGATCGCGCACGAGGGCGCATCCGGCCTCGAGCGGTGCGTAGAGCCACTTGTGCGGATCCACGGCGACCGAATCGGCATCGCTCAATCCACGCAAGTCGTCGGGCGATTCGGGAACGGCGGCGGCAAAACCGCCATACGCGCCGTCGACGTGAAACCAGACGCCGTGTTCCAGGCACACCGTGCTGATTGCCGGCAGTGGATCGACCGCGCCCGTGCTCACCGATCCGGCGGTGCCGACCACGATGCAGGGCACGTCACCCGCGGCTTTGTCCTGCTCGATGTGACGCCGCAGCGCGGCGACATCCATCCGCAGTCTCTCATCCGTTGGAATCCATCGGATCGCGTCAGTCCCGAGACCGGCAAGGTCCGTCGCCTTCTGAATCCAGGTGTGGGTTTCGGCCGACGCGTAGACGCGGAGGCGGGGGGAATCTCCCGCGATGCCGCGTGCCCTGACGTCCGATCCCGCGCTCGCGGTGCGCGCCGCGAGGAAGCAGACGAAATTGGCCATGTTGCCGCCGCTGACCAGCAACCCTCCACAGGCGGAGGGATAGCCGATGAGCGTCGCGATCCAGCGCACGGTCTGCGATTCGATTTCAGTGGCGGCCGGCGCCAGGGTCCAGGCGCCGATGTTCGCATTGACTGCAGCGGCGAGAAAATCGCCGAACATGCCGATCGGCGCCGGCGGCGCGGTGATGTATCCGAAGAAGCGCGGATGTCCGTTGAACAGCGAGTGTTCGAACAGAAACCGGGCCGTCTGCTCGAGCAGCGGTCCCGCTTCCATTCCGGATTCAGGGAGTGGACCTGACAGATTCAGCGGCTCTCGAACGGCGGAGGGTGACTCGTCGCGCGTGACCGGACCGCGCGGCATCGCGTCGAGAGACTGCGCCAGTTGATCCACGAGGCGGTGTCCCAGCGCGCGAAACGTGGCCGCGTCCATCGCGAGCGGCGCCCGACGAAGAGAGTCGCGGTGCTCCATCAGGCGACTCCTTCGAACAGATCGGTCTCGCGCGTCCGTCCGCCGCTGACCAGACTGAACGCGCGGTAGAACGATTGCCGGCCCCACAGTGCCTCGTGATGTTCCGGCGACACGTCTTTCAACCGTTCGTAGCCCGCCAGCTGTGATTCGTGGCAGGAGACCGCCCGCCAGACCGTACTCCAGACGCTGCGCGTGTCGATGACGGTGGTGATCGCCCAATCCGGCCAGGCCGTCGCCTGCCGTTCGACGCCGTCGACGGTGACGGCGGGTCGATGAACGGCCGCCGCGTACGCCCCCCATGCCGTTTCGGGCCAGGCAATGTAGTACAGCTTCGACACGGTGTGTGGCTTCGCCGTGGCGCGGTCGGCAAAACGCTCGTCCGCAGCGACGACCATCGCCGCCGTGGTGAATTGCGAAATGGCGACGTGATCGGGATGGCCGTACCCGCCATCTGGTCCGAACGTCACGACAACGTCCGGCCGGATCCGCCTCACTTCTCCGGCAATCCGCCCGATCACCTCCTCCGGTTCCGCACGATCGAGCCCTTGATCGGGGTAATTGAGCACGCAGACATCGTGGATTCCCAGAACCTTTGCCGCCGCGCGCAGTTCGTTCTCGCGAATCTCCCCCAGCGCCTGGCGGCCGGGGTGCTGACGGTCGTCGGAGCGAATACCGCGGAAGCGGCCGGCGTCTCCCCGTGTCGCGGTGACCAGAAAGACGTCGATCCCTTCAGAGGCGTACTTCGCGAGCGTGCCTCCGACGCCCAGCGATTCGTCGTCGGGATGGGCGAGCACGGCCATCAGCTTCCGGCCCTGCCTTGTAGCCATCACACGCTCCTTCTCACTTCGTAATCACGGCCTCCAGGTATTTTCCCGGGACGACGAGCGTCGCCGGCCCACCCGTGTTCAGCGACCGCAGCAACGCGAGCAGATCCGCCTCCAGCGCGGCCTGGCGTTCGACGTCGAGCGCCGCGAACGCCTTGTGCACGGGCCCATAGAAGCTCCGAAACACTTCGACCCAGTGCTCCGCCGACCGGTAACGGAACGCGAACGTTCTCGTCGCCTGTTCGATCCCCGCCGCGGAGGAGAACAATTCCCGGAGATGAGCATCCGTGCCCCAGAGCAGCGGAGATCGAACCCCGGCGGGCGGCGGCACGTACTGCCCAATCACGCGAAAGAGCTGCCCGATAAAACCGTCCGGCGTCCAGCTCGCCAGCGCGACCCGGCCTCCCGGGGCGCACACCCGCATCATTTCAGTCGCCGCGCGCTGGTGGTCTGGGGTAAACATGACGCCGAACGTCGAGAGGACGACATCGAAGCTCGCGTCCGCGTAGGGCAGCGCCTCGGCATCAGCCACCTCGAAACGCACGTTGGTGAACCCTTCGGCCTCCGCGCGCCGGCGTCCGCGCTCGAGGAGCGCCGCCACGTAGTCGGTGGACGTGACGGTCGCAAAGCGGCGGGCCGCAGCCAGCGTCGCGTTGCCGTTGCCCGCCGCGACGTCAAGGACGCGCTCCCCCGCGCGCACGTCCGCGGCCTCGTTCAGGAGCTCGCCCACGATCTGCAGCGTCGCTCCAATGACCGCGTAGTCGCCCGACCCCCACATCATCTGCTGGCGCGACTTGATCGCGGTCAGTTGCTCCAGGTCGGCCACCGCATTGAACGAAACCACGTTCGTCATACGACCTCCTGAGCCGACGGCATCTTGAGCGCCGCGCGAATTTTCGCGAGATGGTGATAGCTGTGACGGACCGCATGATCCTCGAGGAAGAACTGGCACGTCAGAGGGGCGTCCGCATTGAGCGAGACCGGGGCGGCCCGGTCAAGCTGTTCGTCGCCGAGCGCGCGAATCGCGGCCGCGGCATCGGCGCTGTTCCGGCGCAGCAGATCGAGCGCCGCGTCCTTGTTCACGGCGTCGTTCTCGCTCGCATGTTTCGCATTGATCCCGTGGACCGCGTCCCAGGTCACCCCCGCGATCGGCTTGCCTCCCGCCAGCGTCTGCGCCAGCTGAATCTCCAAGGGGTACATGGTTGCGACGTGATGGACGACGACGCCGACTCGCCGCCCGTCTCCCGGGATGCGTGTGGTCCACTGCGACTCGGTGAGGCCGCTCGCCAACTCGGCAAGTGCACGGGCCCCTTGTTCGAGACGCTCGGCAAGAGCATTCGCACGGCGGCTGGTTGAAGTCATTTGCTTATCCTTTCATATGCGCCGCGCCAGGCGCGGCACGTTGTGACTATATGTGACTCTCAGTTCACGAGGACGACAAGCCCGGTGACCACGAGCGCACCGGCCCACATCCAGTCCAGATTGATCCACGCGCTTCGCAGAAGCATAAGCCCAAGCCTGCGGTAGACCACCTGCGCCACCAGCGCCATGGTCGCCAGATAGGCGCACGTGTGGACGCCCAGTGCGACGACGCTGGCAAACGGAACGGAAGGACTTGCTGACGCGTGCGCATGCATGTGCCCGGAGGCGAGAAGGTCCGCCGGCATCGCCATGACAAACGGCAGCACCATGAAGCCCGCGCCGTGCGCTGATGCCATGAGGAACGACCACAGCGTCAGGTCCGCCGCGCCGACGCGCATTCCACCAAACCGCGGGTGCCGATGCCGCCAGAGCCGGTAGCCGCCCAACGTCGCGAGCGAGCACGCCACGACCAGTTTCAACGCCGTCAACGGGATCACCATCTGGGCGAGCGCCGCGACCAGCAGCACCGCGCCGACCGCGAACGCGTGTCCCAGCGCGATCGGCGGCAACGCGCGCCAGATTGCGCGGGCGTCACCCGACTGCATTCCGAGCGCCACGGCGAACAACCATCCCATTCCCGGGTTGATGCCGTGATACGTGCCAAGCAACGCCATCGCATGCCAGTTCATGGTTGCCTCCGTGCCTCTACGCGTAGCAATACGAGTCGGACGAAGCGTCGCCGCCTTCGAGGCGGACTTGATGCGGGCGCATCCCGTCGAACTGCAGGAAGAAGCGGCGATCCAGCTCCATTCCTCCTGAAGGTCCGATGTCCACTTTCGCCATCCACCCACGGACGCCATCCGGATAGAACTGGTCGTCCCACGGTGAATACAGCGCGTTGGTGAAATAGACGCGCCTCCCATCACGGCTGATCTCGACCATCTGAGGCCCGCCGTTCAGCTGCTCGTCCGGTTTCGTTGGGTGGGGTGCGCGCCGCGCGATGCCGCCGAGGCGGATCGAGCTGACCCTCTTCGGGTTGAACGGGTCCGTCACGTCGTACTGAATGAACTCGCCTGTTCCCCAGCACGACACGTACAGAAACCGATCATCCAGCGACAAATTGATGTCCGTGACCAGCGGCGCGACCGCCTTGAAGCCCTGGAGGATCGGCGGAAGGGCTTCCGGATCCGCGGGCTCCGCCGGAATCTCGATCACCTTCTTGATCGCGAACTCTCCACCGCCGTTCCCGTTGCCCCCTGGCTTGCGATACCACAGCCAGATCGACGACGACAGATCCTGCAGCGAGAGCGCGACGCTCGCGAATCCGTACGCACGCGTCGGATCGTGTGCGGGACGGAGCTCGAGGACCATCTGCTGCTCGTCGCCAAGACGCAGCTCCTGCACGTGGCGCCGCCGCCGCAGATCCCAGACGTGCAGCGCGTTGCCGTACTTGCCGGCCATCAGCAGCTCCGGATTGACTCCGTCCTTCACCATGTTCGGCGTGCCCCACGTGCTCGTCACCATCGTGTCGAACCCGAGGTGCCACCACATGTCGTAGGCGAGCTGCTGCGATCCGCGGTCAAGCTCCCAGCGGCCGCGAACCTCGAACGTGTCTGGGTCGAGGACGAATGTTCCGCCTGGACCGTCACCGCCCGGAGCACCGAGGGCGCTCATATAGATGCCGTCCGGTCCGCAGTGGACGGTGTGCGGAGCGGCATACCCGGCGCGCGCCGCCAGGGTGTCCGCTTCGATCACCTTCACGATTCGCGGATTGCACGGATCCGGCTTGGTATCGAGGATGTGAATCCGCGAGGATTCGATGCCGGGCGCGATCAGATATCGCCGCTCCATGTGCGGATGCGGCGCATACGGGCACAGGCACGAGCTGCACGCGTTCCAGCCGAAGTGATGCAGCTCGTCGCCGGCCTGCGGCATGTCGGTCCGGCCGACCAGCCGCCCGTAGCTTTTCGACTGCGGATCGACGTCGACGACGGCAATCGCATCCGGCGCGCCCGCCCCGGCGGGATTGATCAGCGCCATGTAGGCCAGTGTCTCCGCGGGAGATTGCATCGCCATCTTCGGCGAGGGATAGAACGTCGGGTCGGGTCTCAATAGAGGCATCTGAGTCCTCGCTCTTTCTTATTCGTAGAAGTAATAGTCGGCTTCGTAGGGCACCAGTCTCCTGGTGTTCAGCGTCGCCGCCGTGCACTCGGCCGTCGGCGGCTTCATGCCGCCGACCGTGTTCACCCGCTGAATGAAGAGCGCGCGCGCGAGCTTGTCGCCGCTGGTGGGTCCAACCAGCTTCCCCGAGACTCGCAGGAGCAGCCACTCAATCGCGCCCGGCGACACATAAGCGGCATCGAGCGACCCGCTGACCCTCGTCGCCCAGACGATGCTGGTATCGCGCGAGTGCTCCCACGTCGCCTCAATCCCACCGCCAGGGAACGTGTTCTTGCTGTGGAAGTGCGTGAGGATCTGCTCGTTGTCGGCGTCGAACACGGTCGCCTGCGGCCCGATGAACAGCCAGTCGAGGCCGGAGGGAGTCGCCGCAGGCGCGCAGATGAAATTCTGCGTGCCGACGGCATGCCCGCGGAGAAATGGCCTGAGTCCGACGTCCACCTGGATGTCGCCAGGGACCGCGGGCGGAACGATCCGGGCGTCGGCATGCAGCGCTGCGGACACGGCGGCAACGAGGGAGACGACGAGCGACGTTCGTTTCCATGACATGGTGCGCTCTCCTGCTGAAGGTGAATCTGACTCTCTATCTGAGGAATCGGAATCGAGAGCCGAAAGGCGACAGAGAGCGAGGGCGGGAGTGACTTCGTTAGTAGCCGAAGAGCGTGCGCGACGCGACTGCCCGCTCGCGGGTTCCCCACGGCGCGTAGAGCTCGAACAGGCGGCCGATCGCGGCTTTGGTTTCCACGCTGCGCGCCGCGGGCAGAGAATCGAGATCGCGCCGGGCCTCGACGAACACGGCCTGCGCCTCGTCGTTCCGTCCGAGCGCGGAGAGTGAAATTCCGAGCAGGCTCTTGGTCGCGGCGAGGCTCCAGTCGTCTTCGCGGAACGTGCGGCGACGGGTAGGCACGACTCCGGGGGCGAGCGAGCGGACGCGCAGGCCTTCGCGCAGCAGCGCCTCCGCTCGGTCGGGTTGCCGTTGCGCGAGCCGCGCCGCGCCGAGATCGATCGTATAAATCGCGACCAGCTGGTGATCGGGGCCGAAGGAACCGCGTGCGATCGACCGCGCTTCCTCCAGCGCGGCAGCGGCCGCGTCGTAGCGCCGTTCCTGTACCAATACGTGCGCGAGACTGTTCAGCGTTGCCGCGACGACCGGATGCGTGTTTCCCAGCGCCTTGCGCTGGACGGGCAATGCCTGCAGAAACAGGGATTCGGCTGAATGGAAGTTCCCGCGCGTCGCTTCGATCAGCCCGAGGTCGTGCATCGACGTGACGGTATTCGGGTGATCCTCGCCGCGCGTTTTCCGGTTCGTTTCGATCGATTGCCTGATGAGCGATTCGGCCGCGGGCAGATGCCCGTTCAATCGCAGTACAGAGGCGAGATCGCTCTGGCTGACCGCGGTTTCGCGATGGTCTTCCCCCAGCGCTCTCCGCCGGATCTCCAGGGCTTCTCCCTGCAGCGCGCCGGCGCGATCGTTCCATCCCTGATCCTGGTAGACGCGTCCGAGCTCCACCATGGTGACCGCGACGTCCGCATGCTCGTCGCCCTGCAGTTTGCGCCGGATGTCGAGCGCGCGCTCGAGATTCCGCGCCGCAGCCGCATAGTTCCCCTTGTCCGCGAGCACGACGCCAAGCGAGTCGAGCGTCTGCGCCACATGGATATCGCCCCCGCCGAACGCCTTTTCGCCGTCCGCGAGCGCGAGTTCGAGGAGCTGCTGCGCCTTGTCGAACGCGCCGAGACGGCGATACGTCCGCCCCATCGTCGTCAGCATCTCCGCCTGCAGCCCGGGTTCCCCGCCAAGTTCTTTCTGCACTCTCTCCGCGGCGGCGTCGAGCAACGCGCGGGCGGTGGGCTCTCCGGAATCGGCACGGACCGCATACGGATCGGCGCTCGTCAGCACGCTCGTCAGCAGGTCGCTGACCTTGACGGCCTTCTCGGCTTCGCGCCGCGCGCGGTCGCGTTCGGCGGAAAGCCTGCTCGTGTGCACGGCGATCAGCGCGCCGATGAGCAGCACGCCGAGCGCGACCGACGCCACTGCGCCCACGTGGCGCCGGATGAACATCGCGCTGCGATACGAAACGGTGGCGGGGCGCGCGCTTATCGGCTGGTGGCGCAGAAACCGGCGCAGATCGTCGGCGAACGCGGTGACCGACGCGTAGCGCTCCGATGAATTCTTGCGCAACGCCTTCGCGACGATCGTGTCGAGATCGCCGCGCAGCGCGCGCCGCAGACGGCCAGACGTCGTACCTCGCTGCCGCGCGTGACCCTCCGGCTCTCCGCCGTCGGCGACGGCGTCCGAGACGCGGGTCGGCTCCGTGGCGACGATGGAACGAAGGAGGGTGGCGGGGGACTGCGCCTCGCGGCCTGCGGGGTGCTCCCCGCTCAGCAGCACATATAGCAGGACTCCGAGGGCATAGACGTCCGTCCCCGTCGTCACTTCCGCGCCGGCGAGCTGTTCGGGGGCCGCGTACTCCGGCGTCATCGCCGCGAGCATTTCGCGCGAGAGCGCGCTCGTCTCGGTGCTGCCGGTGCGCCATGCCGCATCGCGCTCGAGCAGCTTGGCAATGCCGAAGTCGAGCAGCTTGACGCGGCCGTCGGTGCTGACGAGCACGTTGTGGGGCTTGATATCGCGGTGCACGATCAGGTTCGCGTGCGCGTGAGCCACTGCCTCCAGCACATCGAGGAACAGCCGTAGCCGCGCTTCGACCCCCAGCGCCCCGTCGTCGCAGTACTTGTCGATGCTCTTGCCGTCGACGTATTCGAGCACGAGGTAGGGTTGCCCGGCCGGCGAGACGCCGGCGTCGATCAGGTGCGCGATTTGAGGGTGCCTGAGGCGCGCGAGGATCGTGCCTTCCCGTCTGAACCGTGCTTCTCCCTCACGGCCGACGAGACCGATGTTCAGCAGTTTGATCGCCGCCCGTCCACGGAAGTGTCCGTCGGACCGTTCGGCGAGCCAGACGCTGCCGCTGCCGCCGTCGCCGATCGGAGAAACGAGGCGGTAGGCGCCGACGACCTGCCCGGCGGCCGATGGCGGGATGCGCGGCTCGAGCACCGCATCCTCGAGGAACCGCGACTCGTGCAGCGACTGATGTTCGTCGAGCATCGCCCGCAGCTCGGCGGCGAGCGCCGTGTCACGCGCGTGGATCGAGGCGAGCCACGCCGCCCGGTCCGACGTCGGGATTTCCAGCGCCTGGTCCAGATATGGACTGAGAACGCGCCAGCGATCAGGACTGACGTGCGGCATGATTACTCGCGGCCGCGGGATGCGCGCTGATCGCATGGTGGAGATACAGACGCCCCTTCTCCCAGTTGCGCTGAATCGTCCGTTCCGACACACCGCGCATCGCTGCGATCTCGGCGAACGAGAACCCGCAGAAGAACTTCAGATCGATGATCTCGGCAAGCTGCGGTTCAACCTCGGCGAGCTCGTCGAGCGCGTCGCTGATCTGAATCAGCGACTGCGGGGTGAGCGCCGCCGCGGCATTGTCGGTGAGCAGGGAGGTGATCTGGAACAGACCGCCCCGTTTTTCGGACCGGCGGCGGCGCACGTCGTCGATGATCAGCCCTCGCATCACCCGTGCCGCGTAGGCCATGAAGCGGGCCTGATCGACGAACGCGCTGCCTTCCTTGCCGGACATCGAAATGTAGGCTTCGTGCAGCAGGGTCGTCGCGCCGAGCCCTCCGAGCGGGCCGCGGCGGTTCAGTTCGCGGCGCGCGAGGCGATGCAGCTCCGCGTAGAGCGTGCCGAACAGCGCATCCGCGACGACGTGCTCGTCATTGTCTCCAGGTGCTTTCGTCATACCCATCACCCTGCCTGCTTCCCAAACGTCTCTCTTAGGTGAAATCGAAAACGGCGGAAGAAAGGCGACAGGGGGATGAGAGTATATCTTGGCAACTCCCCCGCTGTCGGTGTAAGTTTAATCTACCCAACGATTAGCGGCAGCGCCACCACTCTATGATCCCCGCGGTTATCTCCCACTATCGCCTTCTCGACCCCCTCGGCGAGGGTGGCATGGGTGTGGTCTACCGGGCGGAGGACCTCCGGCTGGGGCGCGAGGTCGCGGTCAAGCTCCTGCGCACCGAGGCGACGGAGTCGCCGGAATGGCTGGCGCGATTCGAGCGTGAAGCACGCCTCGCTTCCTCGCTTCAGCATCCCCACATCTGCACCATCCACGAGCTGGGCGAGCAGGACGGGCAGCCCTTCATCGCGATGGAGCGGCTCGAGGGAATGACGATCCGCCGGCTGGTCCACGACGGACCGCTTTCACCGCCGCGCGTGCTGGAGTTCGCGCGGCAGATCGCCGACGCCCTCGATGCGGCCCACCGCCGCGGAATCATCCACCGCGACATCAAACCAGCCAACCTGTTCGTGACCTACGGCGACCACCTCAAAGTCCTCGACTTCGGCCTGGCCAAGACGACGCCGGGTGACGAACCGCTGACCGCAACGGCGATGCGGGCGGCGTCGGCGCCGACGCTGGGGGTTGTCGGCACGGACCTGACCAAGACCGGTGTGACGGTCGGCACGGCTGCCTACATGTCGCCGGAACAGGCGCTCGGCTCGCCTTTGGACGCACGAACCGATCTCTTCTCGCTCGGCAGCGTGCTCTACGAGATGGCGACCGGGCGGCGGGCGTTCGCGGGCGACGAGGTGCCGCTCATCATCATGAAGATCGTCAACGGGATCGTCATCCCCCCGCGGACGGTTCTTCCTGATCTTCCGGAGCCGCTCGCGGCGATCATTCAGAAGCTGTTGAACGTCAATCCGGATTCGCGATACCAGACGGCTGCCGACCTTCTGGTCGACGTCGAAGCGGCGCAGCGGCAGCTCGGGGTCCACGCACCAGGCGCAGGCGGAGCCGGCACTTCGGCCGGACCTGCCGGCCGCACGCCGAAAGTGCGTCGATCGGTGATCACGATCGCCGTCGCGGCAACGCTCGTCGCCGGCGCGGTCGCGGCGGCATGGCTGCTGCGGCGTCCGCCGGCCTTGACGGAACGCGACAGCATCGTGGTTGGCACGATCGAGAACAACACCGGCGATCCACTGTTCGACGACGCGCTCGTCGCGGCGTTGAAGCTGCAGCTCGGGCAGTCGCCGTTCCTCGATATCGTCGCCGACAACCGCATCCGCGAGACCTTGCGCCTCATGGGACGCAAGGCGGACGACGCGCTGACCCACTCGGTCACGCGCGAGGTCTGTCAGCGGCTCGGCGTCAAGGCCATGCTCGAAGGATCGCTGGCGGCGCTCGGGCGCAACTACGTCCTGACGCTGAACGCGACGAACTGCCAGAGCGGGGAGGTCATCGCCCGCGCGCAGCAGGAGGCCACGGGGCGCGACCGCGTGCTGAACGAGCTCGGCGCGCTCTCGAAGCAGATCCGCACCACGCTCGGCGAATCGCTGCCGTCGATTCAGCGGTTCGACGTGCCGATCGAGCAGGCGACGACCCCGTCGCTGGCGGCGCTGAAAGCATACGCGCTCGGGCTCGAAGAGCGCCGCCGTGGACGCGAGGTGGAATCGATCGCGTTCTTCAATCGCGCGATCGAGCTCGATGGGCAGTTCGCCTCAGCGTATGGCACGCTTTCGACCGTGTATGGCAGCCTCGGCGAGTGGCGGCGCAGCGAAGAGTACGCGCGGCGCGCGTTCGAACTGCGGAATCGCGTGAGCGAACGCGAGCGCCTGTTCATCTCCTATCAGTACCACGACCGCGTGACCGGGAACGAGGAGCGCGCGGCGGAAACCCTCGAGCTCTGGAAAGCGGCTTACCCGCGCGACATGCGGCCGGCCAACGCCCTGGCGCTGATTCACAACCGCACCGGACGATACACGCAGGCCGAAACCGAGGCGCGCGAAGCGCTGCGACGCAGTCCCGGCCATCCGTTTCCGCTGTCGAATCTCGCCTTCGCCTACCGATCGATGGGGCGCTATGCCCAGGCGCGGAGCGTGGCGGAAGAAGCCGTGAAGCTCGGCGTCGAGACGTCGCCGACGCGGCGTCTGCTCTATCAGATCGGAACGCTGTTGGGGGACGGCTCGGCAGCCGCGCACGTCTCATGGGCGAAAGATCGGCCGCGCGAATTCGATCTCGTCTCTGCGCAGGCGGAGGTGGCGGCGTTCGGGGGCCGCCTGCACGAGGCCGCGGACCTCTACCGGCGGGCTGGAGATCTGGCAATTGCGCGAGGACTGAGGGGTACGGCTTCCGGGTACATTGCGCACCTGGCGTGGACTGAAGCGCTCTACCGCGGGCCGAACGAAGCGGCCGACCGCGTCAGACGGATCATCGCGCTGGCGACCCCGGACCTCGAAGACACGGCGGTCCTGCCGCGCTTTCGCGCGGCGGCAGCCCTGGGACTGGCCGGGTTGTCGGCGGACGCGCAGGCGCTCGTCAGCCGCGCGGAACAGCGGTATCCGGAAGCGACGTTCGTACGGACGGTGCTCGCGCCGATCACCCAGGCGGCGATTGCCTTGAATCAGGCGCGTCCGGACGACGCGCTCGCCGCGTTGGAGGCCGCCGTTCCGACGCAGCTTGGAACCGTCGCCGGTCTGGTGCCGGAGTATTTGCGCGCTGAAGCATTCCTGCGCAAGGCGCGGCTCAAGGAGGCGATCGCGGAGTACGACACGCTGCTCGAGCACCGCGGCGTCGATCCGTTTGCCCCGGTGATTCCGCTTGCGCACCTGGGGCTCGCGCGCGCGCGCGCCCGTGCCGGCGACGTGGCCGGCAGCCGTCGCAGCTACGAAGATCTCTTCGCGATCTGGAAGAACGCCGACGCCGGTTTCCTGCCGCTCGCCGACGCCCGCGCCGAGTACGATCGCCTCACGTCCACCGCTCCCCGCGGGACTGCTGGACGGTGACGGACGGCACGTGAACCCCCGCATCCGCATCTCCCACTACGAGCTCCTCGACGCCATCGGCCGGGACGGCTCCGCGGAAATCTACCGCGCACACGACCTGCGCCTCGAACGGAACGTCGCCGTCAAGCTGCTTCGCCCGGAGCTGCGGTCGCGGCCGGAGGTCGTGGCGCGGTTCCGGCGCGAAGCGCGGGTGGCGTCGCTCGTCACCCATCCGCACATCTGCACCGTTCATGATTCAGGGGAGGAAGACGGACAGATATTCCTCGTCTGCGAACTCCTCGACGGTACCGCGCTCGACGAACTCATCGCCGGATCGGCGCTCCCCCTCGAGCGCGTGCTCGACGTCGGCATTCAGATCGCCGACGCGCTTGGCGCGGCGCATCGGCGCGGGATCGTTCACGGCAACGTAAAACCCTCCAACGTGTTCATCACCAGCGACGGGCATGCCAAGCTCCTGGAGCTGGGCGCCGCCGCAGCGGCGACATCGTCGGCCGAAGCGGCGCAGGACGAGACGGGATCGCACACGACCTCGAGCGCCCGCAAGTACGCCGGGGGAGTCGCGACGGGCGAATTCTTCCATCCCTACATCGCCCCGGAGCAGATCTCGGGTTCCGTCGATCATCGCAGCGACATCTTCGCGATGGGTGCGCTGTTGTTCGAGATGGCGACAGGGTCGCGCGCGTTCCGGGGCGAAACGGCAGCGGAAATCGCCAGCGCCATCGCCGGAGACACCCCGTCGCGACCGCGCCGGCTCAATCCACGGCTGCCGGCGTCGGTGGAGCGAATCATCCTCCGCGCGCTCGAGAAAGATCCGGATCGACGCTATCAATCCGCGGCGGACCTGCTGGACGACCTGCGCCGGGCGCGGCGCGCCCTCGATGCGCGTCGGTTCGGCTGGCGAGTGTCGCGCCCGCGCGCCATGGCGATTGCCGCGGCCACGGTGGTCGTGCTGCTCGCGCTGGCGGGAACAGCGCGCTGGTGGTGGTTCGGACGCAATCGCCACGTCGAACGCAGCAGCGTCCTGGTCAGTCATATCGCGAACGGCACCGCCGACCGTGATTTCGACGACACGCTGCGGCAGGCGGTGACCGTGTACCTTGCGCAGTCGCCGTACCTCGAGCTGGCGTCCGACGAACGGGTCAGAGATACGCTCCAGCTGATGGGACGGCCGGTCGACACGCGCATGACGCATGACGTCGCCGTCGAGGTGTGTCAGCGGCTCGATCAACAGGCACTGCTCGAGGGCAGCGTGTCGGCGGTGGGGCCGGCCACGGTGGTTGCGCTGGTGGCCAGCGACTGCGCGAGCGGCGCCACCGTGGCGCGTGAGCAGGTCGAGGTCACCCGGAAGGAGGACGTCCTCCGCGCGCTGGGACGCCTCACCGCATCGATGAGACAGTCGCTCGGCGAGTCGGGCACATCGCTGGCGCGGCACAACGTCCCGATCGAGGAAGCGACGACGCCGTCAATGGAGGCGCTCAAGGCGTACACCGAGGCGGTCGCCAGACGCGCCGCGGGATCGGAGATGGAGGCCGTGCCGCTGCTCGAGCATGCGATCGACATCGACCCGCAGTTCGCGCTGGCTTACACCACGCTCTCGAGCCTTTTCGGAGGGCTCGGCGAGACCGGCCCGAGCGAGAAGTACGCACAGCTCGCGTTCGATCACCGCTCGCGGGTCAGCGAGAGCGAGCGGCTGTTCATCACGTATCAGTACCACGACCGCGTAACCGGCGACCAGTTGAAGGCGCGCGAGACGCTGGAAGTATGGAAAGCGACGTACGCGCGCGATTACCGTCCCGCGAACGCCCTTGCGGTCCTCCTCAATCGCCTCGGGGATTACACCGGCGCGGCGAGGGAGGCGACCGAGGCGATGCAGCGTAACGCGGCGCACCCCTTCCCCCGATCCAATCTCGCCTACGCGTATCGCGGCGCCGGTCAGTTCCATCACGCGCGCCAGGTCGTGGAAGAAGCGATCGGGCGGGGCCTCGAGACGGTCCCGATGCGGCGACTGCTCTATCAGGTGGCCGAGCTCGAACACGACAGCGCCACGGCGCAACGGCAGATCGAGTGGGCGGCGGGGCGGCCGCGCGGCTTTGATCTCACGGGCGCGCAAGCCCAGATCGCGGCGTACCACGGCCGCGTCGGCGAAGCCGCGCGCCTTTACGCCGAGACGATCAAGGTGTCGACCGATCGAGGTTTCCCGCAGGTCGCGTCCGGCTATGCGGCTCAGGCGGCGCTGACCGAAGCCGTGTACGGATACCGGAAGGAGGCGGTGGCGCGCGCCCACGAGGTTCTGCGAATCGCGACCGCCTACGAGCCGCAGCTCAAGGCCGCGACCGCGCTGGCCCTCGCCGGCGATCCCGACGAAGCTGAAACGGTGCTGCGCCGGCTCCGCAACGTGCGGCCCGATGACACGCTGCTGCAGACGGCATACCTGCCGGTTGCGGAGGCGGCGGTCCGGCTCGCACGTGGCCAGGCGGCGCCGGCGATCGAGGCATTGCGTCGTGCCTCGCAGTACGAGTTCGGCACAGTTGCGGCGCTCAGTCCACCGTATCTGCGCGGCGAGGCACGGCTTCGTGCGGGCGCCGCCAAGCAGGCCGCCGGCGAATTTCGAGCGGTGACCGAACACCGGGGCGCCGATCCGTTCTCGCCGTTGGTGCCTCTCTCGTACCTCGGCGCCGCCCGCGCTCTCGCGCGCGATGGCGCCCCCGACGACAGCCGCAAGGCTTACGAAGAGCTGCTGCGGATATGGGCGTCGGCCGATCCCGATCTGCCAGTGCTCCGGCAGGCGCGTGAGGAGCTCGCGCGCTTGTCCGCGTCCGACACCGCCTCACGGTGACACGTGCGGGCCACGCACTCGGTTCAAACCGGTGTCACACGCGGGGCCTGCCCGCGAGTCTCCCCACTCGGTGCTTTCCCAAAAGCGCGCGTCACGGCAAAGGGCGCGATCCGGTTTTAAATCGCGCGGGCCCATGATCAATTTTAACAACCCGTCTCGCGGGTGGCCGTTGGCGGGGCCGCGCCGCTTCAGCTCGACGTCCGTCACCGGTGACCCTGCTTTTCGGGCGTCGAGTGAAGTGGGGCTGTCAACGGTTAGGACCCGCACACCGGGTTTGAAACGTTTGGCCGATTGATTACCGTTGCGCGCGTGGTACAACGGACGTAATGAATGACGTCGTGGTGATTGGCGCCGGCCCCGTCGGGCTGGCGTGCGCGATCGAGGCCAAGCGCGTCGGCCTGTCGGTGGTCGTCGTCGACAAAGGAACGCTCGTGAACTCGATCGTCGGGTATCCGGCGCGTATGGAATTCTTCTCCACGCCCGAGCTGATCGAGATCGGCGGCTATCCGTTCGCCGTCCAGCAGTACAAGCCCACCCGCGAGGATGCGATCGAGTATTACCGCGGCGTCGCGCAACGCGAGCAGCTGGACCTGCGGCTCTACGAAGGCGTGAACGACGTTCGCGGCGGCCACGGCGATTTCACCGTCGTCACGTCGAAAACGGAGCACCGCACCCGGCACGTCGTCGTCGTCACCGGATTTTTCGACAAACCCAATCTGCTGGACGTGCCCGGCGAGGATCTCCCGAAGGTCACGCATTACTACGACGAGCCGTTCGGGTACGTCGGACAGCATGTCGCGGTCATCGGCGCCCGCAACTCCGCGGCCAAGGCGGCGCTGGAGTGCTATCGCCATGGCGCCGTCGTCACGCTCGTCGTCAGATCCGCGTCGTTGTCCGACAAGGTCAAGTACTGGATCAGACCGGACATCGAGAACCGAATCAAGGACGGCGGCATCCGCGCCTACTTCAACACGTCGGTCGGAGAAATCC
>Ga0070670_100000974_pt1 | contig 22427 bp, 25 predicted proteins | sample KBSS63metaG_FD_64665 | JGI IMG/M metagenome (GOLD analysis project Ga0070670, IMG submission 64665) | Switchgrass rhizosphere microbial communities from Kellogg Biological Station, Michigan, USA - KBS S6-3 metaG | ecosystem: Host-associated > Plants > Roots > Rhizosphere > Soil ... | reverse complement strand
CCTCATCGACCGCTTCCTGCCACGTGATGCTCGGTCTGCCGGCCGCTTTCTTGTAGAAGCCGACCCACAGCTCATCTGCTGTTCGATGATGCTTCCGCAGCCACACGCGAAACGTTTCCGGCGTCTCGAAGAACGTGGGAGCGATCGGTTTCATCATTGGCTGGCGAGTCAACGGAGTATACGAAGGTCACGGACCCTCCTCGGCGTCCTCACGTCAGGCGAAGCAGCTTCCGGGCATTGCCCTCGTAGATTTGCCGCCGCTCGGCGACTGAGATCGGCAATCCCTCGATGTCCTTGATGGTCTCGCGGACGTTGAACGTGCCCTTCTCCGGGTCGAACGGGAAGTCGCTTGCAAAGACGACCCGATCCACGCCAAAGAACTTGAGCCCGCATTCCATCGCGTCACGCGCGCCGAAGAGCGCCGTGTCGGCAAAGAACATCTTGAAATAGTCATACGGACGCTTCTGCAAACGCTTCAAGTACACGGACAGATCCTCATCGTCCGTGCGCGCGCCGAGCTGATCGAGGCCCGGTCCGATCCGGCCGGCAAAATACGGAATCATTCCTCCCATGTGGTGCGTGATGATGTGCAGCGCTGGCCAGCGATCAAAATAGCCGGCGAACACGAGCCGCGCCATCGCCACGCTCGTCTCGTACGGCCAGCCGAATACCCACCACAGTTCGAACCTGGACTTGTCTTCCGTGGCGTAGTCCGCAAACGAACCGACTCGCGTCGGATGCATCCAGATTGGGCGGCCGATTTCCGCCATCCGCTGGAACACGGGCTGGAAATCCGGGTCGTCCAGCGGCCGCCCGTTGACGTTGGTGAAGATCTGGATCCCGGCCGCACCCAATGCACCGACCGCGCGATCGATCTCGCGCATCGTGGCCTCCGGGTTGTTCATCGGCACAGAGGCGATGAAGCCGGGGAACCGGTCCGGATGCCGGGCGACGGTCTCCGCCATCGTGTCGTTGGCAAGCATCGCCAGCTCGGGCGTCTGACTGGGCGAGCCGAGCGCCTCGATTGGAGGCGCCGCCAGACTCAGCACCTGCACGTAGTCGTCGAACAGATCCATCATCCGGAAACGCTCGTCGAGATCGACCATCGCCGGAATGCCACGGACGCGCTTCTGCATGTAGGCGCCGCGGGTGGACACCGCCGTCATGCGCTCGAAATATGCGGGCGGCAGGATGTGGCAAAAGAGGTCGATTTTCATCAGTGCGGATTTTAGCCAACTACCAACTCCGAACTACCAACTACCAACTACCAACTGAATTACAATCCACGCCCACCACAGGAGGCACCCGGTGATCATCGACTCCCACGGCCACGTCACGGCACCCGACAGTCTCTACGTCTACAAGGCGCAGATCCTTGCCCATCGCGGCGCCCATGGACGCGGCGGCAACCTCGCCAACGACGAGGACGTCCGGGAGGCGCTCAATCAGCCGGTGTTCGGGGGGAGCTCGCACCTCGGCCAGCTGAAAGAGGTCGGCACCGACATGCAGCTGATCTCGCCGCGCCCCTACCAGATGATGACGAGCGAGTCGCCGAAACTCGTGCAGTGGTTCATCGAGGAAACGAACAACATCATCGCGAAACAGGTCCAGCTGTATCCCTCGACGTTCCGCGCGGTGGCGGGATTGCCGCTGACGCCCGGCGTCAGCCCGAAGGCGGTGGTGCCGTACCTGGAAAAGCTGGTGAAGGAACAGGGGTTCGTCGGCTGCCTGCTCAACCCCGATCCGGGTGAATGCAGCGGTCAGGAAACGCCGCCGCTCGGTGACCGCTTCTGGTATCCGCTGTACGAGAAGCTCTGCGAGCTCGACATCCCCGGCCACATCCACTCAACCGGGTGTCGCTCGGAGCGGCTCCCCTATTCGCTGCACTTCATCAACGAGGAAGGCATCGGCGTGGTCTCGCTGCTTTCGTCAAGCGTGTTCAAGGACTTTCCGACGCTGAAGATCCTCGTCTCCCACGGCGGCGGCGCGATCCCGTATCAGTACGCGCGCTTCGAGGCGAGCTCGCTCCGGCGTCCCGGCGCGACGCGCTTTTCGGAGGCGATGCGGAACCTCTATTACGACACCGTGCTGTACTCGAAAGACGCGCTCGAGCTGCTCTTCAAGACCGTCGGCGTTGACCGGTGTCTGTTCGGCACGGAACGCCCGGGCGTCGGCACGGTGAAAGACCCGCGGACAGGGCGCTGGCTCGACGAGACACGCTTCACGATCGAAGCGATCGAGTGGCTCAGTGATGCCGACAAGAAGATGATTTTCGAGGACAACGCGAAGAAACTGTTCAACCTCAAAGTTCCGGAAGCGGCAGCTGTCTAGAGGACTTGCAACTGACTTGTTACTTGAAAGTTGTCACTTGACACTTTCAGAGGCTCGACCATGAAGACGATTGTTCGCGCGTTGCTAGCGGCGGTGGCGGCATGGTGTGCGCTGACCTTCGGGCCGGTTCACGGGCAGTCGCTGCAGAAGGTCACGATCAATTACCCGACGCGCAGCGGGGCGACGTGGCCGCTCTACATCGCACGCGACGGCGGCTACTACCAGAAACAGGGGCTCGATGTCGATTTGCAGTTCGGTGTCCATCCGACCGGCGTGGCCATGCTGACGAGCGGCCAGGCGGTGATGGTCAACCACTCGCTCGAGCAGGCCATGGTGGCCAGCGCGCGCGACGCCTCGTTCGCGCTGATGGGCAGTTCGTCGAACAAGGGATTGTTCGCCCTGATCAGCCAGAAGGAATTCAGCAACGCGAAACAGCTGAAGGGGAAACGCATTGCCGTGGGCGCACTCGGCGACGCTCCCTACAATTACACCGTCGCGCTGCTGAAAAACTTCGGCATCGGCAACCGGGACGTGACGTGGGTCCAGGTGGGCACCGACGTCACCGGGCGAGCATCGGCGCTGCAGACCAATCGTGCCGATGCCACCCTGCTGACCGCGCCGAACTACTTCCGACTCGAAGAGGCCGGCTTCAAGAACCTGGCGAATCTCGCGGACTACCCGGTCTTCGCGGCGACCACGTATATGTTCAGCAAGAGCGCGATTGCGGCCAACCCCCGCCTGCCGGAGCAGATCATCAAGGCGCACGCCGAGGCGATCAAGCGCTTCTATGAAGACAAGGCGTTCGCGGTGAAAACCTATATCGCCTACGACAAGCAGCCCGAGGCCGATGTCGCCCGCATCTACGACCTTTACGCCAAGGGCAACATCTTCGACCGTGTGCCGTACGTGATGCAGCCCGCCGTCAAGGCCATCATCAATCAGCAGGTCGATCCGCGACTGGCCAAGGATCTGAAGGAGTTCGATTTCAAGCGCGTGATCGACAACAGCGTCGTCAACCGCCTGGTGAAGGACGGGTATTTCGAGCAGCTGTTCGGTCCCGGAATCAAAGCCGAAGAGGACCGAAGGGGCCGGGACGCGTTTCGGTAGGTGATCAAGCTTCAGATAGACAGGCTGACGAAGCGTTACTACGTCGAGCGGGATGGACGCCAGGTCCTCGCGCTCTCCGACGTCTCACTGTCGGTGGATGCCGGGGAGTTCGTCGCCATCGTCGGGCCGAGCGGATGCGGCAAGACAACCCTGCTCAACATCCTCGCCGGTCTGCTGACCTACGACGACGGGGCGGTGGCGATCGACGGAGACGCGATCCGCGGCCCCGGCCTCAATCGCGCCGTCGTCTTTCAGCACGCCAGCTTGTTGCCGTGGCGGACCGTCGCCGGCAACGTCCGCTACGCGATGGAGCTGCAGAAACGATTCGACGCCGCAGCGATGCGCGAGCGGACGGACGCGTTCATCAGACTCGTCGGCCTTGCCGGATTCGAAAAACACTATCCGTCCGAACTCTCTGGCGGCATGCAGCAGCGCGTCAATCTCGCCCGCGCGCTTGCCGCCGATCCCGCGGTGCTGCTGATGGACGAGCCGTTTGCCGCCCTCGACGCGCAGACGCGCGAGCAGATGCAGGCGGAGCTGCTGAAGATCTGGAGCCACGCCCGGAAGACCGTCGTCTTCATCACCCACCAGATCAATGAAGCGATCTACCTGGCGGATCGCGTGGCTGTGATGAGTCCGCGGCCCGGCCGCGTGAAGGGTGTGTTCACCGTGCCGTTCGAACGGCCGCGGACGCTCGCCCTCAAGCGCGAACCACGATTCCTGGAAATTGAGGACGCAATCTGGCGGTTGGTGGAGGATCAGCCGCAGCCTCTGGACATCGCGGGGACCGACTGACATGACCGTCGTCGATGATCCCGATCTGCTGCCGCCCCCGCGCCGCTCGTTCTACCAGCGGCACGAGGCGCTCATCCTTGGCGGCAGCGCGATTATCGTCGCACTCGCCGCCTGGGAGGCCATGTGGCAGGCCGGCAAGATCTCGCCGCTCTTCTTCACCGGGCCGTCACAGGTCGTCGAACGGTTCATCGCCGAATGGAACGACGGTCGGTTGAAGCAGGACATGCTCTATAGCGGGCGGAACTTCGTGATCGGCGTGGGACTGGCGATCGCGGCCGGCGTGGTCCTTGGCGTGCTCATCGGCTGGTACCGGCGGCTGGCCATGCTCGTCGAGCCGTTTCTGACCGCGCTCTATTCGACGCCGCGCGTGGCGCTGGTCCCGCTCGTCCTCATCTGGTTTGGCATCGGCATGTGGTCGAAGGTCTTCATCGTCTTCATCAACGCGTTCTTCCCTGTGTTGATGAACACCATTGGCGGCGTCAAGGCGATCGACCGCGATCTCCTGCGCGCGGCCCGAGCCTTCTGCGCGTCAGACTCGCAGATCTTCACGACCGTCATCGTCCCCGGCTCCGTGCCGTTCATCCTGACGGGCGTGCGCCAGGCCGTGGCCCTCGGCCTGATCGGCGTCGTCGTCGGCGAGATGTTCGGCGGCAGCGAAGGGATCGGATATATGGTCAACTACGGAGGCCAGACCTTTCAGACGGACACCGTGTTTCTGGGGGTGGTCATCATCGCCTTCGCCGGTATCGTGCTGACGTGGCTGGCGGAACGACTGGAGCGGCACTTCTCACGGTGGCGACCGGAGAGATGAATAACGACATGCAAGTTCAAAAATGCAAAATGCGAACGCCGAGCGGGACCAGCGCAGGCACGGTTTGCATTTTGAATGTTGAATCTTAAGAGCGTCCATCTATGGCAGACATCGTCCTTGGCATTGGCTCGTCTCACGGGCCGCTTCTCTCGACGCCGCCCGAGCAGTGGGATCTCCGCGCGGCGGCCGATCGCGCCAACACGAAGCATGCGTTCCGCGGCAAGGTCTACGACTTCGCCTCGCTCCTGCAGGCACGAACGCCGGGGTTCGCACACGAAACCACCGTCGAGAAGCGACGCGAACGCTTTCTGCAGTGCCGCAGCGCGCTCGAGGCGCTCGGTCGCAAGTTCAACGACGTGGCGCCCGACGCGGTGGTGATCCTCGGCAACGATCAACGCGAGTTCTTCAATCCCGGCTTGACCCCGGCGATCACCGTCTACCGCGGCAGCCAGATCAGCAACGTGCAGCACCTGCATGAGGATCAGCCGGGTCTCAACATCGCGGAACCGGCCAACTCACCAGAGGAAGGCGCGTCGTACCCGGGAGCGACCGATCTGGCCGACCACATTCTTCGCTCGCTCGGCGACGAGAACTTCGACCTGGCGCAGTCGGACGAAACCCCGAGCGGCGCGCCGCGCGGCGGCATTCCGCACGCGTATGGCTTTTTCTATCACACGATTCTTCACGACCAGACGCCCCCGAGCGTCCCGATCATCCTGAACGTGCACTTCCCGCACAACACCCCGAAGCTGCGCCGCTGCCTTGATCTCGGCCACGCGCTGTACCGCGCCATCAAGTCCTACGCTGGATTCAAACGGGTGGCGCTGATGGCGTCCGGCGGCCTGACGCATTTCGTGATCGATGAGGAGTTCGATCGGCAGGTCATCACCGGGATGCAGACCGGCGACGAGGAATTGCTGGCCAGCCTGCCGGAGAGCTACTTCAAGATCGGGACGGCGGAAATCAAGAATTGGTATCCGGTGATTGCGGCCATGAACGCCGCCGGACTCAAGTACCACCACGTGGATTACGTGCCGTGCTATCGATCCGAGGCGGGCACCGGCAATGCGATGTGCTTCTCGTACTGGCAATGACCGACGTCCTCTCACGCCTGTCACAGCTCGACGCCTGCGCGGTATCGGACGCACTCGACCGGCTTTCCCTGCCGGGCGCGGTCAGCGGCATTGCGCGGCAGACAACAACGCGCCGGCTAGCCGGGCGGGTCATCACGGTGAAGATGGGCCGTGATGAAGGTCAGCCACCCGCCGCGAGGCACCTCGGGACCACCGCCATCGAGTCCGCCCAGCCTGGCGACGTGATCGTCATGGAGCAGCGTACGGGCATTGACGCGGCGTGCTGGGGCGGCAATCTGTCGCTCGGCGCCAAGCTGCGCCAGGTCGCTGGCGTCATCGTCGATGGCCCGGCACGCGACATTGATGAAGCGCGCGAGTACGACTTCCCCATCTTTGCGCGCTCCACGACATCCAGAACCGCGCGCGGGCGCATCGTCGAAGCCGCCACGAACGTCGCCATCACAGTCGGCGATGTGACCGTCAGTCCTGGCGACTTCGTGGTCGCGGACGGCAGCGGGATCGTGTTCGTGGCCCAGGGAGACGTGGAACGCATGCTTGCGGCTGCCGAGGCTGTCGTCGCTCGCGAGCGCGCGATGGTGGCCGCGCTTCGTGCAGGAACGCCGATCAGCCAGGTGATGGGAATCGGCTACGAAACGATGCTGAAGAAATGACCAATGAGCTCTAACGACGACCGCAATTGCGACCGGGCGTCACGGTTGGACACGACCTCCATCAGCGACGCCCTGGATCGCCTCGGCATCGCCGGCCAGTGCCTGAACATCAAGCCGCTCGATCACACCTTTCGACTGACCGGCCGCGCATTCACGATCCTCTACGGCCCCGCCGGGAAACCTGCCGGGACGGTCGGTGACTACATCGACGACGTCGAGCCGGGGGCGGTGGTGGTGCTGGACAACGGCGGACGCGAGAACGCGACTGTCTGGGGCGACATCCTCACGTGGGTCGCTCATCGGCGTGGCATTGCGGGCACGGTGATCGACGGCGCCTGCCGCGACACGTATCTCTGTCGCGATCTCAGCTATCCCATCTACAGCCGCAGCTACTCCATGCGCACCGGCAAAGACCGCGTTCAGGTCGAAGCGATGAACGTCGTCGTGAACATCGGTGATGCCCGGGTGGCCCCGGGCGATCTGTTGCGCGGCGATGCAGATGGGGTGCTGGTCATACCGCGGGAGCATGAGGAAGCCGTGCTGGCCGCGGCGGAGGAAATCGACTCAGTGGAGCAGTCGATCCGCGCGTTGATCGATCAGGGCAAGACGCTCGCAGAGGCGCGCCGGCAGCTTGGGTACCACCAGCTGCAAAGCCGCAAGAGCTGATTCACGCTCCGGCGGAGCTGTGGGAGGCGTCCTGACGTCTCTTGTACTCGCCGAAGGCCGCAGACGAGTCGGCGCTGGCGATGGAAATCAGTCCGTAGCCGAAACCCTTCAGCTCGTTGGTCCATCGTACGTATCCAGTTGATGGATCGAGGCAAAACAGATGGCCGGCCGTTCCTGCGAAGATGCTGCCGTCTTCAACGGCAACGGTGACGAAGCTCGAGCTTTTCAGGTGTGTGGTCCACATCGTGTCGCCAGTGGCGCGATCGACGGCGACAACGCTCCCTTTGATCCCGATGAAGATCGCGTTCATGACGTGGCCTGCTATTGCTCGGTGGCGGCGAACGTGATCGGCTTGCCGTCGGCGAGGATCCCGCGCACGAACATGCCGCCCGGCGAACCATCGCGCATCGGACGGACCGTGAGCGTGATCTTGTCGCCCGGCTTGAAGGTGTTTTTCGACCAGCCGCGTCGCGACAGATAGTTCGGGCTCATGCCTTCGACGCCCCAGGTGACGGTCTTGCCGTTCTCGGTGACGTCCACCCAGACCCAGGTGTGCGGGTTGGTCCACTCGAAACGGTTGACCGTGCCCGTGATCGTCTTCTCGGTCTCCGTGTTGAACGCCGAGAACGAGTGGTGCGCGACGAGGCGCGCGCTGCCGGCGAGCAGCATCGCGGCAAACAGCGCAACGTAGAACCGTGTCCTCATGACCTCTCCTATTTCTTCGCCGGCAGCGTCAGATCGATCACGGCCTTGCCGGAGCTGTCGACGGAATTGCGGTTGTTCTCTTCGCAGATATATTCCGCGGTCGTCCAGTTGCGATGGCGTCGGAGCGACCGGGTCGACACCTGCGGTGCCGTCAGAACGTCAGGATCCGTGATGGTGGTCTCGATGCTCATCGTGTCCGGATCGGTGAGGCGGAATCGCTCGACGATGCGGGCCTTCGCGCTGAACGGAACGTAGCGCGCAATCTCGGTCAGTGGAGAGAAGCCCACCGTATCCACAACGAGCGTATCGCCCTCCCATCGTCCGATCGATGTCCCGTGGAACTTCGGATCCGGGTCTTCGGGCAGCGGCCGGCCATCGGTGTAGATGTGGCGCACCTGCTGGTAGGCCTCGATGACGATCGTCACCTTGCCCGGCGTCAGCAGGAACTCCATCGGATAGGGCTGCCCCATGATGCCGGGCATTCCAGGCGGGAGACAGTTGGCGGCCGGTGAATCCTGGACGTTCGCGGCCTGCGTCTGAAGCTCCTTGCGCCGCGCTTCTGCGGCCGGCGTCAGCTGTGGGCCACCGCCGCCGCGTCCGCGGCCACCGCCGGGAGCCGCGGCACCACCGCCGCGCGGCGCACCACCACGTGCTGGGCCAGGTGGCGCTGCTCCAGCCGGAGGCGCTCCGGGCGCCGCGCCACGTGCCGCACCTGGCGCCGGACCGAAGCCCACTTCCCACACGCCGCTGAAATCCGGGAGCTTCGCCAGCGCCGCCCAATCGGCAGCCGTCGGCGCCTTGTAGATGAAATTGTTCTGCGCGTGAACCGCTGCGGCTGCGAGAACTACGGCGAGCACCGTAACGCTCAGTGCTCGCACTCTTCGCACCCATCGCACCTTTTGCACCCCTCGCACCCGTTCCCCCTCCATCAAGGTACAGGGAGGGTTGTACGGTCGACGTGCCCGAGGGCACCGACCATCAACTCGTGCGCGAAGTTCTGCTGCTGACACACGTACTCGAACAGCTCGGTGCCCGCTTCGAGCCGCAGGTTCATCGTACCGCCCCACGGCTTCGTGTAGGCGCCGGGATCGTCGATGGTGACGTCGTAGCGGATCGACGCCATATCAGTGCGGGTGAACTTCTCAACCGTGTGCAGCTCCTCGGTGTGCGGTGCGACCCCGCGATCGATCCAGAAGCCCTCGTTGTAGCCAACGGTGTCGACGACCAGCGTGTCCCCTTCCCACCAGCCAATGGAATGGCCGTAGTAGGTGGGCTGCAGATCCTTCGGATGGCTGCGGCCGTCCGTGTAGATCGTGCGGAATGTGTGCGGTCCGCCGATGTCGAAGATGAACACGCGCTGGATTTCCGGAATCTCGAGAATCTCGGCGCCATAGGGCGTGAGGAACTGGCGCTGGAAGCCGGACGCCTTGCATCGCGTGTGCGGCTCGAGTTCGTTGACCCTGCGATCGGCGGCGACGGCCTTGGTCCATGCCTGATATGGCGGGGCCTCCCCGCCGCGGCCACCGACACCGCCGCCTCCAATCCAGACTCCCTTTTCGTTCAACTGCACCCGGCCGGACGCCAGACGCGGCGCTGGTTTCGGCGGTGCCGCCGCGCGTCCGCCACCAGGGCCGCCGGCGCCACGTCCTCTGGCGGGAGCGCCGCCGCGTCCGTTGGGAACACCAACCTGGACGCTGTTCGGATTTGGAGCGGGCGCCTGCTGCGCCTGCGGATTCTGACCTTGAGCCTGCGGCTGGCTTTGCGGCGCCTGCTGCGCGGCAGGGTCGCCGGCGAGCGCTGCCATGAAGAACACCGCGACCGCGATGGAAAGAAGAGTGCGGCTATGCATGGCCGAGAGGATACAGCAACTTACGGGATTATTGGACTGCTCCGATCCACCTTCGTCTCCTGCCCCACCATCAGTTCGTGCGCGTAGTTCTGCTCCTGGCAGACGTACTCGAACAGCTCGGTACCCTCTTCCCATTGCAGATTCAGTTGCCCGTTCCAGGGTTGGGTATACGCGCCGGGGTCGTCAACGGTCAGCTCATAGTGCAGCGTGGTCAGATTCGTACGCGTGAGACGTTCGACCGTGTGCATCCGATCGGTGCTCGGCAGCCCGCCGCGATCGAGCCAGAAACCTTCATTGAAACCGACGGTGTCGATCACCAGCGTGTCACCGTCCCATCGGCCGATGGAATGCCCGTAATAGCTCGCCAGAATGTCCTTGGGATGTGCGCGGCCATCGAGATAGATCGTCCGGAACGTGTGGGGACCGCCGATGTCGAAGATGTAGACGCGCTTCAGTTCCGGCAGCTCGGTGATCTCGACGCCATATGGCGTCAGGAACACGCGCGCGACGCCTGACGGTTTACAACGGGCGTGCGGTTCCAGTTGATGTGTCCGTCGATCGGCAAACAACGCGCGCGCCCACGGCTGGAACGGCAGTTCTTTCGACGGCCCGAGGGGATCGGGAATGACCGGCCCCGGCAGCCACACGCCCTTGTCTGCGGCGGTCGCTCCGGCAAGCAGGGCGCGACCGTCTGTGTTCCGCGGCGCAGGCTTCGGAGGTCCGGCATTCCTGCCACGGCCGCGGAACGATTCCGGGGCGGTTCCGCTGCGTCCGGCCGGGACGCCGACCTGCACGCCGCGATCGGGCGCCTGTTGCGCGGCCACAGACGGCGAGAGCGAGGCCGCCGCCAAGAGACCCAAACCGGCGACGGCCATCAACGCGTTGCGCATGGCTACTTCTTCGTCAGCTCGTCGTACAGCGAGCCGTAGAACTGCGCGTTGAAATTCCACCCGAGATCGTCGGTCTTCACCTGCATCGCCAGTGTGTCGCGCGTCGCGCCGGCCTTGATGGCATCAGACGCTCGAGTGACGACCGTGGCGAACTTCGTGCGGTACGCCTCGATCTCCGCGCGTGTCTTCGGCTCGCCGCGCCCCGGGATGGCCATCTCGAAGTCGAGCTTCAGCACCCCATCGAGGATCGGAGCCCAGCCCACGGCACTGCCGCCATTTGCGAAGTCGACGAGCGGCGCGTTGTCGGTGATCTGATCGCTCACCATCACGACCTTCGCGTCGGGGAAGTAGACCATCGTGTCGCCGCCTGAATGTCCGCGGCCGAAGGAATAGAGCCGCACTTCAGCCCCTCCGAACTTCAGGGTGTAGTCCTTCGCGAACGTCTGGGTCGGCCGTCCGGGAATGTCCTTGGTGCGCGGGTCGCTGGCCATGAAGGTTTTCAGCGCTTCGAGCGCCAGCACCTGCGCGCCCGCATCGATGAACTTCTGATTCGTGCCGACGTGATCGGGATGATGCTGCGTGTTGATCACCCACTTCACCGGCAGCGCCGACACTGACTTGATCTCCTCCATCAAGCGGTTGAAGTTCTCGTCGCCGGGATTCTTGGTGTCCACGACGATGAGACCGTCGGGTGTCACACGAATGAGCGTGTTCGCGCCGCCGCCGGTCACCATGTAGAGGTTCGGCTTCAGCGTGCGAATCTTCTCGACGGTCTGCCCGGGACCGCCGCGTCCCCGGCCGCCCTGCCCGGGAGGAGCTTGTGCCAGGAGCGTCGGGGCAAGCAGGAGGAGCGTCGACAGAATGAGCAGGCGGAAGTTGTAAGACATGACGTTGCAGATTCTGCCACGCCTGCGCACCCATTCGCGCGCCGAATTCTTCGACATCCCAACGGGCGACGTCGCGGACCCTTGCGGAATCTCGACAGAAGCGCCAGGAAGTCGCCGCCGCGTGGGTTGTCCGGCTGAAGCCGGGCCTTTCGCGAATGAACGCGGTATAGTCTGCCGGTATCGCCGAGGAGGCTGCCGTGAAACGACTCCGCCTTTTCGCCGCTCTGTGCCTTGCCCTCGCGCCAGCCGCGGCGGGTGCCCATCATTCATTCGCCGCGCAGTACGACGCCAACCAGCCGATCACCCTTGATGGCGTCATCACCAAGGTCGAATGGATGAACCCGCACACCTATTTCTATGTCGACGTTGCCGACGACAAGGGGAAGGTCGTGAACTGGGCGGTGGAAGGCGGCGCACCGAACGTGCTCTATCGCGAAGGCTGGAAACCAACCTCGCTGAAAAAGGGCGACCGCGTGTCGATCCTGGGTTCGCGTGCGAAGAACGGCTCGAACCAGATCAACGCGACATCGTTCAAGCTGCCCGACGGCCGTTGCGTGTTTGCGGGCACGTCGGGACCCGGTGGAACGGGGACGCCGAATTGCACGGTGGGACGGCGCTAGGAGCAAAGGTGCAAGGGGTGCAAGGGGTGCAAAAGGTTCAAGAGGTGCAACGGGTGCGAGGTGCGATCGGTGCGGCGCTTGCCGTGTGCGTGATCGCAGGCGCAGTGTCCGTCTCGGCGCAGTGGCAAGGCTATAAAACGCCGGGCATCCCGCGGCTTCCGGATGGCTCCCCGAACCTGTCGGCCCCGGCGCCCAAGACGGTCGACGGCAAGCCCGACCTGTCTGGCATCTGGCAGGCATCGCGCGCGGTGTTCGATCTCGCGCAGGCGATGAAGAAGGGCGAGACGGTTCCGTTCTCCGCCGACGGCAAGAGGATCTTCAGCGAGCGGCGCGCGACGGAGTCCAGGGACGATCCCAGCGCACGGTGTCTGCCGACGGGACTGCCGGTGCGCGCACTGCTGCGCACGCCGTTCAAGATCATCCAGACACCGCCGGTGATGGCGATCCTCTACGAATCGCGCACGACCTTCCGGCAGATCATGACGGACGGGCGCCCGCTCCCCGAAGTGGACTGGCCGGCATGGAATGGCTTCTCCGTCGGCGGCTGGCAGGGTGACACGTTCGTGGCCGAAACGGCCGGTTTCAACGGCAAGCCCTGGCTCGATCAGGCGGGCTATCCGGCCAGTGACGCGCTGCGCATCACCGAGCGCTTCCGTCGGCGCGACTTCGGTCATATGGACATGGAAATGGTGATCGACGACAGGAAGATGTACACGAAGCCGTGGTCGATCGTCGGCGAGTTCATCCTGCAGGCCGATACTGAACTGCTGGAGTTCATCTGCGAAGAGAACGAGAAGGACTCCGCGATACTCGACGGAAAATAACCGCGACGCGCGCGAAGCCTGCCAAGAGCGCGAAGGATCAGAAGACGATGAGCGGACACATCGAACGTCGAGCGTTCCTCAAAGCGAGCGCGGCCGCCACCGGTGGTCTGCTCCTCGGCGTCTACCTGCCGGACCTCGCCGGCGAAGCGGTGCTGGACGCGCAGTTCGGCCCGCCCGGAGGCGGCGCGATCACGCCGAGCGCATTTATCCGCATCGGCACCGACGAAACGGTGACGCTCACCATTCACAAGCCTGACAACGGTCAGGGCACCGAGACGTCGCTGGCGCAGTTGCTCGCCGAGGAACTCGACTGCGACTGGGCACGGGTCAGAACAGAGTTTGCGCCGATCAACGCAGCGCTGTACGGCGGTGCCCTGCAGGGCACCTTCGGCAGCATGGCGATCCGCACGACCTATGATCCGATGCGACGGACGGGCGCAACCGCTCGCGACATGCTGGTGCAAGCCGCGGCGGCACGCTGGGGCGTCGAAAAATCGCAGTGTCGCACCGAGAACGGCGTGGTCATCAACACCGTCACCAACGCCCGCCTCACCTACGGCACCCTTGCCGACAGTGCCGCGAAGCTGGCGGTACCACCCAACGTCACGCTCAAAGATCCGTTGCAGTTCAAGTTGATTGGCAAAGCGATCAGGCGGGTTGATACGCCGGCCAAGGTCACCGGCAAAGCCACGTTCGGCATCGACGTCGACGTGCCGGGCATGCTCTACGCCGTCGTCGCGCGCTGTCCGGTCTTCGGTGGCACGGTCGCTCGCTTCGACGCGACGAAGGCGAAGGCCGTCGCTGGCGTCACACACGTCGTGCAAATCCCGCAGGGCGTGGCGGTGGTTGGCCGAAACACGTGGGCGGCGATGCAGGGGCGTCGCGCGCTGCAGGTCGAGTTCGATGAAGGTCCGAACGCAACGCTGACCGCCGCCGGCATCCGCGACACGCTCCTCAACCTGACGATGAAGCCGGGCGGCGGCGTCGCAGAACGCCGCGGCGACGTCGACCAGGCGCTGTGGCTCGTCAGTCAGGCGACTGAAGCGACATACGAAGCACCATATCTCGCACATGCCCGGCTCGAGCCGTACGCGTGCGTGGCGCGATTCGCCGACGGCGGGTGCGAAGTGTGGACCGGTACGCAAATCCCGGGACAGGCACACAGCACCGCGGTTCAGGCGTCAGGGCTCAAGCCGGACCAGGTGAAAGTGCACACCACATATATGGGTGGCAGCTACGGCAGCCGCGGCGGCGGCGCATTCGTCGCCGAGGCCGTCGAGATCGCGAAAGCGATCGGCGCGCCGATCAAGCTGACCTATTCGCGCGAGGACGAACTGCAGCACGACCTCTATCGTCCAGCCTCCGCCGTACGGTTCATGGCCACACGCGACGCGGACGGTTGGCCGAATGCGTGGTTCGCGCGGATCGCCTGCCCGACGTGGATGGGGCTGCGCAATGGCGTCGCTCGTGAAAGCGTGGAAGGGATCGCCGACTACGACATCCCGAATGTCAGAGTCGAGTACCACGATCCTGGTCTGCCGATTCCGACTGGTTACTGGCGCTCGGTCGGCCTCTCGCAGAACACGTTCTTCGCGGAGAGCTTCCTCGACGAGATGGCGGCAGCCGGAAAGAAGGACCCGGTCGAGTTGCGCCGGCGGATGTACACGAAGTCGCCGCGGCTGCTTGCGGTGCTGAACCTCGCAGCGGAAAAGGCGAATTGGGGAACACCGCTCCCGGCTGGGCGCTTCCGGGGTATCGCGGCAGTGGCCGGCTTCGGCAGCTTCAACGCCCAGGTCGCTGAGATCTCAATTGCCCAGGGCAAGGTCCGCGTGCACCGCGTGGTCTCTGCCGTCGACTGTGGACGAGTCATCAATCCGACTGGCGTCGTTCAACAGGCAGAAGGCGCGATGGTCTACGGCCTCAGCGCGGCACTGCGCGGCAAGATCACGATTGATCGCGGCCGCGTTGCCGAAACGAACTTCCATCAATATGAGCCGCTGCGCATGAACGAGATGCCGGACGTCGAGGTGCACATCGTCCCGAGCACCGACGCGCCCGGTGGAATGGGAGAGCTCTGCACGCCGGCGATCGCGCCAGCAGTTGGCAACGCGATCTTTGCCGCAACGGGCAAACGGATCCGGCGGCTGCCGTTCAGTCTCGAAAAGCTGGTCTGACGGAATTAACCACGAAGTGGTTAAAACGACGTCCAGTCTTCGATTCTGATGCGCCCGACCAGGCGCGCACCGCCCTTGCCGTCGGGCCCAAAGACAAATGCCTCTCCCTCGGCTGCAGCAGGCGTCTCGCCAGGAAACGCAGCCGTGATGTTCGGCACGTGTGTGACGAGCACGGTATTCGTCCCGCGCGGGAACTTCCTGACCCGTTTCTGCAGCCAATCAGTCTGCGCCGGCGACACCGCCTGCATGGTTCCGCTGCCCTCGCCCAACTCCGTCGCCGGCCGCGGATTCGGCAGGCGCACCAGCCGCGCCGTCTCTCGCGCGCGATAGGTTGGGCTCGTCATCACCTCGCCGATCGGAATCTTGAGTCGTCTCAGGGTGTCGCCCATCGCCGTCGCGCTGGTGCGGCCTTTCTCATCGAGCTGACGTTCGGGCGGAACGTTGTCGGGATTCGGATTCGGCGGCACATCGCGCGGCGAGCTCGCATGGCGCATGACGATGACGTGCCCGCCCGCCTGCAGCGACTTGATCAGCGCCGGACCGCTCAGGGTCTGCGCGTGCAGAGTCGCAACGACCACACATGCCGCGGCCGCCAACCCGATCAACCGTCTGAGTCTCGCCATTTCGCCATTTCCTGTCTATCTTTCTTCGCGCACTTCGCGATTCTCGCGTTCTTCATCGCTGATTCCTGCCGGCTCGTCCTTCATCCACACTGCCGACATTGGATTCGCACTCCAAGGAAGCGCGCGCGCCCTTCTGCCGTCGTCACCCACTCACGATTCTGCCACGGCGGATCGTGCCGCATGTGCTGCGAGTGCCCGCATTCCAGCTCCGCCACCCAATGCCCCTCATCGTCCTGGCGAAAGCCAACAATCGCGCGCCGCGACGCCTCATCGTCGCTCGACACGGCTCGTCGTGTCCGGCTTCAGCCGGACCCATCCAAATAACAACACGTGCGACACGATCACGATCGGCACGACGAACGTCGGCAGGATCGCCAGCGGCAGCGACATGAACGGATCGACGAAGGACGGATTCCTGACGTAGAGACGCACGGCGTTGCCGACCACGCCGAGGATGTCCAGAAGTCCGGCAACGTTCCAGACGAGAAATGCGATTCGCTGCCACGACGAGCGCACCGGCACACAGCGCAACAGCACCCAGAGCGCCGCCATGCCGACGAGGATGTCTCCCCATCCGGCGGGCGTCGTGAACTCGCGCGGCAGCACGCCGCGCGAGCCGAGCACGAGGAAGTAGGCGCCAGCGGCAATGCGGACTAGGTGAAAGAGTACCAGCGGTCCCGGGCCAAGCCGGGAGATCGCGTCACGGGCGCCTCGAGACAGCCGCACGACGAGCAGCGCGGCGACGGTCAGTCCCATCGCCAGCACTGGCGGAGGTACGGGCGAGTAACGCAGCGCGCCTGTCGCGCCGACGGCAACGGCCACGCCGAGCCAGACGAATACAATGAGACGGATCATCACGGTCGCTTGTCGAGCGACGAAACTTTACCAAGTTTGGCCGCTGGTCCCCGTAACTTTTCCCGCCTTCCGACAGTTACCCTCGTGAACGAGCTGATTGACGCGTGGACGTGAGCACCGACGAGGAACGGCTCCTGATCGAGGCGGCGCAGGCGGATCCCGCCCGCTTTGTGGAGCTGTATGACCGGAACGTCGATCGCGTCTACGCCTACGTCAGCCGTCGTGCCGGCAGCCGGAGCGTGGCCGAAGACGTGACCTCCGAGGTGTTCGAGCAGGCCCTGAGCAATCTCGGCACGTTCAAGTGGCGCGGCGTGCCGTTTGTCGCGTGGCTGTATCGCATCGCGTCGAATGCGCTCGCTGATCACTGGAAGCGCGAAAGGCGCGACTCGCACGATCTACCGCCCGATGTGCCCGACGAGCGCGAGCACCAGGACCTCGAGCGGCGCGTGAGTTTGTTTCAACTCGTGGACCGCCTGCCGGATGCGCAGCGGCAGGTGATTCAGATGCGGTTCGTCGAGGACCGCACTATCCGCGAGGTGGCCGCGGCGCTCGATCGATCCGAAGGCGCGGTCAAGCAGCTGCAACTGCGCGCGCTCGAGAACCTGCGTAAGGATGCGGGACACCATGGCTGACCAGCTGCTGCCCGATCGCCTTGACGAGGTCATCGACGCGCTGGTCGCGCGCGGCGACGCGAGCGCGGCGCTGCGCGATCCGGAACTGGCGCCGCTGGCCCGCATGGCCGCCGACCTGCGGCACTACCCGAGCCGCGACTTCACCGCGCGCCTGCGGGCGCGCCTCGAACGGAGGACGACAATGACCACCACGATGACTTCGGGTCCGGCTGAAGCCGGACACTCCGCCGACTACGCGGTGCGCGAAGGGTTCACGACCGTAACGCCGTATATCTGGGTGCCCGATCGCGGTCTTGCGGACTTCCTCGTCCGCACGTTCGACGCCATCGAGACGAGCGTGGGCGAGATTCCGGGACACGGCATCCATCGCGAGCTGCGCATCGGCGACTCGATGGTCATGATCGGCGAATCTGGAAGAGCCGAGGTGCCCGCGCGTCCCGTAGCCCTCCACGTCTTCGTGACAAACGTGGATACGACGTTTGCAAAGGCGATCGCCGCCGGCGGCATGTCGCTGGGCGAGCCGGCCGACCGCCCATACGGAGAGCGCGCGGGCTTCATCAAGGATGCGTACGGCAACCACTGGTACATCGCCACTCCGCTCGGCCCCGAATCCCTCGGCCATCACCTGCGGAGCGTGACGCCGTACCTGCACTCGCACGACGTCCGCGGCTACATCGATTTTCTGGCGCGTGCATTTGGCGCGGTCGAAGAGGTCGTGCACGAGCACGGTGGCGTGATCCCCTACGCGCGGGCCCGCATCGCTGATGCGGCGATCGAATTCGGGACCGCAGACCCGATGCCCGGCGCCTATTTCCTGTACGTCGTGGATCCCGATTCGGTATACGAGCAGGCGCTTGCGGCAGGGGCGAAGTCGCTCTCAGCCCCCGCCGATCGGCCGTCAGGAGATCGCATCGGGTTCATCGAGGATCCAGTCGGCAATCACTGGTATATCGCACGCCCGGCGTAATGGGCTCGTGCCAGGTGCCGTTCACTTGGCCCGTTTCGCCGTCGCCTTTTCCGGGATGTCCATAATGACGCGCGTTAACTCGATCGTCTCGGCGTTGGTCATCTTCCCCGTGTAGGTAAAGGTGATCGGCATCCCCTGGTACATCGCGTTCTCGGTGAACGTGAACGAATCGCCGTCGATCTTGCCGTCGGTGATCTTCGTCTCGCCGGTCAGGCTGCCTTTCGCGGTGCCCGTCAGGCTCGTTCCCTTGACGATGAACTCATACGTGTAGACCTGCTCGCCCACCTGCGACATGAACGTGGCGGACCAGCGACCCGACGGATCGGCAGCCCGAAGTGCGACGCCCGACGCGATCGCGATCACCATAACTGCCAGCACAACAGAGCGTTTCATTCGAGACCTCCGAAAAGGGTCCGGATCAGCCGGACACTACGTATTTCCGCCACAAGGCGGAAGCTACTTCGCGTACCGATCCGCGCCAAGAAAGTGAATGGACACGTACGGCTCGTCGCCAATTACCCAGCTGTCGTGCGGCACCGCGGGGATATGAAACAGTTCTCCCGCCCGCAACTCGACCACACGCCCATCGTCAAACGCCGCGGTGGCCGAACCGGACACGACCATCCCGACGTGCTCCACCGTGCACCGCGTCTTGCCGAGCGCGGCGCCCACATGCTCCGACCACTTCCAGCCCGGCTCGTACGTGGCCCGGCCAATCGCCATACCGCCGAGACGGACGATCTCGAACTTGCCGTTCGCCATGGCGCGCACTTCGTCGGGCTGCTCAAATCGCTTCAGGATCACCTCGACGCCGGCCGCGCTCATCGCGGTAGCGGCGTCCGTGTCGTTGGTCGCTGTGACGAAGAACATCCGCGGCATGTTCGGCACGGCGCGCGGAACGACCGGAAACGTCCATCGCGGCCCGTACTGCGTCACCGGATCGCCCGGCATGACGACAGTCGCCTTCCAGCCGAAACGGGCGACGTATGACTCGGGGTGCGCCATCCCGAACTGCCAGGGGCAGCCCAGCGTGTCCAGCATCTTCAGCATCCCCGCGGTAAATGCCGACGTCAGCACGTGATCGTTGATGACATCGCCTGCAAACCAACTCCCCCGGGCGGCAACGCTCGAGAATGACGTCAGCAACCGCTCGACGTCCGCCTCGCGCAGGTACATGAGTAGCCCTTCGAGCAGAAACGCGGCAGGGCGCGACGGATCGAAACCCGCCGCCGTGAGTGCAGCGGTCCAGTCGCGCGTCAGATCTATTCGCACCACCCGGCGGTCGCATGTCGGAACGGCCCGCACGCGCTCCAGGATCGGTTCCTTCCACCCGAAGACGTCGTCGCGATCGACTTCAAACAGCGTCAGGCCGGCTGGCCAGTCGAGCCTGAAGGCTCGCGTGTCCATGCCTGCCGCAAGGATCACCACCTGCGTGTACCCGCGCCCGCGAACCGCCTGCAGGATGGCGTCGTCCAGGAACTTCGTTCGGATGGACAGATAGGGATTGCGCGCGGTCGCGACAGCGCCGCTGACACCCTGCGTGCTGGCAAAAATCGAGAACCCCGCTTCGCCGGCAAGATCGCGCGCGAATGGATCGACGAAGAGCGGGTCCTCTGATTCGGTTTCGAGCGCGCGTGCGGCGGCAATCCACCGCGACGTGGCACCTACCGGGGTCATCGTGGTCATGTTGGTGAGTTGAGCGCGTGCGAAATTACGGTTTTTTGAAAGCCTCGCGACTCAAACCTTCCGCGCAGGCGAACTCGCGGAGCTCGTCGTTGGGCGGCAATGCCTTCCGATACGTGCGGACGACCTGCCACGGTTCCGTCAGCGCCTTCGGGTCTCTGACGGTGATCCGATCTTCGAGAATCCCCGGACTGATGAAGTGCAGCCGTTCGCTGACCGTCATCGCGTCACTGTGCGGTGTGAAGCCTTCAATGAAGGAATCCGGATGCAGCGCCACGGTCTCGACGACGAGCGTGTCCCCTTCCCAGCGGCCGGTTGAATAGCCAGCGTACGTCGGATCATCGAGCTGCTTTGCCGTCGGCTTCCGGCCATCGAGATAGACGCGGCGCAACGCATCGTTCAGCTCACTGAAGAAGGTAATGCGATCCTTGGCCTGCATGATCTCCATGCCGTAAGCCATGCCCATCATGGCTGGCATCCCCGGCGGCAGGCAGCGGGCGTTGTTGTCGTATTCGTAGGAACCGGCGATGCGTGACTTCCGCATCACTTCCCACTTGGCGAGATACTCGGGTGTCAGCTTCGGCGCGTCCGGCGCCCGCCCCTGCGATCCGTCAGACAGCGGCGCCGACTGCGTTGGCCGCGGCGGTGGCGCACCGCGCTGCGCACCGGCCGGCGGTCCGCCGCCCCGACGCGCGCCTTCTCCGCCGCCTCGTCCAGGGTTGTATGGGTAATAGACGCCGGAGAAATCCGGCGGCAGCGCGCCGGCGGCGGATTGCGCGCCAGCACGAGGAATCGGCGCAACGGCTGCGACAATGCCGATGATGCCGAACGACAATGCAGTGAGCCGAGTCATCTTCGCGCCCTTCGCGATCTTCGCGTCCTTCGCGGTTTCCTAATTGCGGTCGTCGAACACGGGTTGGTTCGAGAGGATGGTGCCGTCCGCCTTGGTCACCCGCGCGATGATCGACACCTTCGAGCCGTCCTTCGCGGGACTCATGTCGACGGTGACCTTCTCGCCAGCTTTCAGGATGCTGCGCGACCAGCCGGCACGATTCAACACACCAGGCGCGCGTCCCTCACACGCCCACTCCACCGTGCCACCCTTGCCATCGTCCACGACGACGTGCAGCCACGTGTGAGGGTTGACCCACTCGAAGCTCTTGACGACCCCGGTGATGGTGATGACTTTCGTGACTTCGTACGCAACGTTGCTGTGATGCGGCAGCGCGGCAGTCGGAGAGAGCACGACCACGAGCAAAGCTACGGCGATCACACCTGAGCACTTCATCAACCGCCTCCTGCCTTAGGCCTTAGCCCTTAGCCCTTCGGCCTTAGGCCTGCTCTTACTTGGCCCGTTTTTTGTACCCTTCCGCGATCATCGGAATCGAATAGACCTCCGCGCGCTGCGCCCCCTCCGGGCTGCGGATGCTCGTGACCGCATAGACCGTCTTCTTGTCCTTACCGGCAAACGCCGCGGTGATCAGGCTGACCGGCGCCGGAATGCTGCCGAGCAGCTTCCCATCTGGCGCGGCCACATGCAGCGCCGGGCCGGCCGTGATGTACAGACGTCCCTGCGAATCAACCGTCATCCCGTCGCCGCCGCCGGACGGCAGCATGACGAACACCCGCTGATTCGTCAGCGATCCATCTGCCTGCACGTCGAACGCCGCGACCGAGTTGCCGTTCGTGACGTAGACGACCTTCTCGTCCGGGCTCAGTACCACGCCATTGGTCCGCAGGCCCTCACCGTACTGCTTCACGACGCCCTTCGGATCCGCGTAGAAGAGTCCGCCGTGAGTGAAATAGACACCGCCCTTGCTGTCGGCCGTGAGGTCGTTGATCACGCCGCCGAGACAATCGAATGGATCCCCGTTTGGCAACGTGTTGGCGAGGATTCGGTTCTGCGGCGTGAGTTGCCGCACGTCATTGTGCAATCCACGTTCGACGATGAACGTTGCGCCCTTTGTGTTTCTCGAGAGCGCGCCGCTGGTATTGAGATCACGGAAGAGCGTCGTCACACTTCCGTTCACCAGCTTGACGATGGCGCCGTTGTCGTTCTGCGCCAGCAGCAGGCTGCCGTCGGTATCCGCGAGGATGCCGTCGGCGTTGTTGCCATCGACCTGCCATTCGAGTTTCCAGCGCTGGCCTGCGGCAATAACGCCAGGGATCTCGGTGACTGTGTAGTCCGCCGGCGTGCCCGCGCGTCCCGCTGCCCCGCCCGCACCCGCTGCACCGCCCGCACCCGCACCGCCTGGACGCGCGCC
>Ga0070670_100000971_pt1 | contig 22507 bp, 21 predicted proteins | sample KBSS63metaG_FD_64665 | JGI IMG/M metagenome (GOLD analysis project Ga0070670, IMG submission 64665) | Switchgrass rhizosphere microbial communities from Kellogg Biological Station, Michigan, USA - KBS S6-3 metaG | ecosystem: Host-associated > Plants > Roots > Rhizosphere > Soil ... | reverse complement strand
GCGCAAGCGCCTGCTCGACGCCAACGGCAAGCGCAGCGCGGTCGACTCCGTCGCGGAAATCTCCGGACCGGCGCTTGGCGGCGCGCTGGTTGCACTGTGGACGGCGCCGATCGCAATACTGGCCGACGCCGCGACATTCGTGGCCTCGGCGGTTCTGATCGCACGCATTCGCAAGCCCGAAGCACACCCGCACCCGGCTGCGCACACATCGTTCGGCGACGACGTGCGCACGGGCATACATGTCGTGTGGAGCACGCCGCCGATCCGCACGCTGTTCCTGGCGATGACGCTGTTCACGCTGTGCGGAAGCTTCATGGCATCGCTGTATACGCTGTTCGCGTTGCGCGACCTGGGGCTGTCGCCCACGCAGCTGGGATTGGCGATCGGCTGTGGCGGCATCGGCGGACTCGTCGGTGCCGCGGTGGCCGCGCCAGCGGCTGCGCGCTGGGGCACACGGCGCACGCTGATGGCATCGCTGGCACTGACTGCCATCATGCAGGTGTTCATTCCACTGGCGCCCGCCGTGCCGTGGATCGCGCTGCTGTTCCTCGTCGCGCAACAGATCGTCGGCGACGGCGCGATGACGGTGTACCTGGTCAACGAGACGACGCTGCGCCAACGTCTACTGCCGCAGGAGGCGCTGGGACGCTCGGCCGCGACGTGGCAGGTCGCGTCGGGCCTGCTGACGCCGGCCGGCGCATTGCTTGGCGCGGTACTTGCCGAGACGTTCGGTCTGCGCCCGACGCTCTGGGTACTGGCTGCGGGTTTCGCGGCAGCGTTCGTGCTGCTCGTCGTCGCGCGCAGCACGCTGCCGGGACGCGACGCCGATGTGCCGCTTCCGCTACTTGTAGAATCGCGATGAGGGCCACCTAAAGGCCCGCCAGGAAATGCCGCCATGCCGCTGCCGAACACCATGCGTTATATCGCCGTGCGCGAACCCGGTCCTCCCGATGTGCTCGTGCAAGCCGCAAGCCCACTACCGCAGCCAAAGCCGGGCGAGGTGCTGATCGAGGTCGCGTACGCGGGTGTCAACCGTCCTGATTGCCTGCAGCGGTCCGGCGCCTATCCGCCGCCGGCGGATGCCTCGCCGGTGATCGGCCTCGAGGTTGCCGGACGAATCGCGGCATTGGGCGAACGTGTCACGACGTGGAAGATTGGAGATGCGGTCTGCGCACTCACGCCCGGCGGAGGCTATGCGGAATATTGCACGACGCCCGCGGAGTACTGCTTGCCCGTCCCCGCCGGACTGTCGTTGCGCGAGGCCGCGGGGATTCCCGAAAATTATTTCACCGTCTGGTACAACGTTTTCGACCGCGTGCATCTTGCCGCCGGGGAGACAATCCTGATCCACGGCGGCACCAGCGGCATCGGGCTCACCGCGATCCAACTCGCCAAGGCCTTCGGTGCCACCGTATTCACGACCGCGGGCAGCGCGGAGAAGGTGGCGTTCTGCACGGCGATGGGCGCCGATCACGCCCTCGACTACAAGGCGCAGGATTTCGTCGCCGAAGTGTCGAGGATCACCGCCAAGCGTGGCGTCGACGTGATTCTCGACATGGTCGGGGGCGACTACGTCGACAAGAATCTGAAATGCTTGGCCGTGGAAGGCCGGTTATCGCAGATCGGCCTGCTCAATGGCCCCCGCGCCGACATCGGCATGCATCACGTCATGGTCAAGCGGCTGACCGTCACCGGCTCGACGCTCCGGGCCAGCCCGGTGGCGCGCAAGGTCGCGCTCGCAAACTCGCTGCGCGACAAGGTGTGGCCGCTGTTCGAACTAGGGCGTCTTAAGATCGTGATCCAGGAAACGCTTCCACTGGCTCGCGCCAGCGACGCGCACGCGCTGATGGAGTCCGGCAGGCTGATCGGGAAAGTGATCCTGGAGGTCTCCCCGTAGAGGCGACGTCCGGTCGCGTCCTCGGCACCCTCCGGGCCTCGCCTCACTTCTCCTAGTAGGTCGCGCGACCGCCGGAGAGGTCGAACACCGCGCCCGTGGAAAACGAGCAATCCTCGCTCGCGAGCCAGCACACCATCGCAGCGACCTCGTCGACGGTGCCGAAGCGGCCCAACGGTATCTTCGACAGCATGAAGTCGATGTGCTGCTGCGACATCTGGTCGAAGATCGCCGTGCGCACGGCGGCGGGCGTGACGCAATTGGCGCGGATGCCGGTCTTGGCCAGCTCCTTGCCCAGTGACTTGGTGAGCCCGATGACCGCCGCCTTCGACGCGCTGTACGCGGACGCGTTCGGGTTGCCTTCCTTGCCAGCCACCGACGCGATGTTCACAATTCGGCCGTAGTCCTTCTTCAGCATGACCGGAACGACGGCGCGGTTGCACAGGAACACGCCGTGGACGTTGACGTCGAACACCTGTTTCCAGGCGTCGACCGGATAATCGGCCAGCGGCACGTTGGGCCCGGTGATGCCCGCCGAGCAGATCAGCGCGTCGATACTGCCGAAAGCCGCTGCCGTGGTCTCGGTCGCGCGCGCGACCGCATCCGCATCGCCCACGTCGAGGGCGACACACAGCGCGTCCCCGCCGATCTGCGCCTTGGCCTGAGCCAGCGCTTTCGGATCCCGGTCCCACAGCGCGACGTGCGCTCCGCTCGCGACCAGGCGCCGCGCAACGGCGAGCCCGATGCCGGCAGCACCTCCGGTAATGGCCGCCGTCCTGCCTTTGAAATCGAGTTGGTTCATCGTCCGCCTTCGTCAGCCTGTTGCATGGAAAAATGCCGTGGCGCGTTAACAGCGCCTACGCACGCTGGAAGAGCACCAGTCCGATGACGAGGGCAGCGATGGCAAGCACGCCGAGAATGCCGATCAGCGCAAACAGCGTGTGCTTCGTCTCGCTATGAAAAACCAGCAGGTCGTCGATGAGCTCCGCGACTTGTGCGTTCGTCGCCGCTCCCGACTCCGGGACCGCTTCCGGCGTCGCCGCGTCGTCGCCGCCCGGTTCCGGGACGTCGATGGGAAGGATAAACGAAAAATTCGTGACCAGCAGCGTGCGATGCGCAACCGTGTCCCAATATTTGGTGCGTTGGCCCGCGCGCATTTCGTAACCCATACCCGGGGCCTCGGCGCGGGATATGCGTTCTCCGGCATCCACGAAGAACTTGGTCGGCAGACGCCCCGACAACGCGATCCGCACCAGCGTGTCGAACTTCGCGCCCGACATCGCAATGTTGATTTGATATTTCGCGGGAGAGCGGTCGGCGGCCAGCTCCGATTCGGCAATGAAGACCAGCGACCCGAAATCCTTGGCGCCGTTGCGCGCGCCGTTGTCCTTGCTGCGGATGCGCAACACGCCGTCGAGGTGCTCCAGCAGCTCGCCCGTCCCGAGCTTGACAGAATCGCCGGAGTGGACGACGACCTTCATCACCAGGACGCTGGCCTTGCTGTCCTCAATGATGAGCCGAGCTTTTGTCGGCCTGAAACCCACGAGCGGCATGCGTTGAATCCGTTGTTCTTTCGACCGCAAGATGGGTCACGGCGCCTGCGCCGATTCTAAGGCAGGCCCTGCGCCGTTATATACCTATCCGACCGGCGGGAACCGTCGTGTTCACTACAGGGTGAGGACATCTCTGCCGCATCATATAATCACGCCGCGACATCGTATGCCACGGCTGGTTTCCCTGGCGCCAAGAACGCAACCCGGCTCCGAATGAACAAGAACCTCCAGACTCCGTTCGACATCGCGATTGTCATGGCGACCGTCGTGCGCCCGACGCTGGCGCAGGCCATCCGCTCGGTGTACGCCCAGCGCTTTGGCGGACGCATCCAGATCCTGATCGGCATCGATCGCTGGGAGGGCGAGCGCGCCCTGCTTGACGCGCTGATCGCAGAATGCCCGGCAAACGTGGTCGTCACTCAGCTGGATTTGGGTTATTCCACGTCGCAGCGCCACGGCGGTCTTTATCCCAGTCATTACGGCGGGGCGCTCAAGACGCTGCTGAGCTATGCCGCGAACAGCCGCCACGTCGCCTACCTGGACGACGACAACTGGTATGCGCCGGACCACGTCGCGACGATGCTGGACGCGGTTCAGGGCAAGGCCTGGGCGTTCGCGCTGCGCAATTTCATCGAAAGGCGAAGCGGCGAGTTCCTGTGCCCCGACACATGGGAGTCGCTCGGCCCCCAGCGCGGCGTCTATGCCAAGGCTCAAGGGGGGTTCGTCGACACCAATTGCTACGTCATCGACACCCAGCAATGCAGCGACGTGTTTCCCGAGTGGGCAATGACGCGGTTTGCCGGCGGCACCGGAGGTGATCGCCAGGTTTTGCAGCGATTGCTCGACCGGCCCTGCGCAACGAACGGCGCGCACACGGTCAATTACCGCCAGGCCCTCAACGGCACGCACCCGTATCTGCTTTGGCATTTCCAAAGGGCCGGCGTCGACCTCACGCGATACCTTCCCGCGCATTCCATTCCGGGAGCCTTGGCCGGGCAGGAATATGCCAATTTCGAACGCGGTCAAGGGCAGACGCCTTCGACGGCTCCCACCGCCGCCCCGCCAGGACCAACCCAACCGTGAACGGGTTCATTCGACCGTTCCAGCGGGGCATGTCCGTTCGCGCCATCGTCGACCTCGTGCCCGGCCCATCCATTGCGGGCGACCCGGAGCGGATCGTCCGCGGCGTGGGGGCGTTGTCGCCGGGACATGGCGGTGCCCTGGCGTTCTGCGACGCGCGCGATGCAGCGGAGCGCGTAGCGACATCGGCGGCCTCCATCATCGCCGTAGCGTTTCCAATGCAACCGGGACCGGCGCAGACGCTCTTGGTGGTAGACGATCCGCGTGCGTGGTTCATAAGTGCTGTTGCCGCACTGCTTCCGGAGTCATGCAGACCCGGCGAGCCTGCAATCGGCATCCACCCGACAGCGCGCGTGCATACCGAGGCCGTCGTCTCTCCGGCCGCGGCGATTGGCGAACACGTGACGATCGGCGCGGGAACGCGCGTTGGTTCCGGCGCGGTGATCTATGCGGGCTGCTCGATTGGCGCCGGATGCAGCATCGGTCCCGGCGCCGTCATCGGCTGGGTCGGGCTCGCGTACCACCAGTGCAAGGATGGCCGGCGCGTCTTCTTTCCCCACTTGGGGCAAGTTCGCATCGGGGATTGGGTGGACATCGGCGCCAACAGCTGCGTCTGCCGCGGCATGCTGTCGGACACGACGATCGGCAACTCCACGAAGATCGGGAGCCTCGTCTATCTGAGCCATGGCACGACGATCGGCGACAACGCCTGGGTGTCGGCCTCCGCCGCGGTTGCGGGCCATTCGGCGCTGGGCAACGACACGGTACTCGGCATCGGCGCTGTTTTGGTCGACAACGTCGCGCTGGAGCCCGGCGTCATCGTCGGCGCCGGCGCAGTCGTCACACGCGCAGGAAAGGCAGGAGAAAAACTGGTCGGCGTGCCCGCGCGTCACGCGCCGGAGCTGCGCCGCTTCGGACCTACGCCCAGGGACGACTAGCGGGATTCCGCCAGCGCCTGCTCGACTTCGGCGAACGTCCGCGCAAGTTCCGGGATGTGCAGAGGAACGCCCAACTGGCGCGCAATCTGCGATGCAGAGAATATCCCGCGGATCGAGACTTCGGACGGCCCGCGAATCTCGGCGACGAGGCCGTGCTGGCGGCCCGCCTGGGTAAGAGATGCAACGATGTGCCCGACCTTCGCGGCGCGGACATCCTCGAGCTTCATCGCGGCGACGGCGTGGATCGGCGTCATCAGGTCCGTCACCTGAAGGTCATTGCGTCCGACGCCACGTGCGTGGCTCTCGCGCACCGGGCGTTCGCCGAGCAAGTCGGCCGCGGTAATCAACCCCAGCACGCGCCCGTTGGCCGCAGTAACGAATAGCGAACGAACCCCGCGCGCAATCATGTAGTCGTTGGCGGTGACCAGCGATACGGACGCCTCGATGGTCACGGCGGCCACCAGCGCAAGATCGGTCATCACGTCGACCGCCGGAGAGTCCAGCGTCACCGGGTTAGGCGCCGGATGCGCCAGCGTGGATGACGCATAAGGTGCCAACGAGAATTCGGCGAGCGGAACGTATTGACGCAACATGGCAGCCTCTCTATCGCGGTCTGCGTCCGGCAAGATCGGAGAGATGCGCGATCAGCGCGGCCAGCAGCCAGGTCGCGATCCACGGCCAGCGCTCGCCAACCAGCGCGCAGCGCAACGCGAGCAGCAGGAACACCCCGGCCAGCATGCCGCTGGCGACTTCGCGCAGGCGCACACCGCGCCCGGTCTTGCCGCGATGGACAGCGATGAAAACGGCTTCGAAGAACACGAACACGAGGATCAGGTCGACCACTCGACCACTGGTGAAGAACGCGATCATGGAAGGATAAGTCCGGGGACAGGGCAAATCGATCAGGGATGGACTTCGGGGGATGGACTGCGTTGCAGCTTCCATTTTAACCGCGTGCGCCGCCAGTGTGACGGACCAGCACCGGAACAATCGGATGGGAATGAAGCCCTGGACCAGCGGTTGAACCCAGCTGGTTGCGCTAGTTTGGAGTTGCTTGCCCGGGTCGGTCCATATTTGATTATCCAACAAGCCGAGCCCGGTCTCAAGAGTCCGAGCCAGTCGTGGGGCGATTGCGGCCGCGGCGGGTTGCGGCTTACAGCGCTGCGGCTCGCGGCGCGGCACGGGTGTTCAGGTACACCGAATAAAGCGACGTCGTGCCGCAAATGAACAGGCGATTGAGCTTCGCTCCGCCGAAGCACACATTCGCGACGGATTCCGGGATCAGTATCCTGCCCAGCAGCGTACCGTCAGGTGCATGGCAGCGCACGCCATCGCCTGCCGAGAGCCACAGGTTGCCGTCGACATCGACGCGGAAGCCGTCGAAGAGACCGACCGGACAGGTTGCGAAAACTTCGCCGCCCGAGATGGCATTGCCGTCAGCCGACACCCTGAAGCTCCGCACGTGATGCGGGCCGTCCGGCTCGTGGGTGAGTCCGGTGTCGGCGACGTACAGCACGGATTCATCCGGCGAAAACGCGAGGCCGTTCGGCTGCACGAAGTCCGAGGCCACGATTCCGACCCGGCCGCTCGCCGGGTCGACACGATACACGTTGCGGGCGCCGATCTCGCTCGGCGCCGCGTCACCCTCGTAGTCCGAGTCAATGCCGTAGCTCGGATCCGAGAACCAGATGCTGCCGTCGCCCTTGACCACCACGTCATTGGGCGAATTGAGGCGTTTGCCGTCGTAGCGGTCGGCCAGCACTGTGCGCGAGCCGTCGAATTCGGTACGTGACACGCAGCGGCTCTTGTGTTCGCAGGAAACCAGCCTGCCTTGAAGGTCGACGGTGTTGCCGTTGCTGTTCATGGACGGTTGGCGGAATACCGACACCGAACCGTCGGTTTCGTCGAAACGCATCATTCGGTCGTTCGGTATGTCGGACCAGACGACATAGCGTCCAGCCGCGAACCATGCCGGACCTTCGGCCCACCGGCAACCCGTGTACAGCTTGTCGACATGGACGTACGGCAGCGCGAGCATGCTGAATCGCGGGTCGAGAATTTCGAAGCTGGACGTGAGTTTGAGCGCCATCTTGTCATGCTCCGTTCATTTCTATTCCGAATGCCGGGGGCCGCGGCCGTAGATAAGCAGCATCGCGATGATCACGACACCGTAGATCACGTGGCGTCCGAACTCCTCCATCTGCATCACCGACAGGATCGATTGCAGCAGCGTAATGAGGATGACGCCGGCGACCGTACCGAGGTAATTGCCCCGGCCGCCCAGGATCGACGTTCCGCCCAAGACAACCGCAGCGATCGCCGGCAGCAGATACGGGTCGCCCATCGCCTGGGCTGCCTTGCTGGCATAACCTGCAAGCAGCACGCCTCCGAATGCGGAGAGGCCGCCGGAGATTGCGAACGCCGCCATCACGACCAGGCGCGTACGCGCGCCCGACAGGTAGGCCGCCCGCTCGCGGTTGCCAATCGCATAGACGGTCCGGCCGAATGTCGTGCGCGTCAATAGAAAAGCGGCGGCGGTGCCAACCGCAGCCCACGCGAGCAGCGCATTGGGAATGCCCAGCAGGCTGTGCCCGGTGGCGATGAAACGCATCGCCGGCGACGATGAGTCTTGCGGCGAGAAGCCTCCGGTGTGCACGACCATCAAGCCTTGCGCGACCGCATTCACGGCCAGCGTGACGACCATCGAAGGGATACGAAGGAATGCGACTCCGCAACCGTTGACCATGCCGAGCGCCACGCCGCAGCCAATGCCCACCGGGATGGCAAACGTCTCGCCGAGCGCCCCCCAGCCGGTGGCGGCCGTCGCCATCATGCCGCCGACGGCGACCACCCACGGCACGGAAAGGTCGATCTGGCCCAGCAATATCACAATCATCATGCCGGTCGCGATGACTCCCAGGAATGACGCAACCTTGAGTTGCTGCAGCAGGTAATCCAGCGACAGGAAGCTGCTCGAATAGAGGCTTCCGATCAGCAGCACGACGACGATGCAGCCGAACGCCGACGCGATGGCCGGATCGGTGTGACGACGGATGACGGCGACCGCGTTGTCGAGCGCGGTGGCGAAACGGTTTCCGGGAGTCCGCGCGTCATCCATACAGGTCGAGCCGGTTCCGGATGCGGAGCAGCCGCAGTGAGCCCACGCATACGGCCGCGAGCAGAACGATGCCCTGGAACAACGGCTGCCACAGAGGTTCGACGTTGAACACGAATAGCAGGTCGCCAATCGTGCGGAACATCAGCGCGCCGAAGATCGCGCCCACCGCGCTGCCCGATCCGCCGAACAGCGAGACCCCGCCCAGCACCACCGCCGCGATCGAATACAGCGTGTAGGTGCTGCCATTGGCGGCCGACGCTTCACCCGAGTAGGTAATGCACGTGAGGAACAGTCCGGCCACCGACGCCAGCAGTCCCGAGAGCGTGTATGCCACGAACTTGGCGCGGCGGATGGGGACGCCCGACATGTAGGCCGCGACCTCCGATGATCCGACGGCGTACGCCGCACGCCCGACGCTCGAGCGCTGGAACGGTAGCCAGACAATCAGCACCAAAGCCAGCAGCAGCACGAGGCTCGCCGGTACGCCGCCCGGCAACTGACCCGTCAGCGCGTCGGCCAGCGTGGCATCGATGTCGCCGCCGGGAACACGCCGCAACGCAAGCGCCGCGCCATAGTAGATTGCGCCGGTGGCGATGGTCGTGACGATGGGCTGCAGCCGCCCGTAGATCACGATGAGTCCATTGATCGCCCCACACAGCGCGCCAACCAGCAGCACGCCCGCGACGCCGACTGCCGTCATCAATGGTGTACCGACAACGATCGTCGAGGCCAGGCAATTGGCAAGCACCATCACCATGCCGACGGACAAGTCGATTCCGGATGTGATCACCACCAGCGTCTGCGCAATGGCGACAATCGCAAGCAGCGCGCCCTTGTTGGCGGCGGTCGTCGCGACATTGGCGTTGAGTCCGGCCGCGTGGTTGGCGGCGTAGATCGTGAACATCGCGACAAAGGCCACAAATGCCATCAACGTGCCCTTGTGCTCGCGCAGCTGATGGGGCCAGTCACTGGAAAGGCCCTTCTGCTGCGCCGCGCTCAAGAAAGTACCCCCGGCGTCCTGCCGACGTGGCGGCCCTCGGCACCGATGTTCAGCGCATTGCTGACCAGCGCGCGCTCGGTTATCTCGGCTCCGACCAATTCGCGGATGACTGCACCGTCGTACATGACGAGCACGCGGTCGCAGCAGCCGACGAGTTCGTCGTAGTCAGTCGAATAGAAGAGTATTGCGGCGCCCGCACCCGCCAGTTCGCGCAACAGCTGATACATCTCCTGCTTGGTTCCGACGTCGATCCCGCGCGTCGGATCGTTGAGCAGAAGAATTCGCGGCGCCATCAACAGCCACTTGCCGATGACGAGCTTCTGCTGGTTGCCTCCCGAAAGGGATCCAGCGGGTACGCCGGTGCCGTCACAGCGCACCGCAAGCAGCTGCACGATGCGCTCCACTGCAGCGCGCTCGGCGCTGGCGTTCACGATGCCCCAGCGGGACAGCGTGTCGAGCGCGGCAAAGGACAGATTGTCGCGGATCGACATCGGCAGCATCAGACCTTCCGTCTTGCGATCTTCGGGGATCAGCGCCATGCCGATCGCCCTGCTCTTCGCGGCGTGCGGTCCCGCAATCGTCACCGGCCGGCCATCGATTCGCACTTCGCCTGCCGTTCCCCGCAGCACACCGAACAGCGCGAGCAGCAACTCGCGCTGCCCCTGGCCGTCGAGCCCGCCTAGGCCGATCACCTCGCCGGCGCGCAACTCCAGCGACACGTCGTTCAACCTGTCCGGCCAGCTTAATCCCCGCACGTCGAGTACGGGTGTCGACTGGGTTTCCACGTGCGCATTTCTTGGCGGAAACACGGCGCTGTACTCGCGCCCGATCATCAGTTCGACGACCTCGTTGTCGGTCTTCGTCCCCGCGGCATAGCTCGCGACACTGTGGCCGTTGCAGAATACCGTGCATTCGTCGGCCAGCTCGGCAATCTCATGCATCCGGTGCGAGATGTAGACGAGCGCGAGCCCTTCCGCGCGCAGACGCTTCAGGACGGCATAGATTTTCGTGACGTCGGCGGCGGTCAATGCCGATGTGGCTTCATCGAGGATAAGGATGCGCGGCTTGCGGGCAAGCGCCTTGGCGATCTCGACCATCTGCCGTCGTGACAATGACAGGTCCTTGACCAACGCCAGCGGATGGATGCCCTCGGCGCCGGCACGCGCCAGCGCCTCTTCGGCCATCCGGCGCTGTGCCTTGCGGTCGATAAGACCGAAGCGCTGCGGCGGGTTGCTGATGCCAATGTTGTCGGCCACCGAAAGATCGGGGATCAGCGACAATTCCTGGAAGATGCACGCGATGCCGGCGGCCTGAGCCGCGGCCGGCGAGTCGAAATGAACAGGCTTACCGTCGAGCAGCATGCTGCCCTCGTCGGGTTGAACCACGCCCGACATGACCTTGATCAGCGTCGACTTCCCGGCGCCGTTCTCACCCAGGACGGCGTGGATGCGGCCCGCCTCGACGGCGAGCTCGGCATTCTCGAGTGCGCGCACGCCTCCGTAGCGTTTGGAGACGCCGTGCATTGCGAAAAGGGGCATGTTCGCGCGCGAAGGCGCGGGGGCATTCACCCCCGCGCGTCCGCGTTCACTTCACGTTCGCTTCGGTTTGCCCCATGATTTCCTGCGCTGTGAAGTTGATGCCGCAGGTGGGAAACGAATTGCCGACAAAGAAGTTGTCGCTCTGCGCCGGGTAGAAATCGGCGCCTTCTTTCATGTTCGGATATTCGGCGCGAGCGAGCGGCAGCTTGACCGACTGCGGAACGACCTTGCCTTCGAGCGCCGCGATCGCCGTCTTGATCGCCACGGCCACCTGGGCCGGCCCCGTTCCCGCCGACGCGCACTTCAGGCCCTGCGCGCCATATTTGCCGCAGAACTTGCGGAAGCCGTTCTCCGTTTCGCCGCCGAACGGCACGAACGGATGCTTGGCATCGATCATTGCCTGCACGACGCCGGTGTCGCCGCCCTGTGCGGTGATGGCGTCGAACTTCTTGTGCACGGCGATCGCGTCGGCCGTCACCTTCTGTGCGGTGGGGTCGTCCCACTTGCCGATCACCTCGACGGTGTCCCACTTCTTGCCCGAGGCTTTGAACACTTCCTGGATGCCGTCGTGCCGGTCGCGGTCAACCGATGTCCCCGAGACGCCACGCACTTCGAGCACCTTTCCGCCGTTCGGGACGTTCTTCACCAGCCATTCGGCCCAGTACTTGCCGAGACCCTTCTGATCGACGTTGACGTTGATCGCCTCCTCGGTGTCGAGGATGTTGTCGAACGCAACGAGCACGACGCCCGCATCGTTGGCGCGCTTGATCACCGGCTTGAACGCCGCGGGATTCTGCGCGTTGACCACGATTGCGTCGTAGCCGGAGTCGATGAAGTTGTTAATGGCGGCGATCTGCGCGGCGACGTCTTCGCCGGTGGACACGACCTTGAACTCTTTCAGCTTTGCTGCCACCTCCGGCTGCGCGGCGTAGGCCTTGGCCGTCTTGATCATCTGGATACGCCACGTGTTGGCGATGTAGCCGTTGGCGAGCGCGATGCGGTACGGCCCCTTCTTCGCCGGGTACTGGAACATCTTGGTATTAGGGTCCCACGGCGCGAAGCACACTGGGTCGGAGTTGGCCAGCGTGACTACTTTGGGCGGCGCGGCAGTCGCCAACCCGGCGGCAAGCAAGACGATAGCGGCGGAAATCGGTGTGCGATAGAACATCGTGGCCTCCGTGATTGTCTGGGATTTGCGCGTCGCCCGTGGGATTGGCAGACAGCACAACCGGCGCCTTATGGTGTTGACCGCACGCCCGGTGCCGAAGCGAACTTCGGCAGCATACATTTGGACGCGCGATCCCACAAACAGGGGCCATTTCCTCGGCGCCGGCATGCGTGACAAAGCGCAGCCGGTCGTGCACGGGCTGGCAGAGTCCGCTAACTTCGGTAATGATCGTGCAAGTTTCGAGTTCTGCGTCCTTCGCCGCCCAGCGCGACCACGGCCCAGCAAACGCGAATGCGGCATCGTCGGAAAGGATGCGGAAATCGTATCGTAGCCATAGTCATCCCGCGCGAGGCGTGACCTACGCGAAATTCAGTCGTCGCGCTTGAACAGTCGGTTGAACCAGCCTCCTATGCGTGAATAGTTATCGGTATCGACCTTGCCGCTCTCAACATCGTGGGCAGCCTGAACGACTTTAGACCGCGGCTCGACGCGCTCGTCAGGTGTCTCGTCACGTTCGTGCGGTAACAGCAAATCTCCGCGCACTTTCGGCGAGCTACCCTTTAGGCGCACTACAGGTGCCCTTCCCACGCTCATACCTCTCTTTGTGTAGGATGCGGCCAGCGCCACACTGAAGGCGAGTCTGGGACGTACGACACTTTCCGGGAACGGTGCGGCCACCTTTTTTTGGTGTAAGCGGCTGCTTACAAGCGCGCCGTTGGCTTGACCAGACAACGCGGGACGGCTGGAGTTGGCCGAAAGCGATCGTCGGCTAACGACCGCTAATGAGCCCAAGCGGTCATACGCGTGGTGCGAAAGCGGACGGTCAAGCTCAAGCTAGCTTCTCGTCGCTTCGACAATCGCCTGGTCCTCGCTCCACGAAGCACCTTCCGCCATAAGTTGTTCAGCGCCGCTTTGACCGAGCTCTTCGTTCAGTACCGACATCAGACGTTTCCAAGTGCACTGTTGGGTCGGCGGCGCGAACTCCTACGCGGCAACGGGCTAGGGGACTATGGCCGCTCGCTCGCGGTGGCTCTAAGGTGTGATTCGCGTCGAATTAACGACGTCAACCTAGATCGGATACATGATGCCAGCAACCACCAACACTACGACGGTCACGCCCCAAGGGAAAATGGTCACAGGTCTGTTCGACGATCGCGCAAGCGCGGAGCGCGCCTACGAGAGCCTTTCCGGACGCGGTTATGACAAGGATGATGTGAACCTAGTCATGTCGGACGAAACGCGCAAGACGCATTTCGGAACGGGCGCGCAAACCGAGCTCGGCACCAAGGCGGCCGAAGGTGCAGGCGTAGGCGGAGCGATCGGCGGCACTGTCGGCGCGGTGCTGGCTGCGATCGCGGCGGTCGGAACCACCATCGCTATTCCGGGGCTTGGTCTCGTGATAGCCGGACCTTTGGCAGCGGCCATCGCGGGCGCCGGCGCCGGCGGCGCCGCAGGCGGGCTGGTTGGCGCGCTTGTCGGATGGAACATGCCCGAAGAACGCGTAAAGCAATATGAAGCCGGCATTAGGAAGGGTGGGATCCTGATGGGAGTGCGCTCGCGTAGCGACGCCGACTCGGCGTTCTTCCAAGACGAGTGGAAGAAGCACAACGCCAGAGACATCTACGCATAAGCGCGTGGCCGCAAACGTGGCAGTCGGTACAACCGGATGCTCGCGCATCCGGGGTTACTTGTGCCTTTCACGCTCGGGCCCTGCCGACTCGCGATTCCGCCGCCCGCCAGTAGACGGCGACCGGTGATTCGGTAACTGCTTAACAGTTCCCGCCATCTCGACTCCCGTATGCCCGCCGTCGATCTTCGTCCCTGTCATTCTTGGGCGAGTTTACCCGCGTCGATACGGGGCAATCATCTGGTCCGCAGCGTGGGGCCGAAGCGCTCTATTGCGTCCGGCTGTCCCACGTCCAGCCAGCGCGCAAAGTCGTCGCTCGCGCTATCTCGTCGGTCGTGGTTATTGTTGCGGTTGCGGACATGACCGCTTGCGCCAATGGGTGCGATTGCTTGGTCCGGCAATTTCTCCGCTTGGGCGGAAAACGGCCGATCTGCTACTTTGGCGGGCCAAACGCGCGGAAATCATAGGCGAAGATGAGGCGATTGCACACCGAGTCGCGTGCCGCCATGCAGATGAAAGTGGTGTCGTTCTTAGGGTAGGTATGGAGCGCAACGTCCATCCCGTATGAGGTCCCGCCGTGGCCCCAACTCGGGCGTTCGCCGCCTTGAGCGACAAAGCCCATTCCATACCACGGCGTGTCGCTTGGCGCCGTCGCCAACTTGAGCATTGCCGGCGACAGAAGCTTGCCCGCCTCAAGCGCGTTGAAGAACCGCAGCATATCGTTCGGGCTAGCAACGCCGCCGCCCGCTGACGTGCCGCGCCATGGCAGAACGTCGAGGTTAGGAACCAGCTTGGTCTCCGCACCGAAAAACGTCGTGTAACCGACGGCCACGCCTCGCAGATGGTCGCGATCGGGAAAGCCAGCATTCTTCATACCGGCGGGCTTGAAGACATGCTCCGCGACATAGTCGTAGTAGCTGCCGCCGTTGACCCTCTCGATGACCGCGCCGAGCAGAATGAAGCCGAAATTAGAGTAGTCTTCTTTGGTGCCTGGTGGAAAGTCGGGTCCACGCGTACCGTTTAGCTCAACGATATCAGCGATCGTTCGTACTCGTGCTCGAGCGCTACCGTCTTCACGTCCAAGGATGCCTACGTCGCCGGTGCCGCCGCGGTGAGTAAGAAGCTGACGGATCGTGACCGCCGCAATATCCTTATTGGGATAATCCGTAAGGTATTTGCCGAGCGGCGCGTCGAGGTCGACCTTTCCGGCGTCGACCAGTTGCAGCACCGCCACTCCCGTGAACATCTTGCCTGCTGACGCCAAGAACATTGGGGTATCGAGCGTCATCGGCGTTCTCGAGCTACGATCGGCCAAGCCCCAACTTCGCGCTATTAGCGTCTTATGGCCACGAGCGACAATCAGTGAGCCGGCGAAGGTATCACGAGCCGCAAGCCGACTGGCAATGTTGGCACAGGCGCTGATTGAACCGTCGCCCGGCAGCGCCAGAGGTATGACGTCCAAAGCCTTGAGTTTAGTGCTGTTCGGCGTCGCGAGTTCTATCTTTGCGCGCTGCAGACCGGGAAGGCAGCGCTGCTGCAGCAACACTGTCATCGACGTCGGTGATCGATCAAGAATGCGATCGACCGTTAGACCGCATGAATCCTGTGCATTTTCGATTGCGAAAGCGGGATTGGGGTCGTCGAGGTACTTCGCATAAAACATTTTGATGATCGCCGGGTCATTCGAGTTGAAGGCATGTAGCCACTCTTGAAAAATACGCTCGATAGGACGGTTTTGCTGTATGGTCGCCCGAGGCGTAGCCGCCTTAGACGATTGAACAGCGCTAGCGGAACACGCGAACAATAGGATTGCTGCTCCTGCAGCCAACGGGGTCAAGATCGACCTCCCTCATTTGTTTGTCTTGCTACCGACCCTTGCCACATTGGCGAAGTCTACCTCGCACGAGTCCTATGCTCCCCCGCCTGAACGGCAGGCGCGATAGCGGTTGCCCGCTTCGCCAATGGCGCCGGTCCGATTGGCCTAGAGGCCCGCGCGCGCCCGCTCAATTCGCTTCCATGAAGCTGGGCAAGTTATCCGCAATGTCCGCGAACTCCGCTGCGGTAAGCGGTACGTCCTTGCGGAACTGAGCTGCCGCCTTGGCTGGGGGAAGAGTGGTCGGTCCCACCGCGTCGGATCCGAACAGGATACGGTCCGGCCCGATGCGACGTATTGCCTGGGCTATCGCCTGCACAACCTCGGGGCGGCCGCCGGCGACAAGCGCCGCTTCCGCGACATCGAAATACAGATTTTTCAGTCGCGGCTTTCCACTCGCGATCGCATCCGCATAGACCGCGAGAGGCTCGCTCGCAAACGGACCGCCTCCCCAAAGATGCGCGATGACGACGGGTACCTCGGGCGCGGCCGCGATCAGTTCATTTAAGATAGTTTGCGCGGCTTTGCCGTCGTAACCGTCCTTGGTCTGCGCATGTAGCAGGATCGGGAACCGGAGCTTGTTCGCCTCGGCAAAAATGCGCCGTGCCTTCTGCACATCGCCCGGGTTGCCGAGGTCGACCTCGGACATCTGCAGGTGAAGCTTCAGGCCTTTGAACTTTCCACCTCGCGCGCAACGCTCCAGTTCCCGGACGGCATAGGTCTTAAGTGGGTTGAAGCTGCAAAAGGCCACCAGCCGCCCATGGGACAAAGCCGCTTGCTCGGCAGTCCAGTCGTTTTCGGAGCGAACCTGCGCGTAGAGTTCCGCGTCGGACTGTCCGGGCGGGATCATGGATGGAGAGTCGAACCAGTAGGCGTCCGAGAGAAGGACCGCCCGGCCGATATGGGCTTCGTCCAGCATGGCGACGAGTTGCTCTCCCGAAATCGTCTCCTGGTATTGCGGTTTCGGCTGGAAAGTGCGCGTCTCGGCGGCGATCCGCCAGGTCGAATCGTCATCCTTCACCAGCTCAAGTAACACGTAGGCAAAGTGGCGTTCTTTCGCACCCTCCCCCCGGGTGAAATACCCGGCCATCCGCGCGACGCGGCCATCGGACTGGAACGCGATCGGCGTGATGCGATAGGGGCTGCCAAACAAGGTGCCGACATATTGGCTGGACTCGTTCCGACCGCGCGCCCATCCAGGCCGTGTTGCGGCCATGTTCGAAAGCACAAGGGCATCTTGGGTGTACAAGGGTGCAAGCGCCGCCGGTTCGTTCCAATGCCGGGCCATCTCCTCGATCACTTTCGATATCTCGGGAGGCAATGCCACGACCGGCGGATAGCGGTTGAGAAGCGCTACTCCGGCAGGGCTGGCGAGATGCTGGTGATAATCGACCAGCGGAGAAAATTGCGGCGGTGGTCGATCAGTCTCCAAGCCGGCGTCGCGGCCAGCAGCGTACGCGCTGGACAGGGCCAGGAGCGCCGGAAAAAGGACGGCTGCGAGCGACAATCCCCGCAAGGTTCGATATGTTTCATTGCGGCAGGTAGATAACGCTTTGGATTGTTGCATGGCGGGTCCCTCTTAGGCGTGACCGGTTCCGACGTACGACCACTCTACTGGGGATTGATGGACTGCAAAATAAGAAAACGGCCTCACGTGGAGGCCGCCGTTCTTGAGTTTGGTGCCTGCAGTAGGAATTGAACTGGGCAATTTCTACGGGCTACATGGGATGATGTGGGTACGCGCTACAGTTTTCACCGCGTCATCATTCCTCGCGGAATGGACCCGCGTCGACACGCGACGCCGTCACTTTGTTGGCGTGGTCACGTCCGTCCACTTGACGTCACCGCGGCCTCCGGGGCCGGCATTTAAGCGTTCCCGCTGAACTTTCCGCTACTGCTTCATACGCCTCTCCAAGCGGACAGGCGCACAGGGGCGGTGTGTGACCGCCCCCGAGCAACTACCCAGGGTGATACTTTCGTCAAACTGCACCGGGCCTTTGGGGAGCCTGAGTAGCCTGCGCTTTCGATCCAGCGGGCGACGTGGACTCCCCGGCGACCTTATCCGCCACCTGCTGAACCTTATCGACGACGTCGCTTGCGACTGCTTGAGCCTTGTCGATAAATGTGTCGCGGGCCTCCCCCATCCACTCGTGTTCCTTCTGCGTTTCAGGAATTACCAGCCCAACCGCGGTGCCGATGGCCAAAGCTGCAGCACCCACAGCCAACGGGTTGTCCTGCATGGCGGAATTAAACCGGTCCTCGACGCGAGCGGCCTGGTACTGGGCTTGCTGTGCGACCTGCCCGGCTGCCTCCTGCGCCTGACCGATGACCCCCGAAACGCGTTCCCTGGCTTTGCCGGCAAGGTCGCTGGCGCTTTCGCCGGCCTGATCCATGGCGTCGCCGACCGCCGCCTTGGCTCGTCCCAGGATGCCTCGGCTCGGCTCCCCTTCGCGCGTCCATGACTCGTCGTCGCTTCGCCGGGACCTGGACGATGACGCAAAGCGACGGCCGAATCCTTCCTGGCGGCGCGAGTCGCCCCATGCGCCGTCGCGCGACCGGTAACCGCCGCCTTGGTCGCTGCGCCGATTCATCCATAGCCAGGCAAGTCCGATCGCAACAAGCGCCGAGGGAATTGGGTTCGCGCTCACGGTGTCCACGATGCCGCGCCGGGTTTCGTAAATACTGTCACCAAAACGTTCGACCATATGTTCAACCTTTCCGATGGTGGCTTCTCGAATCGAATCTTTAGCGTGCTCGTACTGTTCGATGACTTGTTCCTTGACCTGCTCTTTGATGTAGGACGGACTAAGCCGCTCCTGCAACTCATCGATCGTCGCGCTCATGTCTGCGCGGGTATGTTCAATGCTCTCGCGAATTTCGACCACTTCGTCGTCTCCGTCCGCCGCACCTTCGTACTTTTGCGGCGTGCCGGAGAAGGCTGCGTCATCCGCGGCGTTCATGTGTTCCTGTTCCGGGTTCATCGCATCTGCTCCTTCACCCATTCCTTGTCTTCACGCAGCGTCTCTACCGTCGCCTTCGGTGTGGGGTCGACCTGCTTCAGTTGACCCAACTGTTGACGCGCCAGAAAGACACCTAGCGCCAAGGTCGCGACTCCGATGGCCAAGGCGGAAGCCCACAGCGCAATGTGCTCGCCAAGCAGCAGAATGATGGCGGCGACGATTGCCATGAATCCCGTGTAGGCAACCCCGCCTCCAACCGCCACCAGTCCCGCGTGCTTCCCGGCTTTCGCGGCCTTCTGTCCCAGCTCCACCTTCGCCAAACGAATCTCCTGTCGCACGAGATTGGTGGTGTCGTTCGCCAGCCTGGAGAACAACTCGCCAATCGATCGCTCCTCTTTCGCGTCCGCCATTGCGACCTCCGAATGTGTCCTTGAGTCCGTCATCGACTACTTTTCAAAAGCATGCCTTCCGCCTTGCTCGGTTGACGAGCCAAACCTCGACGGTGCATAGGAATCGTTGCGATACCCGTCACGCGAACCACGGGAATCCGCGGCGCGCGACTGGCTGGTACTTTTCAGGAAGCGGGCTCCAATCAGGCCGAGCACGAACGCCCCGCCGACGAACAGCGCTGGCTGCTGTCGTGCGAACCGTTCGACACCAGTGACGAGCTCCCGCGTGTTGGTCGAGCGCAAGTAGTCGGAGAACCGTTCGACTTGGTTCGCAGCAGACGCCACGTACTCGTGAATGCCGCTACCCCTGTCTTCGTTGCGCATTTGATCGCTCGTTTGCCGCAGAGCCTGCGCGACGCTTCCCAGGCCTTCGGCGGTCCGATCTTTTTGAACGTCCAGGCGAGACGCCACTTTCGCGCCCGCCTGCTTGGCGGCATCGGCGACCTGATCCTTTACCTGAGCTGCAGCGCTGGCGAGCCTATCCTGGTCGGCCGCGCCTCCGGAACTGCCGGTAGCCGACCTGTTTTGCGAGTTCGAAGCGAACGACTCTGCCTTGGTGCCGTTACCCGATCTGGGCGCAGCGCCAGGAGTCTTGCCGGGTGAAGCTTCTACCTTATCTTGCATGTCGGTCCTCCAGTGAGTGGGCGACTATTGAGCAGTGACGGACGAGCATTGGTTCCGCCGCGGCAACGCTGGGCCGACTCTGCGTCGACTATCGGTGCTGGCGGCTCCAGTGCTCTTTTTAGGCCGGTCGCCCATTCAGGTCTGTAGGCCGCATGGAGTCTATGTGTAGGGCCGCGGCAATAGCGCGGTCCTACAACGATGAGCCCGTCATTGGGCGCAGCCCGCTGCATTTGCGTGAAGGTCCGTTCCCTCGGTCTGGCCGGCTAATATCGGCGAGCGGGATCATGCTCGCAGCATCGCCTGCGGCGAGCATCGACAGCGCGAGCAACGCTCGCCCGGTCACGCGCGTCGCGTTACGAGGCCCCGATCTCGAAGCCGGCAACGTGCTGGCCAAAAGCGTGTCCTTCGCCGGCGTCGATGCCGCGGGCATCGTGATCGGAGCGCACGTACCCCAATCGTCACATCGAAAGTGGTGGGGTGCAGATGATCCGCCAAGAGACACGCGGAGTATCTCTGGAATCTGCGGTATGGGACGAACTGAAGCGTAAACCTATCCGCGCCCAAATATCTCTGCCGCATAATTCTCCAATTTCGTTCAGCACCGGTAGCCTTCGACTTTGCGGGAAGCGGTCGGTTCAAACGGCTCGCCCGTTGAGCGCGCACGGCATTAGCACTTATGTTCATCGGAAGTTAAAACCCCTCTTGCTTTCCTGTCATCATTTCGCAGGAGGTCACGACCATGCGTTCTCCCCGACAATCCATTCGCTTCTGCACGAGCCCTGACGGCACGCGCATCGCGTTCGCCGAATCGGGCGACGGACCTCCGCTCATCAAGGCTGCGAATTGGCTAAGCCATCTTGAGTTCGACTGGGACAGTCCGGTGTGGCGGCACTGGACGGTCGAACTGTCGCGCACGCATCACCTCGTCCGCTACGACGAGCGTGGATGCGGCCTTTCCGACTGGAACGTCGAAGACCTGAGCTTCGAGGCGTGGTTGCGCGATCTTGAGCTTGTCGTCGACGCGGCGGGCCTCCAGCGGTTTCCGCTTCTCGGCATCTCGCAGGGCGCGTCGATCGCGATAGCGTATGCGGTTAAACATCCGGAACGCGTGTCGCATCTCGTCTTGCACGGCGGTTACGCGCGCGGCCGCGCGCTGCGCTCAGGGAGCGACGCGCAGCGCGAAAGTGCGGAGTTAATGCTGAAGCTCATGGAAATGGGCTGGGGCGGAGAAAACCCGGCGTTCCGCCAGTTCTTCACGTCGCATTTCATTCCCGACGCTTCCCTCGAGCAGCAGCGCTGGTTCAATGAGCTGCAGCGGATCTCGACTTCGCCGGCGAACGCCGTGCGCTTTATGAAAGTGCTGACCGAAATCGACGTGGAGGCACTGCTACCCAAGGTGGCGTGCCCGACCTTGATCCTGCATTCAACGCATGACGCGGCGGTGGCGTTCGACGAGGGACGTCTCATGGCCAGCCGCATTCCCGGCGCGCGCTTCGTGCCGCTCGAGAGCGCCAATCATCTGCTGCTCGAATCGGAGCCCGCGTGGCGCCGCTTCACAGAGGAATTCGAAGCGTTCCTGCCGGGCGCAACGAGCGGAGGGTCAGCTTTTGCCGAGCTGACGCCGCGCGAGCGAGACCTGGTCGAGTTGATTGCGCAAGGCCGCGACAACGCCCAGATCGCGGCCAAGCTGGCGCTCAGCGAGAAGACCGTGCGCAATCACATCACGCACATTTTCGCCAAGCTAGAGGTGGAGAATCGCGCCCAGGCAATCGTGCTGGCACGAAACGCGGGATTCGGCCGATCCTGACGGGACCCGGGGCGGAAGTCCCATGCGTTTGCGCCGTCCATGTGGCGCGCCCGGGACGTACGCCTCATGCGGCGACGGCTGCGCGTGGCGACAATGCATCTCATCGCGGAATTGACCGCGTTCACCGAGGAGACGCCATGGAAGTCATCGATCGCACGAGCGCTGATAAGCGCTATGCCAAGTGTATCGAGGTATCAAAGCGCATTCGCTGGGACATCGATCGCGACGTCATTCCCGCAGCACTCGCTCTCCTCTGGTCGACACTATAAGGTGGGCATCATGAGACACGAATCGGCAAGAACAACGAGGACCAGAGGGTCGGGCGCCGTGACAACCGCGGTCATGGGCAGAGGCGACACGGTCAGCGTAACGGATGGCGAAGCCACGACCATTCGCATCGATCGCGGCTGCGTGTGGATCACCGAAGAAGGAAGCATTATCGACCACATTCTGGAAGGGGGTCAGCGGTACACGTTCGATCGTCCGGGGGTGGCGCTCATTTCAGCACAAAACGATGTGCGCGTGACGTTCCTCGCACCTCGGGTCGGTCCTCGACCGGCACGCATCGCGTGCGGGAAGGCGACGCTGTACTTTCGGCCGCTGTGGTGGGACGTGATCGCTGCGATGTGGCCCGCGTCCATGCGGCGCGCCTCGCGCCCGAGCTTCGCGTAGCCGTCATCGCGTGTCGGGCATATGGCGGAAGCCGTCCGCCCGGCACGCAGAAGAGATTGCTTGTCGGCTTCATGTGCCAGTTCAATGGCCGCAGCGCGCACATTCTGGAGTTGGCGTGGCGAATATCCAGTCGACTCTTCGTAGACAACGCACGACCAACTTATACTCTGCGCTTCGCAAGAAAACGGCCTCACGTGGAGGCCGCC
>Ga0070670_100000970_pt1 | contig 22531 bp, 15 predicted proteins | sample KBSS63metaG_FD_64665 | JGI IMG/M metagenome (GOLD analysis project Ga0070670, IMG submission 64665) | Switchgrass rhizosphere microbial communities from Kellogg Biological Station, Michigan, USA - KBS S6-3 metaG | ecosystem: Host-associated > Plants > Roots > Rhizosphere > Soil ... | reverse complement strand
GCGCTCATCACCGGCAAGGCGACCGAGCCCTACCTCGGCATCGTCCTGACCTACCCGGAGGAGGCCGCGCCGGCCGGGCGGGTCGCGCTCAAGCCGGAGGGCCAGCCCTCGGCCAACGGTGGTTCGCTCCAGCGCATGCGGTCTGCGGGATCGCCCATTGGCATCGGCTTCATCGGCGCGGGCAACTTCGCAACCTCGATGCTGCTGCCGCACCTGAAGGCCCGGCCCGACGTCAAGCTCACGGGCGTCGTCACCGCCAGCGGCCTGACCGCGCGCGGCGCCGCCGAGAAGTTCGGCTTCGCGTTCTGCGCCGCCGACGCAGACGAGCTGTTCCACGACGCATCCACGCACGCCGTCTTCGTGGTCACGCGCCACCACCTGCACGCGGGGTTCGCCGAAAAGGCGTTGCGCGCGGGTCAGGCCGTCTTCGTCGAGAAGCCGCTGGCGACCACGGCCGACGAGCTCATGCGCGTGGCCGCTGCGGCGCGGGACCTGTCCTTGAAGACTGGAAAGCCGGCGCCGCTGCTCGTCGGCTTCAACCGCCGGTTCGCGCCGCTGTCGCTCAAGCTGGCCGCGCACTTCCCGCACGGCGAGGGCCCGCTCGCGGTGTCCTATCGCGTGAATGCCGGCTTTCTCGGCAAGGAGTCGTGGTACCAGGATCCGGGCGAAGGCGGGGGCCGCATCCTGGGCGAGGTCTGCCACTTCCTCGACTACGTCCAGTTCGTCACCGGCAGCCCGATCGCGCGCGTCCACGCCAGCGGCGTGCGCGACAAGACGGGCGCCCTGCGCGCCGACGACAACCTCTCGGTCCAGGTGGAGTGCGCCGACGGCTCGATCGGAACCGTGCTGTACGTGGCGAGCGGCGACGCCGCGATGCCCAAGGAGCGCGTCGAGGTGCTCGGCCGCGGCAAGAGCGCGGTGCTCGACAACTACCAGTCGCTCACGACCTGGGCCGGCAACAAGAAGCGGGAGCACAAGGCGCTGTCGGTCGACAAGGGCCACGCCGAGCAGGTGTCGCGCTGGGTGAAGTCGCTCGTCGCGCAGGAGCCGCCGCCGATCGCGTGGGCCGAGCTGCTCAATGCCTCCTGGGCGACGCTCGCGACCATCGAGTCCCTTGCGAGCGGCGCGCCCGTCGACGTCGAAAGGAACCTCTAGCACCATGTGCGGCATCTGCGGCGGTCGATTCACGGGGCAACGCGAGGGGGACGACGGGGCCGCGCTGGTTCGCAGTATGGCGGAGATCCTCCGCCATCGCGGTCCGGACGACGACGGGTTCTTCTCCCGCGGCGATCTTCACCTCGGTTTCCGCCGCCTGTCGATCATCGACCTGGACACCGGGCACCAGCCGATCGGCAACGAGGACGGCACGGTCCAGGTGATCCTCAACGGTGAGATCTACAATTTCCGCGAGCTGCGGAAGGAGCTCGAGGCGCGGCATTCGTTCCGCACGCGCAGCGACACCGAGGTCATCGCCCATCTCTACGAGGAGCGCGGGCTCGACTGCTTCCAGTCGCTGAACGGGATGTTCGCAATCGCGATCGTCGACGTGCCGCGCCAGCGACTGATCCTGGCCCGCGATCGTGCGGGGGTCAAGCCGCTGTACTACGCCCAGTGCGGTCCCGATTTCGTGTTCGCTTCCGAGATCAAGGCCCTGCTGGAGCACCCCGAATGCCCGCGCGCGGTCGACCCCACGGCCCTGGCGACCTACCTCGGAATCGAGTACGCGCCCGGCCCGCGCACGCTGTTCGCCGGCATCCACTCGCTCGATCCGGGCCATCGGCTCATCCTCGAGCCCGGCTCGCCGCCGCGCGTCGAACCGTACTGGACCCTGCCCGCGCTCGACCCCGGGGCGGAGTTCACGGATCGCGCCGACTGCGCCCGGGAACTCCGGGAACTGGTCCGCGACGCAGTACGCATGCGACTGGTCTCGGACGTGCCGATCGGGGCCCTGCTCTCGGGGGGGCTCGATTCGGGGATCGTGGTGGGACTCATGGCCGAAATGGCGAGTGGCCCGGTGACCACGATCTCGGTCGGGTTCCACGACACCGGAGCCAGGGACGAGACCTCGCTGGCTGCCCAGACGGCCCGCCATTTCGGGACCGATCATCATGAGATCCGGTTCGGGAGGGACGACGCGCTCCGGCTCTTGCCACGCCTCGTGTGGCACAACGACCTGCCGATCGCCGAAGCGCTGCTCGTGCCGTCCTACATGCTCTTTCAAGAAGCGCGCCGCCACGTCACGGTCGTCCTGTCCGGCGAGGGGGCGGACGAGCTCTTCGGCGGCTACCGCCGCTATCGCTTGCTGTCGGAGCTTCGCCGGCTGCGGCCTCTCCTCCCGGGCTCGGGCTGGCCCGGATGGAGTCGGCTGCGCGCCGGGCCGGGACTCCTGCACGCGATCGGCAAGATGGGAGCCGCGTCCTCGACGCGCATACCCGCGAACGCGCTGTGGGAATGGAACTGTCTCTGGTCGGCGGACGAACTCACGCAGGTGCTGGTCGATCCCGCGCTTGCCGCCGAGTCCAACGCAGGCGCATATCGCACGCTCGACGGCTTCCGCACCGATATGCCGGCGTTGGAGCTGGCGAACCAGCTCATGGGAATCGAGACCACCAACCGGTTGGTGGACTTCATCCTCTCCCGCGCCGACAAGATGTCGATGGCCAACTCGCTCGAGCTGCGCACGCCGTTTCTCGATTACCGGCTGATCGAATTCTCCCGGCGGGTGCCGTCCGCCTGGAAAGTCGGGTTGCACAGCGACAAGCGCATCCTGCGTGAGGCGTTCGCCGGTTTCCTGCCCGGGGACCTGCGGCGCCGGGCCAAGCACGCCTTTCAGGCCCCGTACCGCCAATGGTTGCCGCCGATGGTCGAGAAGCTGCTCCCCGACAGTCGTCTCGCACGCGACGGCTTCTTGCGCGAACGGGCGCTGCGGGAGACGGCCGCGCGCAGCGAGCACTCCGATCGCGCGACGAAGCGCCTGTGGTCGCTGCTCATGCTCGAGATGTGGTACCGCATGTTCATCAGGCGCGAAGAGATCCCGGCGTTCGTCGGGGGCACAGGACATGCGACTGCGCGGCCGGCCGAGCCGCGCGGGGTCGGGGGCAGGGGGCAGGAGGCGATCTCACAGGCGGCTGCCGGGCTGGGCGGGATCGTGTCGTCGAACCTGCCAGGCACCGGTGGGTGAGGGGCGCGGAGGCGCACTGCCGCGGCGGCCGCGCGCCCTGATCGTCGGCCCGCTGCCACCCCCGAGGGGTGGCGTGGCTGCCCTGGTCGAGGCCATCCTCGAGTCTCCGCTCAGGCAACGCTGGGACGTCGAGGTGTTCAACCTCTCCAAGCCGCAACAGGAGGGCAAGCCCTCCGTCATCACTGCCTGGGACGTGGCCTGGACGCTGCTGCACCTGGTCCAGCTTCCGTGGCGACTGCTCACGCGTCGTCCTCGCGTCGTGCTCGCGGAGGCGACCGCGGACACCGGATTCTTCCGCGACCTGGCGTTGATCATCGAGTGCCGCGCGCTCGGAGTCCCGGTCGTGCTGCACTGGCACGGCGCACCGGACTCGCCGCAGTTCCCGGGGAGCTCGGGTTGGCGCCGGCGGCTGTTCGGGCTGGGTGTTGCGCTCGCCAGCTCCGTCATCGTACTGGGAGATTCCTACCGAGCCTACTTCGAGCAGTTGGTTCCCGCGGAGAAGCTCGTCGTCCTGCCGAACTTCGTCGACGGCGAAGTCTTCCGACCCGCCGACGCTCCAGGCCCCGCGCATCCACGCCTGCTCTTCGTGGGCCGTGTCGGTCCGCTCAAGGGTGTGGACGTGCTGCTCGAGGCGCTCGAGCGCGCACGGACCTGCGTCCCGGACCTGACCGCAACGCTGGTCGGAGCCGGTGAGACGGACGCGGCGCTCGAAGCCGTCCGATCCCATCCCGCGGTGACCTCGGGCGCGGCCCACCTGGCCGGGCCGCTCGGGCCCGAGCGCGCCGATGCGTACCGGGAAGCGCAAATCGTGGTCCTGCCCACGCGGACGGACTCGTTCCCGATGGTCGTTCTCGAGGCCATGGCCTCCGGCGTTCCGGTCGTCGCTTCCGCCGTGGGCGCGATTCCCTGGATGCTCGACGACGGCGCGTGCGGCATCCTCGTTCCACCGGGGAGTGCGCCCGCGCTCGCCGAGGTTTTGGTCGAGCTCGCCCGCGATCCCGCCCGGTGCGCCCGCCTGGGCGCCGCGGGGCGTGCCCGGCAACAGGCGCATTTCGACGCGCGTGGAGCGGCCGCCGTGCTCGATCGGCTGTTCGTGCGCGCGGCTGCAGTCTGACGATCCGGGGAGGCAGGGCGATTCTGGCGATCGATGGCTACGGGTTCGCGTGTCATCCAGCCCGGGGCGAAGGGGGAGTGCGTGCGAGGAACGAAAGGTAGCGTTCGATCGCCTCTTCGGCCAGAACGTCTTCGTCGAATTGCCGTGCGAGCGCGGGGCCGAGCACGCTCATGCGATCGACATCCTCCGGGTGATCGAGCAGCCACGCGATCTGGCGCGCCACGCCTGCCGGATCCTTCGCGGGGATCCAACGCACGTGGTCGGGCTCGACCAGCCAGTCGACCGCCGGATTGACCCGCGTGGTCAGGATCGGCAGCCCGGCGGCGAGCGCCTGGAAGATCGTCGTCGAGAACCCCTCGCGCTCGGTCGGCAGCACGAGCATTCCGCACTCGAGGTAGAAGCGGGTGGTCTCGGCCTCGGGCACCTGCCCGTGGAAGGTCAGCGCGTGTGCAATTCCCAATTCGCGAGCCAGCGCCTCGGCCGGCGCGCGCGACGGCCCCTCGCCCACGACGTCGAGCGTGGTGGCACGGCCCTCGCGCGCGAGCAGCGCCACCGCGCGCACCGCGTCGGCCAGCCCATTCGTCGGCACCAGGCGGGCGAGGAAGAGGACCCGGTTGCCCGTGCGCACGGGCCGCTCGAGCCCCTCGAACCGCCGCCACGGCACGACGTTCCTGACCACGTCGATCTTCCCGCGGTCGGCGCCGCGGGCGACGAGCGCGTCGCGCTCGGACGCCGACAGCACGCCCACGCCCGTCGCACTGCCCAGCACGAGGCCGATCAGCGCACGCCAGCCCGGCGAGCGCGTCGCGACCAGCGCGGGGTCGGAACTGTGGAACTTGAAGAACGTCCTTTGACCGAGCGCACGCGCGAGCAGCGCGTAGCAGGCGTCGCGCACGAGCGCACGACGGTCGAATGCGCTGTCGAAGTGGACGAGGTCCGGATGTTCCGTGCGCACCAGGCGTGCGAACGCGCCGATGTCCTGCAGGCCTTCGAGAGTGCGCGCGAACACGCCGCCCGAGTCGCCGCGCCGGCCGAACGGCAGCGTCAACGCGACCAGCCGGCCCGTGCGCACGCACGCGGCCTGGAACACATGCTCGGTCGCGGCGATGCCGCCGGGTTGGTCGGATGGAATGGTTGCGAAGGCGACGCGCAGAGGAGGACGGGAAGCCACGGCGGCGAGTCTAACATGGCTGGCCGGTGCTGCAGCGCCCTGCTATGGTCGCGCCTCATGTCGAACACCACCCGCACCCCCTGGCCGGACCGCGTGAGAATCGCGGCGTGGGCAGCGCTCGTCATTGCCGTCGTCTGGCCGCACCTCGTCGGCTTCACGACCGACAGCGACGCGTACATCGACGTCGCGCGCACGTTCCTCGAGGGCAGGGGCCTCGCGCAAAGCGTCGTCGACTTCTGGCGTCCCGCGGTTCCCGACCCTCTCGGCCTGTGGCCGCCCGTCTACCCGCTCGCGATCGCCGCGTTCGGTGCCCTCGGCGTCGCGCTGCCCCTGGCGGCGCGGCTGATCTCGGCGCTCTCGTTCGTGCTGTTCGCGCTCGCGTTCCACGCCCTGGCGCGCCGCGCCGGCGGGCGTCCGTTCGCGTTCGTCGCGACGCTCGTGGTCCTGCTGGGTCCGGGGCTCGCGCAGGCGGGAGCGACGGCGTGGAGCGAGCCGCCGTATCTCTTCCTCCTGACGCTGGCACTCGTCGGCGCGTGGGACCTCGTGCACGACGAGTCGCCGTCGGCGGTGGAGGCCGCGGCTTCGGGAGCCCTGCTCGGCCTTGCCGCCGACACGCGCTACCTCGGCGTCGCGCTGGTGCCGCTCGTGTTCGTGCTGATCGCCCGGCGCGTGCGCCGCCGCCTGCTCCTGTTCTGGACGCTCGGCGCGCTCGTGCCGATCACCCTGTGGGCCGCGCACAACCTGGTGTCGTTCGGGCGGCCGTTCGGCCCCGGGCTGCCGCAAGGAGTGCGCACGCTGCCCGGGGTCCTGCGCACGATCGCCGGCTCGATGCGCTGGGAGTTCCTGCCGCCTTCGCTCGCGCTCTCGCCGCTGCTCGCCTACCCCGCGCTGGCACTGCTCGCGGCCGCGATCGTGTGGGCGCTGCGTGCCGGCGGCCTGCCGCGCTGGGCGGCGCTGGTCGGCCTGGTCCAGCTCGGGTCGGTCGCGTTCGCCACCTGGGGATTCGCGATCAACGATCCGCAGGGCCGCTTCACGCTCGTCGCCTGGCCCTTCCTCGGGCTGGTCGCGTGCGCCGCGACCCGCAACGCGATCGTGCGCGCGTTCGGCGACACGCGCGCCGCGACGATCGCCACGGCCGGCGCGGCGGGTATCGCGCTCCTCCTGGCCGGCGCCGGGCTCGGAACGTTCCTGGGCACGACGATCGCACCGCCCGGTCAGCTGGTCGCGCGGAGGCACGCGCAGAACGCGATGATGCGGCTCCTGCCGGCGGGGCGCTCGCCCGTCCTCACCGACTCGGGACACCTGCTGCGGATTGCGACCGGACGTCCCTCGGTGCAAGTGCCGCCGCCGCGCTACCGGATGCGGCCGTTCGATGAGACCGACGAAGTGCGCTGGAAGCGCCTGGGAGTGACGCACGCGCTCTTCCGCGACGACAGCCGGGGACGGCTCGGGCCATGGCTGAACGCGCGCGTGACCGGCGGATGGGTTGCGATCGACTCGTCGGCGGGATTGGTGCTTTACCAGCTGGGACCGGCGCAATGAGGTTCAACTCCTTCGACTACGCGCTGGATACCAGTCGGAGTTCCAAGGAGTTGGCAACGCTCTACCTTTGCCATGTCGCGGACAACAAGGACAGAGTATTGTCTTTGCCCTCCTCCTGGATCGGGTTCTGGGTAGGTTAGCCAAGGAGCCATCGCCATGATCCAGTTCTCGCACCAGATCTGCCTAAGGTCGTGCCAGCGCGCTGGATTGCTTGCGGCGACCGTGGTTTTCATGTGGTCCCAGAATGCTGCGGCCGACCCGGTGCTGTTCCGGTCCCTGATGCTGGAAACAGGTACGAATCCCTTCTCGGTCACGATCGGAGATCTCAACAACGACGGTGCCGCCGATCTGGTCCTGGCGAACTACAATTCCTCATCGGTATCCGTACTTCTCGGGACAGGCAATGGAAGGTTTGCGACACAGGTTCAATACCCCACAGGTTTGAACCCCGCCTGCGCCACGATCGGGGACTTGAACGGCGACGGCTTGTCCGACCTGGCGGTGGCAAACAGGGGATCCAACACGATCTCGATCCTGCTGGGCACGGGTGGCGGGGGCTTCGGGCTCCAAGCGCAGATCGGAACCGGTGTGTCCCCTTCTTCGATCGCGATCCGGGACCTGAGTGGTGACGGCAAGCTTGATCTCGCTGTGGCAAACGCCGGCTCCAATTCCGTTTCGGTACTTCTCGGAAATGGCAACGGCTCCTTTGCATCGATTGTCCCCTACGCGACAGGCGCACAGCCGAACTTCGTCACGGTGGGAGATTTGAACGGAGACGGCAGCCCCGATCTCGCCGTGGCGAACGTCGGGTCGAACACCATTTCGGTGCTGCTCGGGGATGGGCACGGCAACATGGCCGCGCATGCACAGTACGGTACGGGAGCTTCACCGTTCTCGATCGCGATCGGGGATCTCGACAACGATGGCAACCCTGACCTTGCCGTCGCGAACTACCTGTCGAGCACTGTGTCACTCCTCCACGGAAACGGAAACGGCACCTTCGGCGTCCAGTCTCAGGTTCCCACGGGAAGCTACCCGCTCTCAGTGGCCATCGGGGATCTCAACAGCGACGGAAAGGCGGATCTCTCCGTTGCCGACATGGGATCGAGTACCGCCTCGGTCTTGCTCGGCAACGGCAACGGGACTTTCGCTCCGCGGGTGCCCACGGCAACGGGGGCCTATCCTCGTTCCGTCGCGGTCGGCGATCTCAACCAGGATGGCATCGCAGATCTCGCCCTGGCAGACAACAACGCCCACGGCGTTTCGATCCTGCTCGGCAAGGGGGACGGGACGCTCGTCGCGCCCGCTGAGTACGGAGTCGGAGACTGGCCCGTCGCAGCCGCGGTCGGGGACTTGAACGGCGATGGGAAACGCGACCTCGTGACCGTGGATCAGAATGCGAACTCTGTCTCCGTTCTCCTGGGCAATGGCGCCGGTGCCTTTGGCAGCGCGAATCATTTCGCCGTTGGAGAGCGGCCGTCCGCGGTGGCGATCGGAGATCTCGACGGCGACGGCAAGCTCGATCTCGCAGTCACGAACAGCGGGGCCGAAAACGTGTCGTTGCTTCTCGGTAACGGGGCCGGTGGTTTCGCGATGCACACCGAGGTCAGCGTCGGATATGCTCCCGCGTCCGTCGCGATCGCCGACCTCAATGGCGATCTGAAGGCCGACTTGGTCGTGGCGAATGCATCTTCCGGCACGATCTCCGTGCTTCTGGGGACGGGCTACGGCAGCTTCAGCCCGAAGGGTCAGTTCGGTACCGGCGTGACCCCAGTCTCCGTGGCGATCGGAGATCTCAACTCTGACGGCAGACTCGACATTGCCGTTGCGAATGAAGGCTCCAATTCCGTCTCGAGCCTTCTTGGCAACGGCGATGGGAGCTTCTCAGGCCAGACCCAATACCCGACCGGCGGTGCGCCGCGATGTGTCGTGATTGGCAGACTTGACGGTGACGCTCATCCCGATCTGGCTGTTGCAAACATCGCTTACGGCACAAACAGCGTCTCGGTTTTGCTGGGCAATGGGAACGGGACGTTCGGCGCGCAGAATCAGCAGGCTACCGGGAACAGTCCCAGGTCCGTTGCGACCGGCGACTTCGATGGGGATGGAAGACTGGATCTCGTGGTGCCGAATGCCGAATCAAATACGGTGTCGGTTCTGCTTGGAAGCGGGAACGGTACATTTGCGGTGCATGAGCAGTACAGCACCGGAAATGGTCCTCAGTTCGTGGCGGCTGGGGACTTCAATGGCGATGGAAGTCTCGATCTGGGTGTCGCCAATTCCTATTCCGGCACGATCTCCGTGCTGCTGAACCTCGTTCCGTCGGTTGTCGGCGCAGACGTCATTGGCCCTTCGGCCACGGTGTCTCTGGGGGCACCAGTTCCCAATCCATTCTCTGCGCAGACTGTCATCAACTACTCGATCCCTCGTCCGGCCCTGGTCAAGTTGGCTCTGTTCGACGTGAGTGGACGCATGATCAGAACCCTGGTCAGCGGAGATCGTCCGGCGGGAGTCAGTTCGGTGAAGTGGGATGGAACCGATGACTCCGGGCGGAGGCTTGGCTCCGGCGTGTACTTTGTGCGGCTGGTCGCACCCGGGGCTCGCATCGACGGGAAAGTCGTCCTTCTCCCGTAGACGGCTCTTCGCCGCGCGCCGTCCCGTTGACGGAGTCGCTTCAAATGACGCGCGGTGCGGGATTCGTGCGCACGCGCCAGGCCATCGCGAAGTAGCGCGAGATCGTGCGCATGATCTTCATCTTCGAGGCGCCTTCCTTCAGGTCGTAGCGCAGGATCAGCGGCCACTCGATCACCCTGGCGCCGCCCCGGCCGAGCTTCAGCAGGATCTCGGCCATGCAGGTGAAGCCCGCCTCCTCGACGAAGCGATCGCCCCACGCCGCGACCGCCCTGCGCAGGGTCGTCACACGATAGACGCGGAAGCCGCACGTGTAGTCGCGCGCACCCTGGACCGGCACGGTCAAGGTAAGCAGCGTCGACGCCCCGCGGGACAGCACCTTGCGCAGCGGCGTCAGCCCGACCTCGTCGCCGCCCTTGACGTAGCGCGAGGCGATCACGACGTCGCCCTTCTGCTCGTCGAGGAAGCGCCACATGTCCGGCAGCAGGCCGGGGTCGTGCGTGTTGTCCGCGTCCATGGTGGCGATCGCGTCCTCGTCGGTGGCCCGCTCGAGCGCGCTCATCAGGCAGGTGCGGATGGCCGCGCCCAGGCCCTGGTTGACGACGTGCGGCACCACCTCGACATTCAGTCGCCCGGCGAACGAGTTCGCCGCGGCGATCGTGCCGTCCTTGCTGCCGTCGTCGACCACGATCACCTTGAACGCCTTGCCTTCGGCAGCCAGCGCCGCCGAAACGGGAATGCAGCGCTCGAGCAGCGCGGGCAGCGAGCGTTCTTCGTTGTACGCCGGCAGGGCGAGCAGGAGTGTCCTCATCGCAGCGCCTCCACGATGCGCTCGGAGGCGTGGCCGTCGCCGAACGGGTTGCGCGCCACGGCCATCGCGCGATAGGCCTCGGGATCGGTCAGCAACCGGTCGACCGCCTCGATGATGCGCGTCCGGTCGGTGCCGACGAGCATCGCCGTTCCCGCCGTGATCGCCTCGGGACGCTCGGTGCGGTCGCGCAGGACGAGCACCGGCTTGCCGAGGCCCGGCGCTTCCTCCTGGATCCCGCCCGAGTCGCTGAGAATGAGATGCGCGCGCTTCATCAGGTGAACGAACGTCAGGTAATCCAGCGGCTTGAGCAAGTGCGCGTGCTCGAGGCCCTCGAGGTGCTTGGCCACCGCGGCACGCACGTTCGGGTTCGGATGCACGGGATAGACCACGGAGACTCCGGTGCCATTCGACCGCGATGCCAGCTCGGCGAGCGCGCTCATGATCGATTCCATCGGCGCGCCGAAGGACTCGCGGCGATGCGCCGTGACCAGCACCATGGGCCGGTCGGTCGCGAGGTTCTTCAATTCGGGGGGCGGCGGCGGCTCCGGGCGCTCGAGCGCGAGATGGAGCGCGTCGATCGCCGTGTTCCCCGTCACGAGCACGCGCTCGGGCGCGAACTTCTCGTCCAGCAGGTTCTGCTTGCTCTGCTCGGTCGGCGCGAACGCCAGATCGGCCAGCGCGTCGATCGCGCGGCGGTTCCACTCCTCGGGGAAGGGCTCGCGGATGTTCCAGGTACGCAGCCCGGCCTCGACGTGCCCGACTCGCACCTCGCGATGGAACGCGGCCTGCGCGGCGGCGAGGCTCGTCGTGGTGTCGCCCTGGACGAGCACCCAGTCGAACTTCTCCTTCGCCAGGATCGCGTCGACGCCCTCGAGCACCTTGACCGCGACGTGCGTCAGCGTCTGCCCGGGCGTCATCAGGTCGAGGTCGTGGTGGACCCGCACGTCGAACACCCTGATCACGTCGTCGAGCATGTCGCGGTGCTGCGCGGTCAGGCACACGCGCGGCTCCATGTCCGCGGCCGAGGCGAGCGCGTGCGCCACCGGTGCCATCTTGATGGCCTCCGGACGGGTACCCATCACCACGAGGACCTTCACGGCTGCACCCGGAAGATCGTCACGTCGACCGTCGAATCGGCATGGTCGAACTCGAGCGAGCGGGGGAGCGTGCCACTCGGGTAGCGGGCGGCGAATTCCGCGAGTCGCGAGGTGGGCAATGCGGCCCAGCGCACCTTGAGGCGGCGCATCACGTCGTCGAAGCGTGGCTCGTCCGCGATCACGAGGTGGACGCTGTTTCGCTTCGCGAACCAGCTCCAGTAGGACGTCGTCACGGCCAGCACCGCCTCGTCGGACTCGAGCCGCTCCGCGAGGAACGACGCCTCCTTGCGCGCGGCCGCGAGCTCGGGCGGCGCGAAAGCGGCCAGCGTGCGACGCGCGACCAGCACCTGCAGTACGACCACGACGACCAGAGCCGTCACGAGCAGCGCCGAGGCCTTGAGCGGCCCGACCAGCGTGAGGTTCGCGAGCCGGTCGGCGAGCGTGATCGCGCCCAAGGCGGTCAGGAGGCAATACAGGGGCACCGAGCTCGTGAAGTACCGCGAATCCCAGTGGACGGCCATGATGAACACGAGCGTGATGCCCAGGTAGAGCCATGCGAAGCGCCAGGTCTCCGGCGTGCGCACCGACACGATCACGCCTGCGGCGAGCGGCAGCATCCAGAAGGGCTGGCCCATGATTTCGTCGGGCAGCACGCGCAGGAAGAAGTGGGCGAAGCTCGACGCCATGTGTGCGACCACCTGCGGCACGTGGGCGAGCACGAAAGGCACGACGGCCGGCGGATGCTCGAGCCCGTGCGAGAAAGCCAGGTGATCCACGTACGGCCACAGGCCGTACGCGACCACGTCCGAGTACAACGGCGTGTGGAAGAGCGCGAGGTTCCGCAGCCAGAACGGCGCCGATACGACCGCGGCCGCTGCCAGGACGAGCCCCGTGCGGGCCAGGGCTTCGCGCATCGTGCGGCGCTCGAACAGCAGCGCCACCAGCGGCACGAAGAGGATGAGCGTCTGCGCACGCAGGAGGTACGCCGCGCCGAACAACGCCCCGGCCGTGACATCGCGCAGCACCGATCGGTGGTTGCTTGCCGGGTCACCTGCGTCCCGGCTGGCGGCGACGAACATGAGCGTCACGACAAGCGCGAACGGCGCGTCGACCATGACCCGTACCGACTGGAGGAGCAGAAGAGGGCTCGTGGCCACGAGGAGCGCCGCAAGGATGGACGCCGCGGTTCCCAGCGCACGCCGACGCGCGAGAACGTACGTCGCCCAGGGCAGGAGCACCCCTGCGATCAGCGAGATCGCCTGGCCCGCGAGGAACGTCCCGCCGAGCCGGGCGATGAGCCAAGGGTAGCCGGGCTCCTTGAATGTTTCCGGCATCGGGAGGCGGGCAGGCTGGATCCACGCCGGCCAGGCGGCGGGGTTGGTGAAGCCGTGCCCCTCACGAAACATGCGCGCGATGTTGAGGAAGTGCGCCGCGTCCGGATCCATGTTCCATTCGGTCGAGGCGGCGGAGAGCACGAGACGCAGCAGGAGGCCAAGGGCCAGGGTCGCGAGCAGCAGGGAGCGACTCCTGGCGGACCCGACGGGGGACGGGGAAGCGTTCGGCAACCTGGGGAGATCTCCGGGAAGTAGGGTACGAGGACGCGCGAGGAGGCGTTCTCGCGTGTCGGCGAGGATAGGCGAACCGGGCCCTGTGCACAAGTGTAATTACAACTTGTATTGAGACTTAGCCGCTCATATGGCAGCTTGTTGCGGGTCGGCCCGACGTTGCCTTCGTGACCTCGACGGTCGCCCGGGAGTGCCATGGCCCTTGCCAACCGATTTCGTCCATCCAGCTCACTCCCGGTTCTGGCACTCACCTATCTCGCGAGCCGTGTTCCGTTCGTGTACCGGGACGGTTTCCCCGATGGCGACCAGCAGCACATCGCTCTGGGCATTCTCGATGCGGTCATGAGCGGCCGCGGCTTCGAAGGACTCCGCCTCTACGGCGCGAGCTTCAGTCCCGGCTATCATCTTGCGCACTTCGCGCTCGGCCCGTTGTACCGCGATCACCCTTACGCTGTCTTCGATGTCATGAACTGGTCGGGCATCCTCGCCGGGTTGCTCGCGCTCGTCGGGCTTTACGCATTCGTTCGGGAGCTGCGCAGTTCAGCCGAAGCGGACGCGGCAGGGATCCTGTGGACCTTCGCGCCGGGGTGGTGGGAGCTGACGACATTCGGACACCCCAGCACGATTGCACTTGGCCTCCTGTTTCCGAGCCTCGCCTGCCTCGCGCGCGGATCGAGAGCGCAGGCGTCGCCTGCGTGGACGGCGTGCGCCGCCGTTCTTTACTTCCTGACGCTGTCGGTGCGGGCGGACTTCCTGCTCGCTGCACCCGCGTTCCTGCTCGTCCCTGTCGCGAGAAACCGGTGGCGAACCCTCGTACCTGCCGCAATCGTTTGCGGGTTCGGGGTGGCGGCGTTCCTGGTCCTGCATCGCATTCAGTTCCCTCCGGTCGAACATTCGACTTCTTCGGGCTTCATCGGCCATGCGATGTCGGTGCGGGGGGGGACTGCCCGGCTCGCCGTCCGCGAAGCCGTCGTGTTCGTCCTTGGACTCGGCGTCCCGTTGATGTTCGTCGGAGTCCTCTCGCTGCTCCTCGCGCGCGGCCGGCGCCTCTGGACTCTCACCCTGGCGGCGACCATTGTCCCGGCCACCCTGTGGTGGCTGCAGGTCTGGGGCGCCTTTCGCCATTTCCTGATCCCCGGGGCCTTCCTGACGATCGCGGCTGCGGCCTTGCTCGCGCGCACCCGCTCGCCCAGGCTCGCGGCGATCGCCGTCGCGCTCTGCGGCCAGGCCGTGGCGTTCATGCTGAGTCCCGCCATCGAGGCTCGGTACCCCTGGACATTTCGCGCCGAGCCCGGCGTACACAGGTGGAGCTCGCAGGCTCCGCTCGGAGATTGGCTTTCGAGTCACGTGGCGGCGGTGCGCGGCGTGAACCGGGAGGCGGAAGATGCGCGCTGGATCGCCGGCAGCGCGCCAGAATCGCTGCTCGTCGTCGCGCCCAGTTCCTTCCGTTACGAGTTCGAGGTGCTCGCGCGATCGAAGGGCCGCTACGGGTACCGCCTCCTCGACACGCCGGCCGGGGGAGTGGAGCGTGTCCTCCTCGAATCCCCTCAGGGGACGCGAAGGTTTCTCGCCGGCGATCCGGCCCCTCTCGCCGCGGCCCTTGCCCTGCCCGACGTCCTGAGCGAACTGCATGCGACGCGCATCTTCGTGCCTTCGGCCGCGGTGCCGGTCATGGTGACCTACCCGGTATCCGGGCTGATCGAGGTCTCGCGGGGGGAACCAGGGCCGCAGGGGACATCGCTCTGACTTCCGGAAACCGACCGGCGATCTGCTAGGCTCCGCCGCGTGTTCGTCGCCCTGACCGCCCTGCTCCTGCCCGGCGCCGCCTGCGCGGAGTGGTTCCTGCCGCGTAGTCTTCACTGGCCAGGCCGCCTCGCGGCATGGCTCGCGCTGTCGGTCCCGCTCGGCGGGGCCGCGATCGCCGCCCTCGCTCTTGCCGGTCTCGCGCTCGATGTCGCCACCGGGCTCGTCCTCGCCGCTTCGGGCATCCTCGCCCTGGTCGCCCTGGTGCGGCGGCGTCCTCGTCCCCGGGCGGCCGATCGCGCCGTCGTGCTCGTGACGACTTCGTTCGTCGCGGTGACCGCGGCCTTTCCGCTGGCGTCGGAGTGGTGGCGGATCTACTCGGACAACTGGACGCACGCAGGCCTCGTGCGGGCGGTCGCGCATGGCGTGCCGCCGCTCGACCCCGGCTTCGCGGGGGCTCACCTGCAATACGCGTGGATCTACCACGCATTCGTCGGCGGCGTGCACGTCCTGACCGGCGTGGACGTGTACGCGTCCATGCTCGTTCTCTGCTCTGCCGCGCTCGCTGCAACGCTGCTTGCCGTCGGGTCGACCGTGCAGGACGGCAGGGTCTGGTCGCTGCTTCTGCTCGGCCTCGGACTCAACGCGTTGTTCCCGCTCTTTCTTCCGCTCGTGGCCGCGCGTGCGCTGACCGGTGAAGTGCGGGGGATGGCCGAGCTCGCGCGCCAGTTCGACCTGCGGCCTCTGCAGTGGGAAAGCACGGGCGGCTTCCTGCGAAGCCTCTCCGGGCAAACCTACTTCCTCGACAAGTTCATGGTCGTCACGCCGTTCGCGCTTTCGCTCGCCGCGTTCGCTGCCTGGATCGCGTCATTCCGGCGCTGGCTCGACGGCGGTGGCCGGGGAGAGCTCGGGATGGCCGCGCTGCTGGCACTCGGCGCCGGCCTCATGCATCCCGTGACCGGTGTCTTCATCGGGTCGTCGTGCGGCCTGGGAGCGGTGCTGGTCCTTCGCGGATCCGGCGCCGATCGCAGGCGCGTGGCTGAGTGGGCCGCGGCGACACTGCTCGGGATCGTGCCGGTCGTCCTCTACACCAAGAGCGTGATCGGCGGCGCCGGGGGATCGCATGCCGAGCTGCCGTTCGACCTCGCGCCGCTCAAGATCCTCGGTTACGTCACGTGCCTCGCGCTCGGGCTGATCTTCGCCGCCCGGCCGCTCCTGCGCGCCTGGCGCGAAGGCGGCGCCGCACGCACGTTCTCCGCATGGATCCTCGCCGGCAGCGTCGTCGCCCTGATCAGCCGCCTGCCGGGGCCGTCGCCCTTCTTCACGGTCGACAAGCTGGCCTACCTGGTGTGGATCCCGCTCGCCATCATGGCGGGCCCGGCATTCGCGGCCTGGATGAACGGACGCCGGCCGCTGGCGCGTCTCCTGCTGGCTGCGCTGCTCTTCGTGCCCGTCAACGGGCTCGTGTTCGCCAGCCGCATCGCCGATCCGCACAACGCCGCGCGCATGCCGTTCGACCTGCCGGGATTCAATTTCCTGCGCGAGCACACGCCTGGCGACGCGGTGCTGCTCGTCCAGCGCGGCGACTGGGAGAGCGCCGGATTCGCCGAGCGCGACCAGTACTTCTCGTACGGTCACCCCTCGGCGCAGCTCGGCTACGATCTGGCCGAGATTGCGGCGCGGGACGACCTCGAGCGAAGGCTGTTCGCGACCGGGCATCTGACGGGCGCCGATCGCGCGCGTCTCGCGGCGCTCAAACGCCCGGTCTACATCGTCTGGGCGGATTTCCGCGATCCCATGTGGCGCTTGACGCCGGGCGCCCTCGCTCGCATGCAGGCGCCGGCGGGGGCAAAGCCGCCATTCGACCCGGCGTTTCCGGTGCGATTCACTTCGCGCGAGCTCGAGGTGCGCGAAGTCCCGCTCGCGCGGAACTGACCGCTGGCGAACCCCTGCTGCGGCGGGCTACAATCACGCGGCCGGTTTCCAATCCCATTCCAATCCGAGGATCCGATGTCGCCTTCAGGCTCGAACGAGCGCGACTTTTTCTACGATCGCATGGTCGCCTCCGGCGACTGGGACGACGTGGCGAACGTCTACGAAACCTCGCGCCGCACCGAGCTGGTCTTTGGCCGCCTGCTCGAGGGCGTGCCGATGGACGGCGTGCGATTTCTCGATGCCGGCAGCGGCGGGGGGCACTTCTCCGCACTGGCGGCGAAACGCGGCGCGCACGTCGTGTCGATGGACATGGGACTGAACCTGCTGCAGGGGGTCGCGCGCCGGTGCGCCTCGCTGCGCTGCGTCGGCAGCACGCTGCAGATCCCGTTCCGCGACCGCTCGTTCGACGTCGTCCTGTCGACCGAGGTGCTCGAGCACACGCCGGACCCGATGGAGGGCCTGCGCGACCTCGCCCGCGTCGTCAAGCCCGGCGGACGCCTGATCCTGACGACGCCCGGCCGCCTCTGGCAGCCCGTCGTGCGAGCGGCGAGCGCCTTGCACCTGCGCCCGTACCAGGGACGCGAAAATTTCCTCTGGCCGCAGCGCGCGCGCGCCGAGGTGGAGCGTCAGGGTTTCCGCATCGAGTCCTTCGAAGGGTTCAACGTCCTGCCGCTGTTCCATCGCGCCTTCGACCCCGTGAACCGGGCGCTCGACGGACTGGGCAAGCTCTGGCCCTCGATCTGCGTCAACTTCGCGATCCGCGCCCAGCGCCCGTAATGCCGGGCTCGCCCCGCGCGGCGGGGAGGACGACGTTCCTCCTGCTCTCGGTCGTCTACCTGCTGAGCAATCATCCCTGGGTCGCGAGCGAGGACAGCGCCGAGTTCCAGACCATGGCCGCCACGGGCGGGATCGCGCACGCGGGCTACCCGACGTTCGTGCTCGCGCTCGAGGCGATCGGGCGCCTGCCCTGGTCGACGTTCGCGGCGCGCGCGAACCTCCTGTGCAGCCTGTGCGGCGCGCTGGCGGCGGGCCTCGCGGCCTGGCACGGAGCGCGGCTGTCGGGCAGGACGTGGGCGGGCGTCGTTCCGGGCCTCGCGCTCGGGCTTTCCTACCAGCTCTGGAAGTCGTCGACGGTCGCCGAGATCTACGCCTTCACGCTCGCGCTCGCGGCGGTGCTCTTCCACCTGTCGTGGCAACTGGCGCAGCGGCCGACCGCACTCCGCGCGCTCGCGATCGGCGTGCTGGGCGGGCTCGGCATCGGCGCGCACCTCACGGTGCTCGCGCTCGCCCCGGTCGTGCTGGTCGCGCTCGCGGTCTCCGCGCGGGTCCGGCGGATCCGGGCCGCGGTCGTGCTCGCGCTGCTCGGCGGCTTCGTGCTCGGGCTCGCGCCGCTCGGCTACATGATGAGCCAGGACCGCCCCGACCACCCGATGAACTACCTGGCGATGAAGCGCCTGCCGAACGAGCCGGCGCCCGTCCCCACGCTGTCCGAGCGCGCGGGCCACGTCGTCTACCTGCTGAGCGGCCGGCAGTACCTGGGGACGCGCGGCGAGGTCCGCGGCCCGCGCGCCACGCTCGTGCGCTTCCGTTACGCCTTCCTCGACTTCGTCCTCAACGACTTCTTCTTGTTCGGGATCGTGCTCGCCCCGCTGGGCGCGTGGTTGCTCCTGCGGCGGCGCGACCTCGACGCGCTCCTGCTCGGCACGTGGGCGGCGTTCTCGATCTTCCTCGTCTGGTATGCGGCCGTGCTGCCCGACGTTGCCGCGAACTACTTCATCTACGCGGCGTGGATCCTCGCCGTGGGGATGAGCCTGGCGCTCGCCTGGCTGTCGGAACGTTCCCGGGTGCTCGCGGCGGCGGCGGCGATTTGCCTCCTGGCAGCGCCGTTCGTGCGCATCGCGCTGCCACGGGACTTCGGCACGGGCTGGGTCGCGCTGGCATGGCACAGGCTGCCGGCGGAGTGGTCGCCGTTCGTGCCGGATCCCTCGTGGGATGCGTATGACCAGGGCGTATTCGCCGCGCTGCCGCCACGGGCCTTGCTGCTGTCGGACTGGACCGAACTCATGACGTTCAAGTACGCGAAGCACGCGTCGGGGCTGCGGCCCGATGTCGACCTGCTCCTGACCGAATGGCCGCCTGAGCTCTTGCGTGATGCGGCGCGTGCGCACGCGACCGGCCGGCCGGTGTTCACGACGCTGCCGATCGCGGCCACGATGGAGCTGTCGGGGACGACGGTGCGGGAGGCCGGGCGCTGGGAGCGCGGCGGCCTGTGGGAGCTTCAGTCGACGGCGACGGATTCCATGCGCGTGGGCGTGCCCGCTCGCTGAACGTCGCCGAAGCCGGTGCGGCCGCCGACGACGTAGCGCGGCCGTTGCTTGACCTCGCGCGAGATCGCCCCGACGTAGCCGCCCAGGATTCCGAGCAGGATGAACTGGACCGCGCTCGACACCAGCGTGATCAGGATCTGCGAGGACCAGCCCTGGATCCCCTCGTGCTGGACCAGCCGGACGTACAGCACGTAGAGCGCGTAGAGCAGGAACAGCCCGAAGAACGCGATCCCGATCACGTAGCCGAAGTACAGCGGCGCGAGCGAGAAGCTGAACAGCGACTCCGAGGCGAACGTGAGCATCTTGCGGAACGTGTACTTGGTCGTGCCGGCGAAGCGCTCGGCCGGGACGTACTCGAGCTCGGCCGCCGGGAACGGCAGCTTGGCCAGCAGGAAGCGCACGGGCAGCGTCTCCTCCTTGTACTCGCGCACGAGCAGGATCGCCCGGTGGTCGATGCCGCGGAAGTCCGCCATCCCCGGGCGGATCGGGATGCCCGTCACCGCGCGGAAGACGTTGTAGTACAGGCGCGAGGAGATCTTCTTGAGCAGGCTCTCGTGCGCGGTCTCCTTGCGGATCGTGTTGACGATGAGCGCGCCCGCTTCCCATTTCTCGATGATCGCGGGGATCAGCTCGGGCGGGTGCTGCAGGTCGGCGTCCATCGTGATCACGAGGTCGCCGTCCGCGTGGTCGATGCCCGCGATGAGCGCCTTCATGTGTCCGCTGTTGAGCAGGAGGTGAATGCCGCGCACGCGCGGATCGCGCGCGTTCATCTCGTCGACGACGCGCCAGGTGGCGTCGGTGCTGCCGTCGTTGACGATGATCAGCTCCCACTCGCGCCCCGGGCCGAGCACCTGGACCAGGCGATCATGGAGCGCGTTCAGCGAGTCGGCCTCGTTGAAGGCGGGAGTGACGATGCTGATCCGCGGCGCGCTCATCCGGCGAATTCCTCCGGTTCCCGACGGAACACCAGGCGCTCGACCCAGATGCCGAGCGCGATGAACTGGCCGAACACGGCCGGCACGAGCAACCGGGCTCCGAGCATGATCGGCAGGTGCGACAAAGCAAGATACAGGTACGGCAGGGCGAGCAGGAAACCGATTCGCCGACGTGCGGGATCGAACAGGATCAGCGCCAAATTCGCCGCCAGCAGCCCGAACCCCAGGACGCCGAACACCAGGCGGTCCCAGTACGCCAGGAGCAGCTCGCGCGGGTGCTGGGCGATCGCCTTCGACGGCGGCACGCCCTTCGCCAGATAGTCGTAGAAGCCGTGCCCACGGTAGTCCTTGTTGTCGTAGCCCCAGTGATAGAGCGGCACCACCGCGATCGGAATGCGCTTGACCGCGTTGGCGGCCAGGAGTGCGGGATTCTCGCGCGCGATCTGGAGGAACCGGGCCTTGAACCAGCGGTCGGCCCTCGGGTCGTCGATTCCCTCGAAGCCCGCGGCCTGCGCCTGTCGCTGCATCTGGCCGTCATCGAACACGATCCCGTACGGATTCTGGAACTGCCCGATCCCCTGGTACATGGCCATGCCGCCCGCGTGCGTCGCGACGTTGAAGTCGCCGTGCATGCGCTCGTTGCGCAGCCCCCACGGCACCAGCACGAGAAACGCGCACACGCCGAGCAGCGCGGTGCTCCAGAGCGCGGTCCGCAGCGGCACCGAGACGAGCGCGCCGAGGAAGAGGAACGTCGGAAACAGCAGCATGTCCGGCCGGAACAGGCAGGAGACGCCGAGCGCCAGGCCGGCCAGGGCGAACCAGGGCGCCTTCCGCGTGTCGATGCCCCGGAGCCAGAGCACGAAGACCCCGAGCACGAATGCCGGCATCAGCGCATCGGCCACGCGCGAGGTCACGAGGTAGGCCAGCGGGGGAAAGAGCGCCGCGCAGAACGCCGCGAACAGCCCGACCCGCGTGCCGCCGAAGCGCCTGCCGACGAAGAATAGCAGCACGCAGGCCAGCGCGTCGATCACGGCCTGGATGGCCTTGGCATGCGGGATGAGCGGCGCGCCGAAGACCCGGTAGACCGCGGCCAGGAATCCTGCGTAGCCGGGCGGATGCAGCGTGCTCGGGCGCCAGCGTGAGTGATCCAGCGCGGGCGCATTCTCCGGCGACAGCTGCTGGTCGCGTGTGCCCAGCGAATCGGCCACCCGGATGAGGTCGACCTGCGGCGGCGCCGCCTCGACCGGGCTGACGAAGCCGTAGCCCGCGGCCATGGCGTAGGCGTCGCGTTCGTAACGGAAGGCAAGGCCTTCCATCTCGCCCCGGCCCGCCGCCCATACGCCGATCGCCGCTCGCAGCGCGAGCGCGGTGGCGAATACGAGCAGAAGAAGTCCGCGCGGAGCGGAAGGGCTCATCGAGGCGGAACCGCCGGAAGCGCCGAGACCGCGAGTCGCGAGGCCACGGCGGGCGTCCTCCGCACGCGTTCGGGAGGCGCAAGCGCCAACCCCTGGTCGCCGCCGCTGGCTGCGGCCTTCGCTTCCGAGCGAGCCACGTTGCTCACCGCGAGAACAAGCGCCAAGAGGAACCACGCGAAGAAGGAATACGTGCCGTTTCGCAGGTAGTCGATCTTGACCTGATCGAGCATGAAGACGAACAAGAGGACCCGGACCAGGACCGTTGCCGTCTCGATGTAGGTGCCCGACCCGAACGAGGGAGCGCGCGGGCGACTGGCGACCCACAACTCGCGCAGGATCCACAGGAAGAAGAACAGGCCCACGAAACCCACGATGTACGCGTAGTACAGGTAGACGTTGTGCGGCCACATGTCGAGGCCGAGACCCTTCTCGATCGAGTAATAGGGGCCGTGGCCGATCAGGGGCGAGTCCAGCACCTTGTCCCACACTGCCATCCAGGCCGGTGCGCGCGAGTCCGGCATGCCGTTGTTGAGCGTCGAGCGCTCGAGGCGATTCATCACGCTCGTCGACTTGGTCATCGTCGAGACGATGAAGTCGCCCCCCACGATGATGCCCACGACAAGGGTCACGGCCGTGGTGAGCTTGATGAAATTGAGCCGCCTTCGGCACAGCCATGCCAGGTACACCATGCCCACCGCGAACGAGACGATCGCGCCGCGGGTGATCGTGCCGAGCAGGCAGTAGAGCGTGAGCATCATGAGCCCGAGCACGAACGCCCGGCGCGACCGGGTCTTCTCGTGCTGGAACATGAACATCTGGATGAACAGGTTGATCGCGCAGTACTCGGCGAACAGCTCGTAGTCCATGAACGTGCTGCCGATGCGCACACCGATCCCGGTGCGTACGCTCTGGCTGAAGTCGATCCAACCGGGGACGATCGCGGCGGTCGGATGCGACTGCTCGTAGAGCGCACACAGGCAGACCAGGAAACAGGACACGCATTGGGCCAGCAGCACCTTCTTCACGTCCGCGGTCGTGCGCACGATGTTGACGACCATGTAGAG
>Ga0070670_100000969_pt1 | contig 22537 bp, 19 predicted proteins | sample KBSS63metaG_FD_64665 | JGI IMG/M metagenome (GOLD analysis project Ga0070670, IMG submission 64665) | Switchgrass rhizosphere microbial communities from Kellogg Biological Station, Michigan, USA - KBS S6-3 metaG | ecosystem: Host-associated > Plants > Roots > Rhizosphere > Soil ... | reverse complement strand
GAGGCGTTGCTCGAAGCGTCGCCGCGTCCCGATCCCGAGGCGCGGCGTGCGCGCCGGCTGCTGCAGGGCGATATTCCGAGCCCGGTCGATCCGCCTTCGGGCTGCGTCTTCCACACCCGCTGCCCGTACGCGGTTGCGGCTTGCGCCGCGACGGTGCCGCCGTTGCGCGAAGTGGCGCCGGGCCGCTTCAAGGCCTGCCTGCGCGACGACATTTCTTCCCTCGGCGGAGCGACGACATGAACGCCATCGACCTGAGCCCGATCCTCGCCGAAGTGATCGACGCAACGACCAAAGGCTATCCCTTGTCGGCCGCGCCGCTGCCGTTGTCGGCCATCGGCACGCAAGGCTGGAGCCTGCTCGACGGCGACCTGCCGTTGCCGCTCGCCGTGATCCGCGATTCGGCGCTTGCGCACAACCACACCTGGATGCGCGACTTCACCGTCGCGACCGGCGTGCTGCTGGCGCCGCACGGCAAGACGACGATGGCGCCGCAGATCTTCGCCCAGCAGCTCGCCGCCGGCGCCTGGGGCATGACGGTCGCCAACGTGCAGCAGCTCGGCATCTGCACGGCGTTCGGCGTGCGTCGCGTGCTGATGGCGAACCAGTTGCTCGGCGCGCTCGAGGTGCGCACGGTGATCGGGCTCCTGCGCCGACATCCGGATCTCGAGTTCCACTTCCTTATCGACTCGGCGGCGCAGCTCGAGGCGATCGAAGCCGCCGCCGCAGCCGACCCACCGCCGCGCAAGCTCACCGCGCTGATCGAGTTGGGCGTGCCCGGCGGGCGCACCGGCGTGCGCACCCACGACGCGGCGCTCGCGTTGGCGGGCGCGATCGGCGCGAGCCGCAGCGTCACGCTCTCGGGCCTCGAGTGCTACGAGGGTTTGCAGATCAGCGGCGACACGACGCAGGACGCGCTCACGGTCACCGCGCTGATGGAGCGCTTGAAGGCGCTGGCGATCGCCTGCGATCGCGAAGGCCTCTTTGCCGGCTCCGACGTCATCCTGACCGCCGGCGGCTCGGCGGCGTTCGACATCGTCGCGCGCGAGCTGCCGATGCAGCTCTCGCGTCCGGTCCTGACGATCCTGCGCAGCGGCTGCTACGTCACGCACGACTCCGGCAACTACGAGCGCCTGCTCGCCGGCGTCAAGGCCCGCAGCGGCGGCGAGTGGCAAGTGCGCCCGGGCTTGCAGCCAGCGCTCGAGGTGTGGTCGCGCGTGCAGTCCTGCCCCGAGCCGGCGCTCGCGATCCTGACGATGGGCAAGCGCGACGCGTCGTACGACATTGAGATGCCGATCGCGCTGAAGCGCTTTCGTCCCGGGAAGGGTGCTGCGCCGCAACCGGTGTCGGCAGGCTGGACGATCACCGGCATGAACGACCAGCACGCGTACCTGCGCTGGGGCGCCGACGAAGCCGACCCGCCGCAGGTCGGCGACCTGATCGGCTGTGGCATCTCGCATCCGTGCACGACGTTCGACAAGTGGCGCGTCCTGTTCACGGTCGATGACGCTTATCGCGTCACCGGTGCCATCCGCACCTTCTTCTGATCGCCGACGCGTCGACGCACCGTGTCACCTCGCTCCGCATCGCGCCCACCCGTCAGCGACCTGCTCGTCGCGATGCGCGAGAGCTCGACCTCGCTCTCGCAGGCGCAACGGCAGGTTGCCGCCGCCATGCTCGACGACCCGGAGTTCGCGCTGCGCGCCAATGTCGATGCGCTGGCCGAGCGTGCCGGCGTGAGCCCGCCGACGATCACGCGCTTCTGCCGCGCCCTCGGCTATTCGGGCCTGCGCGAATTCAAGCTGCGCCTGGCGCACACGCTGGCAGTCGGCAAGTCGACCTTGCACCGCGCCGTTAAGGGCGGCGACGACATGCAGGCGGTCACGCACAAGGTCCTGCAGGACGCCGTCAGCGCGCTCTCGAACCTCGAGCGGCACGTCGTTCCGGAAGATCTCGAGCGTGCGGCGACGCGCATCGCCCGCGCGCGCCGCGTCGACTGCTACGGCGTCGGCAACGTGTCGATGTTCATGGCCAGCGACGCGCAGGCGCGTTTCGCGCGCCTCGGCATGAACGGCGGCGCGTACTTCGATGCGCACCTGCAGCTGATCTCGGCGGCGACGATGACCAAGCGCGACGTCGTTCTCGCGATCTCGTACGTCGGCCGGATGCGCAGCCTGCTGCAGGCGATCGCGGTGGCGCGCGAGCAGGGTGCGATGGTCGTGGCGATCACCCAGCCGCGCACGCCGCTGGCGACGATGGCCGACGTGGTGCTGCCGGTCGTCGTGCCGGTCGATCGCGCCATGCGCGTCGGCACCGAGGCGTATCTGGCGCAGCTGACCTACCTCGAGATCCTGATGGTCGGCGTCGGCCTGCGGCGCGGGCCCGCATCGTTCCGGACGCTGAAGCGGGTGCGCGAGGTGCTGAAGGAACGCGGCTCCGAGAACGAGCCGCACCCGGTCATGCCGTCGGCCTGACGGCGGCCGTTAAGGAGCTTGCGATGCGATCTGAAATTCGCGCTGACTCACCCGCCTTGCTGCTGCGCGGCGGCACCGTCATCGACGGCACCGGCGCACCGCGCTTCACTGCCGACGTGCGCATCGAGGGCGAGCGCATCGTCGCGATCGGTGCCAACCTGGCGGCCAACGGCGCCGTCGTGATCGACGCCGGCGGCAGGATCGTCGCGCCGGGATTCATCGACGTCCACACCCACGACGACCAGATCGTTCTCGAGGCGCCGCACATGCTGCCCAAGGTCAGCCAGGGCGTCACGACCGTCGTCGTCGGCAATTGCGGAATCAGCCTGGCGCCGCTGGTTCGATACAGCGTGCCGCCGCCGTTGAACCTGCTCGGCGGCGCGGACAAGTACGTCCATCCGACGATGGCCGCCTACGTCGCGGCGGTCGACGCGGCGCGCCCGGCCGTCAACGTCGCCGCGTTGATCGGCCATTCGACCTTGCGGGTCGCGACCATGGACGATCCGTATCGTGCGGCGACCGCGACCGAACAGGCCCACATGGGCGAGCTGCTGCGCGAGGGGCTCGCGGCGGGTGCTGCCGGGCTCAGCTCGGGCGTCTTCTACGCCACCGGCGCGGCCGCCGACATCGACGAGCTGGCGCTGCTCGCCGGCATCGCCGGGGCGGCGGGCGGTGTCTACACGACACACATCCGCCAGGAGATGGACCAGGTCCTCGACTCGCTCGACGAGGCGTTCATGACCGCGCGGCGCGGCAACGTGCCGCTCGTCGTCTCGCATCACAAGTGCGCGGGCCCGAGCAACTGGGGCCGCACGGTGCAGACGCTCGGCCACATCGATGCGGCGCGCCGCGAGCAGCCGATCGGCCTCGACTGCTATCCGTACATCGCCGGCTCGACGGTCCTGCGCAGCGACATGGTCGACGACATCATCGACATCCTCATCACCTGGTCGACGCCGCACCCCGAGATGACGGCGCGCACGCTCGTCAGCATCGCCGCCGAGTGGGGTTGCAGCCAGAAGGAAGCGTGCGAGCGGCTGCAGCCGGGCGGCGCCTGCTATTTCCAGATGCGCGAAGACGACGTCCAGCGCGTCCTCCAATACCCGGCGACCATGATCGGCTCCGATGGCCTGCCGCACGACCAGCACCCGCATCCGCGGCTGTGGGGAACGTTTCCTCGCGTGCTCGGCCACTACAGCCGCGACGTGGGCCTCTTCCCACTCGAAAAGGCGGTCCACAAGATGACAGGGCTGTCGGCGCGCCAATTCCGCCTCGCCGACCGTGGCGAAATTCGCGTCGGTGCCTACGCCGACGCAGTCGTGTTCGATGCCGCGACCATCAACGACACGGCGACCTTCGAGCTGCCAAGAGCGCGGGCCGTGGGAATCGACTGCGTGCTGGTGAACGGTCAGGTCACCTACCGACGTGGCGACGACGAGCCGGCAAGACACGGGCGGTTCCTCGCGCGCGTGCCCTCCCATGGCGTTGAAAGGCCCTAACGCAGGCTCTTGTCGAAGAAGGCCGTCACCTCGTCGGCGAGCTGCTTCAGGAACGCACCGCGATCGAAGCCGGGCGGGTTCGCGGCGACGTCACCGTCGGGGCTCGGAATCGACATGCTGGGTGTATCCATGAACGCGAAATGCCCCGCGTTGGGCACCCGATGCAGGTTCGGCGCGGGCAGGTTGCCGGCGACCCATTCGGCATGGAATCGCGGCACCAGAAAGCGATCGAGCTCTGCGACATAGATCATCGTCGCCGCCCGAACGGTGGCGAGCGACTCGGCGGTGAGCGGCACCCCCGTCGGGGCCATCGCGACGATCGCTCGAACGCGCTCGTCCTTGAGCGCGGCCGTGGCCGCCGTTGCGGGCGGGATCGCAGCACCTGAGCGGCCCAGGCCGCAGAAGATCGGGTCTTCGGATGCTGCGGTCAGGCAGTGCGTCCTCATCCGGGACAAGTCCGGCCGAGCTCCTGCCAACGCGAACACCGTGTAGCCGCCGGCCGAGTGGCCGAGAGCCCCGACGCGCGGTCCGCGGCTGTCGGTCGCGATCCGGTCCTTCCACACGCGATCGGCGAGGATCGCGTCGATGACGCGCGAAGCCTGGCGCGGCCGTTCGTCGAAATAGCGCTCGGCGCTTTTCTCGATCAACGATCGATCCTGCCAGTTGTCGCCGGGATGGCGGAGCGCCGCGACCAGATAGCCGTTTCGCGCAAGGGCTTGCGCCAGCTGGCTGTGCCCGAGCTCGCTGCCGCCGATGCCATGACTGAGCAGGATCAGCGCCTTGACCTGGTCGACCGGCTTGGCGCCGATGGCGACGTCGAGCGCAAACGGTCCCATCGCGATGACGCGCGGCGCGCTCATCGTCGGGTAGTACAGGGCAACTGTCGTCGTCGGCGCATCCGCTGTCGAACCCGCTATGGAGGTCTGCATCCAGCCCGCCTCGTAAGCGTGCGCGTGCAGGGCGATGAGCAAGGTGGCCAGTGAGGCCAGAAGGCCGCGAAGCGGGTGGGTCATGGTGTTGTCCGGATCTTCATGGAATCCCATTGTCGAAACCGAGCGAAGGAAAACCGCATCACGTGCGACGAAGCGCAGCCTCGGGACCGCGAAGCGACCGCCGGCGGTCGCCGGCGGCGTGCGTCACTCGATGACCTTGTCGGCGATGGTCAGCAGACTCGTGGGCACCATGATGTCGAGCGCTTTTGCCGTCTTCAGGTTGATGAAGAACTCGAACCCGGTCACCTGTTGGACCGGCAGGTCCGCCGGGTACGCGCCGTTGAGGATCCGTGCCGCATAGACGCCGGCGATACGGTGTGACTCGAAGAAGTTGCCTCCGTAGCTCATCAGGCCGCCCGCAATCGGAAAGTCGCGCGTCTGGGTGATGACAGGCAGCCGAAACTTGAGAGCCAGCGCTGCCAGAGGTTCGCTCATCAAGGCGAAGTAGGTGTCCGAGGCCACGACCAGCCCTGCCGCGTTCACGGCACGCACCCGGTCAAAGGCGGCCGCCAAGTCGTGCGCGCTGGCGGCGTGGACGATGTGGACAGGCACCTTCATCTCGCGCGCGGCGGCCTCGAGGCGAGTCAGCTGCGAGTCGGTGGTCGGACTCGTCGGATTGACCAGCACGGCCGCAGAGCGGCCGGCCGGCATGACCTGCAGCAGGAGCTGCAGGCGTTTGGGAGTCAGGTCGACATTGAGCGAGGCCACCCCGGTGAGGTTGCCTCCCGGGCGGCTCAAGGTCTCGACCAGGCCCAGCGCCACCGGATCGGCACCCATCTCGAACACGATGGGGATCGAGCTCGTCGCCGCCTTGGCCGCGAGTGCCACGGGCGCGCCTCCCGGCGCAACGATCACGTCCAGAGATCGGCTTGCGAGCTCAGCGGCCAGTGCAGGAAGGCGGCTCGGTTGTCCCTCGGCCCAGCGAAACTCGATCCGGACGTTTCGGCCTTCGATGTAGCCACCCTCGGCGAGACCGAGGCGGAACGCATGCAGGCGGCTGGCATAAGCGTCCGGGGACGCGGATCCGAGGTAGCCGATCGACGTCAACGCCGGCCGTTGTGCTTGTGCCGGAAACGCCGCAAGCCACGCGCCGGCGCCCACTGCAACGACGAAACCCCGCCTGTCGGTGCCGGATGTCATCCAGCCCTCTCAGGCGGTCGCTTGGAAAAGTCGGCCGGATGTTGAAACCACGGGAGCCGTCCGTCTGCTCAGCAGCCAAAGCGACTATTTTGGCAACATCGTCAGCGCGTTGACGGGCTGGATGCAGAAGGCGCCGATCGAGCCGGACCATTCGCCTTCTTCGCCAATCGCGATCAGAGCTGCCGGCAACGCGACTAGATGGCGTCGGCGTAGATCTGCAGCCTCTCGGCACGACTCGGGTGCTTGAGCTTGCGCAACGCCTTGGCCTCGATCTGTCGCACGCGTTCGCGCGTCACATCGAACTGCTTGCCGACTTCTTCGAGGGTGTGGTCACTGCTCATGTCGATTCCGAAGCGCATCCGCACCACCTTGGCCTCGCGCGGCGACAGACCGTCGAGCAGCTCGCCGACGACGGTTCGCAGGTTCGCCTGCATCGCCGCTTCCATCGGCGGGACGCTGTCGGTGTCTTCGATGAAGTCGCCGAGCGTCGCGTCACCTTCGTCACCGACAGCCAGTTCCGTCGAAATCGGCTCCTTGGCGATCTTCATGATCTGGCGCACCTTCGCTTCCGGCAGCTCCAGCTTCAGCGCGATCGTTGCCACGTCCGGCTCGGACCCGAATTCCTGCAGGTGGGCCCGACTGACCCGGTTCAACTTGTTGATCAGCTCGATCATGTGCACGGGGACCCGGATCGTTCGAGCCTGGTCGGCGATGGCACGCGTGATGGCTTGGCGTATCCACCAGGTCGCATAGGTCGAGAACTTGAATCCGCGGCGGTACTCGAACTTGTCGACGGCCTTCATCAGGCCGAAGTTGCCTTCCTGGATCAGATCGAGGAAGTGCATGCCGCGGTTGGTGTACTTCTTGGCGATCGAGATGACGAGGCGCAAGTTGGCTTCGATCATTTCCTGCTTCGCACCACGCGCCGTGCGCTCGCCTTCGTTCATCTTCTTGTTGATGGCCTTCAGGTCCTCGATCGGGATGGCCACCTTCGCCTGCAGGTCGATCAGCTTCGTCTGGAGTTCCTGCACCGCGGGCTGATGACGCCGCAACGCAGCGCCATACGGCTGGCCGGTCGCCGCCTCCGATTCGATCCAGCCCAGGTTCAGGGCGTTGGCCGGATACCGGTCGACGAAGGCCTGCTGCGGCATGCCGCAGCGGTCCACCGCGATCCGGCGGATGTCGCGCTCGTAACGTCGCACGTCTTCGACCTGGGCCCGCAGCATCGCGCACAGCTTGTCGATGGTCTTCACGGTGAAACGCACCGTCATCAGCTCGTTCGTCAGGGCTTGCTGCGCCTTCTTGTAGGCCGCCGATCCGTAGCCGCCGACCTCGAAGGCCTTGCGCAAGCGGGCGAAGCTCTGCCGCATCGCCGCGAAACGGTCGAGCGCGGTGACCTTCATTTCCTCGAGGCGACGGGTCATGGCCCGGCCAGCGCTGGCGCCGTCGTCATCGTCCGAGTCGTCGAACGAGTCGACGTCTTCCTCGGCCACGTAGTCGTCGGCTTCATCGGCGACGACAAAGCCATCGACGACCGCAGAAATCGCGATCTCGCCGCTGGCGATCTGGTCGGCGTAGGTCAGGATCTCGGCCATGATGGCCGGCGACGCCGAGATGGCCATCATCATCGCCTGCAGGCCGCCTTCGATGCGCTTGGCGATCTCGATCTCGCCCTCACGGGTGAGCAGGTCGAAGGAGCCCATCTCGCGCATGTACAACCGGACGGGGTCGGTGGTGCGCCCGAACTCCGAGTCGACCGTCGACAACGCGGCTTCCGCCGCCTCGTCCGCTTCGTCGTCGGTTGCCGCCCCACCGGCAGCCCCGACCAGCAGGGTGGCCGCATCGGGGGTCTGCTCGTAGACGGCGATCCCCATGTCGTTGAGCATCCTGACGATGGCCTCGAGCGCCTCGGCGTCGACCAATCTTTCCGGAACGTGGTCGTGGACTTCCTGCTGGGTCAGGAAACCTCGGCTCTTGCCCATCTTCACGAGCGCCGTGAGCTCGCCTCGACGCTTGGCGAGTTCCGCGGCCGTGAGCTCGCGAACGTCGAGGCCGAACTCGCGGATCAGCGCCCGCTCTTTTGACTTCGGCACCTTGACGCGCAGCGGCTTGGACGTCGAACGGTCTGCCGCCACGGGGATGCTGGCGCTGGCCTCATGGGACAGATGGGCTGCAGCCTGCACCGACACGGCAGGCGCTGGGATGCGAGTGGGCTTCTTCGCCGTCATGCGAATCCTGGGTAGTAAACCGGTCGGAACGGCCGGCAAAAAACGGAATGCATCCGAAAAAATCGGGCGCGCTGGGAAAGATGTCGGGCACAGCATGCACCCGGGCATAGGGTCATGTGGGGTCGCAGCGGCATTTAAAAAGCCGCCGATCGGGCGGTGCGCCGAACCCACCATTGTCGGCGTTCTTGCGGCCGGACGCTTTCCTTTCTCACGGATGGCCCTTCGGGCGCCAATTTGTGCCACCAGCGCGATTCCTACGGGCACGCGGGCTGCTGGCGGAGGCGTCGCGAGCGCATTGCATTCACTGGTAGCTTTTGCGTGAATTGACCCTCCGATTTTCAGAACCGTCTATGAGCCCCATTGAAGGAGCGAGCGCCGATCCTGGTGCCATGAACGTCTATGCCTATGAGTTCCGAGCGTGTCCGGGAGAAGGAACGACCCCGGGATTTTGGGAGTTGCATCTGCTGCACAACGGCAAGTCCGTCGAGGTCATCCCGTACCCGAGCGGCACCGAGAAGGTCGACGAGGCGGTGAAGCGCGGCCAGGACTGGGTGGCGGAGCGGGAACGCTATGGACCGCCGGCCTAGGCCCGAATGGCTGAAGGCCCGTCGATCGTCCTGCTGAAAGAGCGAGCTGCCGTATTCCTGGGTCGCGAGATCGAGCGCGTCGAGGGCAACGCGCCGATGGCTAAGGAGCGCCTGCTGGGCCGCCATGTCCTCGGGCTGCGCAGCTTCGGCAAGCACTTCCTGGTCGAGCTCGGTGCGTTCTCGCTGCGCGTGCACCTGCTGATGCTGGGCAGCCACAGCATCAACGAACGCAAGGACAAGCCGATTCGCCTTGGCCTGGGATTCGACGGCGGGGACGAAATCAACTTCTACAGCTGCTCGGTGAAGTTTGTCGAGAGGCCGCTCGACGACGTCTACGACTGGCGCGGCGACGTGATGGCCGATCAATGGGATGCGGCTCTGGCACGCAGGAAGCTGAGGGCCTTGCCCGACACCCTGGTTTGCGATGCACTGCTCGACCAGACGGTCTTTGCCGGTGTCGGCAACGTCATCAAGAACGAAATCCTCTTTCGGCTCCGGCTGCATCCGCTGTCGACCGTGAGCGCCTTGCCGCCGCGCAAGTTGCGCGAGCTGGTGACCCAGGCGCGGCAGTTCACGTTCGAGTTCTACGACTGGAAGAAGGCCGATGCAAATGGCAGCAAGCCCGTTTGGCAGGGCGACACGCTGAGCGGACATTGGCGGGTGCACAACAAGAAGCAGTGCCCGCGATGCGAGATCGCGTTGATCAGGCCCACCTCGGTGAGCTGGACCGGCGCAGCTTCTATTGCGAGAGCTGCCAGGTTCGATACGCGTGAGGCGGGGAAGGCCCGGGTGGGAAATCAGCCGAAATGACCCTCGGCAGAGGCTCCGTCTGCACGGCTGCATCGCCGCACGCTTTCGTTGAGTGCGGCCCGTCTACGTTTTTACGCACTTCGTCTCCCTTCCGCCAACAATGCCTCGGTGTCCGCTCCGCTCGGGCGAACCGACCGACACGGTGCCGAAGGCGTCCCCAGGAAACGCGGGGCAGGGGACGGCTGCGTGATGCCGTCGACGGTGGCGAAAGTCTTTCTGGCGCGGTTATGCGGATGCTGCGGCGCCTCGACCAGGTCCAGGACTGGTGCGAAGCACACATCGGTGCCTTCGAGCAGCTCGCACCATTGAGCGCGCGTCTTCGACTTGAACACGTCGGCGATGCGCGCCTTCTGCGCGGGCCATCGGGCCGGCTCCCATTGCGCATCGAACTCCGGCGCGTCCAGGCCGCACTTCTCGCGAAACAGCGCGTAGAACTGAGGCTCCATCGCGCCGACGGAAACGTATCGGCCATCGGCGCATTCGTAGGCGTCGTAGAAGTGGGCACCGCCGTCGCCGTTGTTGGTGCCGGCATCGCGGTTCCAGAGTCCTGCCGACTGCCAACCTTGGATCAACGCCGTCAGCAAGGCCGAACCGTCACAGATCGAGGCATCGACGACCTGGCCTCGGCCGGTCTCGCGCGCATGCGCCAGTGCGGCCATCACGCCGAAGGCGAGGAGCATGCCGCCGCCCCCAAAGTCGCCAATCAGTCCCGGCGTCGGCGTCGGCGGACTGCCGCGGCGTGTGCTGGAATGCAGCGCGCCACTCAGCGCGGTGTAGTTGATGTCGTGGCCCGCAGCCCGTGCCAGCGGACCGTCCTGACCCCAGCCGGTCACGCGGCCGTAGACCAGCGCCGGCCGGCATTGCAGGCAAACCTCGGGGCCGAAGCCGAGGGACTCCATCACTCCGGGTCGAAAGCCTTCGATCAGCACGTCGGCGCGTTCGATCAGGCCGAGGGCCACGTCGCGCATTGCCGGTTGCTTCAGATCGAGCTCGATCGACTCGCGGCCACGCGACAGCACGTCGCTGCGACGCGCTGTCAGCGTCGCCATGCCTTGTGTGGTGCCGCCCGATGCGCGCTTGCTTGGCCGATCGATGCGAATCACGCGCGCGCCGTGATCGGCCAGCATCATCGCGGCGAACGGCGCCGGTCCTAGGCCGGCGAACTCGACGACCGTCAGGTGCGACAGTGGACCGGCGCGGCCCATCAGCGGCTCACGTTGCGCGGTTGCTTGCCTTCTGTGCGATGGCTCTTCAGGAACGCCTCGTTCAGCTCAATGCCGAAGCCGACGCCTTCGTTCGGATACGCCAAGCCGCCTTCGAAACGCGGAATGTTCAGCGCGATGTCGGTGCCCGGCTCGATGTTCTTGCTTTCCATCGTGCCGTGGATCAGCAACGGCCCGATCGATTCGTTCAGACCCTGTGTCGCCCATTCGTTGCTGGTCCACAGGTGGGCAGATGGGCTGTGCTCGAGGCCGGAACCGATCATGCAGCCGCAGTGCACCGGCAGACCGGCGAGGCGTGCCAGCGTCAGCCATCGCTGCGACTTGAGCAGGCCGCCGGCCTTCTGCAGCTTCAGGAACAGGCCGTCGGCGGCGCGCCGGTCGACGATCTCCTTCAGATGATGCAGCTCCTGCGCCGATTCGTCGGCGTAGATCGGCGTGCGGACCTGGGCGCGCAGGCGCGCCATGCCCTCGATGTCCCAATGCGGCAGCGGCTGCTCGATCAGATCGAGCCCGCACGGGTCGAGCTTGCGGATGATGTGCAACGCCTTCTCGTAGTTCCAGAATCCGTTGGCGTCGATCGTCAGGAAGGCGTCGGGGCCAACCGTGTCGCGCACCGCGTGGACCATCGCAATGTCATCGGCCATCGTGCCGTAGCCGATCTTCATCTTGAAGAGCGCAAAGCCGGTCTTCTTGGCGAGCGCGGCTTCCGCGGCGACGTCGTCCGGCTTGCCGGCTGACAGCACCCAGCCCTGGCGCGCCGCCTCGAGCGTGCGGCCGCCGAGCAGCTCGTAGACCGGCACGCCGAGCAGCTTGCCCTTGAGGTCGTGCAGAGCGAAGTCAACCGTCGCTTTGGCCTGGTTGTTGTCGCGCACCAGGAGGTCCATCTGCGCGACGATCTTCTCGATGTTCCGCGGGTTCTCACCGAGCAGGATCCGCGGCGCGATCACGTTGCAGATCATCGCGATGATCGATTCCTGCAGCTCGCCGCGGTACCAAGAGGAGGTGTCGCCGGAGTCAGAGAAGCCGACCGTGCCGTCCTCTGTGGTGAGCTTCAACACCACGCTGTCGATTGACGTGATGCGGGTATTGGGCATGATCACCGGTTTCTTCAGCGGTGTCGAGATAGGCAGGCATTCGACCTTGACGATCTGGGTCATGGCAGTGTTCCGATGAGTGTTGCGGGGACCGGGCTCATTGAGCCTGGAAGTTGGACTTGCGCACCTGCTCGCCCCAGAACGCGGCGTTCTTCTCGACGAGGTTTCGCAGCTCGTCCGGGCCGGCATAGGCGGGCTCCATCTGGGTGCTGGCGAACTTTTCGACCAGCTTTGGCGACTCGAACATCTTTCGGGTCGCGTCGGTGACCTGTTTGACCAGTTCGGGCTTCATGTTCGCGGCGGCATAGACGCCGAGGAAGCTGTCGGCCGGCATCTTGAAGCCGTATTCACCAAAAGTGGGAACGTCGTCCATCGGCTTGTAGCGCTTGTCGGATGCGACCGCCAGCACGCGGACCTTGCCGCCCTTGCGATGCTCGACCAGCGCGTCGCACGGCACGATCGCGGCGGGAATCTGCGCACCCATCAGGTCGGTGATCGCCGGCGCGGCACCGCGGTACGGAATGGCCTTCAGGTCGATCTTGTATTGCTGGCCGAGCACGTAGGTCAGGAAGTGGGGCTGGGAGCCGAGCGCCGGAACGCCGACGTTGCCGGCCGCGGCCGGATCCTTCTTGACCGCTTCGACAAACCCTTCGAGGTTCTTCACCGGCGACGTCGCGGGCACCGCGAGGCAGGTGAAGAAGTTGACGATGCGCGCGACCGGCACCATGTCCGTCTTGACGTCGAAGCCTGGGTTCTTGGTGACCAGCGGCAGCATCACGACCTGGTGGTCGACCGCGAACATCAGGCTGTTGCTCTGCGGCGTGGCCTGCTTCAGCGCCTGTGCGGCGAGCTGGCCGCCGGCGCCGGGCTTGTTCTCAACCACGGTGGTGGCATTGAGGGCCTCGCCGAGCGCTTCGGCGTACATGCGAGCCAGGTTGTCGGTGCCCACGCCAGGCGGAAAGCCGACCAGCACGCGGATCACCGGCTTGTCCTGCGCCAGCGACGGACCGGAGGCCATGAAAGGCAAGGCGGCGAGCGCACTCAGGACGAGGCGCGAGATCAGGGAACGTCGAATCATGGGTGTCTCCGTGGAGGACTGAATGAAGAAGAGGCAGAAGAGCGCAGCGCGAGGGCGCGATCAGAGCGGGTAGGGCGGTGGCGTATTGCGCACCGTCGTCCATTGCCACTGGCTGAATTCATCCCAGTTGGCGGGGCCGCCGTGGCGCGAGCCGTTGCCCGACGCGCCGCGGCCGCCCATCGGCATCGTGCCGTCGTCGTTGACGGTCTGGTCGTTCACGTGGACGAGGCCGACGTGCAGCTGTTCGCCGAGCGCCATGCCTCGGCCAACGTCGCCGGTGTAGATGCCGGCGGACAAGCCGTACTCGGTGTCGTTGGCCAGGGCGACGGCCTCGGCGTCGGTGCCGAAGCGGGTGATCGAGACGACCGGGCCGAAGATCTCTTCGCGGAACGCGGGCATGTCAGGCGACACGTTGGCGAGCACAGTGGCCGAGTAGAAGGGCCCGTCGAATGTGCCGCCGGCCAGCAGCCGCGCGCCCATCTTCACCGACGTCTGCACGATGCGGTCGATGTGCGCGACCTGCTTAGCGCTGATGATCGGGCCGAGGGCGACTTGCTGCGTGTGCGGGTTGCCGACCGGGAGCGCCTTGGCCTTTTCCGCCATCCGCTCGGCGTACTCCGCGGCGACATGTCGGTGTACCAGGTGGCGGCCGGCGCTCATGCAGATCTGGCCCTGGTGCAGCCACGAGGCCCAGGCGCCGCCGGCGATCGCGAGGTTGAGGTCTGCGTCGTCGAGGACGATCAGCGCGTTTTTGCCGCCGAGCTCGAGCGCGACCTTCTTCAGATGACGTCCGGCGAGCTCGCCGACGCGGCGGCCGACCGCGGTCGAGCCAGTGAACGACACCATCGTCACGGCGGGGTCGGTGACCAGCGCCTCGCCTGCGTCTGCCTCGCCCGGCAGCATGTGGAATACGCCTTCGGGCAGGCCCGCTGCCTGTAGCAGCAGCGCGAGCAGGACACCGCCGCTGACCGGCGTTCGCGGATCGGGCTTCAGCACAACCGCGTTTCCGGCTGCGAGCGCCGGCAAGACCGCGCGGCTGGACAGCAGGAACGGGAAGTTGAAGGGCGAGATGACGCCGACCACGCCGTGCGGCACGCGCCGCGCCAAGCTCGTCACGCCGCTCGCACTCGGCAACACAAGGCCGGTAGGTTGGGTAAGCATCGCCGCGGCTTCATGGCAGAGATGCAGCACCGAGTCGATCTCGAACATGGCCTTTGGCGCAATGCCGCCGGTCTCGCGCACCAGCCACGTCGCGAACTCGGTGCGGTTGGCCTCGAGCAGATCGGCCGCACGGCGGAACACCTTGGCGCGTTCGGCGTAAGGCAGCACCGCCCAACCGGATTGCGTCTGCAGCGCTGCGCCGCAGGCGACGCGGATGTCTGCGGGCGTTGCCTTCGACACTCCACCGAGCGGTTGGCCGGTTGCCGGCTCGATCACATCAAGATGTCCTCCGTCGAGCGCCCTCCATTCACTGCTCAACGCCTTGCCGGACCAGTCGGTCGCATCCAACAGTTTCATGCTCATGCTCAATTACTCCAATGAAAAGGTTGCGAGGTATGCGTGTGGAAGGGCCGGTACGAATCGGTGGGTGATGCAAGCGGAGGTCATGTGCGATGGCAGTGAATGTAGTTGGGAAGAATTGGATTGTCAACCCACCGGTCGGTTGACTTTTAGAGAAAGGTGAACCAGAATTCCGCTCAAGCAGCGCCACGCGCAACAACAACGCGCTCTGCGCCGGCACCCGCTCAACCTCTGGAGATGACCGTGATCGCGACTTACCGCTCCCCCTGGATGACAGACGAACTCGAGATGGTCCGAACGACCGCGCGCCGCTTCTTCGAAGACGAGGTCGCGCCGCACGCCGACCGCTTCCGCAAGCAGCACCGCATCGACCGCGAGACGTGGCTGAAGGCCGGCGAACTCGGCTTGCTGTGCATGAGCGTCCCCGAGGAATACGGCGGCCAGGGCGCGTCGTTCGCGCATGAGGTCGTCGTGATGGAAGAGCAGGCGCGGATCTGCGACACCACGTTCGGCTTCATACCCGGCGCGGTGAACGGGCCGGCGTTTTTTCACGGCACCGCGAGCCACGAACAACTGCTGCGCTGGATGCCCGACATCGCGTCGGGCCGCAAGATGCTGTCGGTTTGCATCACCGAGCCCGACGCCGGCACCGACGTGAAGGCGATGCGCAGTACTGCGCGTCGCGAGGGCGACGAGTACGTGCTGAACGGCAACAAGATATTCATCACGCACGGCCAGCAGGCCGAGTTGTCGCTGGTCGCCGCGCGCACCGGCGGTAGCGGCTCGGGCGCGAAGGGCATCTCGCTCTTCATGGTCGAGACCGACAAGACACCTGGCTTCAAAATCAACAAGGTGCTCGAGAAGGTCGGCCAGAACGGCCTCGACACCTGCGAGATCTTTCTCGACGAGGCGCGAGTGCCGGCCGAGAATCTGATCGGCGGGGTCGAGGGCAAGGGCTTCGGTCAGCTGATGGATGTGTTCGTGCGCGAGCGCCTGTCGATCGGCGTTGTGGGTATTACGTGCGCCGAGCGCGCGATCGAGCTGACCGTCGAGCATGCGAAGAACCGCAAGATGCTCGGCCAGACGCTGTGGGACTTCCAGAACACCAAGTTCACCTTGGCCGAATGCCTGACCGAAGCGCGCATCGGCCGCGTCTTCATCGACAGCATCGTGAAGGACCTGGTCGACGGCAAGCCGCTGCAGCCCAACGACGGCATGATGGCCAAGTGGTGGGGCTCGGAGAAGCAGTGCCAGATCATCGACCGCTGCCTGCAGCTGTTCGGCGGCTACGGCTATATGGCGGAGTACCCGATCGCCCAGCTCTACATGGACGCCCGCGTCGCGCGCATCTACGGCGGGTCGAACGAGACGCTGAAGGATTTGATCGCCCGCTCGATGTGAGCGTTGCGGCGGCGCTGCGCCGTCGCTGACCTTCCCAATTTATGATCCACCGGAGACAACCATGTTGAAGAACACCGGCGCATTGAAGGGCGTGCGCGTCCTCGATCTGACCCACGCATTGGCAGGACCGTTCTGCTCGCAGGTGCTCGCTGATCACGGCGCCGACGTCGTCAAGATCGAGCCGCCCGAAGGCGACTTCTTTCGACGCATGGGACCCTTTCGAGACGACGACCGGGAACGTCATTTCGGCGGACTGTTCCAGGCCTGCAACCGCAACAAGCGCTCGATCGCGATCAACCTGAAGCACGCTGAGGGTCAGGCCCTGTTGAAGGAGATGGTGAAGAGCGCCGACGTGCTGGTCGAGAACTTCCGCGCTGGCGTGCTTGACAAGATGGGCCTCGGCTACGAGGCGCTGAAGGCCATCAACCCGCGCCTGGTCTACACCTCGGTGCGCGGCTTCGGCGACAAAACCGGCGGCACCAGCCCTTACATCCAGTGGCCGTCGTTCGACATCGTCGCGCAGGCGATGGGCGGTTGGATGGGGATCACCGGCCAGGACGCCGAGCACCCCGTCAAGGTCGGTGGAGGCGCCGGCGACACTGTGCCGGGCCTGTTTGCCGCATTCGGCACGATGGTCGCGCTCTGGCATGCGCGCGCAACCGGGGAGGGCCAGTACGTCGATGTCGCGATGACGGACAGCATCCTCGCGATGTCGGAGCTCGTCGTCAGCCAGTACAGCTACCGTGGCGTCTCGCCGGTCCCGGTGGGTAACGGCATCCCGGGCGTCGCGCCGTTCGGCACGGTCAAGGTGAAGGACGGCGTGATCGTCATCGCGGCGCCGCACGACCCGCAGTTCCACACGCTGTGCCGCCTGGTCGGCATGCCCGAGCTGATCGCCGATCCGCGCTTCGCGAACGAGGCCTCCCGCTGGGAACACACCGGTGCGTTGACGCTGTTGATCGAGACTTTCACGACAAAGCACACCAAGCTCGAGCTGCGCGCGCTGTTCGGCGGCAAGGTGCCGTTCAGCCCGATCTACAACGCGCAGGAGATCTTCGAGGACCCGCACTTCGCCACGCGCCAGATGCTGCCCGAGGTCGAGCAGCCTGGCAGCCAGCGGCCGGTCGCAGTGCCAGGTGTCCCGGTCAAGCTGTCGCAGACGCCCGGCGCCGTGCGCCACCGGGCGCCGATGATCGGCGAGCACACACGCGCCGTCCTGGCCGACTTCGGACTGCCGGCCGCCGAGGTCGAGCGGCTGATGAGTGTCGGTGCGGTTTCAGCGCAATCGGCCGCATGAACGACTCGATCCTGAGCCCCCGTCCGGTTGCTGTGCCGTCGCCCAAGCGCGCGCCGCGCCGGCGCCCTCCGAGCACGCAGAAGCACGAGGACAAGCGCACCGCCATCCTGCGGACCGCAGCGCAGCTGTTCGCTGCCAACGGCTACGAGGCGACGTCGCTGGACATGATTGCCGACCAGCTGGGCATCCACAAGGCGACGCTCTACCACTACGTCGACAACAAGGAGAGCATCCTCTTCCAGTGCCTGGTGATGTCGTTCGGCGACCTCGATGCGGTGATCGAGCGGATGAAGGACCGCAGCATCCCGGTGCTGGAACGGCTGCGGATCTTCGTGCGCAGCCTCGCCGCGGCGCAGAACAACGACTTCGGCCGCTGCCTCGTGTTGGTCGGTTCGCGGCCGCTCGACCAGGCGCCTGGTGACAGCATCCGGCAGTTCCAGCGCCGCCTCGACATGACGGTCCGCGACCTGATCACCGAAGGTATTGCGGATGGCTCGTTCCGCCCCCTCGATCCTTCGATCTTCGCGGCGTTGCTGTTTGGCGCGCTGAACTGGGTGCCGCGCTGGCACAAGGACGCTGGCAAGCTCAGCATCCAGCAGGTGGTCGACAGCTTCATGGACCTGCTGACGAAAGGCATCGAGGTCTCGAGGCGATGACGGGATCGCGCGGCCTCGCATTCATCGTCCGGGCAGCGGCTCCGAAGGGTGCCCGGATCAAGCGTCGGTGCCATGCCCGGAGAAGAGCTCCGCCATGGTCCGGCGCAGCCAGAGGTTCCCCGAGTCGGTGTTGAAACGCTCATGCCAATGCTGCTTGACTTTGTACGCCGGCAGCGGCACCGGGGGTTCGAGCAGCTGAACGCGCTCCTGCGATGCCACCGCGTGGCCGAGCAGCTTCGGGACGATGACCAGCAGCTCGGTCTGGGCGACGATGCGTGCCACGCCGAGGAAGCTGGGCACGCGCAAAACGACGCGGCGCTCGACCTTGTGCCTGGCCAGCACCTTGTCGACGATCGAGTGGCCGGTGCCGGGCGCGGTGACGACGATGTGGTCCTCGGCGGAGAACGCGCGCCGACCCAGTTTCAGGCGCACACGCGGATGCCCGGCCGCGGCCAGGCAGACGAAGCTCTGCGCGAACAGCGCCTGCTGATAGAAGCCCGCCTCGAGGTCGGGCGTGAACCCGACCGCTAGATCGACATCGCCTGACTCCAGCCGGCGCCGGCTGTCGGGCGTGATCTTCTCGGCCTCGATCTCGAGCCCCGGCGCCGTCTGGCGCAACCGGTTGACGAGCATCGGCAGCAGCACGATCTCGCTGATGTCGGTCATGCAGATCCGGAATCGCCGCCGCGCGTCCACCGGCGAGAAGCCGCGCTGCGTGCCGCGCGCCCGTTCGATGTGCAGCAGCGCCTCGGCCAGTTCCGGATAGATGCTCTGCGCCCTCGGCGTCGGCTCCATGCCCTGCGACGTGCGGCTGAACAGCCGGTCGTCGAAGTGACGGCGCAGCTTGTTCAGCGCAATGCTGGCGCTGGCCTGAGCGATGCCGAGCCGCACCGCCGCTTTCGACACGCTCTGGTTCTTGTATACCTCGACAAAGACGGCGAGCCAGTCGAGATCAAGTTTGGCCATGGGGATATATATATCGAAACGATATGCAGAGTATTCGATGCTGTGTCTGGACGCAATAGAGGGATACCGCCGATAGTTCAGTCAGTTCAAGAGACACGACGGAGACAGAGATGACGGCAACTTCCAGTGCAGAGTCCCGAGTGCTCGTTGCGGGCGGGGGAATCGGCGGTATCGCCGCTGCCCTCGCACTGGTGCGACAAGGATTCGCGGTCAGGGTGCTCGAGCAGGCACCCGAACTCGGCGAGATCGGCGCCGGCATCCAACTCGGACCCAACGGCTTCGCGGCGTTCGACGCGCTCGGCATCGGCGAGATCGCGCGCGCCAAGGCCGTCTACACCGATGAGATGGTGATGCATGACGCGCTCGACGAGACGCTGGTCGGACGCATCCCTACGGGGGAGGCCTTCCGCAAACGCTTCGGCAATCCGTATGCGGTGATCCACCGCGCCGACGTTCATGGATCGCTGCTCGAAGGCGCGAAGGCGAGCGACCGCATCGAGGTGGCAACCTCCACGCAGGTCCAGCGCATCGAGCAGGACGACACCGGCGTGACGGTCTTCGACGCTCGAGGCAACCGTCACCGCGGCGTCGCGCTGATCGGCGCCGATGGCGTGAAGTCGGCGGTGCGCCGACAGTACGTCGGCGACGAGGCGCGAGTCTCGGGCCATGTGGTCTACCGCGCGGTCGTCGACCGGGCGGACTTTCCCAAGAACCTGCAGTGGAACGCGGCCAGCATCTGGGTCGGTCCGAACTGCCACCTGGTGCACTACCCGCTGCGCGGTGGCGAACAGTACAACGTGGTTGTCACCTTCCACAGCCGCGAGCAGGAAGAGTGGAGCGTTCGCGAAGGCAGCCGCGAGGAAGTGCAGAGCTACTTCGAGGGCATCTGCCCGCGCGCCCGCCAGCTGATCGACCTGCCGAAGGACTGGAAGCGCTGGGCCACTGCCGATCGCGAGCCGATCGCGCAGTGGAACTACGGCCGCGCCACGCTGCTCGGCGACGCCGCGCATCCGACCCTGCAGTACCTGGCGCAGGGCGCCTGCATGGCGATGGAAGACGCGGTTACGCTGGGCGAGGCGCTGCGCGTCCACGACAACGACTTCGCGAAGGCCTTCGAGCTCTACCAGCGATCGCGGGTCGCCCGCACGGCTCGCATCGTGCTGTCGGCGCGCGAGATGGGTCGCATCTTCCACGCCAAGGGCGTCGAGCGCCTGGTGCGCAACGGGCTCTGGACCGGTCGCTCGGCCGAGCGCTTCTACGACGCGATGGAGTGGCTGTACGGCTGGCGCGTCAACAACTGCCTCGCCGCCTGAACTCGGAGGAACAACATGAACGCACTTGGACGCCTCGAAGACCTGCCGGCCGACTACGTCGCGGCGCTGAAGAGCCAGAACCTGGTGCCGCTGTGGCCCAGCCTGCGGGCCTTGCTTCCGCCGGATCGACCGCAGCCGCGGACTCGCGCGACGCACTGGTCGTACGAGGCACTTCGCCCCCTGCTGCTGAAGGCCGGTTCACTGACCCCGATCGAGAAGGCCGAGCGCCGCGTGCTGGTGCTCGCCAATCCGGGCCATGGTCTCGAGAAGATGCAGGCCAGCGCCGCGATGTACCTCGGCATGCAGCTGCTGCTGCCGGGCGAATGGGCACCGTCGCATCGCCACACGCCGAACGCGGTGCGCATGATTGTCGAAGGCGAGGGCGCCTACACCACCGTCAACGGCGAAAAGTGCCCGATGAGCCGCGGCGACCTGATCCTCACGCCGACGGGTCTCTGGCACGAGCACGGCCACGACGGCGACCAGCCGGTGGTGTGGCTCGACGTGCTCGACCTGCCGCTGGTGCACTACCTGGAAGCCTCGTACCACGTCGACGGTGCGCGCCAGAGCGTCGAGCCCGGCCGCGGCGATCGCGTGTATGCGCAGGGCGGCGTCGTGCCGACACCGCTGTTCGAGCGCCCGAACGAGGCCTATCCGATGCTGCGCTATCCGTGGGCGCAGACCCGTGCGGCGCTCGAAGCGCTCGGCGCTGATCGACCCGACCTCGAGGCGGTGCAGGTCAGCTACGTCAATCCCGCAACCGGCGGCGACGCGCAGAACATCCTCGGCTACTACGCGCTGATGCTGCGTCCCGGCCAGTCGCTGCGCCTGCCGGTGCGCTCACCGGCCAGCGTGTTCCACCTCATCGAGGGCGGCGTCGCCGTCCGGATCGCAGACCAGACCTTCGCGCTCGCCGAAGCCGACACCTGCTGTGCCCCCGGATATACCGCGGTGCACCTGGCGAACCGCTCGAGCGATCGACCCGCCTTCCTCTTCATCGCCGACGAGACGCCGCTGCATCGCAAGCTCGGCGTGCTCGAGCACCGCGGCTGACCTCATCACCAAGGAACCGACATGACCCCGCCTGCCACCTACCTCTGGAACCCGCCGCCAGTGCATTCGCTGCCGGTGCGGGGCGAAGCCGAGCGCCTACCGATCAACCGCCTGTTCTTCGTCGGTCGCAACTACCACGCGCACGCCGTCGAGATGGGGCGGCCGGTCGACAAGGCGATCGAGCAGCCGTTCTACTTCACCAAGGCGCCTTCGACCCTGGTCGAGTCGGGCGCCACCGTCGCCTACCCGCCCGAGACGAAGAACTATCACCACGAGATGGAGCTGGTCGTGGCGATCGGTGCGGCGGGCTTCCGTGTCACCGAGAGCGACGCCGCTGCGCTCGTCTATGGCTATGCGTGCGGTCTCGACATGACCCGGCGCGACCTGCAGCTGGTGGCGCGCGACAAGGGTCGGCCGTGGGACCTGGGTAAGGACGTCGAACAGTCGTCGGTCGTCTCCGAGGTCGTGCCGATGCCGGGCGTGCTACTCGACCGCGGCGAGCTCGCGATGACGGTCAACGGCCAGCCGCGCCAGAAGTCCGACCTGAACATGCTGATCTGGAACGTCGCCGAGCTGATCGCCGACCTGTCCCGGTTCTATCACCTGCAGCCCGGCGACCTGATCTTCACCGGCACGCCCGAGGGCGTCGGCGCCGTGGTGGCGGGCGACCGCATCGACGGTCACATCGCCGGCGTAGGCGAGATCGTGTTGCACGTCGGCGCCGCCGAGTAAGCCATTTGACCGCGTCGCGCCGCACTGCGCCGCGCCGGCGCTGCACCCCGACGCCCGCAGATTTTGTAGACACCCCATCTTCCACGGAGACAACCATGCGATCCAACTTCAACCTCCTGCTGTGTGCAGCAGCGACCGTCGTGACCGGTGCCGCCCACGCCGCCGACGCATTCCCATCCAAACCGGTGACCCTGGTCACGGCGTTCGCCCCCGGCAGCGGACCGGACGCCGTGCTGCGACTCGTCGCCGAGAAGCTTGGGCGAACCTGGAACCAGCGCGTGCTGGTCGACAACCGACCGGGCGGTGCGGGTTTCATTGCGATCGATGCGGCCAAGCGGGCGGCGCCGGACGGCTATACCCTGCTGCAGCTCGACAGCGAGCATCTCTCGGCACTGCCCTACCTCTACAAGTCGCGCGGGTTCGAGACGCTGAAGACGTTCGAGCCGGTCGCGGCGCTGTTTCGCACGCCGTTCCTC